>ERZ1370068.4849-contig-3901_pt1 | contig 14137 bp, 22 predicted proteins | sample MGYA00561227_ERZ1370068 | MGnify/ENA primary metagenome ERZ1370068 (study PRJEB38410, sample SAMEA6850437) | metagenome | study: Metagenomic assessment of the ecological functions of the soil: analysis of the soil microbiota associated with the...
TAACGATGATCGGTGAAGACAATCCAGATATGCTGGCTGAGTACTTGCTGTATCACTCGGCGAACGCTCAGCCAATTTTATGAAATATGCCTCAATAAATCAATAGCTTGATCACAATATTCTCCGGGTTACCTTTTGGTAAAGCGATTTCGAACCATTGTGACGAAGACAACAAGATAACGAATGACGAGTGGACCCTGCTGGATTGCTTTGACAAAGCTTTTGTTCCTGCATCAGTAGAGATTTCCACCCCTCTGACCGACTGTAGATCGAGGCGGGAATAAGCTCAGTGGTAGAGCATCGCCTTGCCACGGCGAGGGTCGCGGAGTCTCAAACCCGTTGCCCGCCCAGTCTTTCTCGCTAACTTCGATCTGGTTCCTGCCCGACGGTTCTCCCTCACTCCCGGTTTTACTCCCGATTCGAACCTGTATCGCCAGCCCCTTCGTAATCGCCTGCCATAGAAATGCGCCGGTACAGAGATGCGCATAGCGGTCCAGCACGGGCGGGGAGCACTTCCATCCACCCAGCGCCATCAGCGTGTGCGGTCGTTGGCGCCATCTCATCGCGCGGCGTGACGCGCGAAAGGTGTGGCGGAGATCGTGAAAACCGAAACGGACCGAGATTTGCCCGGTCCACGGCTTCGGCGAAGGTGCGCCGGAGATGCCGATGATCGTGTCGCAGGGACACATGGTCTGTCGGTGCGGGCTTTCGTGCGTCTTTCATTGCCAGTGAGGAGCGTTTGCATGACGGAGTTCGTCGGCACCCGTCGTCGCTCTCCCGCTTTCGTTTCGTGAAATCGTGAGCACACCAACGGTCCAGCGTCAGATGTCAGTCCATGTGAGGCGCAAGAGTCTCTGCCGTAGCGTCTCCGCAGGTGCAGGGCCAGTCAGACACGATCGGCTGAAAGCGCGCGGGGAGTGCCGCGAGAAGTTGTGTCTCCACGCGGCTCCCGTGAGATAGCTGAAACCAGGGATAGTCGTTCTCGACTTGGGTGCCTGTACGTGCGCGGTGGCAGGATTCCCTTCGCTGCAGGCCGAGGCGCTTCCCTGTTGAACACGGCTTTCAACACCGTCGGATATGGCGCACCGCCGTCCGCCGGCTGCCCGGCGCTCGCAGCCATGCCAGATCCGCGAGGACTGGTTCCGTCTGCCAGCGCGCGTGCGATCGTGGTGTTTGGCGTACCACCTGGTCCCCGAGCGCGCGTTCTCCGGCGCGCGCTGAGACGACGCGCGATCATTCCTGGCCGTCGGCGTCGCGCATCCACGCATCGCGCGATAGTCTTCCGCCAATTCTGCGAACACGATACTTCTGGCTTTGGTGGTTTGTTGAATGAATTTCCATCGCCTTCGACTGTTCCGCCTTCAGCCGTCCATACAACGCTTTGGCTCAGCGTCTTATTGTCCGCATCGATACCACCGTTCCTCCGACCGTGCAGGTACAGCCGCGTCCACCAGAACACCCGTTCCTCAAAGGTCACCACCGCGATCTCGACCATTCGTACGTGCCATACCCAGGTTTCGCTTTCTTTGCCCAACGTTACCCCGGCCCTTCTGCGTAGTGTTCATCAACAGTCGGCGCACCACGGGCCCCTCCGTTATCGAGATTTTTCGGGACGGTGTCGAGGCTCACGCTCCAGCAGAGGCGCGAATGAACCCAAGCTTGAGGTCGTGCCTTGTTTGCGCAGCTTCATCGAGCCGAAGCTTTCAACGGCAGGGGGAAAGCCGAATCATCATTCTCGTCGCTTTCATCGGCGTGACTCATGTGGAGTAAGATAGTGGCGGCACTGATCTACCGTCTCAATCGTAACACATGGCCCATCGCAGCCGATAGCGTGCGCCGTTTGGCTCGTTCCCGGTCCTCTTGCGGGTACACCGTGCCCTAGCCCCTGCTGTACGTTGCGTACCTGAGCGTCTCCCATGCGGCACCTGAGGACCAATCCCGACGACAACCTGCCCATCTGAATATCCGGGACATCCCGCGTTCGACGCTCTTTTCGCCTCGCATTGATGGCGGCCGCTGCCGAGTGAGAAGACCGTCAAAAAGGAGGCTTCATGGTGCGCTGTAGAGCTTTGTGAACGAGAAGATCTGCGGAGCTGGGAGCGGAAGCGGGGCTGCCGCCGAAAGTGAAGTGACTGAGAGGGACTGACTGGTCAGTCCGTGGGCAAGCGGAAAACCCACAATAGTCATGTGTGTGATCGCTTTTCCCAAACGGCCTGCGCCCGTGACATCATTAAGCGGAAACAGTTCGAGGTTATTGAACCTCCACTCTTTCAGCCCCGCTACAACATCGCGGCCATCCCCAGCCCATCGCAGCGATGGCAGATTGATCCCGACACCACAACACGGAAGCTGAGTCAATGCTGCGATGGGGGTTGATTCCATCCTGGGCCAAAGACCCCAAGATCGGGAACCAGTGCATTAATGCGAAGGCGGAGAGCGATCGCCGAGCCGTCGTCGCCGGTCGGCCTGCGAAACTGCCGCCGCCTCGTTGTCGCGACTTCTTGGGTTCTATGAATGGCAGAGACAGGGACCCTGTGAAGCAGCCCATGTGGGCCGGCTTGCGGAGGTCAACGACCGTTCGCGTTTGCGGGATTGTGGGAACACTGGAAGCCTGCCGGAAGGGGGAGCCACTTGAAACCCCGGTAACGATCATCACCACGGAGCCGAACGAACTAATGCAATCCATTCACAATCGCGCTGCCGGTCACTCTGGCCCCTGCATCCTGCGACCAGTGGCTCGACCCGACTTTCCAGCAAGCGGAACTACTAAGGCCCTACTGCGACCCTATCTGAGTCAGGAGCTGACGGCCTATCCCGTAAGCACCATGGTCAATAACTCCCGCCACGATGCTCCACAGTGTCTTGAGCCTGTCTCGATTTGGGGCTAGACTACCGCCATGAATGTTGAGGCCGTCTATGCGCCTGATCTTTCGACGCGCTCCACTATGCGTCAAGCGGTATCACCAAGGCCTGGAAGATGCAATTTCACCGGCGCTCCCCGGCCTACACGACCGATGGGGATGAACTACCTGTCGTGACGGCCTGAGAGATCTGCGGCTATCATCACCACTCCAACTTGACCGTCGCCACTGCGAGGATAGCTCGAATCAATCTTCTCAAACAGCATCTGCTCATTGCTGGACGAGGGGGTTCTTATGATTTTCAGAGCGGTTTTCCATTCATTACCAACTCGTCGTACTCGAAGGAACTCGGTGAAAAACCCGTTTCGGGCACTAAAGAAAAGATTCCACCTAAGAGGAGCACTGTCGAGCTGAACGGTTTTGAGCATACTTGCCTGATTCGGCGCAATATTACTGATACTCAACTGAACTTCTTCCCTCAGCTTGTCGGAGTACGAATTGTTTTGCCGCGCCATGTTATCAAATGTCGCCATATCAAGAATTCTGACGGTGAGGTCGTACAGTGGATACTTGCCTCGATGGACGAGGGTGAGCATCGGCAAATTGTGGGTCGGATCGAAGAACGTTGGAACAATGTAAGCAAAACTATTACTACTCGTGATGGACGATGCAATCTGGTTCTTTAGCTCAGTGATCTCCTCACGTTTCGACAGAGTCCAGCCGTCCATGAATAATTTCATGGACCGTTCCGTTTCACCAGCGCTCCACCCGTCGTCGTTGGACACATCTGTGCTTGGAGCCTTGGGGGTGTGCTGCAGGCACTGAGGAGTAGACAGAGGGAAATGCCAAGCAGTTTGTGAGGCAGTGACACTCCGCTCACCTTGCCGATCAGCTTGAGAAGGATAGCTATGTCGACAAACACAAGAATAGCACAGGCTGGGAGTATCGGCGGCGGCTGAGCCTTGCCTGAAGCCCTTGCGCCTTCCTTCGTATCCCTCCTACAATTGGCCTCCTGCGAGGCCACCATGCCCTTCTCCGATTGGCCCTCACTGTCGCTTCCCGGTGCAACGCGAATGCGCTGTCACCTATAACGCTTGTCCCTTCCTTAAGCTGCGATTGGACTTACTGTTCGGGTGTTGGGTCACACGTTGTAATTTCCCTTCCCTGGGTGTAAGTAAACTTTACTAGTAACTCAACACCTTGCCAATTGTTCGACTCTCCCACATTATTCAATGACTTACTTAATGTAGCCGTTTATCACGGCGTTGCCTCGGCGTCAGAATTCTTTACAGCTTAAGTAGTTGTATTCTTGTAACTTAATGATAAATCGCATAGCTACTCTTGGCATCATAGTTGCGTATAGGTACTTATCGTAAAGGTACTTATATAGTTGCTTAAATCGTCAGCGACAACTCCTCATAGCTAGAAGGAGAGCACAATGACCAAAAAGAACCTGCTCGCAAACGTGTAGTATCGATCTGTGCGGGCCTGCTGCTGTGCCTTGTGGTGGCACCAGGCGCATATGCCGACCTTTTACGGCAGGCGACATCTTCAACGTGACCTGCACCAATTGTCCCCTCGGTACCGCGACGGTGGGGGACGATCGGCGGGACCACAAACGTCGGAGGACTGACCCTGACCACCACCATTACCCCGACCGGGGCGGACGGTGCCTGGATCGAGATCAACTTTGTCAACCTAACCAGCGGCCCGCTGGCCCGGAGCCACGAATGCCACTTGGGGGATCGCCATCACCGACACTACCGCTGACGGAGCCCGGGATACCCGATTTCAGGTTTTTTATTTCACGGTGGATGTGCACCGCCGTCAGTCCGATAAACACAATTAGCGGACTCCCCTGTGATTGTGAACCCGATCACCGGCGTCGGTTCCGTTTTTGGCCAGCCCATTGCACCCACACCGCCGGTAACCACGACGAGCACAGCCATATCCTTCACCCCGTACAGCAATGTAACCTCCGCAGGCATCCCACTGTCGGCGGATGATGTTCACATTGCCTCGCCACATCACCGGGGAGTCTGTCCCCGAACCCTCCTCCCTGTTGTTGCTCGGCGCAGGTCTCTTGGGCCTGGCGGCGTGGCGGCTGAAGAACTCGGCGTAAACGACAAGCCTAATGTCATCACAGACGGCGGTTCCAGCACTGGGGCCGCCGTTTTGTTTGAGTATGGAGGGAAAGTTACCCTCAGACGCTCGGCAAGAGTTAAGCACGGGCGCACCCTTGCCGATGTGTTCTTGCCCGATGGCACCAACGTAAATCCACGAACTGGTGAAGGATGGCTGGTGCTGGTGGTATCGGAAATATGCGCCAGGGGACACGGTACTGGATGAGTTAGAGACTGAGACGCGAGAGAGGGACGGAAGGGCTTGTGGGCTGATCCACAGCCGGTGCCGCCGTGGGAGAGTGGCGGAAGAGAACACGGTAATCGACGACGCATGAATCTCTTCGAAAGCAGGATCCCTTCGCCATCCTAAATAAGCAAGCTCTCACCTCCCTCGAATGAGGGGATAGCTCTTCGTGTCAAAGGCACAATTTGAGCGCCCTACATAGATAGAGAGTCAGTACCAAAGGATTCCTGGCCATGCGAATCCCCATTCTCCGTTTTGCCACGATTGTCACCTCGCCTCGTGCTCTGCAGCGCTCCTTATCAAGTCCAGGCTAACGGTTTTATCTATGACTCCGGCACGTATAGCCTCCATTAACATTCCCGGCGGCACATCCACCGAGGCCTTCGGGATCAATGACGCGCGGGCAAATCGTGGGAGGCTATGATACCGGAGGGCCCCCTCATGGGTTTCTACGTACAGCGGGGCAGCTTCACGCCGATCAACGTGCCTGGCGCCTCCATACCTTGGCCTTCGGACCAATGACGCGAGCCAAATCGTGGGACGCTATCAGGATGCCACAGGGACCCATGCGGATTTCTGAACAGCGAGAAGGCAGCTTCACGCCGATCGAGGTTCCTGGCGCCTCATTTCTTACCGAGGCCTTCGGGATCAATGACGCGGGCCAAATCGTGGGACGCTATCAGGATGCCACAGGGGTCCATGGGTTTCTGGACAGCGGGGGTAGCTTCACGCCGATCGATGGTGCCCGGCGCCGCGCTTACCAACGCCAACGGGATCAATGACGCGGGCCAAATCGTGGGACTCTATGCGCGATGCCACAGGGGCCGGCCATGGGTTTCTGAACAGCGGAGGCAGCTTCTACGTCGATCGATGTGCCCGGCGCCCGGCATACCCAAGCCTTGGGAATCAATGACGGTGGCCAAATCGTGGATACGCGGACGTCCCCGAATCCTCCTCCCTGCTCTTGCTCGGTTCCGGCCTGGTCGCGCTTGGATGGTGGCGACGGAAGCAAGCGGCGTAATCTACGATCACATCGCGTCATCACAGACGGCGGTTCCAGCACTGGGGCCGCCGTTTTCATTTGTCTGTCCAATGGGATGATGTTGAATCAGGAACACGTCACGCGGGGCTGGTGCTGGTGGTATCGGAGGTATCCGCCAGGGGATACGGTGCTGGAAGGGCTAGAGAACGATGCGCGAGAGGCGAAGAAAGGGCTGTGGGCTGATCCCGCACCCATCCCGCCGTGGGTCTACAGGAAGGCAAGGCGAGGACAATCAATCGACGAATCAGACCTGGTGCCATTAAGTAACGAAACAGAATAGCAGCATCCCTCGTGCCCTCTGCGCCGTCGTTCGCCCGGACGCCGGTTACCGAGAACGTGTTGTATAACCGGCTACCAACGAAGCGCAGCGTAGTTGGCAGTCCGTGTTGATGCAATTGTTAGGCTCGTATACCACGTCGGAGAACCAGCAAACCGCCGAGCCCCAGACCGAACAGCAGCAGTGTTGCGGGCTCCGGCACAGCCACCGAGGGTGAAGTTCAGCTGGAATGCAAAGTCTTGGTCTTGTTGGACGAACCAGTTGTTGCTGCTCGCGAAGTGATCTTGACGAGTTCCCGCAGGGAAAACGGGACCGTTAGGAAAACTAAAGGCTGTGCCGTCTGGGTAACTCCCAGTCCAGTGCCCATCTCCACATGGTCCGCCGAATCGCCCACCACGAAGTAGTCCAGTATCCATGCGTAGTCATGCTCTGGCTGCAGGAGCAGTCCTCCGAGGTCGACCACGAACTCGTCAGGGGCCCCACTCAGAATGAGCACGTTCAACGTCCCACTTTCGAAGATTATATTGGTGGGGTGAAATCCTGTCGACGTATCCACGTCGGTTACGAGGACATGAAAGCTAGCGCCGAAGTCTTGTTGGACCTCACGAAAACCGTCAGGCTATTTGCCAGAGCGGCAGGTCCAGACGGCAAACGCAAGTGTCTCGCCTCTATAAACTTCGGAAGACCCAAAACCACTAAGTGTGAAGTCGGGTGGGATTGAAACTGTTCTATGGTAGCGGCATTGCAGACTGCGGTGACCAACAGGCATGCGATGAAAACTAGTCGGATAGTCATGATATTGCCCCCTCAAAAGACGAGCTTGCTCATCAGCCTAACAGGACTTCGTTGTTCTGTATAAATGGGTAGCCGGCGAAGTCAAAACTCTGAATCGAAAACGTCCCACTACCCACTTTCGTCAGGATCACATCATCATGCGTGCCGCCAATGGTAGTCCCATTAAAAGCAATGCCAGCAATAGGAATGTTGGTCTCTGCGTTGCTGATATGAAGATCGTTACCATTCCGTTTTCATGCCATATTGTCCTTGCTTTGGTTGTTAGAAAAATGCGTTCAGGCACTATTAACGGCGTCTCTGAACCACCCGCCAGTGATGAACGAGCACCCTGTTTCCAGTTGCTGAAAAATGCAGCATAGGACCGTACCCATTTACGCCGTGGTCATATATGTCATTGTTTTTGCCGATCTACAAAAGGCGTCGTGCCGTCGCAAACCTTCGGAAGGGGCGAGGTAAAATTTCTGAGACAGATTTTCGAAAGAAACAGCCCTGAATGACCTCCGCAGGCCGCCCCGCAATGCCATTATCCAAGCCAAGCACTTGAATAGACGCAGTTGTTGCAGTACGCTTGCTGCTTCGCGCCGACGCCGGATGCGGTGTAAAAATTTCTGATAGCCTAGAATCAATTCGCCATGTGGTTCAGGCGGCGGGCAAGGCATCGACGACCCAGGCTGCCAGGGGCGGGGGCGTTCCTTACTTTATCGCGGCGTCCGGTCAACGCCGATGGCCCGTGCGGGAGAGCGCGGCGTTGTGGCCCGGATCCGCAGCCGGTGCCGCCGTGGGAGTGGCGGAGAGAAGCCGCTAAGGTCGGTGCCGGGCCGGCTTCTCGCCGTCGAATTGGGATCGCTGCTGAATCTTCACTTGACCGCCACGCCGCTCGTTCACTTGAAATTCACGGGATCGCCCTCCGTCGCATAGCCAGGTACTCTCGTAGTATATTCAGGACAGAGCTGCTTTGAGGCACTGAATGGCTTCACCTGCGACGGTCAAGCAACCCGCTCCAATCGCGACGGATATCCAATGGAGCACAAACCCGCCCACACAAACCCGGCACCTATTGGTTTCGGCGTGACCCCCCGTCTCGGGACATCATGGTGCAAGCGGAGACCAATGGCAACTGACAGTGTGGTGGCCTGACAAAGACCAACCCGTGGCGACGCTCAGAGCCCATTGGCGCGGCCCGGATCCCGCCATCGACCGGACTCGGAAGCCGATAGACCACATTAGATCGGCTCGCCTGACCCTATGTGATTCACGGCTTCTCCGCTTGCGTTCCAGACTGCGCTCGTCGCCCGTCTCTTCACTGCTCCAGTGCGAATCAAGGCGCGCCCATCTTGAAGCCCCGTCACGTACCTCACGAAACACACTGGGCGGACCCTGCTGCTGATACTGGTTCGTGTGGTCTCGATGGAGGAGAGCATCCTCGAGCCCTTCCGCTTCAGCGCGCCAACCTGCACTCTCCAGTGGCACACACGCCTGCGTGCTCTGCCGCCGACACCAGTCAATGCGCGCTGTGATGGATTTGGTCACATAGGCCATGGCAGTCCTCCTTTGCCAGTTCGTAGCAACGCTGAGGGTGCGGCCCGTCTGCCTCGTATGCCACCGCTCCTGTGGCTGTCACAGGAGGTGTACCTGTCACGGTCAGACTAGAAAGCAAAGAGGATGCCAATGGATGAACCCATCAGGTCCAGTGCAAGGTGTCCCAGATGTTCCAAGCGCAGTTGCAGCGCTTCGATGGCGCGTCCCGGAGATGACGTTCGGATTCGTGAGGAGGGCAGGGTGGTGGGATCTGTAGGATTAAGCATCCGCCCGGGCCACAACTGTCCTGCTCTGACAGGATTGAGATCACGCCGCTGGACTACTGGTTTCAGAAGAGCCGCGCCGCTCGCAGCGCACGCCAGGAAGAGAGGTATGGTTCGAAGGGTCCCCACCAATCACCAAGCCAGAAAGGAATGCCCCCATGAACGAAGCCACATCACCACAAGCCCCACAGGCCGCACCAACCGCCCCGCTCCGACCGCCTCCCGCAACTACACCTATCACGCAACTCTACTACTCGTAGTCGGTGATTCGTGTGGTGGATTGGTCGGCAGGTTCAATAGAACCCCAAAGTATTGGGAGGAAACGACAAGCGAGGAGGCTTCAGTCTTTGTCCAGCCGGTCGTGATGCTCACCATGTGTGGTCTTGCCTGATGGGGCGGTCCAACGAAGGGGAGCCTGAGTACTGCAGTGTTCCTTTTCCACAGCCGAATGCATTTCGAGAGACCCACTAGCGCGATCATGCGTTCACGAATGCTGAAGAGACCGAATCTTGAGGAGAGGTCTCCGCTCGGTAACGCAGGAGCAGTTGCAGCGTGAAAGATCGAATCCCGCCCCCTGGTCCTGACTTCAATGGTGAGATGCTCTTCTATGACATTCAGCCGCTACCGGTCGCGTGACCTATCCCAGAATATTTGGACGCATTAATACGCTACTCCCGCACGGACTGAAACAGGAGCACCGCTTGGGCTTCCGGTAGGGTAATGGCTCCTCCCGCACTTCCACCGTCACGGCCAAATTCATCTTTTGCATCCATTCTGCTAACCACTCGATGGGCCACCAATCCGAATTCGCGCAGCATGGGCGGACTCAGTTCAGACGACCACCTAACCGTGAATAGCCAGCGCTTACTCATCGTCTCGTCCATTTCCTCGATGAGGGCTGCCCCGGAGGGGATCGATTCGACCAACCGTTTCCCCTGTTTCAGTTTCAACTTGCACAGCACCAGCAATTGCTGCAGATGATCGTGCAATTGGGTAGCGAAGCGCAGTCGTTCTCGATGTTCCGTGAGGGTCAGCTCGCAGCCAAGGCACGAAGCTGCCCGGGACTGGTAATTCGGTGCGCTCAACAACCTGCCGCTCTAACTCGTTCGCAAAGTTTTCCAGCCGAAATGTGCTGCTTCTTTCGCTTGGTAATATCGGTGTTCACCCCGATGATGTCTATGCGCCTTTCCTTCGCAATCGGTGAAGGAGCGTGCCCTGCCCGTTTATCCATCGGAAACTGCCGGGACGGAGAATCCGGAATTCTTCTGAAAACTGCCCCCGGACTCGACTCCGCTACAGCGGCCATCACTCGTTCCCTATCGGCGGATGGACGAGCGTTAAAAATTGATCGAGAACTTTGGGAACCTGGTTGGCCATCACCCCGAACAGATCATCACGTGCCTCTCATCCCACGTCACCGATCCCGTGACAAGATCGATGTCCCATGCGCCCATTTGACCAGCCGCCAGCGCCGTCCGTAAGTGCTGTTCGCTCTCGCGGAGGGCCTCTTCGCACGTCGGCGCTCGCTGATGTCTTGGGCCAACACTTGTGACTCACATAACGCCCCCTGGCATTGCGTAGGCACTTTATCCGGTCTGCATCCCAGCGCTTTCTCCCGGAGAGCCGTTCGATACAACTCGACGATACCGAGTTTGGCTGACCAGATGTGATGACCTCCAGATCATCCTGATAATACTTCTTTCCGCTTCCTCGGATAGAGGTCATAGGTGGACTGGCCTCAACTCTGCCACAGTCTTGTTGATAGATTCTGCCGCCCGTCGATTTGGCTCCGCGTGCTGACGCATTGATCGGGTATCCCTTGCGTACCGTCACCCGGCCGGTCAACCAGTTCTAACAAAATGCCTCATGCTCTGGATGTTATTTGCTCCTTAGCAGTCTCTGCTGTTCAACCGTGGCTTCACAGGTTCGCGGATCACCGGGGTCTGTACAAGCTCATTGCCACTCGCCACCTTGCGCGAGGTTTTCCGCTCATGACGGCCTCCCTTTTCGAACTGATGTGCCCCGCTTAAAAATGTAGACAGTTAGCTTAGATAGATGGATGCAGGAAACCCACTGAATTTATTCAAAACCCATCACAACGTAAGACAGTCGAGGCCTCTCTCAACAGAGTAACGAGCGAATGCAACCGGATCTCTCTTGAGAACTGGAGCACGGAAGAGGGCTGGACTCCGCGGAAATTTGATGGTTTACAATGTTCAATCAACTGTCCACAAATTAAGCGGGGCAGTACAGACTACGATTCCTTCCTGGGAAAATACCCACATCTCTCCGTAGTTCCACCCATCCATACAACATCTACTGCTTTTACAACAAGGAGTCCCATAGTCCGAGGGCTACCCAATATTCCCTGTACCTCTTTCGTGGTCATTCGGGGAACGATATACCTGTGGATTAGTTCTGTTTTTCGGTAATAGCCTGTACGGCAGCTATTTTCTTGTTTTCCAGTCCTCAATATTGCCAAATATAATGTTTCGTTCCTTCCGAAGTTCGCCTGTAGAACTGACAGGTGCGACACTCAGGCGAGAATTTAATGTTTGGACTTGCTGCTCCAGTTGCCTGATCTGTTGCTGTTGTCCCTCGATCTTGCCCTGAAGGCTCTTATCCGCAACGATTGCTGCCAAATCGCTTTTGAACATCAGCAACATCTACATCTGCTTTGACAGTCAGTGTCAGAGAAGTTATGCCCGTTAGCAAAGCCGTAGTCTTCTTTGACAATCTCTACGCTTAACACTGCTGCGGAATAGGAGGTAATCTGGTCTCTTGTTAGATCAAAATTTTTCACTTCCGTTGAACTTTGGATAAAACTGCCTGCCATCTCCAAGACCTTCCTCTTGGCTATTAGGAAGCATAGTTGGCGAGCATCATTCCGACTGTCGTTATCCCCATCACGTAGGTATGGGTCGCCGTGAGGGTCTGGACCTCAGCGACGGCAACGACAGGAAGAATGAGTGCTGTGAGGAGAACTATGACGGAAAGGACACGCATGGGGCGCAGTATGGCGCGGAGATCAAAGACCGTCAATGACACACTGGGGGGCTGATAACTATGGATGCTTGCGAAGGGTGTTGGGGTGTCTACTGCAGTGAGTCGTGGGTATTGGGGGAGTTGAAACGTGCGAGGCAAGTGGAATGAGGTGGCAGTCCGTAAGGGTAAGATGAAAGAAAGTGGTGTTGGTGGAGAGGGGCTGAGGTTGGTGACGGAGAGGGAACGCATCCGGGAAGTCAAAAATAGTTAGATAAATAAGTTAGATAACTTCAGTAATATGTTAGTTAGATCAAGTAGTTATTGTGTTATTTTCTGAGCTACCGGCTCACCGAGCGGAGAGCGCGGATTCTTCCGCGCTTGGCCCGGTTCACAATAGACGAACTTGCCGGATACGTCGCCAGTCCACGCCAACATGCGACGAACAGGATACTCTAAAATGAACTACAGGACCCTCTTCTGACTCGCTTGCGCTGTTTTCAAGCGAGGAGTAGGCTAAGCCCCCTGGTTGTTCCGCTTTCAGGAGGCTTGCCATGTGGATGAGTTTGGCTCCTCGGTTGCTTTCTGTTCGCCCGCTCCCGCGTTAGCCGACCCTGGCTTCGACGAAAGTACGAGCGCGACTACAACATCTTCAACCCGCTCAATCAGTACCGACCCGATAATCCACTGAATCCGCATCAACTCGGTTGCTCCCAAGAATCCGCTTCAACCCCATCTAACAGCGTCGATCCCGGCAATCCCGCGAATTCTATCAATCGCTCAACCCAAACAATCCCTTTAATCCTATCAATGAAGTCAATCCCAACAATCCGCTCAACCCGATCAATCGCTACAATCCCGACACGCCATTTAAACCGTTACGTTAGATGAAGCAATCGCAGGATGAGACCGTCTCGCCTTGACACCTCCCCACGGAGGGCTAGCTTTCCCTCATGCTGCTCGGTCACGCCATCGGAACCAGCGTAGAGGAGCGCGTCTACATGGGATTGATGGAATTCTCGGTGAAGGAATTGAGCGAAGCCCTGGAGAAGTTTCAAACTGCCTTGCCTATAACGTGGGGGAGGCCTGCCGTCATGGCACGAATCGAGCCCCAGAAACCAGACCAGACGTTTAATCGGAGCCGTGAGTTTCAAAGAGAGGTATTGGCATATCTAAAAGAGCATGGTCCACAACCGTATGATATGCTCTACGTTCACTTCGATCCCAACCGTACTGCGGAAATACAAGCCGTCTTACATGAGTTGATCCAATGGAAATTCATTGAGAAGGGCACGGATTCGGACATGACGGTTTCGATTACTGCTTCCGGTATCGCTCGCGCTTGGACTCAAAGACATCTGAGAGAGTCTACGGTTTGATACGAATATCCGCTGGAGGCGAAAGGCTGCACAGAAATGAGCCACGAAAACAAAGCTCACATCGAAGCGAACCTGGAAGTTATTCGAGAATATCTGATCGGCCAATTCAAAGGGTTTGAAGTTACCGACACGACAAACCGTCCGCTCTCGCATACATTCACGGCGACGAAATCTTCAGACGAACGATACCAAGTAAAGGTGTCATGGCGACAGCTTTCCGATGATAGCAACACTCCTGAAAGAACTAAGCAGCGCCTTGTCACTGACGATGTCGCTGGCAGGATGAAAGGTAAGTCTCAGGGAGAGTATTTCTCGTGGGGAAAGTATTAGCACTGAAATAGAAGGATCTTGAGGCCAACGGCACTAACCGCGCAGTATCCCCACAAGTCTCTCCACGGTCAACGGCGCATTCCCTCACTGCGGTTATTGACCAGCACATAGGCGCGGCGGCCTTCGGTGACAGCCTGTCGCACTACTTGAACTTTTTCTAGTCGCATCTGTGGGAGTTCCTCCACGATTACTAGGCTTCTTCCTAGGTTCCAAAGCTTTCCATCCAAGCGTAGCCTGTAAAAGACATGAGAAATAGTTATTTGCTCCATTCAACTGATAATACGTAACTGAACGAAGTACAA
>ERZ1370068.5356-contig-438_pt1 | contig 14111 bp, 27 predicted proteins | sample MGYA00561227_ERZ1370068 | MGnify/ENA primary metagenome ERZ1370068 (study PRJEB38410, sample SAMEA6850437) | metagenome | study: Metagenomic assessment of the ecological functions of the soil: analysis of the soil microbiota associated with the...
GTTGCGCCTGGCGAAGGGCGCGCGTTGAGGGACGCCTCTTGGTGCATTGTGTGCATCCTGATCATGGTCATGATGTTGCGGGGGCACACATGGGGCACACGGCCGGATCGGCAGCTGGGCCCTCGCGAGCCGTGCTGGCAGCTCGGAGGATGTGTGCCGGACCGGGCCGAAGCCAATATGGTCTTCCAACTCGTCTCCGGAAGATTATGAGCGCGGCTCCATGATCATCACCTCAAACATGAGCTTCACCAAATGGGGCGGCGTCCTCGGCGACAAGGTCCTCGCCGCCGCCATCCTCGACCGGCTCCTCCACTACGCCAAAGTCGTCTCCCTCCGCGGCGACTCCAGCCGGCTCAAAGACCGCGTCACCCTCGTCTTAGAGGTGACAGGCTGAGATGATCAGCACGGCCAGACCGACACTTCAGGTCGTACACTCCCTCGTACGCTGACCGAGATGTGACGTCGTACGCCGACAACAGTGTCTGGGGTGTGCGCGCTGGCCGATCTCGTCGACCGGCGTTTTCGCCTGGTACTCGCCAGGCTCTGCGATGATCACGGCATGTCAGGACGAGGGCGGGCAGCCGTGTTGGTGGCAGCCGTGGTGGCCTACTCCGGTGTGGTGCGGCCGTGGCTTCGCACCTGGGGCGCGAGCCGCGATGAGGTGGGCGGTGCATTTCCAGGGGACGATCTCGTACCGGATCGGTACAGGACGACTCATGCCGTCACCATTGCCAGTCCTCCTGCCGATGTTTGGCCGTGGCTGGTGCAGATGGGCTACCGCCGGGGCGGCTGGTACAGCTATGACCGGCTTGAGCGTGCCATGGGGGCGGGTGACTTCGCCGAAGGAGGCAGCGCCCGACGCATTGTTCCTGAGCTGCAGGAGCTCGCCGTTGGTGACAAGGTCGGGCTCAGCGAGGCCGGTGGCCTGACCGTGGCCGGTCTGGAAGCACCGCGAAGCCTCGTCCTTCACTACCGCATGGACCTCATAACGGCAGCAGCCGCGACCGAGCGTTCACGGGCGGTCCTGGACTGGACCTGGGCCTTTGTGCTTGAGCCGACTGAGATCGGCTGCCGACTTCTCGTCCGGGTCCGTGCGAATCCCCGACCGCCTTGGTTCGAAGTGCTGTTTCCTGCCCTCGAACCCGTCCACTTTCTGATGGAGCGAAAGATGCTCCAAACAATCAAGCAGCGCGCCGAAGATGAGCATTCGGGCCCGCACGGGTAGCGCTTGTGCTCGTCACACGCCCGGGCGATGGCCGAACCGCTTAACGGCTGGTTACGATCTCTCACGAGCTCGTTAGGTCGAAGTCCCCCTTGTCATCGCCATGGCTCAGTCTTGGCTGCGTCTTGCCGGCCTCTGGCGATCTGGCTCGGTAGAACAAGATAGCCAGCAGCAGCGCCGCCACGGGAAACACGCCTGCGTAGCCGACGATTCCGATATTGCGGAATTGCGCGTCGTGGAGGATCACTCCACTGAGTCCGCCCAGAGCCAGGGCACCGCTGATAATCATCAACAGGCGAATCGACCTAGCGAGGCGGCTCCCACTGAAGACAGGCGCGGCGGACAGCACTGCCAGCGCGAAGAACACATCCCATGCAAGGATGTCGAGAGCGTAGGTGACCGAGAGCCATTTGAACGACAGGAGCAGAGGCAGCCACGACTGTCCGGCGAACTCGGCTTGGTGGCTCACCGTCAAGACGACAAAGTGCACGCTGCACGTGAGCCCCGTAAGCAGGCCCATGAACACAAGCGCCAGCAGACTGAACACTCTGGTCTCCGGTGACGCCCAAGCTTGTACGGCCACCATCAGTCCCACCATGAAAGGCATGGTGAGAATGATCAGGATCTCCATCATCGAGAACCAGGGATCGCCAATCGGCGCGTCCGGTGAGGGCAGCGACAGCAAGCCGACGAGAAGCGGGACGGTGTAGAGGGCACTTAGAAACACAGTGCCAACGCCAGACACGATCCCGAGTCTGCGAGCGCTTGCGGTGAAGCCGGCTGCCATGAGGACCTCCTATTCGGAATTCTTGAGCGTGAGAACAACGCGCGGGCTCCGTGCGGGGCCAATTCCACCATTGGCGGCTCATCGATTTGGCCTCGACGCGTCACCGACGACTGAGCACGACGGTGTTGATGAGCGCATGCGGCGACAGCGAGACCCTCGAGCCGGCGTTCCCGGTCGGTGCGTTCTCGACGCCGCGCCGCCTGTGCGTCCACCGCCGACCGACGCGCCGCTTGCCGCACTGATTGCTGACTCACGCACCGCTCCCACACACATCGATTTGCTGTCACTGGCCGAAGGCGATTCATCCCGCACCAGCGATCACCTGCACGAGCCGCGAACCGAACCACGTACCCCACTGATTCTTGATGATCCCGACCCCGACACACCTGATGCACCGCCGGAAGTAGCTCGGGTCGTCCTGACCGCCGGGCAGCATATGTACCCCTTCGGGTGGGTGTGACGATGAGCATGCACAAGCTCACAGCAGGGGCCGGGTATGACTACCTGACCCGGCAGGTCGCTGCCTTGGATGCGACCGAGAAAGGTCATACCGGGCTGGCCTCCTACTACACCGAACGGGGCGAGACGCCTGGGCTGTGGATCGGTTCCGGCATGGACGGGATCGACGGCCTGACCGCCGGCGACCCGGTGACCGCCGAGCAGATGCGAGCACTGTTCGGCTGCGGCCTGCACCCGCTTGCCGAGCTCCGACAGCGGCAGCTCGAGGGGCCGGACCTCACCGAACGCGACTACCAGGATGCGGCCAGGCTCGGGGCGCCGTTCAAGATCGTTGACAGCGACGTCAGCCCGTTCCGCCTCGAGGTCGCCAAACGCATCGGGGCGATCCAGACGGCGGGCGGCCTGCCTGCCGGCGCTCCGCTGCCGGCCGCTGATCGGGCGCGGGTGCGGACCGAGGTGGCCCGGCAGTTCTTCCTCGCTGCGCATGGACGGGAGCCGGTCGACGCCCGGGAACTGGCGGGACAGATCGCGAAAGACTCCCGGCCGCGAACCCAGACAGTTGCCGGCTATGACCTGACGTTCTCGCCGGTGAAGTCGGTCTCGACCTTATGGGCGGTCGCCGAACCGGCGGTCGCGGCTGTGATCGAACAGCGCCCATCAGGCCGCGGTCCAGGACGCGTTGGCGTTCATCGAGAAGCATGCCCTGTTCACCCGGACCGGGCCACAAGGCATCCGGCAGGTCAACGTCCGAGGCCTGGTCGCCGCCGCGTTCACCCACCGGGACAGCCGGGCCGGCGACCCGGATCTGCACACCCACGTCGCGGTGGCGAACAAGGTGCAGACCCTCGACGGACGGTGGCTGTCGATCGACGGACGGGTGCTGTTCAAGGCCAACGTTGCCGCGTCGGAGACCTACAACACCGCGCTCGAACAGCACCTCCGCGACACGTTGGGGGTGCGGTTCGCCGAACGGCCCGGCACCGACCCGGCGAAGCGGCCGATCCGGGAGATCGTCGGTGTCGACCCCCGACTGAACCAGCGCTGGTCGACCCGCCGCGCCCACATCGAACACCCGCCGCGGTGAGCTGGCCATCCAGTTCCAGCATGATCATGGCCGGCCACCGACACCGGTCGAAGCGTTGCATCTGGCACAACAGGCGACATTGGAGACCCGCGACGCCAAACACGAACCCCGATCCCTGACCGAGCAACGCGCCACCTGGCGCAGCGAAGCCGCAGCCGTGTTGGGCAGCTCGGAAGCCGTCGCCTCGATGGTGCAGACGGCGCTGGCGCCACCCGCCCAGACCGCCACGATCGCCGACACCCGCTGGATCGCACAGACAGCCAGCCACATCACTGGCCGTCATGGAGCACAGCCGGTCGACCTGGCAGATGTGGCATGTCCGGGCCGAAGCACAACGACATGTCCGGCACCATCGAGGTGCCTGCCGTCCATGCCACTGCACTGGTGGACCTTCTGGTCGATGAGGTGCTCGATCGCCGGTCCGTTCCCCTCGCTCGCGCCAGCTGACAAGATCGAGGAACCGGAGGTGTTGCGGCGGGTCGACGGGTCGTCGGTCTACACCGTCGCGGGCGCCGCCCTCATACGTCGACAAGAATCCTCGACGCCGAGCAGCGTCTCATCACAACCGCCGGACGACGCGACGGGTCAGCCGTCGATCAGGTGGCGGTGGAGCTGGCCTTGCTGGAGATGGCGGCGAACGGCACCGCACTCGATGCCGGGCAGGCCGTCACTGGTCCGACGAATGTGCAGCCTCCGGGGCACGTCTGCAGCTCGCGATTGCTCCCGCCGGCGCCGGCAAAACCACCGCCATGCGCGCCCTCACCCTCGCCTGGACCCAAGACGGCGGCCAGGTGCTCGGCCTCGCCCCTCGGCTGCCGCGGCCGCCGTCCTCGCCGAGCAAACCGGCATCCGCACCGACACCCTCGCCAAACTCACCTGGTCCCTACAGGCACGGCAACCTTCCGCAGTGGGCGGCAGCGGTCGGGCCGTCGACACTGGTGATCATCGACGAAGCCGGCATGGCCGACACCGTCTCCCTCGACACCGCCGTCCAGTTCGCCATCAATCGCGGTGCGAGTGTCCGACTGGTCGGAGATGATCAACAACTCGCCGCGATCGGCGCCGGCGGTGTGCTGCGCGACATCGCCCACACCCACGGCGCCCTTCGACTCACCGAGCTGCATCGCTTCACCGACCCCGCCGAAGCGGCAGCATCGCTCGCCCTCCGAGAAGGCAAACTAGAGGCACTCGACTTCTACCTTGATCACGGCCGCGTTCATGTCGGCGACCTCGCCAGCTACCACGCAGGCTGCGTTCAACGCTTGGGCTTCCGACCGAGCGGCTGGGCTCGACACGATCATGATCGCACCCACCCGGAACCTCGTAGCCGAGCTGAACGCTCGCGCCCGCGCGCATCGGCTCGATCAGACGCCCGCAGTATCCGAGGTGTCTTTGGCCGACGGGAACTAGGCCAGTGTCGGAGATGTGATCATCACCCGCAGCAACGACCGCCGACTCCGCCTCACCGCCACCGACTGGGTCAAAAACGGCGACCGCTGGACGATCACCGCAGTCGAGCAAACAAGGTCGGCCTCACCGTACGACACAACCGCAGCCACCACACGGTCCGGCTGCCCGCCGACTACGTCCGCACCTCGACCGGTCTCGGCTACGCCACCACCGTCCACGCCGCCCAAGGCGTCACCGCCGACACGATGCACGGCCTCGCTACTGGGCAGGAGTCCCGGCAGCAGCTGTACACCATGCTCACCCGCGGACGGACACGCCAACCACCTCTACCTGCAGGTCGTCGGCGACGGCGACCCGCACACCATCATCCGACCCGACACCATCTCACCCCGCACCCCGACCGAGACCCTGCAGCAGATCCTCGCCCGCGACGACACCCCCACCTCCGCCACAACACTGCTGCGAGAACTCAACGACCCGGCTGCCCGGCTATACGCGGCCGTCCAGCGCTACACCGACAGCCTCCAGGTGGCGGCCGAGCACCTCGTCGGACCTCAGATCGTTCAGATGCTCGACGGCCGAGCCGACCAGGTCATCCCCGAACTCACCAGCGAGCCGTCGTGGCCGACCCTCAGAGCACACCTCCTTGCGTTGGCGGCTGAAACCGATGAGCACCCACTCCTCGACCTGCAAGCAGCCGCCACCGGACGAGAACTCCATACCGCCAACGACATGGCCGCCGTGCTCGACTGGCGGCTCCCAGAGCCCGCACCCACCGACCCAGGCCCACTGCCGTGGCTTCCCGGCATACCGTCAACGCTTCATGATCATCACGTTTGGGGCGAGTACCTGGCGAAGCGGTCGCAGCTCGTTGTCGGCCTCGCAAATCAGGTTCGAGACTGCGCCAGCCAGAAAAGCGAACAGCCGGTATGGGCCACCGCCGGGCAGCCACCCGAGCGTCGCCCTCATCGCCGAAATCGCAGTCTGGCGCGCCGCCGTCGGCGTCGACCCCCAAGACCGCCGACCAACCGGAGCAGGACAGCTACAACCGGCGTCCGCCCTTTGGCAACAAAACCTCGACCGAGACGTTGCCCTGTGCAGCCACCGCGTTGGCGCAGATGTAGGGAAACGCCAGGTTGGCGGCCCCTCTCAAGATCACCAGCGCGAAGATCGACATCGCATGCCTCCAGCACGCGATGTTCGTCGGAGTGTCCCGCCCGGGCCCCGCGTGTGAGCCCAGTGTCAGCTCAAGAGATTTGGGTGATCAACGCTTGCGCCCGGGCCCCGAACAAATGGCGCGCAGAAAGAGATCCACATGCGCACAGGACCGCCTGCAGTTCAGCGAGGCCTTAGGGCTAGCGACAACAGTCACCGGACTCGGGCGGTCGTTATCCTCAGACTGCCGCAGCAAAGGCGTGCCGTCGGATCATTGCTGGATTGTCTTCACCGTCACCTCTAACTCAGAGGTGACGGCTGGTGAGGTCTCGCTCCGCTACGAACTGGAACCCACCGGCGGACCGGACGCAGGGCCCGGCCTGCCCGGTTGGGTGACACCCAGGAAACCTCAATCAGCGCACCGAGCGATCGCACGGTCGACATCGCGCGGGCCTCCCTCGTCGAACATCTCCTCGACTGCCTGGACTTCGGCCACCATCCCGGTCACGAGCGCGGATCGGGCCCGGCACGTTCTGGAGATCATGCCCCCACGCACGTCCGCACGCGTGGCCCGTGTCGCCGAGCTGACGACCACATTTGCGCCATGACCCTCCGCATTCGCCACTTGCGCGGCCGCCCAGGCTGACCCGGGCAAGATCGAAAGTGGGCCGGGCGGACGCCCTCAGCTGGATGAAAGCCGGGACGGTTTGACGGGATAAGTGGGCACCCCAAGCCATTGCGAATCTGCGTCTCATACCGGAGCCGACTACCTCTCGACCTAGTAGGCGGACTCGAGCAGGTCGTCGGAGGAGCGGGGCTCGTTGATCTGTCGCCAGAATGCTGGGGACAGCCGGATCACCGGCTCCTCTTCGTTGTCCGGGCTGATGATCAGCATCCCGCTGTCCTCGACTTTGAACGTGCCGTCGTAGACGGTCTCGCGTCTCGTTTGCAGTGATCACGCTGAATCGCATCCGGGCAGCCTATCGGGAAGGGTTTTTCAATAGTCATCCCGCGTGGCACGGCCGAAGGCGTGGAGGCCCAACCTTTGCAGGAGGCTGGTGATACATCCTGCGCCGATTATTGGCCCCGTCTATTTCAGCTGCGGAGTAGGCGGGGCCACCTTGTTTCTTATGAGCCGCCGCCGCTACTCGAGATCTCGAAGAGGTTCCGCAGAACCTGGGTCGTGAACTGCAACGCCCGCCGCGCCGTCTTCTTATCGACATGGGATGCGTGCGCTCCTACGGCCTCAAGGACACGGATCGCGTCCTCGTAGTACTTGCGTACGTCATCGGGCACCCGCTCGTCGGTCATGTACGCAAGCCTGAGGCACGCCCACGAGCAGACCTCGACCCGGCGGCCTTCCTCCCACTCGGTGTCGCTCACGAGCGAGTAGCTGACGACGGTGTGCCAGGAGTCGAGCCCGTCGCTACTTCGCCTGCATATCGCGCACACCCGCTCGGCCACGACCGAAGCCTACGAGGCGAGGTCCCGATGCTCAGGTGGCCGCGCACAAAGCCGCGATGGTGTGCGTAGGCTTTCGCATTGCTGGTTGGCGCATCATCAAGGTGTCCGCCAACAGCGGCGGCACAATCCCGGCCTGCGGGGGCGCTCCAAAGGTTGAGTCAGGTCTTGCCTCCAACCTTTGGAGTGGCCACGGCCGGTCGGAGTGGGCAAGTGCACAGTTTCCACCGTTGTGGAAAGAACTCAGGCGAGCAGCCACAACACGATGGCGAGGATGAACAGCCAGACGACCAAGCCCCAGAGGACGCCCCAGAGGACACGTCGGGACGGTTCCAGACCTGTCATAGTTCGGATGCCCTGATGGCGGCCAACTGGCCTCGTGCTTCGGCGAGGACCCGCACACCAAGGACGCTACGCCTGCCAGTCCTCTCGGGTTGGGTTCCACGACGCTCGCGGCCTGTGGCCAGCGCAGCAGGATGAACGCGGGGCTGTCGGGTGGTTGATGTAGTTCGACGGTAAGGCTGTCGTTGCGGGTGACAGGTCCGGCGGCGAGCACGGTAGAGAGGATGGGGACACGGTGCCTCCTGAGGCATCGAGGGTCCCTGTTTGCGCTGAACCCGCGAGCCGGGACCGCTTTGGTGTCAGAGAGGTTTTGCCGCTATCGCACGCTAATCGGACGAGGGTGAAAGATGAAGCGCTCCTGACTGGTGTTTCACCTTGTCGGGAGCGCTTTCCGAAAGTAGCGGGGACAGGATTTGAACCTGTGGTCTCTGGGTCATGAGGGCAGGTCCACACTGCGGTAGGTGAGTTAGAGGTACAGCCTGGACCTGACCAAGCCTCTTTGCTTAGTTTGGCTATGGGTCTGACCACCATTTTGACCACCATTTGGGTTTGTCCACCGAAATACGCCTAAGTGCAAAATCCTTATTTTTAAGGAAAATTGGACGTCTGGGGACGTCCTTGGACACGCTGCCGATGTCTGGGGGTCAAAGAGCCATGAGTTCTTGTCTTGTCCCGCTGGCACCGCGATGATCTTGCCCATCGACTGATGATCTTGTGCCGCCCATCAAGGCCTGAGGTGTCTCTGCTAATTCCTTCTTGGCATTCGGCAGTATGCCTTTCGCAGAGAATCGCCGTACACCGTTCTCGACGTACCTCGAGTCTCGGCGAGACGAGGATCCCCCGCGCACGGGTCGGGCTGCGAGAGCTCGATGGATGAGGTCCGCAAGGCCAGCGGGGATGCGGGTTCGCTCCACAGCCCGCCCGGGTGAGAGCAAGCTCATTGACGATCATGTAGCCGGCGCCGATAAGCCCGGCGGAGTTGCCGATCGTCGAGATTGCGAACTGCAACGGTGACCGCCAAGCCGGTCGGAAACAACTTCTGTGGAGTGTGGAGGACGGCGCAGGTGCTGCTCTACAGCCCGGGGTTATCAACAGGTCGCGAGCTTCACTGGCACCTCGGGCGGACAGTGTGGCCAACTGAAGCATCAGTACAAGCTGGAGACGATCGGATGGAGAAGTTGCTGCTGACCGTGCGGGAGGCCGCAGACGTGCTCAGTGTCAGTCGGTCGCGAGTGTATGAGCTGATCTACGCCGAGCAGCTCGACTCGGTGAAGATCGGTCGGTCTCGGCGGGTGTGCGCTAGCGTCGGTGCGGCGCTTGGCGGACGGTCCGTCGCCGTCATGAGCTCCTCGCCGGCCTCAGGGTGAAGGCTCGGTTTACCGGTTGCCGGACGGCCGCTGGCGCGGCGTTGTGAACCTCGGCTGGCATGGCGGCAAGCGGCGGCGGAAGTACATCACGCGCGGTACACAGGCGGAGGTGGTGCGCGAGCTTCGTCGACTGACGGCTGCCGCTGAGACCGGGCGACTGCCCATTGAGCGGGCTCCGACCTTGGGCCAATGGCTGGAGCGGTATCTCAATGAGGTGGCGGCGTCCTCCGTGCGTCCATCGACTCTGCGGCGTTATCGACAGGAGCTGAGGCTCTACATCGCACCCGCCCTTGGCAGGTGCCGCTGGACAAGCTGAAGCCATCACAGGTGTCAGACTTCTACCGCTCCCAGCTGCTGCACCTCTCGCCGGGGAGCGTGCGACGGCTCCACGCGCTTCTACGCCGATCGCTAGGTGTCGCAGTGCGGTGGCAGCTGATTCCGTGGAACCCGGTAACCGCCGTCGACCCACCGTCGCTAACGTCCGTCGAGGTTCACCCGTTCGACGCCAAGGAGGCGCGGCTGTTTCTGGCTGCGGCGTCGGGTGACCGGTTCCAGGCGCGCTGGTTGATCGCAGTCTCGTTGGGCTTGCGTCAGGGGAGGTGTGGGGCTTGCCTGGCGTGATGTTGATCTTGATCAACGCGTTCTGGCTTGTGCGACAGACGCTGCAGTACCGGCCGGGCGAAGGCTTCCACCTCGTGCCGCCAAAGACAGCAAGATCGCGGCGGATCGTTCCGCTCCCGGATGCAGTGGTCGATGCCTTGAAGTTGCGGCGTGAGCAACAGGAGACCGATCGGCTCGCAGCGGGCGTTGAGTTCTGGGAGGACTGGGGCCTGGTCTTTACAACGCGCTTCGGCACGCCCCTGTCTCCGCGCAATGACTATCGGGACTTCCAACGGCTGGTCGGCGCTGCCGGCCTGCGCCATGTCCGACTGCACGACCTGCGGCACACCGCTGCTTCGCTTATGTTGGCCCAGGGAGTGAGCCCTCCGTGTCGTGATGGAGATTCTTGGGCATTCACAGATCAGCGTCACGATGAACACCTACAGCCATGTCACGCCGGCCTCATCTCGGGAGGCGGTGGCGCGGGTGGAGGGCTTGCTGTTCGAGGGTCATTCTGAGTTTGAGTCATGATGTCTAGGCTGCTCGATAGGCTGCTTTGACGGGTGCATCGGCCCACAGTCGGCCGCCTGAGGCGGGGAACTGGCCGCCGACTAGGCCGGATAGAGAGCCGCCTTGGGGAATCGAACCCCAGACCTACGCATTACGAGATCCATCCCGCCGTTGACGACTGCCAACGACTGTTGCGTATTCCCTTGTAGATAAGGCAAAATCCCAGTCCCGGGATTGATGGTTGTGCTGACGACCGGATATGACCCTTCTGTGTCAGATCCGTGTCGAAAGGGAGGTGATCTTGAACCAGCTCTAAGCAAGATCAAGAACAGATAGCGGCCCCGGACCGGTGTAGCGAGCACCGACCAGGGCCTAGGCAAACCCCTACTTCTTACCTAGGAGTCACCCAATGACCAAAACTACCCAACTGGCCTCCGGCCAGATCACCAACCACGACGAGATCACCGTGATCTTGATCGAACCGACTGATTTGGCACACCAGCACTCGTACGAGTGCAATGGCCGCCGCACCCCACGACGACAACCGTATCGCTATCCGTCAATCGCATCGGTGATCAAAAAGGACTGATCGCCGAATCCGCGGTCGCGCTGGCTGGAGCAAGGCGGCAGGCCTATGAACGCCGCCGAAGCATTGGCCGAGACGCAAGGCGTACGCCGCACGGGCCGCCCATTGCGCCCAGATCGACAACAACGCCGCCCAACTAGCCGCCCATCTGGGATGGTTACGGCAGAATCCGACGCGGTCTGGAATCTGCTCTGCCAGTCAACCAACCACGGCCCAAGGGAGAAGGACCAGTGACCACGCCCTACCATGGCACCCCAACCCGCCCGCAGCCGAAGAAGACGCCCGCTGCCGTGAAGGTCATCGTCGGCAGCGTGATTGCCTTCGTGGCACTCGTCTGGCTTCTGGCTCGTGTGGCGCCATCCTTGCCGCGATCGGCAGCGACGATACGACGACGACGGCCCAGCCAACACCCGCAGCTATCCCGGCCTCCACTACGCCAGCACAGCCGACGCCAGCAGCGCGTATCGCTAAGTCCTACGCCTCGGTAGTGGCGCTCCGGAATGCCGTCGTCAAGGCCGGATACCCTGCCCGAAGTGGAGCGTTGGAACCCGAAGAAAGACGGACTTAAGTACGCCAAGGAAGCCGGGGCATGCTCCGATATTGACTGGCTTGCTGTCTACGCCGACGCCGAGGCGGTTGCCAAGCAGGTTGATTCGGAGTCGGGCGTCGTTTTGATCGTCGGCCCGAACTGGGATCTGTTCATCTCTCGAGGCGTACCGCACGAATGTCCAGGCGGCGCTCGGTGGCGAGATCGTCGACAAGCCCGAGAGCCTGAGCCGGAGCCCAAGCCCAAGAAGCCTGGGATCGGCGACAAGGTCCGCGACGACGATTACCAGTTCATTAACCGGAAGATCACCTGCGGCGTGAAACGAGTTGGTGATTCCTACTGGTGAGAAGGCACACGGCCAGTTCTGCCTAGTCAAAATGCGAGTCGCGAACGTCGGCAAGGAACCCATCGACTACAGCGAGGAAAACCAGACGCTGGTCGACACCAAGGGTCGCGAGTATTCGCCGGATGATGAAGCGTGGGTATACATGGGCGACGACAATGACCTGCGGGGCGAAATAAACCCTGGCAACTCAATCACGACGACCATCCCGTTCGACGTCCCGAAGAAGGCGAAGCTGGATTACCTAAAGGCGGGGGTCTGGGGTTCAGCGAGGCGCAAGGAGTGAAGTTGTGAGCGGACTCGGCTTCGCCGTGTCAGGGGTAGCTGACACCGTCGGTAGCGTTGACGAGAAAGGGCGGTCCCGGCTGGCACCGGAACCGCCCATGGAGGTAGCTAGCTTCCTACAAGCTGAATCACTGCGACGGTGGCCGAGGTTGCTGCTGCAAGTGCCGCGAGCATTTTGCAGGCGAACAGTAGCCAGGCCACCGTCTGCCGTTTAGGTGGCGGACTCGGGTCGTCGTGGTTGTCAGACGGGTCATGAGATGGGTCATGATCGTCGTCAGCCATGTCATCACCTCCTTCCTTATCCTTCCATTCAGCCGGGACTGACGCCAGCGCCCCGGCGGCGGACAATCTGTGCATAATCTCGCTCACCTCAGTGCAAATCGGGCCCGATGACCTGGCGCAGTGATCACCGCGTACGGCGATGCAGACATGATCGGAGCACCGGCCCCTCAGGTGTCGCTGGCAACTCGGGTTCTACCTGACGGTCGCCTCGCACAGGCGGTACGCCGACCACCGGAGCCCTACGACCAACACCAGCGCCGTAGGCGTCCGTGGATCTCCCGCCATCTGCAAGCCAATTCTCCATGTATCGCCTGCGGTCCTCAGGCCGCAGTCGCGCCACAGCCCGAGCTAATGCGGGCGCCGCCCATGACGCATCTAGGTGATACCGCCGCTGGGTCAGCATCAAAGATTCAAGAGCGGTCGCCAGCCTCTTCGTGAGCTTGTAGTATTCAGAAAGCCGCGGCTCAGGTCGCCGAGAGGGGACGCCAAGCTGACGATCGCGAGTAGAGATCATGACAGTCGTCGCGCCCCAGAAGACATCATTATCCAGAAGCACGCTGGCTATCTCGTGTGCGTGGACGCAGCAAGATTGCCCTTCACATCTCCCTCAAGAATCACCTTGGTCACGACTTCGTCGTAGCTAATCACCGAGCGCCACCCCAGGCGTCGCGAAGACGTACGGGCCTAGCGAGATGTCGGCTAGCCTCGCGAGCGCCCAGGGGCCTGTAAGCCGGTACAGCCGCTTTCGGGTCGGCCTTTGCTCGTGAGGGTCAATCTGTTCCCACGACGATTCGACCCAGCCGCTATCCTCCAGCCGCCGAAGGATCGGGTAGATGGTGCCGGAAGGTGCTCGCGGCCTTGGTCAATTCCAAGCCGTAGAAGTCGGCGGTCGGGTGCTGCACCATGAGCTGCAACACTGAGTGTTTGAAGTGAAGGACGACGAGCCATGCATTGAACTCTACATAGCCCTATGTAGAGTTTTCAAGAGACAATACCGATGCTCGCCGGATATGTTGATCTTGCCGGAGCTAGACAAGTGGGTGCGGATTGCTGGGAGCGTCGGCGCGGGGTGACACCGGTGCCTGATTCGACCAAAGCTGAGTCGGTTCGAGGCCGGTAGGCTGCCGTGAGTCAAGACCCCGACCTCGACCGATGGGAGATAACGATCGCTGCCATCATCGGCGCGGCGCGTACAAGCGCTACATGGACGCCTATAGCGACCTGATTCCTAATCAGGAGATCGCCGCAGTCCAGTCGCTTACTCCTGTGTTCTGGGCGTGTGCGCTGGACGAGCGGCTTTGTACGACTGATCCGGCGTACGTTGCCCGCCGTGACGCCGACGAGCGCGGGCAGGTCTTGCTCGCGCTGCGCTTCGTACGTGACCGGCACACGCATCAGGTGGCGATCACGACATCCCTGGAGCTCACGTTTGAATGGTCGTCCGACACAAACGTCTCCCGGCTCACAGAAAACCCTGGCGACCGCTGACGGCATCACAGAGCCCACCGATCGCTATTCGACAGGGCCCAAGTACATCAAACGCCGGGCCGCCTACAAGGAATATCTGGAAGGCCGCAAGCCTGCTTTGGCGATGCGCGACGCTCACTCTCAACCGAGAAGTCGCGGCTCGGGGCATCAAGATCGAGGAGCAATACGTAACTGAACGAAGTA
>ERZ1370068.4112-contig-3202_pt1 | contig 14109 bp, 28 predicted proteins | sample MGYA00561227_ERZ1370068 | MGnify/ENA primary metagenome ERZ1370068 (study PRJEB38410, sample SAMEA6850437) | metagenome | study: Metagenomic assessment of the ecological functions of the soil: analysis of the soil microbiota associated with the...
CCAGTTACGTATTGCTATCGTGTATCGCGAGGATGCGGGCCGCCGAGCGCAGCTGCGCCGCGTTCGGCGTCGGGTGACGTCACGGGAACTATGCTCATAAGCTAACACCGCGTACGTACATAGCGATTTGAAGGTGAGTGAGATCCGATTGCCTAAAGAATCCAACTCAATCCACGCCTCAACCTGGAGTGCTGCCGAACAACGGTCTGCTCGACGAGATCAATCGTCGCTTGTTGGCAGAGCTAAGCCGCGAGCCACGCATGGCCATGTCGGCCTTGGCTCGCCGGGTCAAGATGAGCGCTCCGGCGGTCACCGAGCGGGTGCAGCGTCTGGAACGCGCCGGGGTGATTACTGGCTACAGGCTGGAAGTCGATCCTGCGGCTCTCGGCTTACCCGTCACCGCATTTGCGCGTATCCGGCCAGCCGCTGGTCAGCTCTCCAAGGTCGCCGAGCTGGCTAGGTCGCTGCCACAGGTCACCGAATGCCATCGGATCACGGGCGAGGATTGCTTTCTGATCAAGGTTCACGCCCCAGCAGTGCAGGAGCTCGAAACCCTGCTTGATCAATTCCTGATCTACGGGCAGACCGTCACGTCCATCGTGGTCAGTAGTCCGGTTCAGCCGCGGCCGCTCCCGATCGAGACCGACTGGAGCCTGGCCCGAGATTCAGAAACTTCCTGCCGACCAGGATCTGCTGGCGCTAACGCAGTCGGCCGCCGACCTGCGCTACAGAGGGGTTGGTCAGCGCAGATCCGTCGCGAAAGAGCAACCGTTGGCACGGTGAGATCACCGTCATTGACCTGAGCGACGATCGCGAGCACCATCGGCATGATCTTCGATGTCGATCTCGTGGAAGTCGATTCCGGCGCGATTCGAGCTGGGACTTCAGCCGTACGCAGTAGCCGCACCACTGGGTGGTGAAGACGGTTGGCAAATCAGCGGCTGTAGAACCCATAGTCACGACTATGTATAACGAAGGGAGCGTCGGCAGCTATTCCGCTGCAGTGTATTGCATTGATCACACTGTTTACGTAACCCAATGCATCTCGTCCGGCTCTCTGTCAGAAACCAGATCTCGCCCGATCGACCCAGACCGATTCATGATCAACGGTAGGGCCTCAGCAGAGCAGTGAGCTGCCCATCTGCGCGACGCCTTGAGCTCGTCACTCGCCGAGCCGGCGTGCGATGCCGCGCGACGAAATCGGCGATCTGCACCTGCGGCTTCACGGCTGGAATCAGCGAGCCGGACCTCAGTCAAGCCCATGTCCCGGCAGCTCAGCGGCGAAGGCGCTCGCAATGTCGGCGATGCGTTCTGGGGTCAACGCCGACTGCTCGTCGTGTACGACGGACAGAGTCGTGCGCACGTGATCCCCAATGCCGGATGGCACGGCTGAGCGCCGGCAATAGCGGCTCCATGAGAGGAGTCAGCTTGGGATTCTGCAGGTGCTCAGCGCTCGTTGCCTCGGCGATTGGCCGAGTCGCTCAGCAACTGGTCCATCACCTGCCTGACATCGGCTGCCGGGCTCGCGTTCGAGACATCGCTGTCGACCGCCGCATAGAAGGTTCCGACGGGGGCCTTCGGCAGCCACCTGTTGTTGATCCGGAAGAGGTTGGCGGACAGCGTGAGGAATTCCTGCCAGCGCGTTGGTCCATAGCTCTGCTCGCCGGACCTGTAGAGGGCGAGCGCCATCGGTCGGGTACGGCGGTTGCGGCCTGGGCAGGCGATGCCACGCACTGGCTGACCGCCGAGCAGCACGTCGACCAAGCGCGCAAGGACGAAGAACCGCGTGTCGGTGAGATGAACATGCGCGTTGCCGTGGATAGGACTGCTGGGTCCGAGCAGCCACAGCACGATGGGTCGACGACGTGGCCGCAAGATCTCGGCAGACTTGTACTCGCCTACTCCGCGGGCACCGATCTCATCTCGCAGATGCTGGACCAGTTGGCTCGCGGTATCTGAATCGATACGAACGCTGGCGTGGGCGAACACCGGACTATGCCCACGGCCGACCAGATTGCCGCCCGAGGAAGCCGGACTCGTCGCAGGCGATCTCGAGGTGCATGATCAACTCCTACCATGGCGGCGTGACTGAGACAGAGATCATCGAATACGTCAGCGGCCTCCTCCGGAGTTGTGACCCTGACCGCGAGTGAGGAGGGCGGCGCGCCCGCCGCAGCATGGGGTGACACATTCTTCTTCTATGACCCGGAGGGCAATCTGCCGGAGAATCAGCGACTCCCATTTACGACTGTCGTCATCCATGACTACGCGGGTTGGGACACCGAATCCAACCTTGATCGCGACGGCATCTTCCGGGTCAACATCGCAATCGGTCGGAATGGTTTCGAGCGACTGTTGGGCTATCCGCCGGCAACCCAAGCTGCTCATCGAGACGAGTTCGACTATGGAGCGACCGACGTACTCCTCCCGCATCCGCTCTATGCGTCCCAAGGCTGGGTCTCCATCCTGAACCCGGGTGATCAAACCAGCGCCCGGCTGCGAGACTCGTCGAGGAGGCGCATGGCCTGGCGGCGGGCCGTCACACCAGGAGGCAGGGCGTCTAAGGTCATGCATCGGTACTACCGCACCGGTATTACCGCATCCATCAGGAGATCCGATGACTGAGCCTGAACGCTGACGTGAAGCGGCTGCTGGACCGCCCGAACTACGCACATGTGGCCACCCTGCTGCCCGACGGTGCACCGCACACCGTGCCGGTGTGGATCGCCCGCGAGGAGAGGATGTCGTGATTCTCACTGGGCCCGGTTCGCGGAAACGCGCAATACCGAGCGTGACCCTCGGGTGGCGATCTCGCTCATCGATGTTGATCAACCGTACGCGTCGGTGCTGATCCGCGGCCGGGTTGTGGAGCGGATCGATGGCGACCGGGGCTGGGAGATCATCGACCGGATATCGCCGCAAGTACACCGGTCAGCCCTATCCGCCGCGTACCGACCGGATCGTCTTGTTGATCAAGCCTGATCATGCCGAGGCCGTGATCTTCGGTTGATGAGCGACGCCTTCGCAGCCCGCTTTCGCCGCAAGATATGTCAGGCCCGCCCTAGCGCGAGCAGGGCATCGTCGGCGTCGCTTAGCACGAGCTCGAGGTCATGCGGTTCCTGGATCGACCGCTCGGCAGTCGAGCGGACCAGCCTCAAGCTGCTCACGAACTAGGTCGAGCCGCTCCGGCTTGGTGATAGCGCCGACACTCCGTAACAGCTTCACCAGGGACCGAAGCACCACCGGCTCGGCTGCACCTCGGCGTCGGATTTCCCGCCGCATGCCAGCCCCAGATAATCCTCGAAGGTCAAAGCTGGCACGACGAGCCGAACAGCGCCCGTGTCGTCAGCAATCGCCTCGGTGCCAAGGGGCAGGTCAGCAATGTTGCTGGAGCAGTACAGCGAGCTCGTCGGCCGACATCTGCACGGTGTGAAAATCGAAAACATGCATCGACAGCAACGCGACGTCCACCATTTGGATTGCTGCTAAGCGCGACGTCATGGTGCTCGCTGCGTGCTGCTCCGATCGTCACCGACTTTGCCACTGCTGTCTCGAGTGGTTCTGCGCGAGGTCGTGCTTCCTTGGTGGCTCGCCATGCCCAACCGAGCGCGCTGCCAGCGACCACATGGCCACCGATTCCCGGTACGAGCCTGATCACGCTGTCCTCGGCGGCCGCTGCTTGGACCAGCGTGGCGGTCTGCGAGACGCTGCACATAGCCAGACTTTGAGCGATCAATTGATCGCCCATGGAGGCGGCTGCTCCCAGCTCTCCCCGCCGACGTCCAGCTGCCCCGACGCTCGTCCGACGCCAGGTGGTTGCGCCACAATGGCTCGTCGGGCGGCAGCTCCGATGTTGTGCAGAGATGCCGTGGATCTGATGCTGTGTGCAACCCGATCCACGTAGTACACCAGGGCGGCAATGCAGGCGAACAACAACAACAGCCCGACGCTGACCGCCAGTCGCGGGTAGTCCGTTGGCGAATTCCGCTCTTCAGCGCTCACGGTGTAGAGCCCGCGGCGTTGTAGGCGAAGGTTGCCATGAACAGACTGAGCACCACCTGGGTCGGTCGATCCCTGAGAAACGATCGAACGAGCCGCGGTGAGTAGCGGTTCGCGGCGACCTGAGTGCCACGAGCGTCAGGCCTACGACGATCGCGAACACCCCAACCGTGGCAGTCGCGACACTCAGCAGTAGTCGTCGCGCCTCCTCGGCGTTGCCATGGAACAGCACCGGATCGAGGAGACCCATCCGGCCGCACGTGGATCTGTGCAAGTACCAAGCCCAGGATCAGTGCAGCGAGTGTCATGAGCAGTGGCAGGAACCACAGCGAGCCACTGAGGCTCTGCGCGTCTGGTCCGGACGCTAGCCGAGGCATCGTCACGCCCTGAACCTCGCAATACAGATGAATCGCGCCAGCCATTTGCTGGCCTTGGGCAGCACGGTACTGGGAAAGAGGCGGGCTGGGCGGGGGCCACCTGGAGTGATCGACGACACCCCACCGAGCGGAGTCGCTGCTACGCCTGACGGGTCGTCGAGGCGGTGTCGGGTGAAGAGGATCACTCTATGCGATCGGCGAGCTACGGACCGACGTGAGCGTGTTCATGCGGCGGTTTGCTGCCGTCGTCGCCGTGCCTCGGCGGTGGCAGTTGGCGTTGGGTGTTGATGCGTTGGATGCGGGCGTTGATGTGGAGGCTCGTTGATGGTGGTCGATCCATCGGGGGTGGGATCCATTCGGCGAGCCCGTCGATCGTTGATGCCGGCAGGTCCAGCCTTTCTGCAGGAAGTGGGTGTGGTGGTATCTGCAGAGCAGGAGCTGTCGCATGAATCGCGTGTCGGCCGGTTCACGGCGGTGTTCTCGCGGGAGAATTTCTGTTGTGGCTGTGAACGTGCGCTCGGGTGGCCTGGATCGGTTGTTCTTGATGCCGCTGTCGGTGAAGGACTGGTTGCCTGAAGATCATCTGGCGTTCTTCGTTGTTGATGTGGTCTCGGAGTTGGATTTGGCTGCGTTCACCCATGCGGCTTATCGCGCTGACGGCCGGGGCGGTTCGGTGTATGACCCGGCGATGATGCTGGGGTGCTGCTCTACGCCTACTGCACGGGCGAGCGATCCTCGCGGCGGATCGAGCGGCGTCTGGTGGAGGAACGTGGCGTATCGGGTGTTGGCGGTGAACCAGAGTCCGGATCGTGCCACGCTGGCCCGATTCCGGCGTCGTCATCAAGACGCGATCGCTGGGCTGTTCGGTCAGGTGCTGGGGTTGTGCGTGAGGGGCAGGTCTGAGTGGACGCCGGGGTGGTGGTCGCGATCGATGGGACGAAGATCGCTGCTGATGCGCGTCGTTCTTCGCCAACCGCAGCCGAAAAGCGCTGGCGGCTGAGATCTTGGATGAGGCTGAGGCCGCACTGATGCGGCCGAGGATGCGCACTGCGGCTCGGGGACCGCTCTGGTGAGGGGAGTTGCCCGAGAAGTGGGCTGGTGGCCGGGATAACGTCGGGATCCGGATCCGTGCGCGCTTTGGCTGAGCTGGATCGGCAGAAGACGCGGGACTATGTGAAAGGTCCCCGGATGGCTGAGCGGGCCAAGAAGGAGTCGGAGCTGGGCCGCAAGCTGACCGGCCCCAAGCCGTCCCGCCCGGACACTGGCGCGGCGTGCCAAGCCGCGCCGGGCGAACACGACTGATCCGCACTCGCGGATCATCGCCACTGGCTCGCGGGTGTGTTGCAGGGCTACAACGCTCAGGCGGCCGCGACAGTTGACCAGGTCGTGCTCGCAGCCGAGGTCACCGTGACGACCAGCGATCAGCCCCATTTCGTCCCGATGGCCACTGCGGTGGCCGAGAAGCCTTACCGAGGCAGGCCATCACGACGGGGTCGGTGCGTTCGTGGCCGATGCCGGGTACTGGACTGCTGCCAACGGCACCGTCGATGTCGGGGCGGAGGTGTTGATCGCGACGAGGAGGAGCGGCGTGGCGCAAGGCCGACAAGCCCGACGATGACAAGCTCACGGTCTTGGCCAGGAGTTAACCGCGGCGAGCTCTCACAGCGTCAGGCGGGGAGATTCTCGGGGTTTCCTACACCTGGGTGCAGGACATGACCAAACGCTACTTCGGGCGCGACGGGCAACGCACCGCCCGCACCGCCGATCGATCCTGAGGTGGATTCCGGTGATCGAGCGACTAGCCCGCGGCGAGATCTCCAAACGTGCCGCCAGAGACGAACTCACTGTCTCCGATACGCGCATCAACGTCATGCTCGCTCACATCCGTGGCGAAGCCGCCGATCCGACGATCGTGCGCCGGGCGATGGATGACAAGCTGGCCCGACCCACCAACACCGACCTCTATCGCAAAGGCAGCACAGCATCGAGGCGGTCTTCGGCAACATCAAAGCCAACCTTGGCTATCGCAGATTCGCCCGCCGCGGACTCCCCTGCCGTGAACAGCGAGTGGCGCCTGATCTGCGCATCAGGCAGCATGCTGCAAGCTCCGGCAGGGCTCGCCCAGCCTGAGATGCCGGCCGGGGCGACCCGTTGCTCCACCCAAAGCGCAGACCGCTCCACCTCATGCCGCAGATTCGTGCGACAGCCTCAGCAGGGGTGAGATTGTCCAGGTCGGTTGGGTCCGCCGAGGATCCAATCGACGATGTGGTGTCTGTCGCACCATTGCGGTGGATGGGTGCAGCCAGGAAATGAGCAGCCGGCGTCTCGGGCGATCAGGGCCATGGTTTGGCCAGCGTGAGGCGAGCCGTCGGGTTCTGCCTAAGCGCCAGAGGGACGCCGTTCCGGTCGATGATGGTGGGCCAGATGTCGGCCTCATCGGCGATCCGCGAGCAGTTGATCAGGGGTGAGTTGGCTGCCGTCGGCGGTGTCGGCGAGCCCGGCCTTGGCGAGCAGATCATCGAGGCCGATGGTGACGATCGACCGATGCCGGTATCCCGCCGACGCAGGGTTGATCGGCGGCTTTGAGGAGCCGGGCGCAGGCTTCCTCCAGCGCATCGTGCAGCCGTTGCACCTGTGGCCGCTGGTCGGGGATGTCGACGATGGTGCCGTCGTCATCCTCGATCGCGCTGCTGCGGGGTGTCGTCAACGGATCCAGGATCGCATTCAGTTGGGCACCGACGGTGTTGGTGAGTCGGCCTGCCAGATGCCACATGCCGTCGCGGCGCTGCTTCAACTCCAGATACCGGCGGTCCTGTTGCAGCTGATCATCGATCGGGTTCCGGGCCGTCGGGGTCGGCAGCAGTTGACCACGGCGTGGGCGAACCGGCGCAGCTCCGGCGGCGCCAAGATCGGCGGCGTGTTCGGTGAGCAGCTGCTCGGCGGTTGATCGACTGCTTGCGGGTCGCAGATCGGGCCGGGTGAGTTTGTGCATGGCCCGTTCCACAATCGGCCACTTTCTCCGCGCTCACGACACCGTCGCGTTGCAACGCGGCCAGTCGCGGCAGCTGCAGGGTCCAGGCTTCAGCCGAGCATCGAGGTGCGCGGTCCCGACGGCCGCGGCGGCGCGGATCCGGGTGGCGGCGTCGCCGGGGAGAGCTGCAGCACCCGGATCAGGAACTGGTCGATGGTGGAGGAGCAGTACTCCTCGGGGCAGATCGGCTGGCTTCGGCGTCGGCGATCAACCGGTGATCGATGAGCGGGCTGCCGTGTTGCGGATGGTTTCGAAGCGTCTGCCACACCGCGACCTTCTCCTCAGCTGAGAGGTGATCAAGCCCGCCGGTTTCGATGGCTGTGATCGAGCTGCGGTGAGGCTGTTGTCGACGTTGTCGAGGGTCTCATCGAGCCGACTGCGCTGGTCGCGCGTCGTTGCTGTTGAGTCCCCGAGTTGCATGCCTCTATTGTATTCGAAGATGTGTTCGACAACAAGCTGTTTTCCCAACAAAATAACGAAAAACAGAGATCAAAATCTGCACCCGACCGCCCAAAACCAACCCCTACCCAAACCCCCACACCCATTCCCCTCCTGCTCCCGGTGATTGCCTTCCTCGCGCCGCCCGGAGCTGGGGTCAAGCTGGCCCGGAGCCTGCGAAGGGCCACCCGGAAGAGCTTGGCCTTGACGCCAGCGAGGACGGCGCCACACTCGAAAGCCGGGAGCAGGAGCAGCGCGATCAGTATCAGTGCCCTTCGACAAGCTCAGGGCACATGGCAGTGATCAGCTCGCCCTTCGACAAGCTCAGGGCACGCGTCGGATCGTGCCCTTCGACAGGCTCAGGAGGCACATCGTTCCAAGAGATGGATCGCCCTTCGACAAGCTCAGGGCACATGGCGATAGATTGCTTGCCGCTCGAGGCGAGAGGTCTCTAGCGCGTCTTTGATCAGAAATCGGAGTACCGGAAACTGACCGTTCGTCGAGTCGCCGGCTGATCAACTCGGCGAGCTCGAGCCGGATGATCACCGGTTTCGGTGATCGAGATGCCTCGTCGTCGACATCGGCGTTGGCAAACTGGTCGTACAGATCGCGGGTGACCGATAGGTCACTGAAGCCATGATCAACGCGAGCTTGGACACGCTCAGGCAGAGCTCGAGGGGAGGCAACAAGATCACGTAGTGGATGTCGGCGCAAACCGGTCAGCGCAGTACGAACGTCGGCAGCAACCATGGCCCGAGAACTCCGTCATAGACCACGGAGCAGATGTCAGTCAGCCGGCCAGCAGTAGCTGCAGCTGCCTCGATGACGACGGGTGTTCTGACGGCGCGACTGGGGCAGCCACGGCAGGATGATATCCTGTTTGATCATGGCGAAAGAAGTTGTCGCCGGCGACCAGCGCGCTGGGTTCGAACTGATTGGCCAAGTGCTCAGACACTGATGATTTGCCCGCTCCAGGCGGGCCGGTGATCACGATCAGTTCGCGGCCGTTTCCGGTCAAGGGGTCACGCGTACGCGCTCGTGCAATTCTAAGACTCAGGGTTCCCCGGCTCGCTCGGGTCGGCATCGGGCGGATTGTCCTGCAGAGCTTCCCGTGCCGCTTCTCGACCCTCGTCGATGGCGTCTTGGGAGCGCTGGAGCGCTTCGCTCTCGGGTCGACGGCGTCGGACGGCCTCCGCGGCATCGGCGGCAGGGCGACGATCGGGGCTCGGCATCTGTCGTCCAGAGTTCATGGACACGGGTATACACCCTCGAGCCGATCAGCGCTCGCTGAAAAGGATGGCCTTATGACCGAACGCGCGCCTCCTGGCCAATGACCTTGTCATCGGAGAGTCCGCCCGCTGGCATGACGGCCGCGCTGTGGCTGTCGAACTGGGGTGCCGCGGAGATTCTCGCGTACGACCTCGAGGGCCATCGTGAGGTGATCACCCAAGTGCCCAGCACGATCCCGTTCTCGATCGATTGGCTGCCAGACGGCCGGCTGCTGGTCGTTGCCGGCCAGGAACAGCGACTGCTGCGGCAGGAGGCCGATGGCTCGTTGGTTGATCATGTCGATCTCAGTGGCCTGCCCGGCAATCTCAACGAGATCGTGGTTGATGGCCGCGGCACCATCTACGTCAACGGCGGCAACGACTTCTACCCCGACGAAGGCGTCGCGCCCGGCTTCATCGCGGCGATCACCCCAGACGGGGTCGTGCGTCAGGTCGCCGACGAGCTCGCATTTCCCAAATGGCATGGCGGTGACCGAGGACAACTCGACCTTGATCATCGCGGAATCCTTCGCTGGCAAGCTGACCGCCTTCGACATCTCCGACGGACGGCGAGCCTCGAAAACCGCCGGACACTTCGCGGAGGTGATGGCCGACGGGATCTGTCATGGACGCCGACGGCGCCGTCTGGACTCCAAGCTGGTATGAGAACGGGCCATGCTGCCTACGGGTGGCCAACGGCGGAGAGGTGCTGGATCGGATCCCGCTCGAGCAAGCCGGCTTCGCCTGTGCGCTCGGCGGACCCGACGGTCGCACCTTGGCCATGCTGAGCGCCGACTGGCACATGGACGAGGACTTCACCGACAACTTGAAGCGGCTCACCGAGGGCACGCGCACCGGACAGCTGCATACCACAACCGTTGTGCGGTACCGAGCGCTGGTTTTCCCAACCGCCGCTAGAGATTGCGACGTGTTGCAGAGGTCAGTCGGGCACCAGTTCGATCCAGTTGCGAAGGTCGTCGGCGGTTATCGTGTCTCGGCGAGAGTCTGGATGGTTCGTGGCGAGATGCGTCAAGCACCAATGCCACCACCTCATCGTCGCTCGGGAGCGCGGACCAGAATGCCGCATTCGCATCTGAACCTGTCTGATCATGAGACGCAGCCATCGCTGAATTACCCTACGAGGCTTAGTCGCCCATCCGCGAGGTGGCCAATGCCTGAAGGCGCGAAGGAACTCGACCCGAGTGCAACTTTGCGGGACATTCTGCAGCGGAGTTGTCGGGCCGGCGTGATCGACCACAGACTGCCGGGACGTCAGGGCCGGTTGCTGTTCTGCTATCTCGCAGCTTTATCGACTACGGCCCGTCTCTCGGGGCACGCTCGCTCGACGCGCTGTGGGGTGATGATCAGCCAGCCGATACTGGCGGTGCGCTGAACGCGTTGATCTCTAAAGACCAGGGCAGTGGTTGGCGCTGACGTGCTTGCGCGGGCGTACAGTGAACTATCCTGGCGCTCCCGGAGCCGGCATCTGTCGACGTCGAAAGTGGCGCTTGTCGCATGTTGCACGCCGCAGAGTCGGCGGTTGCTGTGGGTGCACTGGCGACGCGCCTGGGCGCCCAGCCTGAGCGCCTTGTCATCGCCCGGCGGACGTTTCTTGCCCGAGGCGGATGACGCCGTGGGCTGAGGTCGTGGCGTCTGCCGCCTCGCCGACGTGCGTATCCGCGCGCTGGAGTGCGTATGCGGAAGTTTGCCTAGGGCTCGGAGGTGCGGAATTACCTGGCGCGGAGCGTGCCAGGTGACGAGCTGGTCGAGTTGGCCCCGTTCCGGGAGTCCGGTCAGCTGCTGCTGATGCGCGCCCTCGCGGCCAGAGGCAATGTCGCGGAGGCGCTCGCCGCGTACGAACGGCTGCGAGGTCTTGTTGCGTGACGAACTGGGAGTTGGCCCCAGTGAGGCTGTGCAAACCGAGTACTTGCGCCTGCTCGGGTAGCTCACCGGGTTTCAGCCAGATCGCCACAAAGTTTCGCCACAACGCTGCCACAACAATGTGGGCGAATGCTGATCTTCATGACCACAACAAGCACAGCCGCCATCAGCCCGGCTATCACGCTCGATGATCTTGCTGATGTACGCGGCGCGATCATCACCGCAGATGATCCGCGCTATGACCAGGCGCGAGCTGTCTACAACGGCGCAGTGGATCGCTACCCGCTCGCGATCGTGCGGTGCACTGATGTCGCTGACGTGATCGCCTGCGTGGCGTACGCGCGCGACCACGTGCTGCCGCTTGCCATCCGAGGCGGCGCACACCACGGTGGCGGTTTCGGCGGTCTGGGACAACGCCCTCGTCATCGACCTCGGCGGGCCTGCCGCAGCACCTCGGTCGATCCGGAGGCTCGGCACCGTCCGAGGTCGACGCCGGTTGCGTCTGGGGTGATGTTGATCATGCCACGGGTGCGTTCGGGATGGCGCTGCCCTCGGGCTTCGTGTCCACTACGGGCGTCGCCGGACTGACGCTCGGCGGGGAGTGGGCTACCTCACCCGCCGCTTCGGCTTGACGATCGACAATCTGATATCGCGCTGATGTGGTGCTGGCCGACGGCCGCTTCGTCACCGCGAGCGCCGAGTCGCACAGTGATCTGTTCTGGGCGCTCAGGGAGGTGGCGGCGGCAACTTCGGCGTGGTCACCTCGTTCACCTTCCGGTGCCATCCGGTCGGGGAACGCGGCGTGATCATCGGCGGCCCCGGTGCTCTATGACATCGCGGATGTCGAGGACCTCTTCCGGTGGTATCGCGATCTGCTGGCGGGATGACGTGCGACGTTCGCCCGCTGGGCCAGCGGTTACGCGCGCGAGCTTCCGCGCCACCAACGCCATCGACATGGCTGAGGCTTCCTGACCGAGTCGGCGAATGGGCGAAACGGGTGCCGCCATGGCGTGGCATGCGGTTTGGCGCTGACCGGGTTCGTCGAATTCTCTGCCGCGGCAGGGACGGATCATCCGCTGCTCTCTCGCGTCCGCAGGTGCGCGACGATCACGCGCGAAGAAGCCCTGGCCTCTCAGCTCTGGTCGCGTCGCGCGCGACAAAGGGCGCAACGCCGCGCGATGAGATTGCGCGGGCGCTCGCATGGGCACGCGAGCGGGCGCTCGCCGATCCCGAAGCGACGGTGATCGGCATCGCGGTCAGGATCTCGCCGCACGCCGCGACGAAATCCCGGGCGCTCGCGGACGACATTCTCTGCCCGGCGCTGCGGTGGCCGGGCTCGGGGCGCCGCGCCCCGCCCGCGCAATCTTTCAGCTCGGCGATGCACTCTCGCCGATACGCCGCTCGTCGCCGCCTGCGCTCGATCTCTTCGACTGGGCGCACGGTCCGCTGTCGGTGGGGCGCTGCCGCGGCGCTGCCTGCGGTCAACATGGGTTGCCGCGATTCCGGACGCGTGGCTCGGTCGTGCGCAGCTCGGAGGGATTGGCTCCGCGAAGGGCGGCGGACGATCACGATGCGAGCGGCGACGACGGCGCTAGGCGCCGTCGATCCGCTGACGGCGAACGCCGATGGCGCGCGGCGCAGGACCGGTCGATCGGCGAGCGCTACGCCGCGCGAGCATGCGGACGCGTGGCGGGCGTGGCTCGCGAAGGGCGGGTTGGCCGGGGCGCGACCGCTCGACAGCGCGGAACACCAGGCGCGCCGGGCCTGGGACGCAGCGCTCGCGGATCTTCGCGATGCTCGGCGCGATCCGAACCCCGGATGTCGCCAGGCGAGCGCGCTGGCGGCGACTGCGGTCACACCTCGAGACCGTTGTCTTCCAGGCAGAGTCGCCGCCCGCAGCCGATCCAGATCGTCGGCGTGCTGGAAGCGGCCGGGCAACCGTTCGACGCGGCTGTGGGTCGCAGGGCCTCGCGCGCGGAACGCTGGCCGCCCGCGCCGCGGCCGAGACGCGCTGCTTGCCCGTCTGCGTGGCAGCGCGAGCGCAATGTTCCGCGTTCGAGTGCAGCGCGCGAACTCGCGTACGCCATCGAGGTGACCGCGCAGCTCGCTCGCGCGGCCCCCGAAGGTCGTCTTCTCCTTCGCGAAACGCGACGATGATCATGCCTGCACGCCTTCGCTGTTGCTGCCGGCAGGGCAGGATCTGAGGGGCAGCGGTTTGTGCCGTTCCCGTTTCACGACCGGCGCAGGCGCAATTTGCGCAGCGCGCGCCTCGTGAATGCGTGGGCGACGCCACGGCACCTGCTCTGGAGGCGGGGGTGCGCGTACGCGCGCGGCGGCGCACGCAGACTCGATCCCAGGCGCAGAGCGAGTGTCCGTTCAAGAGGCCGTGGCGATTCTCCGGCTCGGCGCGCCGAAGCGATGGCCCAAGCCCATCGATGGCCTCTCGGCGCAGGGGCGCGGCGTTACTTGTCCACGCCACGCTCGCCGCTTTTCTGGCGCGACACGATGCGAAGTCATGCGGCGTTGAGTCGCCCTGGCAGCCGGAGGCCTCGACGCTGCGCTCGACAATGCGATACGAGAAGCGATCACCGCGCTCCCGGCGAACCGCTGGCGCGTGGTGTAGTACGCCATCGGTTCGGGAGGGTGAATGGGCGCGCATCGGCTTGGTGGTAAAAAACTGGCTTGACCGCTTCGAGGCGAAGCGGTCCTCCGTTCGCCGTGTCCGCGATCCGAAGCTGAGCTCGGCCTCGCGCTCGGCGGGCTCGCGTTGCGGCTCAGGGTGGACAGGACCGACACGCTGAGCGATGGCGGCGCTCGGCGATCATCGACCACAAAACGGGCGAGGTCGACGCCATGAATACGTGGTTCGAGCCAAGGCCGCCGTCGCCGCAGATCGCCCTCCTACACGCTCGCTTATCGGGCAGCGCACCCGGATGAACCCGTGCGTGCGGCCGCCTATGCTCCAATTGAAGCCTGGAGACCTTGCCGTTCGCGGCCTCGCCGCGGATGCCGGCGCGTGGCCGTCGCTCAGGCTTCCAGTCAGCGCTGAAGGACGCCGGAATCGCCGACTGGAAGGATGTGGAGGCTCGATGGTCGCGGGTCATTGGAGATCTCG
>ERZ1370068.6543-contig-5519_pt1 | contig 14106 bp, 19 predicted proteins | sample MGYA00561227_ERZ1370068 | MGnify/ENA primary metagenome ERZ1370068 (study PRJEB38410, sample SAMEA6850437) | metagenome | study: Metagenomic assessment of the ecological functions of the soil: analysis of the soil microbiota associated with the...
TGACGTGAAGCTGCCGGTGGTCGCGTCCGCCGTCCGCGTCGACCAGGGCGTACACGACGTCCCGCTGCGTCGAGGCCCTGCGTACAGCATCGTCAGGCCGCGCGGGCCGTAGAGGATTCACCAGCGCCTGCGTCGCGAGTGCACCGATGCCGCTGTGCGCATGCGGACACAATGCACCGACAGCGAAGAAGCGACTCGCAGACGGCGACGCCGAACGCGCCGCTCTGCGATCGCGCAACGATCGACCAGGTCATGCGTTGGCGGCCATGAGCGGCGACGGCGGGCGGGGCCGTCGTCGCACAGCGCTACATGCGTTCGATGATCGCCGCGATGCCCTGCCCGCCGCCGATGCACATCGTGATGAGCCCGTAGCGGCCGCCGGTGCGGTGCAGCTCGTACATCGCCTTGATCGTGAGGATGCAGCCGGTCGCGCCGATCGGATGGCCGAGCGCGATGCGCGCCGCCGTTCGGATTGACCTTCGCGGCATCCATTCCGAGTTCCTTGCTGACGCCGAGCGCCTGCGCCGCGAACGCTTCGTTCGATTCGATGACGTCCATCTGCTCGAGCTTGAGCCCGGCCTTGGCGAGCGCGCGCTTGACCGCGGTCACCGGGCCGAGCCCCATGATCTTCGGATCGATGCCGGCGTGACCGTACGCAGACGAGCCGCGCCATCGGCTTCAAGCCCTTCTTCGCCGCGACCGACTTCTCCATCAGCACGACAGCGGCGGCCGCATCGTTGATGCCCGACGCGTTGCCGGCGGTGACGCGTGCCGTTCTCCTTGATGAACACGGCCCTGCAGCTTCGCCATGCCCTCCAGCGACGCAGTCGGCGCGCACGTGCTCGTCGGTGTCGAACATGCACCGGCCCCTTCTTGCTCTTCAGCTCGATCGGCAGGATCTGGCTCTTGAAGTGGCCGGCGGCGATGGCTGCCGCGGCGCGCTTGTGGCTCTGCACGGCGAACGCGTCCTGCTGGTCGCGCGTCATGCCGCACTTCGCCGCGACGTTCTCGGCGGTGACGCCCATGTGGATCGTGTCGAACGGGTCGGTCAGCGCGCCGACCATCATGTCGAACATCTTGCGTCGCCCATGCGCGCGCCCCAGCGCTGCGTCAGTTGACGCGTATGCCGCGCGGCTCATGCTTTCGGCGCCGCCCGCGACCGCCGCGTCGATGTCGCCCAGCAGGATGTACTGCGAGGCGCGTGACGATGGCCTGCATGCCGCTGCCGCACAGGCGGTTCAGCGTCAGCGCGCCGGTGTCGACGCGGCAGGCCGCCGTTCGACGCAGGCGAGCGCGCGAAATGTACATGTCCTTCGGCTCGGTGTGGATCACGTTGCCGAACACGCACTGGCCGATGTCCTTCGGGATCCGACCTTCGCGCGGCTGACCGCTTCGCGTGACGACGCGCGCCGCAAGCTCGCTCGGCGGAATGTCCTTCAGGCTGCCGCCGTAATCGCCGATGGCCGTGCGTACGCCGCTCAGGATGACGACTTCTCTCGCTTCAGCCATGATCTGTCTCCGTCAATGGAATCCCGCAATCATACTGCGATCGCGCGGGTGCCGCGTGCAGCTGCGGCAGCGGGTGCTAGATGGCGTCGAGCGCCTGGGCTGATGCGGTAGAGTCCTTCGAGCACGAGGTCGTCCTGCAGCTCGAAGGGAATCGTCAGCCGCGGGCTCAGCGCGCGCGCCGCACCGCCGGACAGCAGGCAGATCAGCGTCGGGTTGTTGCGCGCACTGCAGATGGTAGAGACGCTCGATCGCGCCCGCCTGTGCGTGCTGGCAGCCGCTGGCGATCGCATCGACGGTCTGCGTCGGATAGTCGCGACGAATTCGCCGTCCTGGCTCGGGCAGCGCCGCCGTGCCGTCGTGCAGCGAGCGCAGCATTAAGCCCACGCCGGGCAGGATCACGCCGCCCTTGAACACGCCGTCTGCGGACAGGAAGTCGATTGTCGTCGCCGTGCCGCAGACGACGACCAGCGCAGCGCTTGCGCACCCAGCAGATGGCGTGCGCCCGATCAGCGCGGCCCAGCGGTCGCTGCCGAGCTGCGCCGGGTTGCGGTAGCCGTTGGTGACGCCGCATTGCTCCTGCTGCGGGATCGACCCAGTACGGCGGCGGCGCATCCGGCCAGACTTCGAGCGATGCGGATCGTCGTCGGAGCGCGACGCGGGTGCCGGCGACGTTGGAAATGACGATCTGCGCGGGCGTCGGGAGCTTCGCGAATTGCGCCGGCAGCGCCGGTGATTTCCTCGAGCAGCGCATGGCCGGATTCGACGCGGTTCTCGCGCGCGCTGCCGTCGGGCGTCGGCGCGAAACAGTCCCCACTTGAGGAAGGTGTTGCCGATGTCGATCAGCAGGTTGTACGCGGGCATGCGGGCGTGGAGTCATGGCGCCATGGGATTCAGAGCGGGATCGAGCGGCCAGATCGGGCCGGCGTCAGTTTTCGGTAGCGATAGACCGGAGAGGTCGGCGTTGGTCACGCCTGCGCCGGCGCACTCGACGATGTGCGACGGCGATCGGCTTGAACCCGGCGCGGTAGTGGATGCGCGACTTCAGCATCACGTAGCGCTTTTCGCCGCGGGTCGATGCCGCGTGCGTGAAAACGCCGAGGTCGCATCGGCTCGTGCGCGCGCTCGGTGACGACAATCTGGGCGGCGTACCCGCGCTGGACTTCGAGAACCGCCGTGCGCCCGAGATACGTGCGGATGCCGGTGTACATCGGGCCGGTGATGACGAACTCGCCGTCGGTGATCGCCCGCACGCGGCCGTCGACTTCCAGCGGCGACACCCGCCGAGTCCGATCGCGCGGCATGTCGGTCCTTGCCGCCCGAGCTTGAGGCGCACGGTCTGTTCCCGACACCGGCGTCGATCATCGTGCGCCACGGCTTTCGGCATCGCGGATCGGCGCGATCGCCACGTCGTCGAATTCCTGTTCGCAGGATTTCCGCGACGACCATCATCACGTCCTGCGCGCCGCCCGAGCCGCAGTTGTCGCAGTGGTCGATCAGCAGCACGGGCGTCGCGCCGGGATCGTGCCGAGTCTGCTTCGCCCGCGCGACCGATTCCGCGCAGCGGCGGCGCGTGGAACGCGTATTCGGCGCGGCGCTCCCAGGCCATCGCCAGCATGCGGTCGCAAACTTCATGCGCGGCAGCTCGCGCCGCCGCTGGCTGCGCGTCGCCGACGACGATCGCCGACACGTCCGGTGTACGGCGTGTCCGCGTGCGGAACGACGGCAGCAACGTCGCGGCGAGCACGTCGCCGCTCGCCTCCATGTCGCCGCGCAAGCGCGAGGATGTCCCCGGACGGTCCGTCTTCCGGCGCGTGACGCATGATCGACGCGAGCAGCGGCTTCCAGCCCCACGCCATCACCGGCTCGATGTCGCCGTCGAGCGCGCCCACCAGGATGTCGCCCGCCAGCATGCCGGCCTCGTACATGTCGACGTGCGGGTACGTCTTGTAGCCGGCGATGACGGTCGCGTTGTCGACCAGCTCGGCGGAGAGGTTCGTGTGGTAGTCGAGCGTGACCGCGATGGGCAGTCCGGGGCGCGATGCGCCGCAGCCGCTTGACGATTTCGCCCTCGGCATCGTCGCAGTCCTCGATCACCATCGCGCCGTGCAGGTCGAGCAACACCGCGTCGCATCCCGGCGCGCACTGCGCTTCCGAGCGGCTGCCAGCAGCGTGCTCGAACGTCGCGCGCGACGCCTTGTTCGACGGCCAGGACTCGGCGGCGACCGGCGTGACGATTTCGGCGCCTTCGCGCTGCGCGAGGTCGAGGTACGCGCGCCATCGGCGTGTTCGTGTCGGTCGAAGCGCGCTCGCGCGGCATCGCGCCGAACGCTGGTCCATTGCCGTGTCCGAACGACGGTGAGCGGCGTCGGGATCGGCGAGAAACGTATTGGTCTCGTGCTTGATCAGCGCGATGACGTAGCGGCGCGCCATGAGTCGGACGGCTAGTCGGCGACAAGCTTCCAGGGCTGAAACGCAGGTCCGCCTCGGCTTCAAGACGCAGTCCCGGCCGCAACCGCGACCAGTGAGAACATCGTCGGGTCGGCCTTGGCGGGCCGCGGCGCGGCGACAACGAGGACTTCTCGCGCGATCGGCTCGAAATCGGCGCGGAAATGCACCGAACTCTTCAGCGCGAGGATGCGCTGCTGTCTCGGCTCGATGCCGACGTGGCGGAACATTTCCTGATCGGCGGCCTGGCACTTCTTCGATGCCAGCACGACGCGCACGCCGTCCTTGGCGCAGCACCGCCATCGGCCCGAGAGTCCATGCGGAACCCATGGAACATCGGCCCGGTGCACGTGAAGCTGCCGTCGCCGAGCTGTCTCGACGTTGAACTCGCCCTCGAGCGGCACGTGGCCCGGCACGCCGGAGATCTCGCCGAGCGCGAACTCGGGCCGTTGCGTCCGACGCCGACGGCGTGCGCCTGCGTCGCCGACGCGCGGATCGATCAGCAGGCCCAGCACGGCACCGCGGGCGCGAGTGCGCCGAGCAGCGCGGCGAGCAAGGCCCGTCGTGTCGCCGTTGCCGCCTGCGCCCGGGATTGTCCTGCGTATCGGCGAGCACGCACCGGTGCGCCCGGCTCGCCGCGCTGCATCGCGCGCGACGACGGCGGCGCCGGGTTCGAATAGTTCCATCGCGAAGTCCGCCTCGCGCGTCGGCGATCGCGTTCGCAAGCGTCGACGGTCGCGGTCTGCGCGCGCGCGCGTCGATGCCGTAGCCGAACACCGCCATGCCCGCATTCCGGGAAATCCGCCATCGGAAAGCCCGGCGTGAACGACAGCACCGCATCGTGCTCGCGCTCCAGTCGCTCCAGCATCGCGATAGAGGCTCGTTCGCCGGCTCGATCAACGTGCACTGCGACGGGCAGTGCCGGTCGAGGAAATCGAGCGGCCGGAACGACCTTGGCCGTGCGGTCAGCCGGCCTCGAGCGTCGCGCTCGCAGCAGTCGCGGCGGCGCGCGCGCCGGTCACTGCCATGTCGACGTGCGGATAGGTGCGGTAGGCCACCGAGTCCGTCCGCAATGCTCGATCATCGCGCGCGTCACGTTGGCGTGCAGGTCGAGGCTCGCGATGACCGGCACGCGCGGCCCGACCACCTTGCGCACGCGCGCCAGCAACTCGCCCTCGCCGTCGTCGAGATGCTCGGTGACCATCGCGCCGTGGAGGTCGAGATAGACACCGTCGACTGGCTCCGGCGTCGCGCAAGCGTGCCAGCATGTCGCTGGCGATGCGCTCGATAGGCGTCGCGCGTGACGTGCGCGGACGGGCGATGCGCGCGCCCACACGAGGCCGACCGTGCGATGACCCGCGCGCGTGCAGCGCATCGATGCGCGCCCGGCGGCGGGAATGTTGCGCCGCCGGCCAGGCGCGGCGCGATGGCGTCGCCGCACCGGCGAGCTCCGGCCAGCCCGCCGCCGTCCTCGAACGCGGCGTAATCGGCCTTCGACGGCGCGAAGGTGTTGGTCTCGTGCTGGAATCCACCGACTGGCGATCAGACGCCATCGCCTCGCTGCCCCATTGTGCGTTCGTGCGGGACGAGGTTAGCCGGATACCCGCGACCGCGCAACACCCGCCAGGGAGTCCTGCAGTGGCCGACGAGCTCTGGCGCTGGGATGCCGATGCGCGCTTGCGCTGCCGCGATTCGCACGCGCGACATCTCTGCGCGCGAAGCGCTCGTGCACTCAAGCGTTGCGCGCATGCGCGAGGTCGAATCCGCAGCTGAACGCGGTGACCTGTCGACCTGTCCGGCGTCGGCGCGTGGGCGGCGGATCGCGCCGATGCGCGCCGTTGCCGCGCGCGCTGAAGTCAATGAGCATTGGGTGCCGCTGCACGGCGTGCCCGGTCACGATCAAGGAGAACGTCGATCAGGAAGGCTGCGCGACGGCCAACGGCGTCGTCGGCTTCCAGGCGACGTCATCGCGTCCAGCCGACAGTCCGGTGGTCGCCAACTGGAAGCGCGCCGGGTGCGGTCATCGTCGGCCGCACCAACACGCCGGCGTTCAGCTTCCGTCTCGATACGGTCAACGACCTGCGCGGGCGCACATACAGCCCGTGGTCGAAGCACGCATACGCCGGGCGGCTCGTCGGGCGGCGCGTCGCGTCGTCGGTCGCGGCCGGCATCACGCCGCTCGCTCACGGCAACGACATCGCCGGCTCGGTGCGCTTTCCGGCGTATCGCCTGCGGTCTCGCGGCTATCCGGCCCTCGTTCGGCCGCGTTCCAGCGTACAACCCGACGCAGGCGGCGGAGCGCGTCGCTTCTCGTCGCAGCTGATGTCGGTGCAAAGGCCCGCTCGCGCGCATGCGTCGCCGATGTGCGGCTGCGGGCTTGCCGCGATGGCGTCGCGCGACCCGCGCGATCCGTGGTGGGTGCCGGCGCCGCTCGACGGGCCGCCGTTGCCGCAAGCGCGTCGCAGTGGTGACCGACGCCGGCGCGATCTTGGCGGCGCCAAACTGCATCCGCATGTCGCCGCGGCGATCGCGCAGGCGGCGGCGCTGGCTCGCCGAAGCGGGCTACGAAATCGTGCGATGAGCCGACGCCTGGATTCACGTCGCGCCAAGGAATTGTGGTTCGAGATGCAGGTACCGGAATTCCGCCGATTACCTGCTGCCGGTCGATCGAGAAGGAAGGCGATGCCGGCATCCGCACCGCGGTGCGCTTCAAGCTCGAGAACGTGCCGCCATCAACTCAGCTTGCGTACATGAAGGCGCTCGCCGAGCGCAGTCGGCTCGTGCGCGACTGGACGCTGTTCATCGGAGCGCGTCCCGCTCGTGCTCGCGCCGATTTGCGCCGAACCCGTCTACGAACAAGGCTTCGATATCGAAAGTGCCGCGCGCACGGCGGCGCTGTGGCGCGAATGCGCGACCATGATGGCGGTGCCGGTGCTGGGACTGCCTGCAGTCGCCGTGCCGACGGGATTGGCCGACGGGCTTGCCGATGGGCGTACAGATCATTGGCCCGCGTTTTCGCGGAGGATGTCTGTCTCGATTGCGCCGAGGTGATCGAGGCACGCGCCGGCGCAATCACGCCGATCGATCCGAAGTGGTAGCTGCTGTTTCCTGTCAGTCGATCGACGCGACGCCTGCCATGAAGGTGGCTACGTTTTCAGCGCCAAACGCTATGACCGCGAACTGCTGGCTGCGGCCAATGCGGAAGCAGGCCACGAGCTGGTCTTCTTCGAGGATCTTCTTGAAACGTCGACGGTGGCGCTCACCGCCGGCTGCGGTGCGGTGTGCGTGTTCGTCAATGATCGCGTGGATGCGGCGGTGCTCGCCGCGCTGGCGACGCCGGCGGCACGGGGCTCGTCGCATTGCGATGCACCGGCTTCAACAACGTCGATCTGAAGGCGGCCGCGACGCACGGTGTCAAGGTTGTTCGCGTGACCGAATATTCGCCATTTTCGGTCGCCGAGCATGCCGTAGCGCTGATCCTGGCGCTTAGTCGCAAGATCCACCGCGCCTACAACCGGACGCGGGTGATGGCAATTTCGAGCTCGATGGGCTCCTTGGCCACGATCTTCACGGGCGCACGGTGGGGGTGATCGGCACCGGGAAGATAGGACGCGTGTTCGCCCGCATCATGATCGGGTTTGGCTGCGAGCTCATTGGTTACGACAAGATGCCGAATCCCGATTTCCGAGCGGATCGGCGGTCGATACGTGCAGCTGCCGGAGCTCGCCGCACGATCGGACATCGTGTCGCTGCACCGTCCGCTCACCCCCGAGACCCATCACCTGATCGATGCGAATGCGCTCGCGCAGGCAAAACCGGGAGCGATGTTGATCAACACCAGTCGCGGAGGGCTCGTCGATACGGAGGCCGTGATCGCGGCGCTGAAATTTGGACAGCTTGGCGCGCTTGGCATCGATGTCTACGAGCAGGAGGCAGACCTATTTTTCAAGACCTCTCGAGCTCGATCATTCCCGACGACATGATCCAGCGCTTGGTGTCATTTCCGAACGTGATCGTCACCGCGGTCATCAAGCATTCTTCACGCGCGAAGCAATCGGAACGATTTGCGCCACGACGATTGCGAGTATTTCGGCCTACGCCGCCGGCAGCCCACTCGAGCACGAAGTTCGCAGCGGCACCTGACGCCTGCCGCTGGATCGCCGAATCGGCTGAGGGCGTCGATCGATGAGGCGCCCGGCGTCCGCCTCGCGTAAACTTCGGCCGGCCATGAACACAGATAAGGATCCGCCCCGCGGGCTGCTTGCGCACTATCGCACCATGGCGCGTATCCGCGCCTTCGAGAACGCGGCCGAGATCGCCAGCCAGGGTGGCGTCCAGGCGTGGGGCATGTCCACCGCGGCCAAGCCGGCGCTGGTACGCGGGCCGCTGCACCTGTCGACCGGGCAGGAGGCGGTCGCCGCCGGCGTCTGCGCGAATCTGCACGCGCGAGGATCTGCTGACCTCGCACGCATCGCGGCCACGGCCACACGCTGGCCAAAGGGCGCCGATGTCAATCGCATGATGTGCCGAGCTGTTCGGGCGCGCGACGGGTACCAACAGGCGGCAAGGGCGGCTCGATGCACATCGCCGATTTTCGGTGTCGGGATGCTCGGCGCGCAACGGCGTCGTCGCGGCCGGCATGCCGATCGCCGTCGGCGCCGCGCATGCGCTGCAAGATTCGCGGCGCAAGGCGAGATCGTCGCGTGTTTCTTCGGCGACGGCGCGGTCAATCGCGGGCCGTTTCATCGAAGCGCTGAACTGGGCGGTCGATCTATCACCTGCCGCGTGCTTTTCGTCTGCGAGGACAACCGGATCTCGGCAACGACACCGACCGGTCCGATGACCGGCGGTGCGGGCGCGAGCTGCGCGCGCCGAGGCGATCGGCGTGGCCGGCGACGAAGGTCGACGGCAACGATGTCGTGGCCGTCGACGCGCGCGGCCGCGCGCCTCGTCGCCGAAGTGCGCGGCGGCGCCGGCCCGCGCTTGCTGCACGCGGTAACGTATCGCTTCAAGGGGCACGTCTCCGTCGATCCCGGCGCGTATCGCGACAGGACGGAAGTCGATGCCGCGCGCTCGAGTTCGACCCGCTGCTCATCGCGCGTCGAGCAGCTGCGTCGATCGTGGCGTGCGACGCCGATACGCTCGACGTCATCGACACGGTCGCGCAGGCCGAAATCGACGCGCGGCGATGGCGCAGGCCGAAGCCGCGCCCTGGCCGGATCGCAGCGTCGGCCTACACCGACATCCAGGACCACGGGAGCCGGCCAATGGCGCTGATGAACTACTCGCAGGCGGCGGCCGCCGCGCTGAGCGAAGCGATGGAAGCCGACCCGCGCGTCGTCGCGCTCGGCGAGGATCTCGGCCGCGGCGGCATCTTCGCGCAGTATCGCGGGCTGCAGCAGAAGTTCGGCGCCGATCGCGTGATCGACACGCCGATCTCGGAGGCGACGATCATGGGCGCTGCGGTCGGCATGGCGCTCGCCGGTCTGCGGCCGGTGGTCGAGATGCGCGTCGTCGATTTCGCGCTGTGCGCGATGGACGAGCTCGTCAACCAGGCGGCGAAGAACCGTTTCATGTTCGGCGGCCAGGGCCGCGTGCCGCTGGTCGCGCGCATGCCGATCGGGTTGTGGACCGCATCGGCGGCGCAGCATTCGCAATCGCTGGAGGCGTGGTTCGCGCACATTCCCGGCCTGGTCGTCGTGGCGCCAGCGGCCCGCGGACGACAACTACTGGTCTCCTGGCGAGCGCGCTCGACGTCGGGCGATCCGGTTGATCTACATGGAGCACAAGGAACTGTGGGGCTGTCGAGGGCGACGTGGTCGCCGGCATGCGCGTGCCGCTCGGCAGTCGCGCGACGGCTCCGCGAAGGCGGCGACGTGACGATCGTCAGCTGGTCGAAAGCCGTGCCGACGTGCGTCGCAGCCGCGACCGAGTCTGCGCGACGGCCGGCATCGAAGCCGACGTGATCGACCTGCGCACGCTGTGGCCGTGGGACCGCGGAGATGGTGCTCGCTTCCGCAACGCGAACAGGGCATCTGCTTGATGGTGCACTGAAGCCGTGCAGGTCAGCCGGCTTCGTGCGCGGAGATCGCCGCCGCGGCGGCCGAGGCGACCGGATGCCGCATCCGCCGGCTCGGGTGCGCCACGGATTCCTTCCGGCTATTCGAAACCGCTGGAGGACGAGTCTCGCGATCACGGCGCGGCGATATCCGTCGCGGCGGCGCGCGACGTTGCTGCGGAGATCGCCCGCACTGGCAGCACAGCTGGCTACACTCGCAGGTCCGCAGGATTCACGTCCATGACCCGACCAGAACAGCGATCGTGACCGGTGCCGCCGCAGCGGCATCGGCGCCGCGACGTGCGGAACTCGCCTGCGCGCGGATATCGGGTCGCCGGCGTCGACCGCGACGGGCCACGGGTGCGCGCGATCATGGCCAGCTGTCGGCGCGCAGCACGTACCTGGCGGTCGAGCTCGACGTCGCCGACGAAGACGCGATCGTCGCCGCCTTCGCAGACGCCGCAAAGGCGCTGGGCGGGCTCGACGCGCTGGTCACGAGCGCCGGCGTCGCGAGACGACGCCGTTCATGGACCTCGACGCGCGCCACGTTTCGCCGCGTCTACGACGACAACGTCGTCGGCACGTTCCTGTGCATGCGCGAAGCGGCGCGACATGCTGCATGCCGGGCGGACGCATCTGTACGGTGGCCAGCGTTGCGGGCTTGCGCGGGGAGGCTTGTCCGGGACGGCTGCGTACGCCGCGAGCAAGGGCGCGAGTGCTGGCGCTCACGAAGAACGCGGCCCGCGCGCTCGCCGACAAAGGCATCGCCGTCAACACCATCGCGCCAGGCGCGACGATGACGCCGATGATCGCGCACGTGTTCGCTGATGAGGTGCACCGCAAGCGCGTCGAATCGATGAGCGTGATGAATCGTGCCGGCAAGGCCGAGGAAATCGCGCCGCGCGATCGCCTTCCTCGTTTCGCCCGAGGCGTCTTACGTCGACGGCGCCACGCTGGTCGCCGACGGCTGGCCTCGTGCATGTACCGATGCCGGGCATCAGTTCGCGCTAAGTGCAACACAAGAAGGAGAAAAACCTCATGACGATCGACCGCCGCAGGTTCGTGCAGACGCTGGGCGGCACCGCCGCGCTAGCCCTCGCCGGCATCCGTTCCGCTCACGGCCAGGCCGCCGAGTTCCAGTTGAAGTGGGCCAACAACATCCCGGCCACGCACCCGAGCACGATCCGCGCGACGGGCCGCCGACGAAGATCAAGGCCGAGACCAAGGGCCGCGTCGATATCCAGGTGTTCCCCGAACAACCAGCTCCGGCGGCGACACTCGACATGCTGTCGCAGGTGCGCTCGGGCGCGATCGACATCTTCCCGCTGTCGGGACTCATCCTGCAGACGCTGGTGCCGCTCGCCGGCATCAACGGCATCGCCTTCGCGTTCAAGGACTACAACACGGTGTGGGCGGCGATGGACGGCGATCTCGGCGCGTTCATCCGCGATGCCGATCGGCAAAGCCGGCCTGCACACGTTCGACAAGTGCCTCGACAACGGCTACCGCAAGATCACCAGCAGCACACGAGCCGATCATCACGCCGCGGACGACTGAAGGGCTTCAAGATCCGCGTGCCGGTGAGCCCGCTGTGGACGTCGCTGTTCAAGGCGCTCGGGCGCGTCGCCGCCGTCGATCAACTTCAGCGAAGTCTATTCGGCGCTGCAGACCAAGGTGGTCGAGGGCCAGGAAAATCCGCTGTCGATCATCCAGATCGCTAAGCTCTACGAAGTGCAGAAGTACTGCTCGATGACCGGCCACATGTGGGACGGCCAGTGGGTGCTCGCCAACGGCAAGATGTGGGCCGGCTGCCGGCGGACACTGCAGGCGATCATCACGCAGAACGTCACCGAGGCCGTCGTGAAGCAGCGCGACGACATGGCGAAGCTCAACGACACGTCGAAGGCGACCTGAAGTCCAAGGGGCTGGTGTTCAACTACCCCGGACAAGAACCGTTCCGCGCGGCGCTGACCAAGGCCGGCTTCTACGACGAGTGGAAGGCCAAGTTCGGCGCCGAGGCGTGGGCGAAGCTCGAGCAAGTACTCGGGCAAGCTGGCCTGATCACGCCGCGCGCGATCGTTGCCGCGATCCCGCGCCTGGCGGTCATCGGCCAACCGCGCGGTCACCTAGGGCTACATCGGGCTACCGTCGTACTGACCTGCAGCCCGCGCTCGTCCATCGCCGTCCGCATCGCGTTTCCGGCGTCGACGCGCGCTCGCGCTGGCTCACCGAGATCCCCGCCGCGCTGCTGGTCGTCGCCGGAGATCGCGATCCTGTTCGCGGGCGTGGTCTCGCGCTACGTCTTCAACAAGCCGCTCACCTGGTCGGACGAGCTCGCGTCGATCCTGTTCCTGTGGCTCGCCATGCTGGGCGCGGTAATCGCGTTGCGGCGCGGCGAGCACATGCGACTCGACCACCTTCGTCAACCTGCCTGACGCCCGCAACGGCGCGCGTGGGTCGAAACGCTCGGCGCGCTGATCGTCATCGTGTTCGCGCTGCTGATCCTGCAGCCGTCGTGCGAGTACATCGACCAGATCAGTGGCTGATCACCACGCCGGCGCTCGAGTTGCACGATTGCGTGCGCGTCGCGGCCATCGGCGTCGGCGCGGTCGCTGATGATGGTGATCGCGCTGGCGCGGCTCGTCGGAGCGCGTCAGCCGCCTGCGCACGTGCGTGTCCGCGCGTTGCCGTGCTCGCCGGCGTCGATCGGCATGTGGCTGCTGCGGCCGCGTGCTCGCGCACCCTCGGCAACTATCAACCCTCGATCATCTTCTTCGTCGTCATGGTCGCGCTGCTGCGTCGTGCATGGGCGTGCCGATCGCGTTCGCCTTCGGCATCGCCACGCTCGTCCTATCTCGCGCTGACGACGCGCACGCCGCTCACGCGTCGTCGATCGGCCGCATGGACGAGGGCATGTCGCACGCTGATCCTGCTGTCGGTGCCGCTGTTCGTGTTCCTCGGCGTGCTGATCGAGATGACCGGCACTGGCGCGGGCGATGGTCGACTTCCTCGCCGACGCTGCTCGGCCACGTCCGCGGCGGCCTGCAGTACGTGCTGCTCGGCGCGATGTATCTCGTCTCCGGCATCTCCGGCTCGAAGGCCGCCGACATGGCGGCCGTCGCACCGGCGCTGTTCCCGGAGATGAAGCGTCGCGGCGCACGCCGACGGCGATCTCGATCGCGCTCCTGTCGTCATCGGGCGCGATGTCGAAACGATCCCGCCGAGCCTCGTGCTGATCACGATCGGCTCGGTCACCGGCGTGTCGATCGCGGCGCTGTTCACCGGCGGCCTGCTGCCCGGCGCTGGTGCTGGCATGATCGCGCTGTGCGTCGTGGTGTGGCTGGCGCTATCGCGGCGACGAAGACCTGTCGCACGTCGACGCGCGCCAGCGCGCGCGAGATCGGCAGGGCGCTTGCTGATCGCGCTGCCGGCGCTCGCGCTGCCGCTTCGTCATCCGCGCCGTGGTCGTCGAGGGCGTCGCGACCGCGACCGAAGTCTCGACCATCGGCATCGTCTACACGGTGATCGCCGGGCTGCTGATCTACCGGCAGTTCGACGTGGCGCCGGCTCGACCGATGCTGGTCGAGACGGCGTCGCTGTCCGGCGCGATCCTGCTCATCATCGGCTGCCGCCACCGCGCATGGCCTGGGCGCTGACGCAATCCGGCTTCTCGCGCCAGCTCGTCGACGGCGATGACGCGGTGCCTGGCGGCACGATGCGGCGTTCATGGCGATCTCGATGGTCGCGTTCATCGTGCTCGGCAGCGTGCTCGAGGGCATCCCGGCGATCGTGCTGTTCGGCCCGCTGCTGTTCCCGATCGCGCGCGCGCTCGGCGTGCACGAGGTGCACTACGCGATGGTGGTGATCTTCGCGATGGGCCTGAGCCTGTTTGCGCCGCCGTTCGGCGTCGGGCTTCTACGCGGCCTGCGCGATCGGCAAGGTGTCGCCGACGATCGCGATGCCGCGTGTGTGGCGCTACCTGCGGCGGCGCTGTTCGTGGCGCTGGTGATCATCGCGGCGGTGCCCTGGCTGTCGATCGGATTTCTGTAGCGGGAACCGCGCTTAGGCTGCCTGGCGGGTTTAGCAATACGTAG
>ERZ1370068.6636-contig-5607_pt1 | contig 14101 bp, 14 predicted proteins | sample MGYA00561227_ERZ1370068 | MGnify/ENA primary metagenome ERZ1370068 (study PRJEB38410, sample SAMEA6850437) | metagenome | study: Metagenomic assessment of the ecological functions of the soil: analysis of the soil microbiota associated with the...
CGCACCACCCCGGTGGACCAGGTCAACGAAGAAGACGGACGGGCTCAGCGTCTTCCTCATCGACATCCGGGCCTCAGGGCAGGGCTCGAGGTCCGCCGCTCAAGATGATGATGAACCACTCCACCAACGCGCTCTTCTTCGACAACATGGAGATCCCCGCCGACAGCCTCATCGGCCAGGAGGGCAAGGGCTTCTCCTACATCCTCGACGGCATGAACGCCGGAGCGCATCCTGGTCGCCTCCGACTCGCTCGGCGACGGCGCGCTGGTTCATCGAGAAGGCGGTGGCGTACGCCGGCCAGCGCGTGATCTTCGGCAAGCCCATCGGCGCCAACCAGGGCGTCCAGTTCCCCGATCGCCAAGGCGCGCACATGGCCGATCGAGGCCGCCGATCTCATGCGCACCAAGGCGGCCGCGCTGTTCGACGCGAGGATCCCGTGCGGCGCCGAGGCCAACATGGCGAAGTATCTCGCCTCCGGAGGCGGCCATCGAGGCGGGGAACGCCTGCCTCGACTGCCACGGCGGCTACGGCTTCGCCGAGGAGTACGACATCGAGCGCAAGTTCCGCGAGGTCGCGGCTCTACCGGACGGCGCCGATCAACAACAACCTCGTGGCCGCCTACGTCGGGCGAGCACGTGCTCGGGATGCCCCGGTCCTACTAGGACGGAGACGGCGACGTGACTCTCGAGGCGATCGATCGCATCAGCGTGACCACGGTGGTGGACAACTCCGTGGACATTCTCCGCGCCGACGAGAAGGTGGCGCGCCGCTGGACCAGCACCCGGGCGCGACGGTTCTCGACGCTCCGGGCCGAGCACGGGCTCGCGCACTGGGTGGAGGTGGCGCGCGGCCGCGAGACGGCGCGGCTTGCCTTCGACTGGGGGCTCACCGGCGAGAGCTACACTCACAACCTGCGCGAGCTGGGGCTCGACCCGGCCGGGCTCGACGCCCTCGCGCCTCAGCCACGGCCACCAGGACCACTGGGGCGGGCTGCCCGGCTTTCTGCGGGAGGGCCGGCGCGCGATGAGGAGCGCTCTCCCCTTCTACGGGGGCTCCGATCACTTCCTCCCGCGCTACAGCGAGCTGAAGGGCGAGCGCGTCTACTTCGGCCGCCTCGACCGCGAGGAGCTGGAGCGCCAGGACCTCGACGTGCGCGTCGTGGCGAAGGCCACCGCGCTCTCCGAGGGGCGTCATGCTGTCCGGCGAGATGCACGAGACCGTGCCCGGCGAGACCATCCCCGCGTCCCTCAAGGTCGAGCGCGACGGCGAGGTGGTGCAGGACACCTTCATCGGCGAGCAGACCCTCATCGCCCATGCGCGGGCGCGGGCTGGTGGTGGTCACCTCCTGCTCCCATCGCGGCATCGTGGGCATCTGCCGCCACGCCGCCCGCGTGAGCGGGGTGCCGAAGATCCACGCGGTGGTCGGCGGCTTTCACCTGAGCGGGCTCGGCGAGGAGCGCATCACGCTGGTGGTGGACGAGTTCCGGCGGCTCGGGGTGGACTGGCTCATCCCGCAGCACTGCACCGGGATGGAGGCCTTCATCGCCATCGGCAACCGGCTGCCCGCCGAGATGGTGGTGTCCTCCGTGGGCAGCACCTTCACCTTCGAGGCGTGAGGGCATGCTGGGGCCGGTGATCGAGGGCGAGCGCATCCGGCTGGAGCCGCCGCGCGCGGAGCATCTGGCCACCGGCCGCTGGTTCGAGGACATGAGGGTCACGCGCTATCTCCTGTCGCAATCCCTTCACCCACAAGGGCGAGGCGGAGTGGCTCGAGCGCGCACGGCCACGGACGAGAGGGCGTGATATGGGCCATCTGGCCCGGACGAGCGGGCGTGCCGTGGTCGGCACCACCGCGCTGCGACGACATCAACTGGCGCAGCCGCTATGGGATGAGCCGGCATCGTGATCGGCGAGAAAGACGAGTGGGGCAAGGGCCATGCGGGCGAGGCCATGCGCCTCCGCACCCGTTACGCCTTTCGCGAGCTCGGGCTCAGAAGCGGTCACCACCGTCGTCGAGCCCAGCGAGGCAAGCCGCCGCGACCTCGAGCGCGCCGGGTACCGCCAATGCGGACTCTACCGGCGCCACTTTCTGGTCGACGGGCAATGGCACGACACGTGTGGATCGGGAGATCTTCGGGACGACTGGGAAGCCCAGGAGGGGCGCGCATGGAAGCTGCCGCAGCGGGTGACGCTCTGTGAAGTCGGGACGCGCGACGGGTTCCAGATCGAGCCGGACTGGATTCCCACCGACCTCAAGGTCGAGGTGGTGGACCGGCTCTCCGCGACCGGGGTGCCGCGCATCGAGGTGACGTCCTTCGTGTCGCCCAAGGCCATTCCCGCGCTGCGCGACGCCGAGGAGGTCATGGCCCGCATCCAGCGGCGGCCCGGCACGCGCTTCTCGGCGCTGGTGCCGAACGACAAGGGCGCGGTGCGCGCGGTGGACGCGCGGCGTGGACGCGATCCACACCGTGCTGTCGGCCAGCGAGAGCCACAACCTCGCCAACGTGAACATGTCCATCGCGGAGTCGCTGGTGAAGCTGCGCGCCACCATGGAGGTGGCCGCACCGGGCGAGGGTCGCCGTGCTACTCCGGCATCTCCACGCTCCTTCGGCTGCCCCTTCGAGACGCGACGTGCCGGTGGCGCGCCTCGAGGACGTGGTGAAGCGCGCTGGTGGACATGGGCGCCCGCGGCATCGGGCTCGCCGACACCACCGGCATGGCTAACCCGCGCCAGGTCGGCCGCGTCCTCGATCACCTCGTACCGCGCTTCCCCGGCATCGAGTGGACGCTCCACACGCACGACACGCGCGCGATGGCCATTCCCAACATCCTGGCCGCCATGGAGCGCGGGGTCGACCTGCTTCGACGCTCCATCGGCGGGCTCGGCGGCTGCCCCTTCGCCCCCGGCGCCTCCGGCAATGTCTGCACCGAGGACCTCGTCCACTGCCTGCACGCCATGGGAGTCGAGACCGGCGTGGATCTGGACGCCTACATCGCGGCATCGCGTCGGGTGCAGGAGGTGGTGGGCCACCCCTGCCGGGCCAGATCGTGAAGGCCGGCAAGTGGGACCGCCGCTATCCCCTGCCCGACGGCGTCCAGGCCCGGTTGACGGCCACGCGCGCATGAGCCGACCCAAGCCGCTGGCGAAGAAGGTCGCGCGGATGCTGCGCGTCATGGACCGCGCGGTGACCGAGTGGACGCTGCCCGTGATCGGGGTCGAGAAGGGTCGCGTGCTGCGCCGCCTCATCGCCGACCACGCGCCCACCCGCGCGCTCGAGGTGGGCTCCCTCTTCGGCTACTCCGCCCTCCTCATCGCGGCCAGCCTGCCGCGCGGGGAAAGCTCACGTGCGTGGAGCAGAATGCCTACCTCGCGAAGTTCGTCGGCTGGAACGCCGCCGAGGCGGGGCTGGGCGACCGGGTGCGCGTCGTGGTGGGTGATGCCCTCCGCGTGCTCCCCGATGCTGCGGGGGCCGGTGGACTTCATGCTCATCGACGCCAAGAAGGAAGACTACCTCGACTATCTCCGCGCGGTGGAGCCGCGGCTGATCCGGGGCGCGGTGGTGGTGGCCGACAATACCGGCATGTACCGCCGGGACGTGAAGCCCTACCTCGCCCATGTGCGCGGCGACGGCCGCTACCAGAGTCGCGAGCACGACTTCGGCTTCGACTGCATGGAAGTCTCGGTCGTCCGCGGCTAGCGCCCCGTGTTCGGCGAGCGCCACGATCCGGAGTTCCTCAAGCATCTCTTCGACCGCACGGAGATCCTCCGCAAGCCGATGTCCGGCATCATCACCGGCTACCACGTGCTGCCGTATATCCTGGTGGGCCCGCAGGAGGATCGGCCCGCGCACTCGGTGGAGATCCGCGGCAAGATCAAGGTCTCGCCCCGCCTGGTCCTGGCCCCGGGCCGCGCCGGCCAGACCTACGGCGAGCTCTTCAAGGACTCCGAGCTGATGGACCAGACGCTGGTGGCGCGGGTCTTCTCCTTCGCCTACTCCTCGCGTCACCAGGTGACGCTCGAGAGCGAGGACCTGACCATCCAGCGCACCGACCGCGAGCCGCAGGCCCAGGTGGAGCGGGCGCTCGATGAGCTGTCGCAGCGCGAGGTCATCAATACCGGCGTCATCCTCGCGCCCAACGTGCGCTTCTACCCGGTCTCCCTCGACCGCTTCATCACCGAGATCCTGGATCAGGAGTTCCGCCCTCCTGAGGGGCTCGAGGTCTGATGCGCGCGTACCTCATCTCGCGCCTCGCCCAGACCGTCCTCGTCGTCTTCCTCTCGCTCACCGCCGTCTTCTTCCTCGCTGCGGCTCGGCGGCGATCCCGGTGCTGCTCTTCCTGCCCATGGACATCCAGGCGAAGGACCTCAACGAGTTCCGCCAGCGCCTCGGCTTCAACGATCCGCTGCCCGTGCAGTACGGCGCGCTTCATGTCGCGGCGCGGTCCGCGGCGACTTCGGCGAGTCGCTGCGCTACAAGCAGGATGCCCTCGGTCTCGTCCTCGAGCGCCTGCCCGCCACCCTCCGCCTGGGCGGTCGTCGCGCTGCTCCTCACCTTCTGCGTCGCGATCCCGGTCGGGGTGGTCTCGGCGATGAAGCGCGGCTCCGTCTGGGACTATCTCGGCATGGGCGGCGCGGTGCTGGGCCAGGCCATTCCCGGCTTCTGGCTGGGCCTCATGCTGATCTACTCTCTTCTCGGTGCGCCTGGGCTGGCTGCCCACCGGCGGGCACCGGCGGCCCCGTCCACTACGTGATGCCCGTCATCGTGCTCGGCGCCTTCTACGCCGCGCGCATGGCCCGCCTCACCCGCTCGTCGGTGCTCGACACGCTCGGCGAGGACTACATCCTGACCGCGCGAGCCAAGGGGCTGGCGGAGCTGGTCGTCATCGGCCAAGCACACGCTCAAGAACGCGGCCATCCCCATCGTGACCCTCGCCGGGCTCGAGACGGGCCAGCTCCTGGGCGGCGCCGTCATCACCGAGACCATCTTCGCGTGGCCGGGGGTGGGGCGGCTCACCGTGCAGGCGCTCCTCAACCGCGACTTCCCCGTGGTGCTCGCGGCGGTGTTCGTGGCCTCGCTCACCTACACGCTCATCAATCTCGTGGTCGACCTGCTCTACGGCTGGCTCGATCCGCGGACTCGGCGGAGCGCCCGTGATGTCTCGCGCGCGGATTCGGCCGTCAACGGCGCTGGGCATCATCGGGCTCATCCTCGCCAGTGTCGCCGTGCTGGCCGCCTGCGCGGCGCCGCTCGCTGGCGCCCCACGATCCGCTCAGCGCCGACTTCGCGGCAGGGCCTCCAGCCGCCGGGGACACCGGGCCATCCGCTCGGGGCACCGATCAGCTCGGCCGCGACCTCCTCTCGCGGGTGCTCTACGGCGCCCGCATCGCGCTCTTCATCGGGCTCTGCACCGTGCTGCTCACCGCGGTGGTGGGCGGCGTCGCTCGGCCTCCTCGCCGGCTACTTCGGCGGCTGGCCGGGGGCGGTGGTCATGCGGCTGGCGGACGTGCAGCTCTCCTTTCCCTTCATCCTCCTCGCGCATCACCATCAACGCCATCGTGGGGCTGGGGCTGCGCAACATCATCATCAGCCTGTCTGCCGCGGGCTGGGTCGTGTATGCTCGCGTGGTCCGCGGGAGGTCCTGTCGGTGAAGCAGCGCGAGTATGCGCACGCGGCGGCGGCGCTGGGCATGGGGCGGGCGCGGATGCTGTTCCGCCACGTCCTCCCCAACGTGGCTGCCCTCGATCATCATCGTGCGCGAGCCTCCAGTTCTCGCAGTTCATCGTGGCCGAGGCGGCGATCTCGTTCCTCGGCTTCGGCGTGCAGCCGCCGACGCCGGCGTGGGGCAGCATGCTCTCGGAGAGCCGCGACCATCTCTACGTGGCCTGGTGGCTGGCCGCCTTCCGGGCGCGGCGCTGGCCCTGACCGCGCTCGGCATCAACCTGGTGGGCGACTGGCTGCGCGACGTGCTGGACCCCAAGTTCCGCGCCTGAGGGCGCGATCCCGGAGGAGAATGCTCATGCTCAATCGAATCGGACGGCGGCCGGCTCTGGTCGCCCTCGCCCTCGGCCTCGCCCTCTTCGCCGCCGCGCCCGCCGGCGCGCAGGACCGCGCGCGCAGCAAGGAAGTGGTGGTCGGCCCTCGCGGCGGAGCCGCGCTCGCTGCTGCCGCAACACCATCGTGGACTGGACGACCAACAACCAGCTCGAGCACATGTACGACCGCCTGCGTGGACCGCGACGCCAAGAGCTACAAGCCCGCGCCCATGCTCGCCACCGGCGTGGAAGGTGGTCGAACGACACCACGTGGGAGTTCACCCTCAAGCAGGGCGTGAAGTTCCACAACGGCGAGCCGTTCAACGCGCAGTCCGTCAAGGCGACCATGGACTACATCATGGATCCCGCGAACAAGACGCACTACGCTGCCGCGCTGGTCGCAGGTGAAGGACGTCCAGATCGTCAACGACTACACCGTGCGCTTCATCACCGAGAAGCCGTGGCCCGGGTCTCATCGACCGCATGGCCGCCACCGACTTCCTCCCCATGCCGCCCAAGGCGCTCAAGGAGCAGGGCGTCGCAGGCGCTGGCCGCCAAGCCCATCGGCACCGGTCCCTTCAAGTTCGTGCAGTGGGTGCGCGACGAGAAGCTCGTGCTGGAGCGGAACCCCGACTACTGGCAGGGGCCGGCCGAGGTCAGCCGCGTGACGTTCCGCTTCATCCCCGAGTTCAGCGCGCGGCTGGCCGCCCTCCTCGCCGGCGAGATCGACATCATGAAGGACGTGCCGCCGCTCAATGTCGATCAGCGTGGACCAGAGCGGCAAGGCCAAGGTGCGCAGCCACCGGAGTCGTCGCGGATCAACTACCTGGCGCTGGTCAACCTCAAGCCGGGGCCCATGCAGGATCTCAAGGTGCGGCGGGCCATCCACCACGCGGTCAACGTGGACGAGCTGATCGCGCAGGTGCTCCAGCGGCCGCGCCACCAAGATGTGCGGGCCGCTGTCGCCGCTCAACGTGGACTATTCCCCCAAGGGCGAGTGCATCAAGTACGATCCGGCGCGCGCCCAGGCGCTCCTCAAGGAGGCGGGCGTCGGATCCGGCCAAGCTCCAGCTCACGCTCGACACGCCGTCCGGCCGCTACCCGCTCGACAAGGACATCTCGCTGGCCATCGCCGTCGCAGCTCGGCGCGCATCGGGATCAAGGTCAACGTGGTGGTGAACGAGTGGGGCACCCACCTCGACAAGATCAAGAACCGGACCACCGGCGACATGTTCTTCCTCGGGTGGGGACCGGCGCTGGACGGCCCAGGGCACCATCGAGCAGCTCTTCCAGGCCAAGCCAGACCTACTCGTCCTACGGCAACAACGCGGCCATCGACGCCAAGATCGCGCAGGCGGTGACCATCGTGGATCCGAAGAAGCGGCTGGAGGCCTGGGCCGAGCTGCAGCAGCTGGTGCGCGACGAGGTGCCGTGGGTGTTCCTCTGGCAGCAGCACGACCTCTACGGCGTGGCGAACTGGATCGAGTGGACGCCCGCGCGCCGACGAGAAGGTCTGGATGTACGAGGCGAAGGTCGTCGCCCGCTAGCGCGAGGCGCCTGCGAACGACAACGCGCGCCGGGACAATGTCCCGGCGCGCGATTTCTTTTTCTGACTATGCCGGCCGCCGCCTCAGGCGGCACGCCGCGGGAGAGAACCGTGCGGGGCCTCGTCCTCATCCGACAGCTGAGTGGAGGCAGCCGTCACCGCCTTCTCCGCTTCGTCCAGCATTTCCTTCGCGTGATCCGCCAGATCGCTCAGCTCTCGAACTGCCAGGTCGCTACCAGGTATCCAGCTGCATGGTGTCCCTCGCGGCGCCTGGCTCGGCGCCCCCGGTCGGTGTCTCGGCCCCTCCCGCTCCGCTGCGGGGCTGTCACCAGTGCCCCACTTAGAGCACCCCCATGCCATCCAGAGAGCCATTGAAAATCCGCTACTTAGCCATCAGGAGGCGAGGCGCGTCTCGGTGGACGATCGCCCGAGCGCGGGCAGGACGCCTGATCCGGGACCGCGAATCCTGCTAAGATTCGCCCGCTGACCACTCGAAGCAACCGCAAGGAGGCCTGCATGGCCGGGATCACCGTCTTCACCAACGCGCTTCCTGATCGATTGCACCGGCAAGGAACCGCATGGACGGCGCCGCGGTGGTCGTCGAAGGCGAGCGCATCAAGGACGTGATCCGGTCGGGCAAGGTCGGGCCGCTCAAGGGCCGCGTCGACACGATCGATCTGCAAGGGCAAGCACGCTCATGCCCGGCCTGCACCGACGCCCACGTCCACGTCTGCGCGGTGGACGCCAATATCCCCGAGCAGCACCGCGAACAGCCCGCCGAGCCTCATCGCCGCCAAGGCCCTGCGGCGCGATCGAGCAGGCGCTGCATGCAGAGCTTCACCACGCGTCCGCGACGCGGGCGGCGCCGACTACGGCTTCCGCGAGGCCGTCACCACCGGGCTCTATCCCGGGCCGCGCCTGCTCGTCTCGGGCCGCGTGCTGTCGCAGACGGGCGGGCACGGCGACAAGCGGCGCCGCGCGGAGTGGATCGAGCCCGTCGAGCTGCTGCGTCGGCATGGTGGGCGTGATCGCCGACGGGCCCGACGAGGTGCGGAAGGCCGCGCGCGAGCAGATCCGGCACGACGTGGATCAGATCAAGATCATGGCGTCCGGGCGGCGCCATGTCGCCCGGCGACGAGCTCGACACCACGCAGTACACGGTCGGACGAGATGCGCGCCGCGGTCGAGGAAGCCACGCGCCGTCGGCAAGTACGTCCTCGCCCACGCCTATTCCGGCACCGCCGTGCCGCAACGCCGTCGAGCGCCGGCGTCCGGTCGCATCGAGCACGGCAATCTCGATCGACGCCGCCGGCGCCAGGCCATCAAGAAGGCCGGCGCGTTCCTCGTCCCCACCATGGTCACCTACGAGGCCATCTGGCGCGAGGGCAAGAGCTACGGCGATCGGCGACCACCAGATCCAGAAGATCAACATGGCCCGCGAGCGAGAGCGTCGAGGGGCCTCAGCCACGCCTACCGCGCCGGCTGCAAGATCGGCTCCGGCTCCGATCTGCTGGGCGACATGCAGTCGCAGCGCAGCGTGGAGTTCGAGCTGAAGGGCCAGGTCATGAAGCCGATGGAGGTGCCTGTCTCGGCCACGCGCGTCAACGCGGAGCTGTTCCGGATGGAAGCACGAGATCGGCACCGTCGGAGCCCGGCAAGTACGCCGACCTCATCGTGCTCAAGGGCAATCCGCTCGAAGGACCTGCCGCGTGTTCCAGAACCTGGACAACCTCCACCTGATCATGAAGGGCGGCGTCGCCTACAAGCGCGCCGGCGTAGGCCAGGGCCGGGAAGAGCTCGAGGGCAGAGGAAAGGCGCCGGCGACCGCGAAGCCCGGGCCGGTGACGCCCACGCGGCCGCCAGGCACCGGCCGCGTCAGACTCGCCGGCGGCCGCCGGCCGCAGACTTCGAGAAGCTCGGCGTCTTCTATCTCGGCCGCGCCCTACGACCTCGGCGGCGAAGAAGGCCGGAGGAAGGACTCCTCCTCTACGACTTCGAAGGATCTGGTCACGCACGCCGTCTGCGTCGGCATGACCGGCAGCGGCAAAGACCGGCCTCTGCCTGGCGCTGCTGGAAGAGGCGGCGCATCGACGGCATTCCCGCGCTCCTCGTCGATCGACCCCAAGGGCGATCTCGCAAACCTGATGCTCACGTTCCCCGATCTGCGGGCGGACGACTTCCTGGCCGTGGGTCAACGAGGACGACGCGCGGCGCAAGGGTCGTCTCCACCGACGCACTTCGCGCGACAGCAGGCCGAGACCGTGGACCGAAGGGCCTGGCGGCGTGGGGCGAAGACGGCGCGCGCATCCGCCGGCTTCCGCGAGGCGGCGGACTTCGCCATCTATCACGCCGGGCAGCGAGGCCGGGATCTGCCGTGTCCGTCCTCGCGTCCTTCGCGCGCCGCCGCCGGCGGTGCGCAGAGCGGACGCCGAGGCTGCTTCGGCGAGCGGATCGGCAGCGCGGCGACGAGCCTGCTCGCGCTGGTCGGCGTCGCGGCCGACCCGGTGAAGAGCCGCGAGCACATCCTGGTGTCCACGATTCCTCCGACGCCGCCTGGCGCGCGGGCGGTGACCTCGATCTCGCCGGCCTCGCTCATCGAGCGGATCCGGACGCCGCCGGTCGACGCGGGTCGGGCGTGCTGGATCGTGGAGTCGCTTCTATCCGTCGAGAGACGCGCTTCGCGCTGGCGATGGCGCCTGAACAACCTCGCTCGCGGCGCGCCCGGCTTCGCGCCGTGGATGAGAGGCGAGGCGCTCGACGTCAGCGCGCCTCGCTGCGCACGCAGGCCGGCAAGCCGCGCGTGTCCATCTTCTCCATCGCGCATCTGGGCGACGCCGAGCGGATGTTCTTCGTCTCGCTGCTGCTGAACCAGATCGCTCGCGCTGGATGCGCGCGCCAGTCGGGCACGCACGAGCCTGCGCGCCCTCGTCTACATGGACGAGATCTTCGGCTACTTCCCGCCGGTCGGCGAATCCGCCGTCGAAGCTGCCGCTGCTCACGCTGCTCAAGCAGGCGCGCGCGTTCGGCGTCGGCGTCGTGCTGGCGACGCAGAACCCGGTCGACCTCGACTACAAGGGTCTGTCGAACGCCGGCACCTGGTTCATCGGGCGACCTGCAGACCGAGCGCGACAAGGCGCGCCTGCTCGACGGCGCTCGAGGGCGCCGGCCGGCGGGACAGGCGCTTCGATCGCGGCAAGATGGAGGAGACCATCGCCGGCCTCGGCAACCGCGTCTTCCTGATGAACAACGTCCACGAGGACGCACCCGGTGCGTCTTCGAGACGCGCTGGGCGCATGTCGTACCTGCGCGGGCCGCTCACGCGCGGCCAGATCAAGACCTTGATGGACGCGCGGCGAGGCGAACCCGCGTCGCGCGGCCGCGCCGGCGCCGCGCGGCACCGTCCGTCCCGGCGGCGAGGCCCGCCGCGCCGACCGCGTCGGCGGTGGGACGCGCGCTCGCCGCGGTGCGCCCGGTGCTGCCGCCGGACATCCGCAGCAGCACTTTCCCTGCGCGGCGCCCGGGCAGGGGCGCGTCGTCTATCAGCCGTACCTGCTCGGCGCGGCGCAGGTGCGCTTCGCCGACGCCAAGCGCGCGGTCGACGTGACCCAGGAGGGCGTGTTCCTCACCGCCCATCACCGGCGAGGCGATCGGGCGGCGGACTGGGAGCAGGCGCGTGAGGTGACCCGTGGCCCTCGGCGATCTCGAATCCGAGCCGGCGAGCGGGCGCGGAGTTCGCCGAGCCGCCCGGCCGCCGCGGGCAAGAAGAAGAGCTTCGAGGGCTGGAGCCGCGATTTCGCGGGCTGGCTGTTCCGCACGCGCCGGCTCGAGCTCCACGCTGAGCCCGGAGCTCGAGCTGGTATCGCGAGCCCGACGAGTCCGGAGGGCGACTTCCGGCGCGGATCCAGCACGCTGGCCGCGAGGGACGCGACGAGGCGGTGGAGGCGCTCCGGAAGAAGTACGCGCCGAAGCTGGCCGCGCTGGAGGAAAAGATCCGCCGCGCCCAGCAGACGGCGGAGCGCGAGTCGAGCCAGGCCACCCAGCAAGGCCTCCAGGTCGCGCATCTCGCTCGGCGCGCACCGTGCTGGGCGCTTCCTCGGCCGCAAGGGCGGTGAGGCGCGCCACCACGCCTGGGCCGGGCCACCACCGCGGCGCGCGGCGCGGGACGGGCCATGAAGGAGGCGCAGGACGTCTCGCGCGCCCGGGAGACGGTGGAGAGCCTCCGGCAGGCCTGCGCCGACTCGAGGCCGAGCTCAAGGCGGAGACCGAGGCGGTCGCGGCGAAGATCCGACCCCGGCCGCGCGCCGCTCGAGACGCCTCGCGCTGAACCCGACCAAGCAGAACATCACCGCGCCTGGTGGCCCTGGCCTGGGCAGCCCCACCGGCGCGACGCGCAGGGGCGCTCGTGCCCGCCTGGGAATAAAGGAGACCCGCCATGCGAAGGCTGCTCACCGCCCTCGGCATCGTCGCCACGCTGCTCGTCCCCGCGGCGGCGCGTCGCTCACAAGGACACGGACCCGCCGCATCAGCGCTACTCGATGGGCGACCTCAAGCTCGAGAGCGGCGAGGTGATCAAGGACTTCTCCATCTCCTTCGTCACTCACGGCGCAGCTGAACGCGGATAGCTCGAACGCGATCCTCGTGGTCACCGCCATCAGGGGCAATCACCACCGGCTCGACTTCCTCATCGGGCCCGGCAAGGGGCGCTGGACACCGACAAGTTCTTCGTGGTGTCGACGGACGCCATCGGCAACGGGCTCACCACCTCCGCCTCCACCAGCGCCGCCCAGCCGCGCATGCGGTTCCCGCGCTTCAGCATCCGGGACATGGTGAGCTCGCAGTACCGTGCTGCTCACCGAGCACGTGAAGGTCAAGCACATCGTGGCGGTGGTGGGCGCCTCCATGGGCGGCATGCAGGCCCTCCAGTGGGGCGTCAGCTACCCGGACTTCTCCGATCAGCTAATCGCCATGGTGCCGCTGCTGCAGCGCCCGCCTGGACGGTCACCGTGCTGGAGGCGAGCCGCAAGGCCATCATGCTCGATCCCGCGTGGAACGGCGGCAACTACACGAGCCCGCCGCGGCCGGCATCCGCCTCTGGCGCGACATCCTGAACTTCCTGGCCGCGCGCACGCCCGAACAGCTCACCGAGCAGTTCCCCTACAGGCTCGACGTGCTCCATGGCTCAAGGCGCAGGAGGACGCGCTCATGCCCGTGTTCGACGCCAACGACTGGATCTATCAGACCTGGGCCTACGAGCGGCACGACATCGCCGCCGGCCCGGGACGGGACGGGGACCTGCTCCAAGACGCTGCGCGCGATCAAGGCGAGCACTCTCATCCTCACCGGGATCAAGGATCTCCTCAATCCCGAGTACGAGTCCCGCGACGCCTTCCGCTATATCCCCGCCTCGCGGTACGTGCAGATCAACCCGGGCTCGATCACGGGCCATCTCGCCGCGTCGGGCCTCTTCCCCGCCGACGTCGAGATGCTCAATCGCGAGATCGGGACGTTCATCGAGCGGGGCCAGACCCGGGTGAAGAAGGCCGCCGAGACGCCGCCGCCCACCTACGACTCGGGGCCCCATCCCGCTCGGCCGGGGAGCGCCTCCCGTCCTCCACGGCGATAGCGCTCGGCGCGTCCCCGACCGGTATACTGGACGTCTGATGAAGATCGGCCCCGTCGAGATCCGCTCGCTCGCCCGCATGGCCCCCATGGCGGGCATCACCAACGCGCCCTTCCGCCTCATCGTGAAGGAGTGCGGCAGCGGGCTTACCACCACCGAGGAGATGGACGCCACCGCCCTGCTCCTCGAGCACCCGCATGCTCAGGACATCGCCGCGTATTTCCCGAGGAGCGGCCCCTCGGCCATGCAGCTCCTCGGGCAAGGATCCCGACGTTCTCCGCCGCGCCGCCGAGAAGTGCCAGCGGCTGGGCGCCGATATCGTGGACCTCAACATGGGCTGCCCCATGCCCCGCATCACCGGCAAGGGCAAGGGCGCCGCCTCATGCGGACGTGACCGCCACCGCGGGATCCTCCGCTCCATGCGTGCCGCCCTGTCGGTGCCGCTCACCATCAAGATCCGGGGCGGCTGGGACGACGAGCATCTCAACGCGGTGGAGGTGGCGCAGATGGCGGAGGCGGAGGGCGTGGACGCCATCACCGTGCATCCGCGCACGCGGGCCCAGCGTCACAGCGGCAAGGCGCCCGTGGGACATCATCCGCGGAGGTGGTGGCCGCGGTGCGCGCTCCCGGTGACCGGCAACGGGGACGTCCGCTCGATGGCCGAGCGCGCGCCGGATGGCGGCGGAGACGGGCTGCCAGTCGGTGATGGTCGGCCGCGGCGCCTGGGCCGGACCGTGGCTCTTCAGCGAGACCTTCGACGCCCTCCCCCTCGAGGGCCGGCGCGACTACAAGCTGCGCGGTGATCACCCGCGCACCTGGCCTCATCCGCGGGCACTTCCGCGAGAAGTACGCGCTGGTGCGAGACCCAGAAGCACCTGGCCTGGTACACGGAGGGACTCGG
>ERZ1370068.9718-contig-8475_pt1 | contig 14098 bp, 24 predicted proteins | sample MGYA00561227_ERZ1370068 | MGnify/ENA primary metagenome ERZ1370068 (study PRJEB38410, sample SAMEA6850437) | metagenome | study: Metagenomic assessment of the ecological functions of the soil: analysis of the soil microbiota associated with the...
AGAGTTCGAGAGTCTGGAGTCTAGAGTCTGGAGTCAGAATCGTGAGTCACGGTGGGAATGAGCGGTCGACTCTCGACAGACTCTCGACTCCCGACTGCTTACGGCTTTAATGCCTTCCTTACCGATCTGCCGTCCCCACCAGGCTCGCCGTAGTGCTGGGCATCGCGTGGGTCGGTTTGACCTCGCCCCCGCTCTGATGGTCAAGCGCTTCCTCGGGGGCCAGTTGTACCCGCTCCGCAACAGGCGAGAACTGTCGCAGGACTCCGACGCCGGCTCCCAGAAATACCGGAATCAGTCAAGGCGATCCACAAGAACGGCGGTCATGATCGCCAGGATCCCCGGAGGCGAGTACGCCGTGCCCCACTGAGCCCCGCCCGCCCATCCGCCGAGGAATGCGCCCGCGGACGGGGGTGAAGATCCGCGCTGAATGAGACGTGACAGAACCCGGCTCCAGCGCGGTGATGGTCGCGTTGAGCGTGCGCCGGGACAGCATGAAGGGCGCTTGGTGCCGCCGCGGCACGGCGGCCGACTTGCGGAACGCCACCCTATTCCGCGGAGCGGCTCAGGAGATCGCGTCCCGGTTGCTGCCGCTGGATGGTGAACAGCTCGTTGTCGTCGATCCAGCGGCGAGCGACTCTGCCTCTGACCTGTCTTCCGGCGTTCCCCGCACTTCACCCGTTGCGCCGTGCGCACCGCGGTCCTACCGCGCGATCGAGAAAACCGTGGCCCCGGGCCGGATCGATGCGGGAACGCTCCTCGAGCATCGCCTGCTGGAGATAGCCGGGGAGTTCCCACTTCCTTGCCGAGCGCCAGCACTTCTTCGGGAGTCAGCCCTTCGCCGATGTCGCTCTCCCGGTCCTGCAGCTCGGCGGCACGCTGCATGATCCGCTCGAGCGCGGCGCGATCCGATCTTCCCACGATTGAGAGTCGGCCATGGCGGACGAGAGATTCAGCCGGCGGGCTTGTCGCCGCTGTGGCCAGCCTCCACCCGCAGCTTCTGCCATCAGGTCCGCCAGCTCACGTGGCCGGCATGCGCGTTCTCCCGACGGGTGGGCGGTTATCTGGAGACAGCGGCAGCGCGCGGCTGACTCGTCAGCCCGAGCCACCCGGCTCCGCCATGTGTGGAGGAAGGGGGCGGAACATCTCTCGATCGGAATGGGGAACAGGTAGTGGAGTTGTTCTCCGCCGCGATTTCGGCGACGGTCTGAGGTATGCGCAGCTGCAGCGTCGGCCGGTTCCGTGGAGAGCGTGTGTGCGCACGCATCGGCCAGAGTCTGCGAGGCTTCTGGCTACACTCGCCTGAGCCGCGATCGCCTTGGCCCGCCGTTCCCGCTCCGCCTCCGCCTGCCGGGCCATGGCCCGCTTCATCTCGGTGGGGAGGTCCACGTCCTTCACCCGACTGCCGGACACCGTGATGCCCCACTGCTCAGGTCCGCTCGTCGATGATCTTCTTGAGGATGGCGGTTGATCTTTTCCCGGTCGGCCAGCAGCTCATCGAGCTCGGTCTCGCTCCAGCACCGCCGCGCAGCGTCGTCTGGGCCAGCGGCTCGTGGCGTAGAGATAGTTCTCGATCTCGATGATGGTACTGCCGCGGGGAGTTCACCTTCATGTACAGGACCGCGTTCACCTTGACCGAGACGTTGTCCCGGGTGATCACGTCCTGCGGCGGAATGTCGAGTGCCACGATACGCAGCGAGCACCCGCTTCATTTGGGCCAGCCCCAGCGGCACGAAGGTGAGGCCCGGACCCCGCTCCCCGGTGAACTTGCCGAGGAAGAAGTTCACCCCACGCTCGTACTGCTTGAGCACCCGTAGGCTGCCAAGGGGCAGTACGCGACGGCGAGGATTGCGGGAGCGGGGAGGATTTCCATGATGACTCAGGAATTGAAGATTTGAGATTTCAGATTGAAGATTTTAATGCCTGCATCAAATCCTGCAATCTGAAATCTTCAATCTGAAATTGCTTCAACAATCACCGCCGCCCCACGTCCTCCCCCAATACACGCGCTGCTCCAGGCCGAACCGCTTACCGCGCCGGCGAAGGGCGTGGAGAAGGTGCAGGGTGATTCTGGTGCCGCTCGCCGCGAGCGGATGGCCAATGGCGATGGCGCCGCCGTCCACGTTGGTCCGATTGCGGTCGAGACCGAGTTCCCGCTCGACGGCGGCGTACTGCGCCGAGAAGGCCTCGTTCACCTCGACCAGGTCCATTTGTTCGAGCTTCATCCCGGCCTTGGCGAGCGCTTTGCGCGCGGCGGGAGCGGGGCCGATGCCCTTATACTTGGGCTCGACGCCCACAATCCCCAGGCAACCAGCCGTCCGATCGGCTCGAGGTTCTTAGACGCGACAGTCCCCTCGCCCGCGATCACCACCGCGGCGCCGCCGTCGCAGATCCCGGAAGCATTTCCCGCCGTCACCACACCGTCGCTCACGTGGAAGTAGGGCGGCAGCTAGGCGCAATCCCTCGGCGGTGGTGTCGGGGCGCATGTGCTCGTCGGCGGTCCACGGCTCGTCCTGCCGGGTCTTCCGGTTCCGGATCATCACCGGCACCACTTCATCCTTGAAGGCGCCGCTGGTCCACGCCTCCTTGGCCCGAAGCTGGCTCGTGAGCGCGTAGGCATCGACCTCGTCGCGCGGCAATCTTGTACTTGTCGGCGAGGTTCTCCGCGGTCTCCGCCATGGGAGAAGCCGCACTGGTGGGTCCTTGAGCGATTCCCAGAGCAGGTCTTCGAAGCGGAGGCGCCGGGCCGAGCCGGCAGTCCCCAGCGCGCCCGCGCACTACGTGCGGCGCCTGGCTCATCGACTCGGCGCCTCCGGCCAGCACGACGTTCGACTCGCCCAGCAGAATCTGCTGCGCGCCCTGGATGATGGATTCGAAACCGGAACCGCAGAGCCGGTTCACGGTGACCGCGGGACGTCTCGATGGGGAGGCCCGACTTCGAGAGCGACGTGCCCGCGCCATGTAGATGGCGTCGGCACTGGTCTGCGGCGCGTTGCCGAAGACGACGTGGTCGACCTGGCCTGGTTCCACCTTGGCCCGCTCGAGCTGCCGCCTTCGCGGCGACGACGCCGAGGTCGATTGCGGATAGGTCTTTGAGGTGCCGCCAAACGAGTCCGAACCCGGTCGGGTTCCGGATAGGAAGAGCACGTCCTGCTGGTGCCCCTGGGTCGTCATGGAGAACTGCTCCCTATATAAGGAAGGGGAAGGCGGAAAGCCATAAGGGGGCTGGGTGGTGGGATTGCCAGGAACCGGTTCGTAAAGTTGATGGGAGTGACGTTGAGAGGTTACGAAGTGTCGGGGGAGATGGGAGACGGGAAGCGGAGCGGGAGACGGGAGAAGGGAGAAAGGTGACCAGGGACAACAGTCTAAGGCGCTGCCATTCCCAGCGGAGCGCAGCGCAGCGAGGAGATCTCTATTGGAGGCCACGAGCTGGCATTGAGATCTCCTCGCGGCGCTCGGACTGACGGCGCCGTCTGCAGCTTCGGCGTCCCCGTCGCCCGTCTCCCGTCTCCCGTCTACTGCTCCAGGACCAGGAGGACGAAGCTTGCCACGGCACGATGGCACGGCCTTAGCCGCAGATTCTCCGGCGTCGCCGGCGGGTGTGCGCACCGTAGTCGGCGCTCGCGGTGAGGGCGCGATGAGTCTTGGGGTCCACCGTCGCCGGTGCGGCGCCGCGCTTGGTGGGACGGTCGCGGCGACGTGGAAGGAATCGGGACTGTCTTCATGGATCACGGTCAGCGAGCCCCCTACCGTTCGACGAAAAGGCGAGGTTGGTTCCGGGATCGAAGGCGCAGCCGTCTACACCCTTGCCGATCGGCAGAGTCGTGATGAGGCGGCCGTTCGTTGCGTCGGGAGATCGCCATGACCTGGTTGCTGCAGCCGCTGAAGAGCCGGTGCGGTAGCCCGGTCAATCGCCAGAGCCCGGTCGGCTCCTCGCATGGAGCGATGGGCCAGCGGCGGGTGACCGTCATGGCCGTCGGCGTCGATCTGCACGATCTCCGCCTTGTCTTCCAGGTTGACGAACAGGCGTGCCGTCGCGCGCGGAGACTCCGAATTCGGGCTTGCCCGCCAGGTCGATGTCGTTGCCGATGACGGCTCCGGCGACCGGGGATCCGATCACGCTCGAGGAGTTGGCGTCGCCATTGAAGCTGAAGACGCGGTGTGTCGCCGGGTCGTAGAGAATGGCGTCCGCGTCGTCGGCGGCCGTGGTCTTCTCTCAGCACCTGGTAGGTCTTGAGGTCGAACATGGTGACGCTGCTGTCTCGGCCCGAGAGGCGAAGCCGTGTCCCTCCCGCCAGGGCGAGTGCCACGCCATGGGCCCCATTGAGACCCGGGACCTGGCCCAGCAGGGAGCCGCTCTCGGCATCGACCACCAGCACCTGGGTCGAGTGCGCGATGAACAGCCGGTGCGCGGTGCTGTCGAAGGTCAGGTAGTCCCAGCCGCCGTCCCCGACCAGCGGAACGGTCTTGGCGATGTGGTAGGATTGGGCGTGGAGCGGGAGGGAAACGGCGCCGAGGCAGCAGGGCGGCGCAAGCGAGACTGCGGGAGAGTTTGGTCATAGAGAGTAACACATAGGTACTTCGGATTACGGTGAGATGTTGAGCGCCAACTGCTTAACGCGGAGCACGCCGAGAACGCGGAGAGCACGCTGAAAGGCGGAAAGAGGGGCGGCGCAGTAGATGGAAAGCGGTGTGAGATTGCCACAGCCCCTTCGGGGCCTCGCAATGACACGACCCCACTACCCACAACCCACTACCCGTCTCCGTCTCACCTAATCGCTCACTCTCCCATGACCCCGCCCGAGGCCTGGAAGATCGCAAATCCCGCGAGCATCGCGAGGCCCACCACGCCGAGCACCATTCCGGTGTCGGTGTGACGGGACTCGATCTTTGCCACGTCGGGTAGTGCCACCCCCACGGACCTCAAGCGGATCGTCGGCCTTGAGCCCCCGCCGGTCGTGCCGACGATGCTGTCGGATTGCAGCTTGGGCGCCCGGACTACGATCCACGGAACTGTCCAGTCGCGTGACCCGGATCTCCTCCGGCGACTTCGGCACTCAGGTACGCTTCCGGGCTTGGCGTGGCGACTGTTTGCCACGAGGAACAGGCAAAGTTGATCGCTGCAAGCAGCGCGATGACTCCCGTCCTGAGCCGCAATGCCTTGGCCGCTCGTTCTTCCTGCTCGACCGACATGTTTCCACCTCCAAGATGGGAGTCGGAACCTGCCTGGTCGGAGTCAAAGGCGGCATCAGTGCCCGTCTTCCGTCTCCGAGAATCAGGTTAAGCTAGCCCACCTCTACACCTCAGCTCATATGGGAACCTCGCGTATGGCGAGCGCCCTGAGCGCCGCGGCATGCGGCGCGTCTGCCCTCGCCCTCATGGGTGCCATGGCGCCCCTTCAGGCTCAGAAGACCGATGTCGTGGTGATGACGAACGGGAACCGGATCACCGGAGAGGTGAAGGACCTGTCGCATGGCACGCTCGACTACTCCACCGACGACATGGGGCAGCTTTCGATCGAGTGGATCAAGGTCGTCCGGCTCAGCAGCAACCAGACCTTCGAAGTGACACTCAAGTCGGGGCAGAAATTCTTCGGCACCCTGGTCGAGGGCGGCCAGGACGGGACCCTCGCCATCTCCGGTGCCGCGCTCAACACGGTGCCCGTCGGGCAGGTGGTCGGCATTGCGCCGGTCAACCAGAAATTCTGGCACCGGTTCAGCGGCAGCGTCGATGTGGGATTCACCTACGCCAAGGTGAATGAAAACGTGCAGCTCAGCTCGGCAGGCGGGATCAGGTACCGGCAGAATCGGTTCGATACCCAACTCCAGTTCAGCACCTATCTGCAGGACCAGTCCGGCTCGGACCAGGTCACCGAGCACAACGTGAGCATCGGCGCCCAACGGGATCTGAGCCTGCGCTGGAGCGCGGGCGTGCTGGGCCAGTGGCAGCAGAACGACGAGCTGAACCTGGCCCTTCGCACCACCCTGGGAGCGGTGGCCATGCGGACCCTGGTCGAAAACAACCGGGAGGAGATCCGGATACCGGTCGGACTGGTGGTCAACCATGGAAAAATTCTACAGCAGCGATTCGAGCCTCACGTCGCTGGAAGCGCTGCTGGGCATCGACGTCGCGGCCTACCGGTTCGACTCTCCCAAGCTCGACTTGTCCGGCTCGGCCCGCGCCTTCCCCAGCCTGACCGAGCGCGGGCCGGGTCAGGGCCCAGGTTGAGAGTCAGGGGTCAAGTACGAGCTGTTCCAGCGACTTCTTCCTGGGCGCGAGACTCTCCGATTCCTACGACAGCGAACCGCCCGGAGTCGGGCGCGGCGAAGAACGACGTGACGACGGCGTTGGCGATTGGGTGGTCATTTAACGAGTAGACGGGAGACGGAGACGGGAGAGGTGTCAGGGATCAGGTGTCAGGTGTCAGGGGTGTGGCGAACGGCGAACGGTGAACAGGAAAAGCGCTCAAGCTAAGGATTACCTCATCCCGAGCGAAGCGAGGGACCTAACCTCCTTACCTCAGCGCCAAGGTTGGGATAGTAGGTCCCGTTCACCGTTCACCGTTCACCGTTCACTGTTTCCCGGGGTCATCAGCTGGATCGACATACGTCACTCCCCAAGGCCCCATCGCGTGCACCTGCACGATGGTCTCCCCTCGCTCCAGGCGAAGTGGTGGGTTCCCGCCGGCATCACCACATAGCTGCCGGCCGGCAGCGTGGTTCCTGCTCCGGTGTCGAACTTGTCTCCCACGCCCATGTGGAAGGTGCCGGAGATTATGGTGATGTGCTCGTCCACCGGATGGAAGTGTGGCTTGATCTGGTAGCCGTCCGGCACCTTGAGCCGGTAGGTGAAGAGGCCCTTCGCCTTGATGTCTCCCTCGATCACCGCGAACTGGGCGCCCTTGGGGAGGGCAGGTGGTCCCGCGCCCCACTGGATCTGGTCCTGGGTGAGCATCGTGCGGTGAGCCGGCTCGTCCTTGGGTGGATACTGAGCCACCAGGACTGACGCCGTCGCGAGCAATACTGTGGTTGCGATGATTGTTTTCATGACTTGCCTCCCACGCAGTTACTTCACATCGTCTGCTGTTGCCCCTGCGTCTCCGTCTCCCGTCTCCCGTCTCCCCGTCTCCCGTCTCCCGTCTCCCGTCTCCGCGCGCTCATTCCCCACCCACTACAGCGGGTAACTTAGTGATCCCTGCTCACTCTCCATGATGGTAACGATCGTCACCATGCCGATGCAGGATGCCGCTCGCCAGGCCGATGGTCTTGGGAGTGTCGAACTCGGCTCGGGCCAGGTCCCGGATCTCCGTCAGTGGCAGTCCCCGCCGCACATCGGGCTCGGCCCGGCTCTTCATCCCGATGAGCGAGTCGTTCTGGACCACGGGATCGTACAGCCAGTAACGGTGCCCCGTGGCATCGGTGACTTTGAAGGGCGGGAAGTCGGATGGGCCTCGAGATACTGAGCAGAGCTGGACCGCGTCGGGTGTGACCGACACGGGATGGTTGGTGGTGCAGGCGAGAGCCAGGGGTCACTGGAGAGACCGCAAGCAAGGGCAAGAGGTGCGGGCGCCCTTGGGGTTGGTGGCCGGGTCCGGGACCAGTGGATTCGATCTAAGGAGAGCATCCGACTCGCCGCCGCCTTGCTCGATCTCTTGGAGTGCGGCATAAGTGATTTGACACCAATAGTTTAATTGGTCGCTGCCTAGTCTCTCCCGTTGGCGGCTGCGAACCGGCAGGCCACGTAGGAGCCGGCGCTCACTGGTCCCATTGCGGGAACACAAGGTAGATGCTATGTTCCCACTATGGGAACTCTAGCGTGGTGGGTCATATGAACGGGATCATCGTGGAATCGAGCCAACCTATATGGTCGTTGTCGGCAAGAAGCAAGTTGAAGCCTTTTGAAGCAACACCGAGAATGTCGGGAAGAAGTATCGGAACTAATGCGGGATCTGGAAGCGACCAACCTTGCTTCCACCGGACGCCTTGCGGGCGCGTTATCCGTCGGCCAAGGTGCTGGATGGTCGGGTAGTTGTTTTCAAGGTACGGGGCAATCGCTACCGGCTGAGTTTGCAGGTCGCGTACAACACTGGGACAATAGTGGTAATTGCACTGGAAACGCACGCAGCTTATAACAGGCGACCTCTCAAATAGAGCACTCTAAATATCGCAAAGTGAAATACAACAAATAGACAAGACAAAATACCAACAAACTAAAGATTGATGCACAAATGATCGCCGTTATCAAGAGTGACGAGCAGTACACGGAAGTCGCCTTAACCGCGTTAGCGAACTCGCGCGGCGAGATCCGCCACACAACTCAGAGGAGGGTCAGAGAACTCGAAGTACTCTGCACTGCTACTGCGGGACTATGAAAGAAAGGCATTTCCTTTGGCGGCCCCGAATCCATTGGCGGCGATCCGCTTGCGGATGGAGCAATCTGAGCTCGCCCCAAAGGACCTAATTCCTTTCTGGGTTCCCAGAAGCAAGGTGAGTGAGGTGCTCGGTGCAAAGCGCCCCTTGTCCCTCTCAATGATTAGGGCGCTTCATGAGGGACTTGGGATCCCCTCGGAATCATTGGTTGCAAGTCAACCCGAGGATGCCTCCACTGGAGACCATTGAGTGGGATCGATTCCCCAATTCGTGAGATGACAAAGCGAGGATGGCTTCGTGCGGCCGGCGCAGGGCAGGGGAGCCCGCATTGGCTTTGAAGAGGCTCGCAAGATCATGGCGCGCTTTGTCGAGCCAGTTGGTGGTCCGCAAACAGCACTAGCTGTATTCGCAAGAGTGATCATGTCCGAACAGCGAAGTCGGTTGACAAGTACGCCCTCGCTGCGTGGGGTGGATTTGTACGTCAGCGAAGCTTGAAAATGAGTGTTGCGCGTGAGTACAGACCATCAGACTGGACTGCAGTCGGCTTTCAGGAGTTGCGGAACCTCAGCCGCTATGATGTGGGACCACGCTTCGGCAATTCAGTATTTGGAGGATAGGGGGATAATCATCGACATCGTTCCGCACCTGCCGCGAACTAGGCTGGATGGAGCGGCAATGCTGCGCAGGCGATGGGACACCCGTGATCGCACTGACGTTACGTCATGACCGTCTCGACAATTTCTGGTTTACCTTGTTTCACGAGGTCATGCACGTCGTTCTTCACCTACGTGGCAAGAGGGGCGAGGGCACTACGAGCTTCGCTTTTTCGACGATCTCGATGTTAAGACCGAGTTGGGAACTGTAGAAAGTGAGGCGGACCAGGCGGCCCGAGGGCCCTTGTTCCTAGCGCGATGTGGGAGTCGAGCGCTGTAAGTACGCCATCGCTCCAGCTACTGTCGTTCAGTTAGCGGTTGAGGTCGAGCGTATCCGAGGCCGTTGTTGCCGGCCGAGTTCGCTTTGAGAAGAATAACTATCGGCTACTTGCGTCGATGATAGGATCTGGACAAGTCAGGGCGCTGTTTCCGGAAGTCACATGGTCGAAGGGTCCCGAGGAGGGGTGATCAAATGTTTGTTTGGGTGATGAGGACAAGGGTTCCGAATGGAGGCAGCTTCGCTCTGGAACCTAAAGTCACTCCGGTTGCCGCTTACTGATCGAGGCGGTTCGTGAGCCATTGATTCCGAGGTAACGACGGCAAGGTAGAAGAGCTTCACTGCCATGGCCGAGGCACTCGGAGAAAAGGTTGCCTCGATCGTTGATCCTGGGCGCATCTGGTTGGATGTAGGGGAATTTGGAGGGCCTGTTGGCGCTCAGGATGTTGCCAAGAGCGTTGGTGGCCCTGAGCCGGCATCGTGGGCTTCTCAAAACGTTGCGCCGGTCATTCGAGACCTCATCCTCTGAGGCGGTTGTAGGCGCTGCCCTGAAGTGTGTAAGTGACAACGGCTCGGGCCTCTGTGTGCGGGTCGTTGGTCTCACCGCCTACAGGAGAAGAGGGAGATTCTGGATGAGGATCATCGCGGCCTCTGGCCTTCCCTTAGTGAAATTGACATTGTCACGGACGCTCAGGACTTGCCGCGCGCCGTCTCTCATGAAGAGTTAGCGGAAATGTTCCTTGCCACGCAGGGAGCACGGAGCTGGGCGAACATCGCAGGGTCATTCCCAGCCGCCATAACAGGCCTAAGTCCGGACACCTACGAGCACTTCTTTGAGCGTTCCGAATGGTCGACCCACGTCGAGGAGGTTAACAGAACGGGCGTTTGGAATCGCCCGATATTCGGCGACTATGCCACAAAGCGCGATTTACACGCCATACAGGTTCCCAGCTAGTCCAGAGCATACGCTACACAACTCGTGACGGTTTCATCGTGATTCGGGGACGTGGAGGAAGAAACATTCCACCAAATCAGTACATTGGACACGCTCGATTCTTAGTCGGCCGCGACTACTTTCGGGATGTGGTGGGGACGCCCGGAGATGAGTATGTAGCGAGATTGCGACTGGGGTTTCTGGGCCTGGAAATGCGACAACGTGGAGGGTCGCGTCCCTCTGTGTCGTCTATCTAGGGGTCGTCGCGAGCCAAGCTACCGCGCTAACTACGGTGAGCAGAGTCCGACAACCGAAGCTTCGTTAGACCGCGATAGCCGTGCTAGCCAGCGCCTCCCGAATGTACGAGCGGTAGCGGTAATGCGGAATACACCGCCATGACGTAAGCGGCGTAGGCCACCGCCAGCTTCCGGTGGCCCTTCACGATCACCAGGTTCTCGTCGTTCTTCTCGCTGGCCGGCGCCGAGAAGTTGTGGCTGCCCCTACATACCTTCCTCGTTGGTCCGCCGGCTCCATGCCCTTGTCAGGCAACCACAGCGTAGATCCGGTTCTCACCGGCGAGGTTCCTACCCGCGAAGAGAAACCTGAAGTCCTGCCACCCGCCGAAGCCGACGACCACGGGGGCCGAAACATTACCGGGTTCCAGCAGTCCCCGTAAGACAGCAGTTGACCGTTTTGGTCCACCGCGTAGATCCGGTCCTCACCGGCGACGTTCCTACCGGAGAAGAGAGTCTTGAAGTCCTGCCACCCGCCGAAGCCGACGACCACGGGGTCCGAAACATTACCCGGAGTTCCGGCGTCGCCGTAAGACAGCAGTTGGCCGTCTTGGTCCACCGCGTAGATCCGGTCCTCACCGGCGAGGTTCCTGCCGGCGAAGAGCGACGTGAAGTCCTGCCATCCCGCCGAAGCCGACGACCACGGGGCTGAAACATTGCCCGGGAGTTCCAGCATCCCCGTAAGACAGCAGTTGGCCGTCTTGGTCCACGGCGTAGATCCGGTTCTCACCGGCGAGGTTCCTACCGGCGAAGAGGGACTTGAAGTCCTGCCACCCGCCGAAGCCGACGACCACGGGGGCCGAAACATTACCGGGAGTTCCCGTGTCCCCGTAAGACAGCAGTTGGCCGTTTTGGTCCACCGCGTAGATCCGGTCCTCACCGGCGAGGTTCCTCCCGGCGAAGAGCGACGTGAAGTCCTGCCACCCGCCGAAGCCGACGAGCACCGGGGCCGAAACATTACCCGGAGTTCCAGCATCCCCGTAAGACAGCAGTTGGCCGATATCGAACGGAGCATTTCGGTCCTCCACGATCACCGAGAACCCGCCCGGAATGGCTGCCTGTGACACTGATGCCGATCCCGTTGTCGGACACGAACGTCTGACCAACAGAAAGCGGCCTCCAACGTTTCGAGGATCAAAGGGCGAAGGTGATTCACCCGATGTCCCAGCGGATCGGGAGTCTGAACCCGATAGACGATCACGCCTTCTTGGGGAATGCCGGCGTCGAATTGGATCGGCCCTCAGTCGCGCCTCTACCATCAGGTAAGGGACAGTCGCCCCGATCTTTACGGCTGCCACTCGCCCAGTCGGCGGCGGCTGGGTGAGGCTGATCGCGTGCAGCGCGTAGCTGTTCACTCGGCCCGCGTGTTGTGCGATCGTGCCGGGGTCGAGCCACTGGACGCCGGTCTTGGTATAAGCGGAGGGTGGGTGCCAGCTGCGGCCGACATCTCGTCATAACAGGCCCATCGCGGGGTCCTGCTGATCCACGTCGTCGCCGAACGGGTAGATATCGGTGAAGCCGGTCAGACCGTGCATGACTTCCATGGCCCAGGTGCCGACGGGTTCGAGCATGACGAAACGGGACCAGAAGCCGCTATTAGTGCCCGCGCCAGGCCCGCCCAGCATCACGATCGCAGCCGCATCGCAACCTTCGGCGCGCAGCCGGTCGCCGATTTCGCCTTCAAGAACGGACGCGGGCACGTCCTGGAGATCGATGCTGTGCCTTTCCGTCACGACGGCATCGAGGTCGGCGACCCGGAGGATACCGTGTGGACGAAGGCGCGAAGCGACTTGTCCTTGCCCGTTACAGGATCGGGATCGTAAAGCGCCCGCCGCAGGATGTCGTTTTCCCAGTCAGGTGGAATGAAATCCGGTGGATGGGCGTTGGGACGTGACAACGGAACGAACGCGATCTTCTTTCTTCCGATCCAAGTCATATGTTCCCCGTTTACTCGAGGGGTCTCTCGATAAGTGCTACTCGGGAAACCGACGATTGGCATAGTTGCCTGACTAGTACTCGACTCCCTGTTCGCCAGAACGCCGGATGCCTCGGCTAAGGTCGCAGTCCCTACGTCCAGTACCCAATCTCCAGCGCCTTCGACTTCAACTCCTGCTTGAGCCACACGTCATCATCATCCAGGTAGCTCCACGGAATCTTCCCTCGGGCTAGCGTCTCGCGGATGTACGAGCGGTAGCGGTAGTGGGAATGCACCGCCATGACGTAAGGCGGCGTACTCAGGAAGGACGACCTTTCGTCAATTTTGTGGTACTTCAAGATGCTAGAAGTACTTCACTTCGCCCCTCCAGTAGGCTAATGCCTCCAGCGTCGCGACGGTGGTGAGCCGATATCGAAGAAAACTGTCAGAGTGCTAGCACATATCCGCGCGAGTTCACTGAGAGCACGCCGCGTGTCGGGTTGCATTCGCGCCCCGAAGTCAGTCGCGGCATGTCCGGTGCGAGGAACAAACGCGCCCTGGAGGACCGGCGCGGCCCGCTGGATGTGTTTTCAGAACGGCGCATGCCAGGTGGACCCGTTGAAGACGATCAGTGAGCCTGGAGGGCCGCACGCGGAACACCTGCTCATCGTGTTTTGAACGCGGATCTGGAATGACGTCCTCCGGGTTGCTCGACCACCGATGTGAGCCCGGGACGAAGCGCGTAGCGCCGTTGTTCAGGCGTCGAAACTCGTCGATCATCAGGATGAAGCCGAGGAGCGGCCAGTCGGGCGATTCGCGCCGAACGTCGACGTGAGAGCTCCTGGGCCGCGGTGTGCGGCCGCAGCGTTCGCCCGAGGAACGAGCTGAGCTTGAAGGTCGGCCAACTGACGCGACTGGCACGCTTCCAGCAGCGGCGGAAATACGTAGAGATGTCGCCCCAATCGGTACCACGATTGACGAAATCATACCACGCGTGTCGAAGTACTGCCGACTCTGCATGTCATCGCCGGCCGCCGCCCAGATGCGCACGGGGCCAAAGCGTCGGCCAATGCATCCATTCGCTCCGTTGGGACCGGGCCGGGAAGCACGAGCGAAGCCACCAGCGCTCATCCAGCTCCGAGGCTGCGCGCGTGGGCAGGCGCGGCCCGTGCGGCGCGAATCTGTGAAGTATGCAATGATCAGGCACAGGTATCTGTTTTCTCCAGGCCAGTTAGGACGACCATCAGCACGTGCCCTTATATCGTCAACGTGAACCCGCCATCAGGGGTCGGTGTCGTGCCGGTGATGTAACTGCCCTCGTCTGAGCGCAGGAAGACGACGGCTTGAGCGATCTCTTCCGGTCGACCGGCGCGTCGAAGAAGGTGCACTTGGGGGAGCAACCCCTTGTCGCCGGTCATCGCCGATCAGGCCTGCGCAGGCGGTGATGCATCGGTATCGATGACTCCTGGACAGCGAAGACGAGATTGACCTGATGCCTGCAGCGCCAGCTCTGCGGAGACACTCGAAGTCAGCCCGACCAGCCCGTGCTTTGGTGACGTAGGCTGTCCGGTCAGAGAGGAAGCCGAGGAATGAGTTGATGGAGCCGATGTTGACGATTGCACCTGCGCGTCCACCGGTGATCATAGCAATGACGTAACTG
>ERZ1370068.10649-contig-933_pt1 | contig 14089 bp, 22 predicted proteins | sample MGYA00561227_ERZ1370068 | MGnify/ENA primary metagenome ERZ1370068 (study PRJEB38410, sample SAMEA6850437) | metagenome | study: Metagenomic assessment of the ecological functions of the soil: analysis of the soil microbiota associated with the...
GGTATTGCTTCGTTCCAGTTACGTATTGCTGTCGTAGTCGAGCAGGTCCACCACCGCCCGCTCGCCCTCGATCTTTTCGGCGATCAGGTCGATGCCGAAGCGGCCGAGCAGGTCGGAAAGATCGGAAGGGTGGATGTCGGAGGTCGAGCTCTGCTCGGGATCGAGCAACAGCGCCGCCGGCACCTTGATGAAGCGGACGCCGCGGTCGGCGAGTTCGCGCGGCTCGATCCGCAGAGTCGGTGACGTGATCGATCGAGAAGCGGTAAGCCGCGCTGCGACAGGGCGGCGAGATTCTCGATTTCGATCGGGCCGAGGTGGCGGAACGTCGCCTGCTTGAATTCGAGCACGAAGGACGGCGCCAGCGCGCGGTTGGCCTCGAGGAAGTCGAGGCATTGCGCGAAATTGGCGGGATTGCCGAGCGTCGCCGCCGAGACGTTGCAGAACACGCCGACGTCCTTGTTGCGCACCATCAGGCGGCGCAGCACCTGGATGCAGCGCAGCATCACCATGTGATCGATCTTGCCGATCAGCCCGCCGGCTTCGGCGATGGCGATGAAATCGTCGGCGGCGAGAATCTGGTCCTTGTCGTCGCGCAGCCGCGTCACCGCCTCGTAGAAGCGCACCTTGCGCTGCGGCAGCGTCACCATCGGCTGCAGGTAGATATCGAGCCGGCTTTCCTCGACGGCGTTCTTTCACCGCGGCAAGCAGCTGCGGCTGGCTGCGCGAGGGCGACGCGGCTTCCGCGGCAGCGGCTGAAGGTGCCGGCTTTGCGGCTGCAACGGGCGCGGGCCTGACGGCGGGCAGCCGCTTGCTCCGGGAGCGATCGCCGGTTGTTCCTGGCGGTTCGGGAATGCGGCCTGCCCGACGGGTGCGGGGCGCGGCCGGCCGCGCCCGAGGCACAGCAGATCCTCATGGCTCCGCCACCGAGATGGCCAGTTGCTTGACCAGCCCGCCGAGTTCGTTGATCTCGCCGAGGACGGCCTGGATGCGGTCGGAGCTTGCAGAGTTCGCCGACACCACCCGGCCCTCGACGCGCGGCGAGCCGGCGGCCGAATTCGGCGACCTGGCGGGCAAGGTCGGCGGTGCCGCGCGAAAGATCGGCGATCTGGCCGCCGACGTCGGAGCGGTCGCGCAGCCGCATCGACACGGCGTTGTAGAGGATCAGGAAGGTCAGCGCGGTGAGCGCCACGATCGCGGATTCGGTGCCGCTGAAGCCGGCCACCGCAGTGCAGGACGAGGCCGAGGGAGGCTGCAACCAGCACCATGCAGATGGCGATGAAAATCGTCGAAATGCGAATCATGTCGCGCGCTACGCCCTCAGGTCGGAACTGTATTCACCCGGGAAAACACGGAAGTTTCAGGCACGGTCCGCCTCGCGCTCCCCGAGCGCACGCAACCTTAGCATCAATGTTGATCTCGCAGAGCTAGTGTTCTTTTGACACGGCCGGGAACTGGCAACACGATGCCAGTCAGTTGCGTGTCCCGGCCCATATGCCGCAATTGGGCATCAGGAGCGACCCATCGAAGACCAGCACTGAGAGTTGGGCCCCGGCTCAAGGCCGGGGCGCAGGTGAGCCGCTATGCCGTCGCGCGGATCACCTTGGCGACCTTTTCGACGATCTCGCCGATCTGGTCTTCGGTGATGATCAGCGGCGGGGTCAGCACCAGCGTGTCGCCGGCAACCCGCAGCATCAGATCGTTGTCGTGGAAGGCGCTGTTGAGCCCGGCGAAGCCGCGCTTGCCTGGCGCATCGGCAACCGGCGCGAGGTCGATGCCGGCGGTCAGGCCGACGGTGCGGATATCCACCACGCCGGGCTCGCTTTCGCAGCGACATCACCGCGTCGGCGAATTTCGGCTCGAGCTCATTGGCGCGCTCGAACAGCTTTTCGTCGCGGTAGATGTCGAGCGTGGCGAGACCGGCCGCGCAGGCCAGCGGATGGGCCGAGTAGGTGTAGCCATGGGCCAGTTCGACCGCATGTTCCGGGCCGCTCATGAAGGCGTCGTGGATGGTGTCGCGCACCAGCACGCCGCCCATCGGCGCGGCGCCATTGGTGATGCCCTTGGCGAAGGTCAGCATGTCGGGCATCACGCCGTAGCGTTCGGCGGCAAAGGCAGAAGCCGAGCCGGCCGATAGCCGGTGATGACCTCGTCGAAGATCAGGAGGATGCCGTGCTTCTGGGTGATCTCGCGCAGCCGCTTGAGATAGCCCTTCGGCGCCGGCAGCACGCCGGTCGATCCGGCCATCGGCTCGACGATCACGGCGGCGATGGTGTTGGCGCCGTGCAGATTGACCGAGACGTTCGAGCTCGTCGGCGAAATGCGCGCCATATTCGGGCTCGCCCTTGCTGAAGGCCTGCTTCTCGCGATCGTAGGTCGCCGGCAGATGGTCGACGCCGGTCAGCAGCGAGCCGAACATCTTGCGGTTGCCGACGATGCCGCCGACGGAGGTGCCGCCAAAGCCGACGCCGTGATAGCCGCGCTCGCGGCCGATCAGGCGGATGCGGCTGCCCTGGCCGTTGATCTGGTGATAGGCGAGCGCGATCTTGAGCGCGGTGTCGGCCGCCTCCGAGCCGGAATTGCAGAAGAACACGTGGTCGAGGCCTGCGGGCGCCAGTTCCGCGATGCGGCTGGCGAGTTCGAAGGCCTGCGGGATGCCGAACTGGAACGGCGGCGCATAGTCGAGCGCCTCGGCCTGCTTGGCGATCGCCGACGAATCTGGGTGCGGCCGTGGCCGGCATTGGTGCACCACATGCCCGAGGCGCCGTCGATGATCTTGCGGCCGTCGACGGTGAAGTAGTGCATGTCCTTGGCGCCGGCGAGCAGCCGCGGGTTCTTCTTGAACGCCCGGTTCGCGGTGAACGGCATCCAGTGCGCGGCGAGGTCGTTCGGAACCGCTGACGGGGGTGGGACGGGGGCTCTTGTCCAGCATGGGCGGCCTCTTTTTCGGTTTGGGGGCGTGCGGTTATCGCCAAGCTATCAGCTTCGCCGCCGAACGGGAACGCCAACAGGCCGTGATATTTCCGCGCAATAGGCGGATCAGAGATCGGCGGCGGCGATCCAGAATACTTCGCCCTCGGAATCCTCGGTGTCGAGCCAGAGCAGCGGCAGCGTTGCGGATAGGCGGCCTCGAGCTGCGGACGGCAGCGGCCGATCTCGCATAACAGCCCGCCCTGCGGCGTCAGGTGCGCGGTCGCCTCGTCGAGGATGCGCCTGACAATATCGAGCCCGTCGGCGCCGCCGTCGAAGGCGAGCTTCGGCTCGGCGCGGCATTCGCGCGGCAGGTCGGCCATGCCTTCCGCATCGACATAGGGCGGATTGGAAATGATCAGGTCGTAGCGCTTGCCGCCCAGCGGCTTGAACAGATCGCCGCGGTACAGCGTCGAGCGATCCTCCAGCCCGTAATCTCCGACATTGCGCGCGGCGACCTCGAGCGCATCCTTTGAAATATCCACCGCGTCGATTGCGGCATTCGGAAAATTCCGGCTCGCCAGAATGGCAAGGCAGCCCGAGCCGGTGCAGAGGTCGAGCACGCTTTCGCACCGACGCCGGGTCGCCGATCAGCGAACCGTCTTCCTCGTCATCGTCCTGTTCGCCGCCGAAATGCTGGTCCAGCAATTCGCCGATGAACGAGCGCGGCACGATGGTGCGCTCGTCGACATAGAACGGCAGGCCGCGCATGTAGATCTTGTTGACGAGGTAGGCTGCGGGTTTTCGCGTCGTGACGCGGCGCGCGATCAGATCGAGGATCTTCTCGGCCTTCGGCCGACGTGACGCGCGCGGTGGCGAACGCCTCGAACTGGTCGGGGTGCAGATGCAGCGCCTCGCAGACCAGGAAGGCGGCCTCGGCAACCGGATCGGTGGTGCCATGCGCGAACACCAGCTCGGCCTCGGTGAAGCGGCTCGACGGCGTAGCGGACGAAATCGAGCAGCGTCAGCAATTCGCCGGCGCCGACCTTGGGAAGTTTCGATGCGGCCAGCGCCGCGCTTCGCCGCCGGCTTTGCGCGTTTGGCCATCAGGATTTGGTCCAGCGCGCGGCGGCGGCGTCGTCGTGGTCGCGCGCCTCGACCCAGCTCGTGCCCTTTGCGCTTTCCTCGCGCTTCCAGAACGGCGCGTTGGTCTTGAGGTAGTCCATCAGGAACTCCGGCCGCTTCGAACGCCGCCTGGCGATGCGACGACGCGCGTCACCACCAGCACGATGTTCTCGCCCGGCGCGATGCGGCCGAACCGGTGAATGACGGTGAGGCCCTGCAACGGCCAGCGCGACGAGCGCCTCGTCGGCGTGGCGCGCGATCTCGGCCTCGGCCATGCCGGGATAATGCTCGAGCGTCAGCGCGGCGATCGGTTCGCCGTTCTCGCTGCCGCGGCAGATGCCGCTGAACGTGACGACCGCGCCGATATCGGTGCGGCCTTTGCTCAGCGCCGCGATTTCCTGCGCGACGTCGAAATCGGCTTGCTGAATGCGGATGGTCGCCGTGACGGACATCGTCGGATGTCAACCGCCGGTCATCGGCGGGAAGAACGCAATCTCGCGTGCGCCTGCATATCGCGGCGTCCGGCTTGACATGGGTGTGGTCGATCGCGGCGCGGATCACCTTCGGCTTTTCGAAGGCGTAGGCATAAGCCTCGCCGCGGCTGGACAGCCAGCCGATCAGATCGTTCACCGTGCGCACGTCGGCCGGCGGCTCGACGGTTTCCTCCGCGACGCCGATCCGCTCGCGTACCCAGGCGAAATATTTGACCCTCATCCCTCATCCTCCTTGATGAGGTGATGGATGCCGGCGCGGAAATAGTCCCAGCCGGTGTAGATCGTGAAGATCGCCGACATCCACAGCAGCGCGATCCCGATCAGGGTGGTCGCGGGCAGGATCTGCTCGCCCGCCTCGCCGGCGATCAGGAAGCCGATCGCGACCAGCTGGATCGTGGTCTTCCATTTCGCCAGCCTGGTCACGGGCACGCTGACCCGCAGCGCGGCGAGATATTCCCTCAGGCCCGAGACCAGGATTTCGCGGCACAGGATCACGATGGCGGCCCACAGCGGTCCAGCCGTGGATCGAGGTTGTCGGCCGCCAGCATCAACAGGCAGGACGCCACCAGAAGCTTGTCGGCGATCGGATCGAGCATCCGGCCGAAAGCGGATTGCTGGTCCCAGATCGCGCATAGTAGCCATCGAGGTAATCGGTCACCCCCGCGGCGATAAAGACGGCCAGCGCCACCCAGCGCAGCCACAGCGGGCCGTCCAGGATGGACTGGGCGAAAACGCAGCCGACCACCACCGGAATGGCGGCAATTCGGGCGTAGGTCAGGATATTCGGCAGGGACAGGCTCTTGGGCTGTCCCTTGGTTGTTGCGATGTTCATCCGTCTTACCAATACCGCTGGAGCGTGAAGGTCAACCGTGCGGACCTAGATCATCTGTCGCAGGCGACGCCCAAATGACATGCCAGACTCGAAGTCCCTTTAACCCGGCTGTGCATGGAAAAACTCGAAAATCTTGCGGGCGCTTTCGGCGCTGACGCCTGGAACCTTGCCGAGGTCGCGCGATCGATGCCCGCTCGATCTCCTTCAGCGTTCCGAAGTGGTGCAGCAAGGCACGTTTGCGTGACGGGCCGATGCCCGGGATTTCCTGTAAGCCCGCTTCCCTGATGTCCTTTTCCGCAGTTTGCGGTGCGAGCCGATCACGAAGCGATGCGCCTCGTCGCGCAGCCGCTGGATGAAATACAGCACGGGATCGCGCGGCTCGAGCTTGATGGCTTCGCGGTCCGGCATGAACAGGGTCTCCCGCCCGGCATCGCGGTCCGGGCCTTTTGCCACGGCCATCAGCGAGCACCTGGGTCAGTCCCAGACCCTCGAAAATCTCCCTGACGGCGTTGAGCTGGCCGCGGCCGCCGTCGATGATGACGAGGTCGGGCCATTGCGGAAACGAATCATCGTCGGCCTTCGCGCCAGGTTTTCCTTGGACGGCGTCGCCCTCCGGCGGCTTCAGGAGCCGCTTGAAGCGCCGTTCCAGCACCTCGCGCATCATCGCGTAGTCGTCGCCCGGGCGTCAGTCCCTCGGACTTGATGTTGAACTTGCGGTACTGGTTTTTGATAAAACCATCCGGCCCCGCCACGATCATCGCGCCGACCGGCGTTGGTGCCCTGGATGTGGCTGTTGTCGTAGACCTCGATGCGCTTCGGCACCTGCGGCAGTCCGAGCGTGGTCGCCATGCCCTGCAGCAGGCGGCTCTGGGTTGCGGTATCGCTCAGCTTGCGGCCGAGCGCCTCGCGCGCATTGGTCAGCGCGCGTGCGCGATCAGCTCTTTCTTTTCGCCGCGCTTTGGCGTCGAGACTTCCACCTTGAAGCCGGCCTTGACCGAGAGCGCATCGGCCAGCAGTGCGCATTCCTCGATCTCGTGCGACAGCAAAATGAGTCTCGGCGGCGGCTTGTCGTCGTAGAATTGCGCGAGGAACGAGGCCAGCACTTCCTCCGGGGTGAACGACTTCTCCGCGCGCGGGAAATAGGCGCGGTTGCCCCAGTTCTGGCCGGTGCGGAAGAAGAACACTTCGACGCATGAATAGCCGCCCTCCTGATGGATGGCGAACACGTCGGCTTCTTCCACGGTGCGCGGATTGATGCCCTGCTGCGACTGGATCGCCGACAGCGCGGCGAGGCGATCACGATACAGCGCCGCGGTCTCGAATTCGAGTTCAGTGGACGCCTTCTCCATCTCGCCGGCCAAGCTGCTGCTTCACCAGCATGGCTGCGGCCGGACAGGAAGTCGTTCGCCTCGCGCACCAGCTCGGTATAGCCGGGAAGTCGATCTCGCGGGTGCAGGGGCCCGAGCAGCGGCGGATCTGGTAGAGCAGGCAGGGCGGGTGCGGCTCTCGAAGAAGCCGTCGGTGCAGGAGCGGATCAGGAACGCGCGCTGCAGCGCCGTGATGGTGCGGTTGACGGCGCCGGCGGATGCGAAGCGGCCCGAAATATCGTCCGGGCCTGGATTGCGCGCCGCGATGTTTGAGGATCTGCGGCGCCCAATGGTCGCCTGATATCAGGATGTAGGGAAACGACTTGTCGTCGCGCAGTTGCACGTTGAAGCGCGGCCGCAGCTGCTTGATCAGGTTGGCTTCCAGCAGCAGCGCTTCGGTCTCGGTCGTGGTGGAGACGATCTCGACCGTCACGGTCGCCGCGATCATGCGCAGGATGCGCGCCGGCAGCGGCGCGTTGACGCGGGCGTAGGAGGAGAGCCGCTTGCGGACGTTTTTCGCCTTGCCGACGTACAGCACGTCGCTGGCGGCATTGAGCATGCGGTAGACGCCGGGAGAGGTCGGCGCCAGCCGCACCGCGTTTCGATGGCCGCATGGCCGACCGCCAGCGGGCCTTCGGCAATCGCCTCGGCAGGCATCCTCCGGGGCTTCCGGCAGGCGCGCCTCGTCGTCCTCCTCGGCGGCGGATGTCGCGGGATCGACGTCGGCGGCGATCAGGTCCTGCGGTGGCAGATCCGGCTGCGGAACCCCGCCGCGCGCTTGCGCGGGGCTTCCGGATGGTCGGTAGAATCGTGATCCATGGGCCTAAATTAAGCGCTGCAGGGCGGCATCGCCAGCGCTCGCGGCGCGCCTTGCCGCGGAAAGGCGCCGGTAACGCTTCTTAAGAATGATGAGCGGGCGGTAACCCGGCTTAACAACCCTTTAACTTAAAACTCTCGATAAATCTTATCGGAAAAGTTGGAGTTCCGTAACCAAACCGGCGTCTCGCCCGGCTTGGTCGCGGCAGTTGCGTGGAGTTGCGTGATGAGCAGGTTCGTGTCGGGCGCGCTGGCGTTGATCGCTGCGAGGCTGGACCACGTCGGCGCAGGCCGCCGACCTCAATTACGTAGGCCCGGCCGCCTATACCGGCAAACCGCTGTTCGACGGCTTTAGCTGGGCCGGTCCTATCTCGGCGTCAACCTCGGCTATGCCTGGGGCTCGGTCGCCAACAATCCGACCAAGCCGTCCGGTTTCGTGGGCGGCGTTCAGGCCGGCTACAATTGGCAGAAGCGGAGCTTTATGTGTTCGGCTTCGAAGGCGACATCAGGCGACCGGCGCCGAAGAAACCTTCGCCCCGTGGAAATTTTCCAACCCCTGGTTCGGTACGGTTCGCGGCCGCGCCGGTTATGCGCTCAACAACATCCTGTTCTTCGGCACCGGCGGTCTTGCCTTCGGCGAACTGCGCGCCACCACCTTCGGCGTGTCGGAATCCCATACCAATGCGGGCTGGACGCTCGGCGCCGGCGCCGAGGTGGGCGCTTCGCCCCGAACTGGAGCGCCAAGGTCGAATACCTCTATGTCGATCTGGCCAACAGCAACTTCGTCATTACAGGTGCGTCAAACGGCTATCGGTTCGGCTTGATCCGGGCCGGCGTGAACTATCGCTTCTGAGAACAAAAAACTGTCTGATATCACCTCCCGGCGGCAGTAAGTCGCCGGGATTTTTTGTTCAGGCAGGGGTCGCGCGCGGACGCCGCGCGGCTCAACGCTCTGGGCGGCGATCGCCGTGCCCAGCGCGATCTTCGCAGCCGGGAATTCAGTCCGCGTCCAACGAAAGCGTTGGTTTACGATGAAATCACCAGGTTGACCGCCTTGGGGCCTTTGCCCTTCTTGTCCGGTTCGACCTCGAACGCAATGCGCTGTCCTTCTGTCAGATCCTTCAATCCGGCCCGCTCGACGGCGGTGATGTGCACGAACACATCGCGACCGCCATCATCGGGCTTGATGAAGCCGTAGCCGCGTTCTCCATTGAAGAACTTGACTATTCCAGTCATGGCCATCGGGAAACTCCTCCCCGTATTGCTCTGCCGCGTCGCACACCTCGCGTATCGGCCGACCGGACATTCGCTACCGGAAGCTTGGCCACCTGCCAGCCGATCGGGCTCACTGCTGCCGACCGGCCTGGATTTTATTCGGCCTTGATCACTCCGCCGCAACCATTCGCGGAAGCGGAACGTAAAGCCAGTCCCAAAACGCCCTGAGCATAATACGGTTTCGCGTAAATTGCCTACGGCCCAATCGCACTTTTCAGGAGGAGTACCTCTTCAGGGCTTGGGCGTCTCGAGCCTGAACTGGCCGGCCCCGCCCTGGCCGAGCGGTTTTTCGAGTTCGGGTAGGATTGTCTTCAACTCACCCGCCAGCGTCCACGGCGGATTGACGATCAGGAGCCCGGTGGAGGTGAGGGGGCCGCCCGCCGCCTGCGGCGCGGCGCTGAATTCGAGCCGCAGGCATTTCCCGGCCGGCTTGCTGGCGGCGGCAGCGCCGGCGACAAGGCGCGCCAGGGTGTCGGTGGCCCGCCGGCTCTTCACCGGATACCAGATCAGGTAGCTGCCGGTCGGCCATTTCGCGTAGGCTTCGGCGAACCCGTCGGCCAGCGTCTCGAATTCGTCCTTTTGCTCGAATGAGGGATCGATCAGCACCAGAGGCCGCGCCGCTCGTTGGGCGGCACGAAGGCCGGCAACGCCGATCCAGCCGTCGAGATCGACCACCCGCGCCTGGCTGTCGCGGCGCAGCGCATCGATCAGTTGTCTGCGGGCGCCGGGTTCGATTTCGCAGGCCGTGAGACGGTCCTGCGGCCGCAGCAGCGCGCGGGCGATCAGGGGCGATCCGGGATAGGCACTCGAGCTTGCCCGGCGCGTTGAATGCCCTGACGATATCGAGATAGGCGGTCACCAGCGGCAGGCGTGGCTTTCCGAAAACCGCGCCTGCAGCACGCGCGCAATGCCGGTCAGCCATTCTGCCTGCCGCGGCGCGCCTCTTCGCCAGGTGAGATCGTAGCGCGCCGGCGCCGGCATGGGTGTCGATGACGCGAAACGGGGCCTGCTTTTCCTGCAGATAGGCCAGCATGCGCACCAGCACGATGTGCTTGATGCACATCGGCAAAGCCGCCGGCGTGAAAGGCGTGTCGGTAGTTCATGGCGAGAGGGTTACGACATCGGGGCGCGGAAAGTAACCCACTATCGTCCGGAGATGCGCGCGGCGGACGGCGTCTGCAAGTTGGCGCGTTGTCCGTCTCATCACGGATGATTTGACCGGCCATCCGTATCGGTGACCAAGACCAGTGCATTTCAGCAGATTGCTGCAATCAACCGCCATCATTTCGGTTCTCAGGTGTATTTTCCAGGTGCTCCGTCCAGGAAAGACGAGGAAGTTGCCTCATGAGGTGCGATTGCCGCCGCCTATTTATCCGTGCTACCGACCCTGTCGATTTCCGCAGACCAGCACCGCGGCGGCGGATGTCGGCACCAAGAGCAGCACGGCAGCATAGCCAACCGCCATCGTCATCGGCGTCCAGATCGTCGGTGCACCACGGTCAGCATCTCGCACCGCGCCAAGCATGCTGCTGGCGCGGGCGTCGGCAGAACGATCCGCCGTCGATCGGCTGCAGGCACAGGTCGACGCCTTTCGCACCGGCGGGTCGGCGGCGGTGCGTCGCGGACAGTGATGCCAGCGGCGGTCGTCGGGCGGCATGGATCTTGTTCGAGATTATCAGCGGAGCCAGTGACGACAGCATCAGGGTTCATGCCAGCAACGCCACGATCGATGCCGGCGCGGGCAACGACGTGATCGATATCGAGGGCCAGGCCAACGTCGTCGCCGGCGAGGGTGACGATTTCGTCCAGCACCTATGGCCATTCGACCGTGGACGGCGGCGCCGGCGACGATCATGTCCTCACGTACGATCATTCAACGGTCACCGGCGGTGACGGCGATGACTACGATCAGCACCTACGCGTGGCCTGAACGTTTCGGGTGGTAACGGCAACGACATACTCACAGCCTACGACCATTCCACCCTTGACGGCGGCGTCGGCGACGACAGCCTCCGCGCCTACGATCACGCCGTAACCTGAGCGGCGGCGCGGGCAGCGATCATATCGAGCGCCTATGACCATGCGGTTGTCGACGCCGGCACTGGTGACGACAGCGTCCACATACTCACATGCGGTCGTCTCCAGCCGGCGACGGTGACGACCACGTGCGTGACCAATGATTATTCCGTGGTCGATGGCGGCGCTGGCAACGATGTTATCTGGGTCGGCGGATTCTTCGACGGTGACGGCGGCGCCGGTGACGATTCACATCAATGTAACGGGTGATAACTCGACGATCAATTTTGGCCAAGGGTGACGGCAACGATGCTCGTTCGGATCGACAACGGCAGCGGCAGCGTCGATTTATCGATCAGTGGTTATTCGCTGAATGATGTTATCGTCACCCAGCAGTTCGGCAGGACCCACATGTAAACTTCAGCGGCTCGAACGATCCCCTTTGCTTTCAATGGACCGGCACGACTGAGCTCGCCGATCACACCAGTGTGGATATTAGCGCCTGACACAGCTTCTGGCGTGGAGAGGATCCCGGCCATCCACGCACCTTGCAGACGACGAAAAGGGCGCGGATGACCGGGAACGCAGACAAGCTCTGGGTCGTCTGCGCAAGGTGGGCCGCCATGCCCTGGTATATTGCCCCGGCATGGCGGAAGAGGGTCTTCAGCCGCCACGCACCGGCGGCATCACCACTTCATCGCGCCGACAGGCGCGGCGGTCGATCTCTCGCAGGCGCGGAACTGCAGTGTCCTTGCTCATGCAGATCCCGCACCTCGCTCAGCGCCGGCCTGAGCAGGTCACCGAAATCGCCGAACTGCTCAGGCCCGGATTGACCTCTGATGAAGGCGTCCTCGAGATCGCCCGGAGCGATGGTTTTCGGCTCCGACAATTGCAGGAATTCCTCGGGGATCTTCACCGCCGCGCGCGCCTTGCGGATGCTTCTCGAAATAGGCTCGCGCGCCAAGGCCCGAACAGGTGCCGTGCTTGTCCCATTCGTTGAAGATCAGGCCGGGCGCCGGCATCAGGTCCAGCATCGAGGTCATGATGTTGCGATCGAGCCGCGGCGACGGCCGCTGGCAATATTCGGGAAAGCCGCGCTCATATTGCGGCCACAGGCCGTGAACCACGAAGGAATAGGGCCGTCTCGCACTGGACGCTGTGAGCGCCCGCTGTTGCCGCGTTCGGCCGCCGCCTCGCAGAACGAGGGCGACCACGACAGGGCCAGGACGTAAAAATCGAACTCGCCCGGGGCGTTCTGCCGGCGGTCCTGGGCGCACGCCATCCCTGCGACGGACACGACAACGAGCGCCAGCGAAATCAGAAGCCGCGAAATAATGACGGATCGGTAACATCGGACGCCCCCTACTCGACTACCCGGAGCCTAGCAGGGAGCCGGAACATTTCAAGAACAAAATACGGCGTGAGTCGCGAACGTAGCGCGACCGCGGACGGCCTGATCTGATCGGCGGGATCAGGGAATCAGGGCCGGCGGCCCTGCAGCCGGGGCTGTAGGCCCAGTTGCGATCGAGTCTCGGTCACGCACCATTCGACGCCCTGGCCGAAGCCGGCAAAGCCGCCGTCCTCGATGATCGAGTAGTGCACGGTGCGCATCTTGCCGTCGCTCGAGCATCACGTCACCGCTGCAGAAGCGGCGCGGAATGTTGTCGGACTGCCAGGGCCGGAACGCGGTTCGTGGATCCGGCCGAAGCCGGTGATCGTACAGCGCCGAATTCCAGAACTTGCCTTCCTTTCCTGGAATTGCGACGTGATCGTCGGCAGCGCGCCGCTCGCATGCGTGCGACGCGGCCGTCATAGCTCGGGCCGGACAGCCAGAAATTCAGCTCGAACGGGTTGGCGGCCTGGGCGGCATGGCTGGAGGCCAGCAGGGCGACGCGCCGCCGCCATCAAGGCCGAGTGCTCTTAAGGATGTGAACAGGTTGCGCATGGGAATCCGCCGGTAAGCCAACGCCGAGACGGTGCCGCGAAGCCCTGACGAGGTCAAGTGCAACGCGGCAACACCTGACAGGCTAACTCCGCTTCCATGCCGCAAGCCATTCTTTCCATGCCGGCTGGCGCACACTTATGGTGTGCTTCGAGCGAAATGGAGTCTCGCGATGCGAAGAATTGGGGCCGTGTGCCTGGTTGCGATGGGCGGAATGCTGGCGGGCGCGCCGCCAGGCGCAGTGGTTGACATCGACACGGTGCCGCCGTTCAAGGGCAATGACACCGGCGGCATCATCGCCTATTCCGCTCGCGACGCAGGCGGATGCCCGCCAGCTCGCCGTCGATCACTGCGCCTCGCTACGGCAAGGTGGTTAAATTCCTGGGCGTGCAGGCCTACCTATGGCGGCTACGTCCTTCGCCTGCCGCTGGGTGCCCTATGGCGCCGCTGAACGGCCGTTGCGCACGCTTTACCGGAGCCGCCGGTTTTCCGCTGACATGCTCTTGCCACACAACGCCTGTTCACTTCGCGCCACGATTTCGGAAGAATTCTGCGGGAGCGCCAGCATGACGCGACAGCTTCTGTCATTTGGTTCGGCGCTTTGCTCTGTTGGCGCTGTTGGCCGGTCGCCGCCGCCGGGGCGGTGGAACTGCCGGTGCGCAAGGCGGGCCTCTGGGAGATGAAGGTGGTGGCGCGTGGATCGCCGTCGCCTGACATGACGATGCAGCAGTGCACCGACGAGACCACCGACAAGGACATGAGCGACTGCGATGTCGCCGATGAGCCAAGGAGATGTGCTCGAAGCAGGATGATCCAGAAGACGGCGACCGGTTACGTCACTGACCCCATCTGCGGCATCTCCGGCGTGACGATCGCCTCGCACGCCGAAATCACCGGCGACTTCAACTCCGCGCTATACCGTGAAGTCGACCGTCGCGCAGCGAGCGGCGAGACGCCGCCGGCGGTAGCACCACGACGATCGAGGCGAAGTGGCTCGGCGCGCCTGCAAGGCGCGATCAGAAACCCGGCGACATCGTGATGCCCGGCGGCATGAAGATGAACATCAAGGACATGGAAAAGCTGGAAGGACGCTGATCCCGAAGCAGCCGGGCAACGGCGCGCGCCGTCGCGGTTGCATATCGGCCACATGGTTCGAGACGCGCGACGCGTCGCCGCGCTCCTCACCGCGAGGTCCTCATCCTGAGGAGGGCGCTACAACGGGTCCGCGCTGAGTGCGCGGCCCGATGACAGGCTCCGCGCCGTCCTCGAAGGATCGCCGCGACGACAGGTGTCAGCGCACGCCGTTACACCGGCA
>ERZ1370068.559-contig-1051_pt1 | contig 14077 bp, 17 predicted proteins | sample MGYA00561227_ERZ1370068 | MGnify/ENA primary metagenome ERZ1370068 (study PRJEB38410, sample SAMEA6850437) | metagenome | study: Metagenomic assessment of the ecological functions of the soil: analysis of the soil microbiota associated with the...
GACGCGGGCCCAGCCGGTGCGCCGCTCCCCTTCCGCCGCGGCGTGCAGCATGCCGAGGCTCACGTCGATCCCGAGCACGAGTCGCCCCGGGCGGCGCAGTCCTCCGAGCGACACGCCATTGCCGGTGCACAGGTCGAGCACGACGCGGGCGTCGCGAGGCACCGCCTCGGTCATGGCGCGCCGCCAGGCGGCGTCGCGGCCGAGCGAGAGGATCGAGTTGAGCAGGTCGTAGTGCGGCGAGACCTGATCGAACATCTGGGCCATGTCGTCGGCGGCGTGGGGACGGAAGCGCGCTTCGTGACCCTCGGGCATCTCGGTGGGCATCGTGGGATGGTGCGTCACGCCGTTGGAATGGTGCGCCCGACAGGAATCGAACCTGTAACCTTTAGCTCCGGAGGCTAACGCTCTATCCAATTGAGCTACGGGCGCACACGCGAGCGAGCGGGGATCGTTTATAGCACACGCGGCGCGCGTGCGTCACGGCGTGGACTAGAAGCGCTTCGACGCCGCCAGACGCACGTGGGTGCCAGTTTCCGCGGGCGGCGCATCGCCGCCGCCGGTTCCGAATCGCTGGCCGAAGCCGCGGCGGCGGGAGCGCGCTCGCGCCGCTCGAGGCGCGCGAAGACGCATTGCTCGAGGCCCATGTCGAGATCGATCCAGCCGGTGGGCAGCGCGAGGCCGAGCGACACGACGCTCCAGTCGGACGCGATCGACGCTGAGCACGTCGACGCGATCGTCCGTCTTGCCGAACACCAGGAACGCCGGCCGCCACGACTCGATCTCGGCCGCGGGTCTGATCTCGATCCACTCGGCTCCCGCCCGTCCGCGCGCTCGACGGCCGAGCGGCCGCTCGTGGGCCAGGTGCCAGCGCTCCCACTCCACCGATCCCGTGGCGCGGAAGATGGACCGTTGGCCGAGCAGGTCGACCAGGGTCGAAGTGAAAGGCCACGATTCCAGCTCGCCACGTGCGCGGACCGCGAGCCGCACGTGCTCGACCTCCGCCAGGGAGCGGCAGCCGTGCCCTTGGGTCTCGAGGCCCGCGAGCCAGGACTCGAGCGTGGCACGGGCGTAGTCGATTCCACCGAAGCTCTGGCCGCCCCACGCCAGATCTCCGGCCAGGTCGGGCGTGAACTGCGTCCAACGCACGAGGGCTGCGACCGGGCGCGAGCGCCAGCGGAGGCCGAGCTGATCGAGCGCGCTCGTGCCCGACGGCGAGAGGTGATACGTGAGCGCCGCGTCCGGCGCGTCGACCGGCACCCAGCGCGCGCGCGCCAGCGCTCCCTCCAGCGCGACGCCGAACCCGAGCGCGCACCGGCCATCGAGACGCTGACTCTCCAGCACCAGATTGGTCGAGAGCCCGATCGGCTCCCCGTAGAGCGTCGACGAGAGCTGGTCGAGGCGTGGGCGCGTTGCCACGCGGCTTGGAGCACGGAGCCCGCGTGACGATACCGGACGCCGGCGCCGAACGAAGCGTGCGGCCGACCGGCCGTACTGGATCCGGTCGCTCCGGTCAGCTGCCACGTGAGCCCGGGAAGCCAAGTGACGCGCGTGCCGATCGCGGCGCCGGTGCCCGAACCTTCGAGCGTCAGATCCGCCGGAGCCGCCCTCCCACCCACTGTGCCACCGCGGCCGATCGAGTCCCATCCCCACCGTCCATGCCGTGTTCGCGAGCCTTCCGGTCGCGCTCGTCACCCATTTGGCATTGAGGCTTTCGAATCCGTTCGTCTGCGCGAGCCCGATCGGTCGACTCGAGTCCAGCTCGAAGAGCGATCCGGCGGGCGCGCCGAGGTCGAGCCGCGACCACCACCCGTCGTGATCCTCCAAGGGACTCAGGAACGGGTCGCCGCCGAGGCCCACCGGAGGCGTGACTACCCGGGCGCAGCACGTCCAGCACTGCGCCCGAGTCCCACGCCCGGGCGGGCCCGGCGAGGCCCAAAGCCAGCGCCGCCAACGGCGCGGCGCAGCGGATCGATCTCACCGGTGCGGGCTGAAGGGGCTGGCGAGCGGCGCTCCCGAATCTCGATCGCGGGAGCTCCACCTGTTGCGACCAGCGGGCGGCGGTGATGCCGAACGTGGACAGGAGCTGGCTCGAGCTGGCCATCTGCGGGAGCACGCCGTGGAGCGTGGGATCGGGCCACACCCACTGATCGAAGGTCGTGGCGTTCCAGGTGATCACGGGCGCGTAAAGGAACGAAGTGTAGAGCGAGTAACTGGCGTAATAGCTGACGCCGATCGACTGATGCCCGGCCGTCATATAGCCGTAGAAGTAGGTGGTGCCAGAGAAGTCTCCTGTCCAGCTCGGGTTGGCCTGTAGCGCGGCCACACGGTCCAGCACCAGCTGTTTCATCGGGGTATGGAGGAAGCGATTCGCCCGCGTAGTTCTCGTACGAGATGCTGCGGTTCGAGGTCCAAGCGTTGTACTGCGCGTAGTAGTAGCCGGACGTCAGCGTGTCGGGCGCATCGACCTCCACCGTGACGCTGTCGGCTTCGTACGGATAGCTCACATTGACCGGCCTACGCATCACCGACACGGAGTACGCGGGAAACTCCGCCTTCCAGTCCTGAACGGGGTTCGCGAAGAACTGGCCCAGGCGGATGGTGAGCGGAAGGTCCGGAGTGCCCGGGTTCCCGTCCCAGTCGTCCACGCGCGTGTAGCCCGCCGCCATCGTGGCGCGCACGTCCTTCAGGTGAACCTGGATGGACTCGGCGTCGGCGATCGAGCGCTGGTCGGGTCCGATCTTGATCAGGTCGTCGTCCTGAGGATCGGTCTCGGCCCGGATCGAGCTGGATCGCGGCGTCGAGATCGTCGACCGCGCCCGAGAGCGCCGTCCCCGCGCTCCCCATGTGGAGGCGCCCTGGGGCTTGAGCTTCATCCAGCTGCCGCCGGGAGTGAGCGCCAGCATGACTCCACACGCTGTCGTACGACGCCACGTTGAGGTCGTAGGCGACCGCCACGTGACAGGCCGAGGCGAGCAGCCCGCAGGCGGCGCGCAGCGCGAGGATGTCGGAGTGATCGATCTCGACCGGATCGGCGTCTTCGTCACCCTGCATCCGTGGCGTGACGGTGAACGTGTAGCCGGGCCGGGCCGCGACCACGCCGAGCCTCGTCAGCGCCAGGGTCAGCCGCGGCAACACGCGGGTCTCGAAAATGGCCTGGACCCGGCTGATCTGCGGATCGTCGGCGCTCATGCGCATCGGCGCGAGCGCGAGCACCGACCAGGGAGCGAGCTCGAAGGGGAGCCTCAAGGAGGAAGACCCTCCCGCGAAAGCGAGTGGGACACCGAGCGGCCGCGAGCGCGCCGTCGGGACCGCGAAGGGCGTGTGGCTCTCGAGGTACGTCTTCCACTCGTCGAAGGCCGCATTGACCTCCGGATCCGACGTCAGATCGAGCAATCCCACCAGCGCCCCGCCGAGATTGGCGTCGGCGTTGGTGCCGTCGCACGCGAGCGCGTCCTGGTAGAGCTGAGAAGCCGCCCGGAAGTCCAGGTCCGAAGGCCGTGACCCGCTGGAGTTGATCTCCTGATAGAGCGTGTTCTCGAGCGCCGCAGTAGCGGCGGCGACCTTGTCGGCGCATGCCGTCCCAGTGGTTTGCGGGGCCGTAGACTTGCTGGAGCAGCCGGCGGCGGTGGAGACGACGAAAGCCAGCACGGCGAGAGAGACGAGGGGCCTGGGCGAACGCATGGCGGCCTTCTTCCAAGAGGTTGCGCCACCGAAGGCAAGTCTCTGTCGGCGAATGGCGCGGGAGGAGAGGCGGACTTCCCATCACTGGGAAGGAAGGTTCGGGGGAATGTGAGACTAGGCCGGCGCGCGGCGAGCGGTCAATCGCTCATTGCGAATGCGAAAACGTCGCGTCAGCGAAATCCAACCTTGATCGAGCCCCAGGTCGCCTTCTTTGGTCGGCATGGCTTGCGCGCCGTAGTCGAGGAACGTGTCGTCCTCCCACCGCTCGACGTACCAGCGGGTGGAGTCGTGCGGGGCCGAGACATCCGCGGGAACCCCAGCCGAGTCGCCGCGCACGAGAAAGAAGTTCACGTAGCCGCTGATGGACTGTTCACCTGCCTCCGTCACGACGTGCAGCGTCGCGGAAGCTGCGGATCAACTTGTGCCACGGGGACGCCTTGCCGGGACGTGGGTCGTCGGTCACGCGGAAATTGCGGTCGAAGAGGCACGAAGCATATGTGGCGCGCGGCTGGTTGGCGTCACCGCCCGCCACGAGATGGTGGAAGCTGATCCGCTCGTCCTCGTGGGTCCAGGGGGTCGAGCGGTACGCATTACCGTAGGGATCGAGCGCTGCGAACACGAATTGATAATCGCTCGTGAACAACGTCCGATAGCTCGTGGTGTCCAGCCGGCTCCAGCACCATTCGACGAGCCGAGCGGCGCCTTGGGGTGAGTCAGCCGCCGGTCCGACCGGCGGCTTGGGCGCGAGGACGCCTCACGGGACCGTCCCGGGTCCGGACGAGTCGGAACAACCGGACCCGATCGTGGCCGCGGCCAGCGCCAGCGCGGCCAGCCCCAGTCGGAGTGGGCGGAGCATCGAGCTATCCCATGGTACCCCGCACCCGCAGGATTTCTTCCACGTCCTTGTCGCCGCGCCCGGAGAGATTCACCACCACCCGGCACTCCTGGCCGAGCGCCCTGCCCTCCCGCAGCACCCAGGCGAGCGCGTGTGCGGACTCGAGCGCCGGCAGGATGCCCTCGAGGCTCGCCAGTCGCTCGAAGGCGTCGAGCGCTTCCCGGTCGGTGACCGAGGCGTACTCGGCGAGGCCCTGATCGGCGAGCCACGCGTGCTCCGGGCCGAGCGCCGGGTAATCGAGGCCCGCCGACACCGAGCAGTGCGTCTCGCGGATCATGCCGCGCTCGTCCTGCAGCACCAGCGTGCGGGTCCCGTGCAGCACGCCGACGCTGTGCTCCGGGATGCGCGCGGCGTGGCGGCCCGAGGCCAGCCCTTCCCCGCCGGCCTCGACGCCGACCTTGCGCACTGCGCGCTCGTCGAGGAAGGCGTGGAACAATCCGATTGCGTTGCTGCCTCCCCCACGCACGCCACCAGCAGATCGGGAAGTCCGCCGACCTGCGCGGCGAATTGCTCGCGCGCCTCGAGACCGATCACGCGATGGAAGTCGCGCACCATGCGCGGGAACGGATGCGGTCCCAGCACCGAGCCCAGCACGTAGTGGGTATCGCGCACGTTCGTGACCCAGTCGCGCAGCGCCTCGTTGATGGCGTCCTTGAGCGTGCGGCTGCCGGCGTCCACGGGCGCGCACCTCGGCCCCGAGCAGCTCCATGCGCTGCACGTTCAGCGCGCTGCCGGCGCATGTCCTCGACGCCCATGTAGACCACGCACTGCGAGCCCGAAGCGCGCGGCCGCGGCGGCGGTCGCCACGCCGTGCTGGCCTGCGCCGGTCTCGGCGATCACGCGCGGCTTGCCCATGCGCCGCGTCAGCAGACACTGCCCGACGGTGTTGTTGATCTTGTGCGCGCCGGTGTGGAGCAGGTCCTCGCGCTTCAGGAACACGCGGCATCCCGCGGCCTCGGAAAGGCGCCGCGCCTCGATCAGCGGCGTCGGCCGTCCGGCGAAGTCGCGGAGGGTCTGGTCCAGCTCGCGGCGGAAGCTCGTCGTCCGCGCGGGCGCGGTCGTATTCGGCGCGTGAGCTCGTCGAGCGCGTGGATCAGCGTCTCGGGAACGAATCGCCCGCCATAGGGCCCGAAGTGTCCGGTGGCGTCTGGTCCCGGCTCAAGGGCGGCATCGAACGCCCGCACCGCGGCCACGAAGCGCCGCACCTTGTCCGGATCCTTGATGCCGGGCTCGCGCTCGAGACCCGACGAGGCGTCGACGCCGAACGGGCGCACCTGATCGAGCGCCTCCGGGACGCAGTCGGCGTCGAGTCCGCCCGCGAGCAGCATCGTCGCGCGTGGCGGCGACGACGCGCGCCGATTCCCACGGGATGCGCCGCCCGGTGCCGCCGACCTTGAGCTGGATCCGAGGTGTCGAGCATGACGAGCGGTCCGGGCGCGGCAGCGGCACGCTCGAGCGTGCCCGCCGGACTCACCGGGATCGCGAAGGTGATGGCGAGCGGGAAGTCCTCCGGCCAGGCGAGCGGATCGACCTCGTGGAGCTGGACCCGCGCGGCGCCGATCCGCGGCGGCGAGCGCCGCCGCCTGCTCGGGGCTCGGACGCACCATCACCGCGACCGCGACGGCGGCGCGCGAAGCGGCGACGATCTCGGCCGCGCGCACGGGATCGACGCGTCGTGGCGAACCCTCCCACGATCACGAAGCCCAGCCAGTCGGCCCCCGCTTCGAGCGCCGCGCGCGCGTCGTCGAGCCGCGTGATGCCGCACACCTTGACCACGGTGTGGCGCGCCGTGCGCTCTTATCCACTTCAGCCTCGCGCGGCGGCGATCAGGGTGCCGAGCGTGGCGGCCGGATCCGCGCTGCGTCATGAACACCTCGCCCATCAGCACCGCGTCGCAGCGCGTGCGGCGCAGGCGCGTCAGATGCTCGGGCGTCGCGAGCCCGCTCTCGGCCACCACGGTGGACGAGCGGCGGCACCAGCGGCAGCAACCGCTCTGAGAGGCCGAGGTCGACCTCGAACGTGCGCAGGTCGCGGTGGTTGATCCCCAGCAGCGTGCCGCCGGCGCGTACCGAGCGCTTGAGCTCGATCTCGTCGTGCACCTCGACCAGCGTGTCGAGCCCGACGAGCAGCGCGTCGGTCGATGAGCCGCTGGAGCTGGGTCTCGGACAGCAGCGCCGCGATCAGCAGCACGCCGTCGGCGCCGCGCGCCGCGGCGTCGAGGATCTGCCAGGAGTCGAACACGAAATCCTTGAGCAGGATCGGGAGCTTCACCGCGGCGCGCACCGCGTCCACCCACGCCAGGTCGCCCTGAAATGATCGGGCTCGGTGACCACCGAGATCGCGGCGGCTCCTCCCGCCTCGTAGATCCGCGCCATCGCCACCGGATCCAGATCGACCCGCAGCACACCCTTGGACGGCGAGGCGCGCTTGATCTCACACAGGAGACGCAGCGGCGCCGCGGCGTCGCGGCGTCGCAGCGCCCGCTCCAGGCGTCCCGCCGGCCGCGGCGATCCGATCCGCCCCCGCAGCACGTGCGCCGGGCGTGCGCGCGCTGGAGCTCGGCGATCTGCCGCCGCCGGTCGGAGGCGATGCGCGCCAGCAGGTCGCCGGAAGGCACGGTGTCGCTCACGCTCTCACTTCCATTGGGTGATGCGGCGGCCCGAGCTGTCGGTGAAGTCGCCCGTGCCGATGAGGATGAGGTCGATGAGTGGCCAGATGCCGCAGAAGCCGCCGAACGTCAGGATGATCGCGATGCCCGTGCCGATCTTGCCCACGTAGAAGCGGTGCACACCGAGATAGCCGAGGAAGAAGCAGAACAGCAGGACCGGCAGGATGCGCTTGTCGCTGGTCTCCATGACGCTCCCCTCATCCGTGGAATGATGCCAGCTGGGCGAGCTTCTCGGCCGCGGTGCCGCGATCGATCGCCTCGCGCGCCTGGGCCACTTCCGCTTCCAACGACGGCGCGACCCCGCCACCACCAGCACGGCGCGCGGCGTTGAGCACCACCGATGTCGCGTGCGGCGACCCGGCTCGCCTCCGAGCACCGCGCGGATCTTCTCCGCGTTCTCGGCCGCCGAGCCGCCCGCGACCTGCGAGCGATCGGTCGTGCGCCCAGGCCGAGCGAATCCGGATCCACCTGAACTCACGCACCGCTGCCATTCAGCAGCTCGGCCACGTGAGACGGGGCGAAGACCGTGAGCTCGTCGAGCCCGTCGAGACCGTGGACGACCCAGGCGCGCTCGCTGCCGAGTCGAGCGAGCACGTCGGCGGCGACGCGCACCAGGCGGTCGTGGTAAACGCCCATGAGCTGCCGCTTCGCGCCCGCGGGATTGGTGAGGGGGCCGAGCAGGTTGAACACGGTGCGGATGGCGATCTCGCGGCGCGGCCCGGCGGCGTGGCTCAGCGCCACGTGGTAGTTGGGCGCGAACAGGAAGGCGATGCCGAGCAGATCGATGCGAGCGCGCCGCGCCCTCGGGAGTCGAGGTCGATCGTGACGCCGAGCTGCTCGAGGACGTCGGCGCTGCCCGCGCGGCTCGAGATCGCGCGGTTGCCGTGCTTGGCGATCGGCACCCCGCAGGACGCCGCCACCAGCGCCACGGTGGTGGAGATGTTGAAGGTGCCCGGCGTTGTCGCCGCCGGTGCCGCAGGTATCGACCAGCGGCTGCCGCGTGGGTGCGGATCGGCGGATCCGGCGCCGCATCGCTTCGGCGAAGCCGGCGATCTCGTCCGGCGTCTCGCCCTTCATCCGCAGCGCCACGGCGAACGCCGCGATCTGGGCCGGCGTGCGCGCGGCCGGCCAGGATCTGCTCCATCGCCGCCTGCGCGTCGGCGTCAGCGTCGAGCGATTGGCCATCGACCACCGCGCGCGATGACCGTCTGGATCATGCGCGGCTCCCGGCGCGCTGGCGGCACAGCGTGAGGAAGTTCTCGATCAGCGTCGAGGCCCGGGCCGGTCGAGCACCGACTCGGGATGGAACTGGACGCCCCAGGTCTCGTGGCGCGCGATGCTTGAGGCCCATGATCTCGCCTTCCGGCGTCCAAGCGGTGACCTCGAGCATCGGAAGGCAGGCGCCTCGCGCTCGACGATGAGCGAGTGGTAGCGGGTCGCCTCGAACGGATTGTCGATGCCCGGCGAACAGTCCGCGGCCGCGTGTGGAGGATCGGGCTGGTCTTGCCGTGCATCAGCCGCGCCGCGCGCACCACGCGACCGCCGTAGACCTCGCCGAGCGCCTGGTGGCCGAGGCACACGCCCGAGGATCGGGAACCCGACCCGCGAGCGCCATGATCGCCGCCTCGCTGATGCCCGGCGTCCGCGCGGCTCGCCCGGCCCCGGCGAGATCACCAGTCCACTCGAGCGCGCCGCTGCGCCAGCTCCTCGGCGGTGATCGCGTCGTTGCGGCGGACCTCGACCTCGGCGCCCAGCGTGCCCAGGTACTGCACCGAGGTTGTAGGTGAAGGAGTCGTAGTTGTCGATCACGGCGATCATGGCCCGCCCTGCTCCGGCGCGCTGCGACCGCGGTCCACAGCGCGCGCCCCTTGCTGAGCGTCTCCTGCCACTCGCCGGTCCGGATCGGAGTCGGCGACGATCCCGGCGCCGGCGCCCCAGTACGCGCGGCCGTTGGCGTAGACCAGGGTGCGGATGGCGATGCAGAGGTCGAGGTTGCCGTGCGTAGTCGAGATGTGCCCGACCGCGCCGGCGTAGAGCCCGCGCCGCACCGGCTCCAGGTCCTCGATGATCTCCATCGCGCGCACCTTGGGCGCGCCGGTCACGCGTGCCGGCCGGGAAGCAGGCGCGCACCACGTCGAGCGGCTCCGAGTCCGGGCCGGCGCCGGCCGCGCACGTTCGACACCAGGTGCATCACCTGGGAGTAGCGCTCGACCGTCATGTACTCGTTGGTCTCCACCGTGCCGTACTCCGCCACCCGGCCCACGTCGTTGCGCCCCAGATCCACCAGCATCACGTGCTCGGCGCGCTCCTTCTCGTCGGCGCGCAGCTCCTCCTCGAGCGCGCCGGTCCTCCTCGGGCATCGCGCCCGCGCGGCCGCGTGCCGGCGATCGGTCGCACCTCGACCACGCCGTCGGTGCGGCGCACCAGCACTTCGGGCGAGGAGCCCACCAGCGACCAGCTCGCCGAGCTTGAGAAAATACAGGTGAAGGGGTTGACGACGCAGCGCGCGGTAGGCCCGAACGCCGGCTGCTGTCACCGGGACGCTCATGCGATGGCTCAGCACCACCTGGAAGATGTCGCCGGCGCGGATGTGCTCCTTGGCGCGGTGTCGACCGCACGGCGGTAGTGGTCGGCGTCGATCGGTGGTTTCCGGCTCGGGCACCGCGGAGCCGCGCTCGGCGTCTTTCCACGGCAGCGCGCGCCTGCAGTCGCGCCACCTCGGACTGCGATGCGGCTCACCGCCGCCGTCGTAGGCGGCTCGCCAGGTCGCTGCCGCCGTGGCGCGTGGGTGACGACCTTGAGGGTGTGCGCGAGGTTGTCGAGAAGACGCTCACCACGTCGCCGAACAGGAAGATGCCGGCGTCAGGTAGGCCGAGATCGTCGCGCGTGCGCGCGGGATCCTCTCGAACCAGCGCACCGCGTCATAGCCGAGATAGCCCACCGCGCCGCCGCAGAAGCGCGGCAGACCCGGCAGCGGTACGGCCTGGTGCCTCCGCAACAAGGCGCGCGAGCTCGTCGAGCGGGTGACCGGGCAGCTCGGTGCACCTGTGCCGCCTTCGCGAGCTCGGCAGCGCTCGCCGCGCGCCACGAACACCTCTGACGGCCGGCTGCCGAGCAGCGAATAGCGGCCCCACTTCTCGCCGCCTTCGACGCTCTCCAGCAGGAACGAGTACGGCCGCCGTCGACCTTGAGGAACGCCGAGACCGGCGTGTCGAGGTCCGCGAACACCTCGCGATAGACCGGCACGAGCTTGCCGCTCTTGGCGAGCGTGCGCGAACTCCGAGCTTGAAGGAACGATCATTTCGGAGCCTAGCGGATGCTTCCAGGAGCTCGCGGGCCTGCCGACGCGTGGTCTCGGGTGGCGCGCTCACCCGCCAGCATGCGCGCCAGCTCGGCGACGCGCGCCTCGCCTTCCACGGGCTCGACCTGCACGGCGGTGCGACCCCGCGACGACTCCTTGCGGACGATCGCATTGATGGTGCGCGAGCGCGGCGATCATCGGCAGGTGCGTGACGCACACGATCTGGCGCTGCCGGGCGAGCCTGCGGAGGCGCTCTCCCACCGCCTGGGCGACGGCGCGCGCCGATGCCGGAATCTACTTCGTCGAAGATCAGGAGATCAACGCGGTCACGCGCGTCGAGCGCGACCTCGAGCGCCAGCATCACGCGCGACAGCTCCTCCGGAGGCGATCCTCTCGAGTGGTCGCGGCGGCTCGCCGGGATTGGGCGCGAACGCGCAGCGTCACCTGGTCGAGGCCAAGCGGTCCGGGCCAGCGCCCGTCGAGCGGCTCCACCTCGACCTCGAGCGCCGCCGCGGGGAAGCCCAGCGGCTTGAGCCTCCGCGTGAGAGCCGAGGGCCCCATTCGGTCGCGCGCCGCGGCGCCGCCCGGACAAGGCGCGCGCGCCGCCCGGCGAGGCAAGCGGACTTCGAGCGCTCGACCCGCTCCCGCGCACGGGTGCGCGCGCCCTCGCGTCGTCGCCGGCGGTCAGGTCGTTCTCGAGCTCGACCTCGCCACGCCAGCAGCTCGGGAATGTCGCGGCGGAACTTGCGGGTGAAGTCGCGCGATCGAGGTCGCGCCGCGACTCGACCGCCTCCAGCCGCTCGGGATCGGCCTCCAGCCGATCGAGATGACGCCGACAGCGCGCGCGCGGCCTCGCCCGCCGCGATCGCCGCCTCGCGCACCGCGGGCGAACGTGGTCTCGAGCGCCGGATCGAGCGCCGCCCGCCTGCTCGAGCGCATGTGCCGCGGCGCCGAGCGCGGCGCTCGCCACGACCTGCTCGCCCTCGGAGAGCTTCGACCGACTGACCGATCAACGCCCGCAGGCGGTCGGCGTGGCGAGCCGCGCGGCCTCGACCGCAGCAGCGTCTCATCCTCACCGACCTCGAGCCGCGCCTCGTCCAGCTCGCGTGCGCGCGTGGCGCAGGTAGTCGCCGCGCTCCACGAAGGTGGCGAGCGAGTCCTCGAGCCGCTCGAGGTCCGCCTCGCGCCTCGCGCCAGGCCGCGAGTGCTCTCGGCGTAGCGGGCGCGCTCGTCCTCGAGCCCCGCCAGCCGATCGAGGGTGGCAGCAGGCCGGCCTGGTCGCAGCAGGCTCTGGTGTTCGTGCTGGCCGTGGAGGTCGGCAGAGCCGCTCGCCCAGGCGCTGAGCGAGCCCACCGTCACCGCGGACTGGTTCACGGTGGCGCTGACTGCGGCCGCCCTCGCTCACCTCGCGACCGGATCACCAGCGATCTCGCCGTCGAAGTCGAGGCCCCACTCGCCGCAGCACCTGACCCACGCGCTTGGCGGTCTCGCCGATGAGACGGAATCTGGCCTCGACGATCGCGGTCGTCCTGGCGCCGGACCTCACCACGTCCGGGATCGGCGCGCCTCGCCCACCACCAGGTTTACGGCCGCGACGACCAGGGTCTTGCCGGCGCCGGTCTCGCCGGTCAGCGCGTTGGAGCCCCGCGTGCCGAACGCGGTAATCTCGGCGCGTTCTGACCAGCGCCAGGTCGCGGATCGTCAGGCGCTCGAGCATCAGCGTGAGACTCCGGCGCTCGCTCCCCGCCACGCCGAGCTTCGCCCTGGCTGCGCGCGCCAGCGGCCGTGCCGGGTTCAGTCGAGCAACCGCACTGACGTCCGCGCCAGCGCGATCCTGACGTCGTCACCGGCTTCGAGCTCCACGGCATCCCGGTCCGTCGAGCAGCAGGAGCACACGGTCGAGCGCCCCGAGCAGGCGCAGCTCGAGCGTGTCGCGCGCCGACAGCACCAGCGAACGGCTGCCGAGCGTGTGCGTGACACACCGGCGTCACCACCAGCGCCTCGATCGTCGTGCGACAGCACCGGTCCGCCGGCCGACAGCGAGTAGGCGGTCGACCCGGACGCGCTGGCAGCGATGATCCCGTCGGCCACCAGATGGCCGAGATCGCTGCCCAGCGCTCGCGAGCCGGAGATGGAGCGCCGAGTAGCCGCCGCGCACGTCTTGATCACCGACGTCGTTCAGCCAGTGCCGCGCCGTGGCGCAACCCGATCTGCGCGGCGCAGCAGCGTGGCGCACCACGAGGCGCGACGCCGCGGCGCCGACCAGCGACCGGCGAGCGCGGCTGTCCACGGCCGAGTCGAGCTCGGGCTCTTCGGCCGCGGTGAGGAAGCCCATGCCGCCGAAGTTCACCGCGAGCAGCGCGCCGCGTATGTCCCGCCAGCGCCCGCGCGCCGCGCAGCGCGGTGCCATCGCCGCCGAGCGCGACCAGCAGCTGGCACCAGCGCCCGAGCGTGGCGAGCGGATGGCCGGCCACGTTCATGTCGTGTCCGAGATCGGCGTCGACGCGGACCTCGATGCTGCCGGCGGGCGAGCCGCGCCAGTAGGCGGCGGCCGCGGCGCGTCGCACGCTCGGTCTCCGGAGATCGCCCCAGAATCGCGACGCGCCCGACCGCGCGGCTCATGAGAACCGGCGCTGTGGGAACGTCCTGGGGCTGCTGGGCCCGCACCCAGTCGAGCACGCGCCGCGCGATGCCGGCAGCATCGAGGCCGACGATGGCGAGCAACTCGTCGCGCTTGCCGTGGCCGACGACAGGGTCTCCGGCAGCGCGGATGCGCAGCTGAGCGGTGGTGGAGAGTCCGTTGCGGTCGAGACACTCGCTGACCGCGCTGCCGAAGCCTCCCATCGGCACGTTCTCTCGATGGTCACGAGCCTCCCCACCGGAGCGGGCCAGGCCGAGAATCACGCGCTCGTCGAGCGGACACACGAAGCGCGCGTTCGACCACGGTGGCCGACACGCCCTAGTGCGGCGAGGGTCTCGGCGGCGGTGCCAGCGCCGGCGCGGTCATGGTGCCGAGCGACAGGATCGCGACGTCGCCGCCCGCGCGCAGTGCTCTGACTGCCCTGATCTCGGAGCAGGCGTGGCTCGCGGTCGGGCAGCGCATCCTCGGGGATGCTGGCGCGCGGGTAGCGCACCGCGACCAGCTCGGCCGCGCTGGTGCACCGCGGTCCACAGCATGTCGCGCAGCTCCTCGCCGTTCCGCGGCGCCATCAGCACCATGCCCGGGATCATGCGCAGGTAGCCCACGTCGAAGGCGCCGTGCTGCGGCGCGCCGTCCTCGCCCACCAGTCCGGCGCGGTCCACGCACAGCACCACGTGCAGGTCCTGACCGCGACGTCGTGGATGATCTGATCGAAGGCGACGCTGCAAGAACGTCGGAATAGATGGCGCAGAGCGGCACCATGCCGCCCGCGGCGAGTCCGGCGGAGAAGGTCACGCCGTGCTCCTCGGCCATGCCCACGTCGGAAGAAGCGCTGCGGGTGCTTCTTCGCTGAAGGGCTAGCAATACGTAACTGAACGAAGCGCGGGATAC
>ERZ1370068.10774-contig-9442_pt1 | contig 14069 bp, 16 predicted proteins | sample MGYA00561227_ERZ1370068 | MGnify/ENA primary metagenome ERZ1370068 (study PRJEB38410, sample SAMEA6850437) | metagenome | study: Metagenomic assessment of the ecological functions of the soil: analysis of the soil microbiota associated with the...
ACCGGGCGCATGGCGGCCGAGCGCGAGCACCCGATCGGCCGACCGCCGAGGAGGATAGGCACCGAGAGCTGGCTGCGGAAGCCGAGTCCCTTCGGGACGCTCGTCTGGGACAGCGGGGCGGCAGGGTCTTCGATGTCCGGCACGTGGACGACTCTCGCCTCCACGACGGCGCGGCCCAAGAGGCTCGTCGTGTCCGCTGGTCGCGGGTAGATTTCGCGGATCACCGCCCAGGCTTCGGGGTACTCGGACTGAGCTCGACCGGAACGAGCTGGCCGCCCTCGACCGCAAGGATACCGCCACGATCGGCGGCGCAGAGGCGCACCGCGCAGTCCATGATCGCGGCGAAAACGGGCTGATGTCCGTCTGGGACCGGCTGATGACGCGCAGGACCTCCGCCGTCGCCGTCTGCCGCGCAAGCGCGTCGGTCAGATCGCGGTTGCGCGCCTCCAGCTCCTTGGAACAGCCGCACGTTCTCGACGGCGATCACCGCCTGGTCGGCGAAGGTCCGAGCAGCGCGATCTGCTTGTCGCCGAAGGGACCGACCGCCGCCTTGGACACACCGATGGTGCCGATCACCTGAGTATCGCGTGGAACATCGGCACCGCGAGGAATGCTGCGGGCACCGAGCAGCATCAGCGAAGCCGTGCGAGAACTCTGGATCCGCGTGCGCGTCGGGAATGTGGACGATGTCACGATCCAGGATGGCACGCGCTCCCGGCATGGCTCGGTGCGGACGCATGGGGAAGGCGCGAGCCGCTGAGTCGGGCGCCCTCGCCAGCGTTGTGCTGGGCCGCCAGGTGAATCAGGTCGCCGTCAAAGCGCGTTACGATCGTGTATAGCCCATCGCACAACCTGCTCGCGCTCCGGACGATCGCGTCGAACACCGGCTGGACGTCAGTCGGCGAGCCGCTGATGACCCGCAGTGATCTCGCCAGTCGCCGTCTGCCGTTCCAGCGCTTGCGTCAGATCGCGGTTCCGCGCCTCCAGCTCCGTGAACAAGCGCACGTTCTCGACGGCGATCACCGCCTGGTCGGCGAAGGTCTCCATCAAGCGCGATCTGCTTGGTGGTGAAGGGCCTGAATTCCAGCCTGTAGATCAGGATGACGCGCCACCAGCTCCTCACCCTTGAGCATCGGACCCCTAGGAGGCTTCTGACCGGCTCCACCTGTGTCGCCCCGTACGTGTGCTGGGGATCCGCCAGAACGTCGGGGATGTGGCACGGTCCGCCGCTCGAGCGCGGCGCGCGCCGCGGCACTCTGTCGCCCGGGGCGGTGCGGGTTTCCTGCGCCACGAAGCGCGCTCATCTCCGGCGACACGTTGTGGGCCACCAGCCATGCCGCAGGACCTCGCCGTCGAACCGGTAGATGAACGCCTGGTCGGCCTCGCACAGCCCCACCGCGCTCTCGACCACCGTCGTCGAAGCACCGGTGCCAGATCGAACGCGGAGCGGCTGATCACCTTCAGCACCTCGCCCGTCGCCGTTCGCTGCTCCAGCGCCTCGGTGAGGTGCGCGGTTCCGCGCCTCCAGCTCCTTGAACAGGCGGACGTTCTCGATGGCGATGACGGCCTGGTCGGCGAAGGTCTTCGAGCAGAGCGATCTGCCGCTCCGTGAAAGAGGTGAGCCTCGGCGCGGCGCAGTTGGACCGCGCCCATCGCAACTCCTTCCCGCATCAAGGGGACGCTCAGGATCGTGCGGAAGCCCACATCGTCGGGCGATCTCGCTCGCCTCCGGGAATTCGGCCACCTCGGCCTGCACGTCAGCGATGTGAACCGTTCGTGCGTCCAGCACCGTTCGGCCAGCGACCGTGCCCCGGAACAGCGGACAGCGTGGGCACTCGGGAGACCGGGCCATGGTGGGCGACGAGACGGAGTCGGTCACCGTCCAGGTGGAAGATGGACGCGTCGAGCGCCTCGCACAGGCGGGCGGCGCTCTCCACCATGGTATCGAGTACCGGCTGGATGTCCGTCGGCGAGCGGGAGATGATGCCGAGGATCGCGCCGGTCGCCGTCTGCTGCGCGAGCGCGGTTGTCAGCTCGCGGTCTGCTTCGCCTGGAGCTCCGTGAGCAGCCGTGCGTTTTCGGCGGCGAGCTGAGCCTTGGTCGGCTTCCGAGGCCGGGCGTCGCCGGCCGGTTCCCGTCGCGCCATCCCTTTACTCGGCGCGCCAGCCCGGGCGTCGGCCTTTGTGCGCGTCGCTTTCGGCGGCTGCCGAGCGCTTACTCACGCCTTCGCCTTCCCGCCGAGCAGCGCCTCGATCTTGCCGAAGAGCCGGTCGAGGTCGATGGGCTTGATGTCGAAGTCGTTGCAGCCGGCGGCCAGCGCCTGCTCCCGATCGCCCGCCGTCGCGTGCGCCGTGAGGGCGATGCCGGGGATCGCCCGCGTGGCCGGATCGGTCTTGATGGCGATCACCGCCTGATCGGCGAAGGTCTGGAGGGCGATCTGCTGATCGGAGTACGGCCCGGCCGTCAACCGCGTCAGCCCGATCGCCACGATGGCGCGGCCCTCGCGCAGGAGCGGGACGGAGACGTGGACTCTCCCGCCGGCCTGCCGGGAGATGGCTGCCGAGAACTGCACGGCCGCCTGGAGGTCGGGCACGTGAACAGCTAGGGGAGCGTCAGGCGTTCGACCCTGAGACCTGGCACCGAGCGGAAGTGGGCTTCGTCCTGCGGTCCGACGACGACGCCAAAGCCGAGATGGAGGGCAGTGGCGGCAACGGCCGGGTCGTTGGTCCCCGATGAGCCGCCCCTGCCGGCTCAGCGTTCCGGTACAGCTCCGCCCACCGCTCGGCGATCGGCAGGCCGAAGTCGACAACCAAGACCTGAGCGAACAGGGCATCGAGCTTGGCCCTCCGACTCGCCGCGCGCGCGGCGCTGCGGGCGAGACGAACACCCGTCAGAAGCTCGGCGCACACGATGGCGGGCAACGCGGCCGGCTCGTTGCCGAGCGTGGACAGGGCCGCCTCCCACGTTGCGGATGCGCGCTCGACGGCCACGAGCGCGCTGGTGTCGATCACGAGGCCCACGGATTGTCGGGCGGACGATCAGCGTGTCCGACACGCTCGAGGTCGGCGGCGAAGCCGGGATCTGCCCCTTCCGACGCCACGCCACGTGGCGAGGCCTCACGAAGAGTGGTCGTGGCCTTGCCCGCCACTGGCGCCAGTCGCGCCACGGGGTCGCCGTTCCGCTCGATGAGGAATGAATCCCTCGGTACCGCACCCGGCCGAGGATGTCGCCCAGCCGGCGGGCCAGCTCGGTCGCCGAGATCCGTCCTTCCATGCTCCGCATTCTACGGAGTCCCGTATGACCTGTAAAGACGCGATACGCGGGACCTGGGTCACGACGGAGCCTGCGCCGGCTAATTGCACCGTGAACACGCTGCCTCGCCCGGGCGTGGTCGCCGCCCATGAAAGAACGCCGAGACATGGGCGAATCGATGCGACGGGTGAACTTCCTCCTGCCCGCGGAGCTCTCGACGAGCTGCGCCGCGCCGTTCCCCGCGGACCTGAGCCCGGCAGCGTCTCGCCCGGACGGATGCCGGCCCGCGCGTCTGCCCTGGTGGGAGTCGCCTTCGGCGGCTGCCGGCGCTTGCTCATGCGTTCGCCTTCTTGCCCCCGAGCAGGGCCTCGATCTTCCCGAGGAGGCGGTCGAGGTCGATGGGCTTCGATGTCGAAGTCGTCGCAGCCGGCCGCGAGCGCCTGCTCCCGGTCGCCCGCCATCGCGTGCGCGGTGAGCGCGATGACGGGGATCGCGGGCGTGGCGGGGTCGGCCTTGAGCTGGCGCGTCGCCTCCCAGCCGTCGATGCCGGGCAGGCTCATGTCCATGAGGACGAGGGCGGGGTCTCCGACTTGATCAGGGCGAGGCCGCTCTCGCCGTCGACGGCCGTGAGCCATCGTAGCCCCGCCGCTGCAAGCGCCGGGAGAGCATGTCGCGGTTCATCTCGTTGTCCTCGACGAGCAGGATTTTCGCGGCCATTTATCGATCCTCCGGGGAGGCGGTCCTCCGACGGGAGGCGATCGGCGGGGCGCGGGGTGCCGCGCCGGCGCGTGAGGGAGGCGGCCACCAGCTCGCGGACCTCGGCGAGGAGCGCCTCCGGCCCTAGCGCGCCCCTGGCGAGGATCTTCTCCACGTGGCCATTGAGGCGTTGCCGCTCCTCCGGCGTGAGGTCCCTGGCGGTGACCACCACGACCGGGATGCCGCGCCACTCCGGCCGTGCCCGCAGCTCGGTGAGCAGCTCGAAGCCGTTCATCGTGCGGCATCATGAGGTCGAGCAGGATCAGGCCGGGCAGGCGCTCCTCGATGCGGGCGAGGGCGGCGCGGCCGTGCGGCGGCCTCGAGCACCGCGTAGCCCTCGCGCTCGAGCGTGCGCCGGAGCAGCTCGCGAAGATCGGATCGTCGTCGACGACGAGGATCGGCCGCTGGCGGTCGGTGGTGCGCGAGCACGGCGACGAGCCGCTCGCGGTCGATGGGCTTGGTGAGATAGTCGGCGGCGCCGAGGGCATAGCCGAGGTTCCGGTCGTCCACGATCGTGCAGCATGACCACCGGGATGTCGGCCGTGGCCGCGTCGGCCTTGAGCGCCGTCAGCACCGCCCAGCCGTCCATGCCCCGGCATCATCACGTCGAGCGTGATCGCGTCCGGCGCGATCTCCCGCGCCGAGCCGCAGCGCCTCCTCGCCGCGTCCGGTCGCGACCACGCGGAAGCCCTCGCGAGCCGAGGAAGCGCTGCATCAGCTCGCGGACCGCCGGGTCGTCGTCGATCACCAGGACCGAGCGCCTGCCACGCGTTGTCGGGCGCCTCGACGACTCGACGGCACCGGGCTCGCTGTCCCGCGCCGGTTCGCCACGACCTCCGCGGGCAAGTCGCACGCGTGAAGGTGCTGCCCCGTCCGGCCACGCTCTCCACCGTGACGTCGCCGCCCATGAGCCGGCAGAGCCGCCGGGAGAGCGCCAGGCCGAGTCCCGTGCCGCCGAAGCGCCGGACTCGCTCGAGCATCGGCCTGGGTGAACTCCTGGAAGAGCCGCGCCGATCTGCTCCTCGCGTCATGCCGATCCCGGTGTCCGTCACCGCGAAGGTCAGCCGATCGCCGCCGGCGCCGGCCTGGCGCGCTCGCCGACAGCGTGACCGTCCCGCGCTCCGTGAACTTGCACGCATTGCTGAGGAGATTGAACAGCGCCTGGCGCACCTTGGTGAGGTCGCGCGCATGCTCGCCCGCGCCGGAGTCGCATCGCACGTCGAGCCGGTTGCCGATTCTGCTCCGCCAGCGGCTGCGACGACCGCCGCGATGTCGCGTCACCAGCGTCGGCCACGTCGAAGGGCTCGAGGTAGAGGTCCATGCTTGCCCGGCCTCGATCTTGGACAGATCGAGCACGGCGTTGATCAGCTCGAGGAGGTGCTTGCCGGCGCTGTTGATCTTCCGGAGGTCGGGGACGAAGGCGTCCTGCGCCAGGTCCTGCGCCTCCTCCTGGAGCATCTCGCAGTAGCCGATGATGGCGTTGAGCGGCGTGCGCAGCTCGTGCGACATGTTGGCGAGGAACTCCGACTTGTGGCGGCTCGCCGCCCACCTCTCGGCTCTTCTCCTCGAGCTGGCGGAACAGCCGCGCGTTCTGGATGGCCAGCGCCGACTGCGTGGCGAAGGTGCGCAGCAGCTCGACCGTCTCCGGCGGGAACTCGCCGGGCGTGTTCCGGCTCACGACGAGGCTGCCGATGAGGTGCCCTTCGCGGAGCATGGGCACCGCCAGCAGCGGCCGCGCACGCCGGACTCGACCAGGCTGTCGCGCAGCCGGCTCTCGTAGGCGCCCTCGACGCGTGATGTCCGGCCACCTGCACCGGCTCGCGGGTGATCGCCGTGCGCCCGACGACGCCCTCCCCTTGCGGATGCCCGCTCGGCGCGCCCGCCTCGGTCCAGCGCGACTCCTGCCCGGTCGACGCGCGCTGCTCGAACTCCTCGGCCGCCTCGTCGTATTCGAAGACGACGCCGCCGTCCACGCCCGCGAGATCTGACGGCGCGCGAGACGATGGTCGTCAGCACCGTCTCGAGATCGAGCGACGAGCTGACCGCCTGCCCGACCTCGCCGAGCGCGGTGAGCTGGCCGACGGAGCGCGTCGAGCTCGGCCGTCCGCGCCTGCAGCTCCGCTAGGAGCCGCGCGTTCTCGACGGCGATGACCGCCTGGTCGGCGAAGGTCTGGAGGAGCTCGATCTCCGAGGGTCGGAAAAAGGCTCCGGCGTCGTCCGCGCGGACCCCGAGCGCACCGATGGCCTCTGGTCTCCCGCAGCATGGGCACCAGGAGAAGCGCGCAACGCCGCCCAGTGCTCGGCGCATGCTCAGCGCCACCGGCGCTGACACGAGGGTCGCTCTCGACGTCGTGTCCGTGACGTCGGAAGACGATGGTCCGTCTCAGCATGACCGGGTCGCGATTCGGGGCATCGGCAACCGCACTGTCATCTCGGGAACATCGGCCGGCCACGTTGTACGGCGACGCAATGCACCAGGCGGTCGCCCTCGCAGCATCGCAGATCCACGCTCGACGCGCGCCTGGCAGAGCCGTGCGCGCATTCCGACGATCGAGTCGAAGACCGGCTGCGCGATCCGTCTGCGCCTGGCTGATGCGCCCGCAGGATGTCGGCGGTGGCCGTCTGCCGTTCCAGCGCTCGCCGTGAGGTCCCGGTTGCGCGCCTCCAGCTCCTTGAACAGCCGCACGTTCTCGATCGGCGATCACGGCCTGGTCGGCGAAGGTCTGGAGGAGCGCGACCTGCTTGCTCGGAGAACGGCCCGGCGCCCGCCCGGCCGACGACCATCGCCCCGATGGGCACGCCCGTCGCGCAGCATGGGCACGGCCAGGATGCTATGGGCCGTAGAGTCGCCCGCCTCAACTCGGGATCGTACTCCAGCATCCTGCGTCTGGTCGATGATATGAACGACGGCGGCGTCCGGGATGGCACGGCTATTTGCGAACCCTCGGCTAGGGGGCATGGGATAGCGCGCCTAGTGTCACGGCCGCCGCTCGGTACCGGCGTGTGCTCGGCCACCAGATGCATCAGGGTACCGTCGAATGTCACGACGACGCTGCCCCTGCCGTTGCACAGGCGGACGGCGCTCCGGGCAATCGTCTCGAACACCGGCTGCAGGTCCGTCGGTGAGCGGCTGATGACCCGCAGGATCTCGCTGGTCGCCGTCTGCCGCTCCAGCGACTCGCTGAGATCCCGCGTTCCGCGCCTGCAGCTCGGTGAGCAGGCGTGCGTTCTCGATGGCGATCACCGCCTGGTCGGCGAAGGTCTGCAGGAGCTGGATCTGCGCCTCGGTGAAGCGGCTCGGCCCGGTTGACAAGGATGAATCCGACCGGGTCCTCGTCCCGCAGCATCGGCACGCCCAGAGCGCTCCGGTAGCCCATGGTCCGGGCGAGAGTCCCGCGTGAGCGGGAACCGCTCCTCCCGCTCGATGTCGGGCACGTGGAGCACGGCGCGATTGGTCACGACCCACTCGAGCACGGTCCCCGGCCTGGGGAGGCCGCCCGCATGCGGCGCACGGAAGGCCTCCCATTCCGGCGACGTGACCCCGGCGAAGGCCACCATGCGCTGGAGGTCACGCTCGACCTGGAATATCACGCCGTTGAGCGCCCCGCAGACCCGTACCGCGCTCTGGACGATGGCGTCGAAGACCGGCTGCACGTCCGTCTGCGCGAGCCGCTGATCACGCGCAGGATCTCCGCGGTCGCCGTCTGCCGATCCAGCGACTCGGTGAGCTCGCGCGTTGCGCGCCTCCAGCTCCTTGAACAGCCGCACGTTCTCGATGGCGATGACGGCCTGGTCGGCGAAGGTCTGCAGGAGCGCGACCTGCCTGTCCGGGAAGGGTGTGGCCGCTTCGCTGGTAACCGCGATGAGGCCGAGCGGCGATGTCCCCTCGCGCGCATCGGCACCATGAGGCGAGTTCGGTAGCCGCCCAGCCGGGCGAACTCGACCTGCTCCGGGCTGGCATCCGGGGTTGTGCTCGATGTCCGCCAGATGGAAGATGCGGCGCTCGAGGATCACGGGCGCGACGTCGATCCGCGGCCGTGATCGGTGCGGGAACTGCGACCGCAACCGATCGACTCGCCCGGGCGGACGCCGTCGATGTCGCGGCCACGCGCAGCATGTCCCCATCGACGACGAACACCGCGCACCCGAGCGCTCCGCACACCCGAACGCCGCTGCGGGCGATCGCCTCGAAGACCGGCTGCGCGTCGGTCGGCGAGATCGCTGATGACCCGCAGGATCTCCGCGCGTCGCCGTCTGCTGCTCGAGCGCCTCCGTGAGGTCGCGGTTGCGCGCCTCCAGCTCCTTGAACAGGCGCACGTTCTCGATCGCGATGACCGCCTGGTCGGCAAACGTCTGGAGCAGCGCCACCTGCTGGTCGCTGAATGGATGCGGCCTCGACTCTCCGCATCCGCGACGCCGCCGATCGCGACGTCCTCCCGCAAGAGCAGGCACCGCGAGTGTTGTCTTGGTAACCGACCTGGAGGGGCGAGCTCGCGGCCCTCCGCGGAAATCCTCGGCCTGCGAGAGGTCGTGAACTTGGACCGGTCGGCGATCGAGGACGGCGCGCCCCATGACCAGACCCCGCGAGAGTGGCAGGTCGAGACTCCCGGCGATCAGGGAACGGGCCCGTGGTGTGCCGCCTGGCGGAGGCGGCCCGCTTCAGGAGATACACCGTCGCGTCGTGTGCTCCGCACACCCGCGCGGAATTCCCGGCGATGGTGTCCAGCACCGGCTGAAGATCACTGGGGTTGCTGCTGATGGCCCGGAGGATGTCGCTCGTCGCCGTCTGCTGCTCCAGCGCCTCGGTCAGGTCGCGGTTGCGCGCCTCCAGCTCCGTGAACAGGCGCACGTTCTCGATGGCGATCACGGCCTGATCGGCAAACGTCCGGAGCAGCTCGATCTGCCTGTCCGGAGAACGGGGCCGCATCCGTCGGGCCACCGCGACCGCGCCGAGCGCGACCTCTCCGCGCATCATCGGCACGAGCAGGAGTGTCCGGAAGCCGCTGACCATGCTCCAGCATCCGGGCGGGTGCAGGCGCGTCCGAGGTTGTGCTCTATGTCGGGCAGGTGGATGATGCGACGCTCTCGGATCGCCGTAGGAGCGGGGAGGTCGGCACTGATCGGCGCGGGGAACATCGATCGGACCGATCCGCCCCGCGCCCTGGACGTCCGTGGCGGCGAGAGAAACCATGCCCTCCATCGAGGACGAACACGGCGCAATTGTCCGCCCGCACACCCGCACGGCATTGCTGGCGATGATTTCGAACACCGGCTGAGCGTCGGTCGGCGACTGGCTGATGGCTCGAAGGATCTCGCCCGTCGCCGTCTGCTGCTCGAGGGACTCGGTCAGCTCGGCGTTCCGCGCCTCCAGCTCCTTGAACAGGCGCACGTTCTCGATGGCGATCACCGCCTGGTCGGCAAACGTCTCGAGCAGGGCCACCTCGGCGTCCGTGAAGGGGCGGAGCTCGGCGCGCAGGACAGCCAGGGAGCCGAGTGGCTGCCCCTTGCTCAGCAGCGGGATCTCCGCGACGCTACGGACGGTGTTGAGCTTGAGCAGCTCGCAGCGAGTCAGGGTATTCGGTCTCCGCGACGAGCTGGATGTCGTCGATGATGACCCGTTGCCGATCCAGCACCGCGCGCCCGCCGGGAAACTGGCGCGTGAGCGGAAGCGGCAGGCCCACCAGCCCCTTCATCTGGGCGCCGGCGTGGGCGGCGTTGTAGAAGCGGTCGCCCTCCAGCCGCTCGATCACGGCGTCGCTGGCCTCGCAGAGTCGCACCGCGCTGGCGGCGATGGCATCCAGCACCGGTTGCAGCTCGGTCGGAGACGCGGCGATGATCCGCAGCACGTCCGCGGTCGCGGTCTGGCGGTCCAGGGCCTCGCGCAGCGCGGCGTTTCGCTGCTGGATCTCGTGGAAGAGGCGCGCGTTCTCGATGGCGATGACCGCTTGGTCGGCGAAGGTCTGGAGCAGCGCGATCTGCTTCGTCCGAGAACGCGCGCACCTCGGTCCGGAAGAGGAATATCGTGCCAATGGCATCGCCGTCTCCGGAGGAGGGGCACGGCGAGCGATGTGCGCAGGCCCTCCGGGGCGCCCGAACGCGATGGGAAACTCTTCCGACTCACCTCTGTACGTCCGCAACGTGGACGACGCGGCGCTCGATGATCGCGCGGCCATTCACCGACCCGTGCGACACCGGGATGGTGAGGCTCGCCAACGGTGCCGCTCATGGGGGCTGGCTGGCCGAAGCGCGGCCGTCATTGCGCACACACGTCTCCCTCGAGCACGTGGACCCGAGCGTCCCGCGCTTCGCAGAAGCCGGGCAGCACTCCGCGCCATCACGTCGAACACGGGACGAAGGTCAGTGGGCGAGCTCGAGCGATGACCCGCAGGACCTCGGCGGTGGCGGTCTGCTGCTCCAGGGCCCCGGTCAGCGCCCGTTGACCTTCCGCGCTCTCGCGCACGGCGTCGTCTGCTCGGCGCGCGCTGCTCGCGAGCTGCCGCGCAAGTCGCCGGACCTGCCGCTCGAGCTGCGCGACCCGGGCCAGCGCCTCGGCCTTGGTGCGCGGCGGCGCGGGCGGCTGCCGGCGCTTGCTCATGTCTTCGCCTTCCCGCCGAGCAGGGTCTCGATCTTGCCGAGGAGGCGGTCGAGGTCGATGGGCTTGATGTCGAAGTCGTCGCAGCCGGCGGCGAGCGCCTGCTCGCGGTCGCCCGCCATCGCGTGCGCGGTCAGCGCGATGACGGGGATGGCGCGCGTGGCGGGGTCGGCCTTGAGCTGCCGCGTCGCCTCCCAGCCATCGATGCCGGGCAGGCTCATGTCCATGAGGACCGAGGGCAGGCGTCTCCGACTTGGTCAGGGCCAGACCGCTCTCGCCGTCGACGGCCGTGACCACCTCGTAGCCCCGACGCTGGAGGCGGCGCGAGAGCATGTCGCGGTTCATCTCGTTGTCCTCGACGAGCAGGATCTTCGCGGCCATCTATCGATCCTCCGTGGCTGACCGGCGGTTCGGTCACCTCGTTTGGCGGATTCGCGCCGACTATGTCACTCTGTAGGTGTTCATATAGAACACAGGAGGTCACGCGTGTGCGACCTGCCATGAGGCAAGCGAACTTCATGCTACCCGAGGACCTGCTCGACGAGCTGCGCCGTGCCGTTCCGAGGGGCGAGCAAAGACCGGGTGGTCGGAGAGGCGTTGCGGCACGAGTTGACGCGCCTGAGGTTCCGCAGGGCCGTCGAGGGAAGCTTCGGCGCCTGGAAGGCGTCCAAGCACCCCGAGCTCGCCCGGGGCTCGCGAGCGTTCGTCCGTCGTCTCCGCCGATCGCGGCGCCCGCTGACCGGCGGGTGAGCAACCTTCTGCTCGACTCGGACGTCCTCATCGACCTCCTGCGCGGGCGTCCGGCGACGCGCGAGTTTCTCCTCGCCGCGACGCGGGAGTCTGTCCCATGCTGCTCTGCAATCTCGGTGGCAGAGGTCCACGCCGGAATGCGCCCGGGCGAGAGCGAAGCGACAAACGCAGCTGCTCGACGGCCTCGTCATCCTCCCCGTCACCCGAGCGGTTGCCGAGCTGGCCGGACGTTTCAAACGGCGTGACCGAGGCCGCACGCTGGAGCTGGCAGACTGCCTGATCGCCGCAACGGCAGCCCTGGAAGGGGCCACCCTCGCAACCGGGAACGTCCGCGACTATCCCATGCCGGAGATCACACTGCTTCACGCCCGCCGGGAGCGCTAGCGCGCCACCGTCCCGCGCGGGACGAGGCTGGGCGCCACCAGCACCGCGGTCGCTCGGGCCTTCAACTTCTCGCCGGGTCTCGATCTTCATCTCGTTGTCCTCGACCAGCAGGATCTTCGCGGCCATCTATTGGTCCGCCGGGGAGGCGGTCCTCCGATGGGAGACGATCGGCGGGGCGCGGGGCGCCGCGCCGGCGCGTGAGAGAGGCGGCCACCAGCTCGCGGACCTCGGCGAGGAGCGCCTCCGGCCCCAGCGCGCCCTTGGCGAGGATGCGCTCCACGTGGCCATTGAGGCGCTGGCGCTCCTCGGGTGTGAGGTCCTTGGCGGTGACCACCACGACCGGGATGCCGCGCCACTCCGGCGCGCGCCCGAGCTCGGTGAGCAGCTCGAAGCCGTTCATGTGCGGCATCATGAGGTCGAGCAGGATCAGGCCGGGCAGGCGCTCCTCGATGCGGGCGAGGGCGGCGCGCCCGTCGCCGGCCTCGAGCACCGCGTAGCCCTCGCGCTCGAGCGTGCGCCGGAGCAGCTCGCGAAGATCCGGATCGTCGTCGACGACGAGGATCGGCCGCTGGGGTCGGTGGTGCGCGAGCACTGCGACCAGCCGCTCGCGGTCGATGGGCTTGGTGAGATAGTCGGCGGCGCCGAGGGCATAGCCGAGGTTCCGGTCGTCCACGATGGTGACCATGACCACCGGGATGTCGGCCGTGGCCGCGTCGGCCTTCAGCGCTGTCAGTACCGCCCAGCCGTCCATGCCCGGCATCATCACGTCGAGCGTGATGGCGTCCGGCGCGATCTCCCGCGCCAGCCGCAGCGCCTCCTCCCGCGTCCGGTCGCGACCACGCGGAAGCCCTCGCGCCCGAGGAAGCGCTGCATCAGCTCGCGGACCGCCTCGTCGTCGTCGACCACCAGAACCGTGCCCCCGTCCGCGTTGCCGGGCGTCTCGCGCTCGACGGCACGGGCCGCCTCCGGCGCCGGTTCCCCCACGACCGCGGGCAGGCGCAGGGCGAACGTGCTGCCCTCGCCGGCCACGCTCGCCACCGTGATGTCGCCGCCCATCATGCGGGCCAGCCGCCGGGAGAGCGCGAGGCCGAGCCCGGTGCCCCTGAAGCGCCGGGACACGCTCGCATCGGCCTGGCCGAAGCTCTCGAAGAGCCGCGCCATCTGCTCGGGCGTCATGCCGATCCCGGTGTCGGTCACCGCGAAGGTCAGCCAGTCCCCGCCCGGGCCGGCGGCCCGCTCGACGGCGAGCGTCACCGTTCCGGCTTCCGTGAACTTGCACGCATTGCTGAGGAGATTGAACAGCGCCTGGCGCACCTTGGTGAGGTCGGCGTGCATGCCGCCCGCCTCCGGAGCGCACCGCACCTCGATCCGGTTCCGATTCTTCTCCGCCAGGGGCTGGATGACGGCCGCGATGTCGCGCACCAGCGGCGGCACCTCGAAGTCCTCGAGGTAGAGCTCCATGCGCCCGGCCTCGATCTTGGACAGATCGAGCACGCCGTTGATCGAGCTCGAGGAGGTGCTTGCCGGCGGCGTTGATCTTCCGGAGGTCGGGGACGAAGGCCTCCTGCGCCAGATCCTGGGCCTCCTCCTCGAGCATCTCGCTGTAGCCGATGATGGCGTTGAGCGGCGTGCGCAGCTCGTGCGACATATTCGCCATGAACTCCGACTTGTGGCGGCTCGCCACCTCGACCTCTCGGCTCTTCTCCTCGAGCTGGCGGAACAGGCGCGCGTTCTGGATGGCCAGCGCGGACTGCGTGGCGAAGGTCCGCAGCAGCTCGACCACCTCCGGGGGAACTCGCCGGGCGTGTTCCGGTTCACGACGAGGCCACCGACGAGGTGATTCTCGCGGAGCAGGGGCACGGCCAGCACGGCCCGCGCGCCCGAGCGGACGAGGACGTCGCGGAGCCGGCTGTCGTAGGCGCCCTCGACGGTGATGTCCGGGACCTGGGCGGGCTCGTGGGTGATCGCCATGCGCCCGGTGGCGCCCTCGCCTTTCCGGAGCCGGATGCCCCGCCGCCGCTCGAGGTACTCATCGTCGAGGTTGTGGGTGGCGCGGAGGGCGAACTCCTCGGCCGCCTCGTCGTACTCGTAGATGGAGCCGCCGTCGGCGCCCGCGAGCTGGGCGGCGCGGGAGACGATGGTCGTCAGCACCGTGTCGAGATCGAGCGTCGAGCTGACCGCCCGGCCGACGTCGCCGAGCGCGGTGAGCTGGCCGACCGAGCGCGTCAGCTCGGCCGTCCGCGCCTGCAGCTCGCTCAGGAGCCGCGCGTTCTCGATGGCGATGACGGCCTGATCGGCGAAGGTCTGGACCAGCTCGATCTGGGCGTCGGAGAAC
>ERZ1370068.2710-contig-1843_pt1 | contig 14064 bp, 12 predicted proteins | sample MGYA00561227_ERZ1370068 | MGnify/ENA primary metagenome ERZ1370068 (study PRJEB38410, sample SAMEA6850437) | metagenome | study: Metagenomic assessment of the ecological functions of the soil: analysis of the soil microbiota associated with the...
GGGGTTACGTATTGCTAGCATCAGCACCGAGGCGAGCCTGAGCCGCAGCACCCGGTCGGGGATCCTCGGCGTGAACTGGGCTCGAGAGCAGCACGCCGGGGACGTTACCGCAGCCAGCATCGTCCGCACGTCGACGTTCCGCCGACGAGGTGACCGAAACCGGCGACCCAGAGCAGCGCGGCGGCGTGGAAGATGTCGGTGCCGACGATCTTCGGCAGCGTCAGCGGATAGACGAGCACCATCACGAGACCGAAGAACGTGCCGCTGCCGACCGACGTGAGCCCGACGACGAAGCCGAAGATCGGCGCCGATCGTGACGGCGATGATCTTGTCGCGCCGGCTCGAGGATGAACGGGCGCGTCGCTCGCGCTGCACGCCGCGCTTGATGAAGCGACTTGGCGAGGAAGCCTGACGCCGCCGATGACGAGCGCCGACGCCGACCGCGTAGGCCTCGATCGTCTGCGCGCTGTCGCCGTAGCTGTGCTCGATCAGCGTCGGCGACGCCGACGCCGACGAGCGACAGCGGGCCGGAGCCGAGGAACATCCAGAGCGTCGAGCCGCGCGTGCACGGTGCCGAGCCGCCGGTGGCGGACCGCGCCGAACGATCTTGAAGATCGCGCCGTGCAGGATGTCGGTGCCGACCGCGTACGTCGGCTTGAAGCCGAAGAGGATGCATCGAGGATCGGCGTCATGAGCGAGCCGCCGCCCATCCGGTCAGGCCGACGAGGGGACGCCGAAGCCAGGCTGAGAGCGAGCTGCCAGCTCACGTGCCGTGCAAGCGACAGCGGCCAGCGGGCAGATTCCGAGACGATCCCGCGGCGCGCGCAAGATCGAGCCGCCCGGTCGGCGAGCGGCGCGTAGCTCGCCGCGGGCCAGCGCCTCGTCGACCTGCTTCTGCCGCACGTAGCCGAAGCCGATGAAGCCGAGCCCGACCGCACGCGAACGCCACGCCGAGCACCTCGAACGGCCGGAGGCTCCCGCCCGAGAGCTCCGGGCGCGATCCTGCCTGCGCCCGAAGCTGACCGCGAAAGGCGGTGAGTTTTGTCCGCCACCACGCCAGGTACGTGCGCTCGTTGGCGAGTCGGGTGCGGCAGGTGGCGTCCCCGAGCTCGTCCGCGCACAGGCCCACGAACCCGGTAGGCCTGGATCAGCACCTCCGCCACCTCGGGCCGCGGGAACTCGACCGGCGGCAGCCGTCCCTCGGCCAGCAGCTCGCGCGACCTTCGTGCCCCGAGAGAAAGATCGTGGTCGTCGCCCCCGTGCGGGCAGGTCTTCGGCGTCGCCATCGAGCCGCAGACGCGGCAGAAGAAGGCGTGCTCGAAGAACATCGGCTCGATGTCGAGCTCGTGCGGCTCGAACTCGTCGAAGATCAGCTGCGCGTCGTAGGTGCCGTAGTAGTCGCCGACGCCCGCGTGGTCGCGGCCGACGATGAAGTGCGAGCAGCCGTAGTTCTTGCGGCAGATCGCGTGCCAGATCGCCTCGCGCGGCCCGGCGTAGCGCATCGCCGCCGGGAAGGCGCGAGACGAGCACGCGGTCGGCCGGGTAGTAGCCGTCGACGAGCACGCGGTAGCACTCGACACGCGTCGCCGCCGGGACGTCGTCGGACTTCGTGTCGCCGACGAGCGGGTGGATCAGCAGGCCGTCGACGGTCTCGAGCGCGACCTTCGGTCAGGTACTCGTGCGCGCGGTGGATCGGGTTGCGCGTCTGGAAGCCGACGACGCGCTTCCAGCCGCGCTCGGCGAAGTCGGCGCGCGTCTCGGCGGGATCGCGTCGCGAGCTCCGGGAACGCGGGCTCGGCCGCGCTCGAACACCGTCACGCGGCCGGCGAGGTAGAGCGGCTTCTGCGCGTAGAGCCGCGCGACGCCGGGATGCGCGTCGTCGGTCGTGCGGAAGCAGCGCTCGGCCTCGCGCTCCTTGTCGTACTCGTAGACGCTCCTCGACCTCGAGCACGGCGACGCGGCGTTGCCGCCTCGTCGGCGAGCGCGACCCGATCGCCCGTCGGGCGCCGAGTCGACGGCGAGGCAGACGGGCAGCGCCCACGGCAGCCCGCTCGCGAGCCGCATCTCGCTCGACGACGCGCTCGTAGTCGTCGCTGGCCCATGAAGCCCTCGAGCGGCGAGAGCGCGCCGGAGGCGAGCATGTCGAGGTCGGAGAGCTCGCGCGAGGTGAGCGTGACCAGCGTCCGAGCGACTCGAGATCCGTCCGGCGCGCTCGCCGGTCCGGTCGACCAGCTTGCCGCCGTGCGGCTCGATCAGGCGTTCGGTCCGCGGCGACGCGTCACGCCGTCACCGTCGGCCGGGACGAGCCCGAGCTCCTCGAGCTTCGCGATCGACGAGCTGCGCGCTCTCCTCCGGCGTCGTGCTGCCTCGGTGTCGACGCACGATCTCGGGCTCGGCTGGCGCCTCGTACGGATCGTCGACGCCCGTGAAGCCCTTGATCTCGCCCGCGAACGCCTTCGTCGTAGAGACCCTTCACGTCGCGCCGGGCGCACTCGTCGACCGACGCCGCGACGTAGACCTCGACGAACGTGCCCGTACTCCTCGACCAGCTCGCGCGCCTTCGCGCGGGTCTCGCTCGTACGGCGAGATCGCCGCGGCGATCACCGCGCCGCCCTGGCGCGTCAGCCGCGAGGCGACCCAGCCGATGCGCTCGATGTTCGTGTCGCGGTCCTCCTTCGAGAAGCCGAGGCCCTTCGAGAGGTGCGTGCGGACCGTTGTCGCCGTCGAGGTACTCGACGACGAGGCCGCGGCGGTCGAGCTCCGGCCCGACGAGGTGCGCGATCGTCGTCTTGCCCGACCCGGAGAGCCCGGTGAACCAGAGCGTGAAGCCGCCGTCGCGGACGGCGTCGACTCGGGATGCTCGTGCGCGTAGATGTGCTCAGTCATGCGTCTCCTTCGCTGCGTGTTCGACGTGGATGCCGCACTCGAGCTTGTCGGAGCCGGCCCAGCGGCCGGCGCGCTCCTCCTCGTCGGGCGCCGTCGGACGGGTGCACGGGATGCAGCCGATCGAGCGGTAGCCGACGTCGTGCAGCGGGTTGTACGGAATCTCGTTGACGTGGATGTAGGCCCAGACGCGCTTCTCGTCCCAGTCGGCGAGCGGGTGCAGCTTCCAGACGCTCGTAGCGCTCCGACCACTCGACCTTCGGCGTGTCCGCGCGGCTCGGCGACTGGTCGCGGCGGATGCCGGAGATCCAGGCGTCGTACGGCTCGAGCGCCTTGAGCAGCGGCTCGACCTTGCGGATGTGGCAGCAGCGGTCGGGGTCGCGCTCCCAGAGGTTCGGCCCTCCGCGCGGTGCTGCTCGGCGACGGTCGATGATCGCCGGCGGCTGGATCAGCGTTGAGCCCGTAGCGCTCGACGAGGCGGTCGCGCGTCTCGTAGCTCTCGCGGAAGAAGAGGTGCGTGTCGAGCTCGATCGACGTCGATGCCGCAGCCCGAGCTCGGCGACCATGTGCACGAGCACCGACGACTGCTTCTGCCACGAGCAGGTCAGGCAGAGCGCGGTCGCCGAACTCCGCGTGCGCCCAGCGGAGCACGTCCTCCGCCGGACATCGATCTCGACGTCAGGGAGCTGCAGGCTCGGCGTCGCCAAGCAGCACCTCCTTCAGCGTGTCGCCGCGCAGGCCGAGGCGGAGCGTCTCGAGCGGGATCACCTCGTCGGGCGGGATGTTGCCGAGGTTGACCGTCGGGCCCGAACTGCTTGACGAACCAGGCCTGGCGACGCCTTCGTCGGCGCCTCGAAGATCAGGTCGTCGACGCCGACCTCGTGCGCGATCTCGTCGATCGAGCCCGGTGCGCATGCTCGCCGGTCGGTCGGAAGATGCCGGCGGTGCCGCCCTCGCGCGCCTCGGTGATCACCTTCCAGGCGCCGGCGTCGAGCTCCTCGCTGGATCCACTCGCACCCACTGGTACGGCGCGTAGACTCGACCGTCGAGTCCTTCGAGCCGACCTCGGAGAGGACGGTGAAGTCGCGCGCGAAGTCGGCGATCAGCTCGAGCTTGCGCTCGCGCGGGATGTCGATCGTGCCGTCGGAGATCTCGACGTGCGTGAGGCCGAGCTCGTCGAGCCAGCGCTTGTACTCGTCGAGCTTGTCCTGCGCGTAGACGACCTCGAAGAACGTGCCGCCGATCACGACCGGCTTGTCGCTGCAGCACGCTCGAGCTTGCGCTCGAGGTTCGTGCGTCACGTAGGCCGTGCCCCAGCCGAGCTTGACGATGTCGATGTAGTCGCCGGCGATCTCGAGCACGTCCTCCCACGCGCGCGGGCCGAGGCCCTTGTCGATCACGTGCGTGAGGCCGCCGTCGCGCTGCAGCGAGCCGAGGTCAAAGCCGGGCATAGAGCTCCTTCAGCTTCTCCTGCGCGCGCGCCTGGACGTCGTGGTAGAGCGAGTTGCCGTGCGCGTCGATGCCGACGGTGAGCGGGCCGAAGTCCTTGACGCGGAACTTCCAGAGGCACTCGGGCATCAGCTCCTCCCAGGCGACCTCCTCGATCTCCTCGATCTGGGTCGTCTCGAGCGCCGCGGCGCCGCCGACGATCGCGAAGTAGACCATCCCGAGCCGCTGCATCGGCTCGATCGCCTCGTCCGGGAAGCCGCCCTTGCCGCAGATCGCGCGCACGCCGTACTGCGCGCCGAGCGGCTCGGTGAAGCGCACCATGCGCGCGCTCGTCGTCGTGCCGATGCAGACCTTCTCGTAGCTTGCCCGTCGCTCGAGCTTGCGCACGCCCGGCGCCGTGTGCGAGCAGGAACGCGCCGCGAGGTCCATCGGCGGCTCGACGCCCTGGTCGAAGATCCGGATCTGCGTGCGGTCGCGGATGCCGATGATGTGGCCCTGGACGGTGACCTCGTCGCCGGCGCGGAGCTTCGAGGATCTCCTGCGGGTCGGTGATCGGGAACGTGACGTCGTGCGTTGGCCATCTAGAACTCCCGGTCGAAGTCGACGGCGCCGTCGGCGGCGACGTGCGCGGAGGCGCGCCGCGCGGCCCAGCACTGGTAGTTGACGGCGACCGGGTTGAGGGTCATGTGCGTGTCGGCGTGCTCGATGTGGCACTGGAGGACGGTGACGTCGCCGCCGAGCCCCATCGGCCCGATGCCGGTCTCGTTCAGCAGGCCGTAGCAGCTCGTCCTCGAGCTCGCGCGACGATGCGGGTCGGCGTTGCGCGTGCCGACCGGGCGCGCGATCGCCTCCTTCGCGAGGTACATCGCGTAGTCGGCGGAGCCGCCGATGCCGACGCCGACGATCCCGGGCGGGCACGGCTTGCCGCCGGCGCCGACGATCGACTCGAGCACGAACTGCTTGATCCCCTTCACGCCGTCGGCGGGGACGCACATCTTCAGGAAGCTCATGTTCTCCGAGCCCGGAGCCCTTCGGCACGCACTTGACGTCGAGGCCGTCCCAGTCGGGCGATGAACTCCCAGTGCACGATCGGCAGGCGGTAGCCGATGTTCGGGCCGGTGTTCTCGCGCGTGATCGTGTGCACGGCGTTCGAGCGCAGCGGATGCTCGATCGTCGCGCGCTCGGTGCCGGCCTTCAGCGCCTCGTAGATCCGCGCCGGGTGCAGCGGGAAGTGCTCGCCGACGCGGCAGGTGTAGACGGCGATGCCGGTGTCCTGGCAGACGAGGTTGTTCTCGTCGTCGGCGACCTTGACGTTCTTGAGGATCGTGTCGCAGCACGCGCTGGCCGGTGACCGACGTCTCGCGCTCGCGCGCGCGTCGGCGAGCGCGTCGCGCAGGTCCTGCGGGATGTCCTTCAGCGCCCAGACGTAGAGGTGCGCCGCCGCGTCCTCGACGGCGTGCCGTAGATCGGTGTCGACGTCGGTGCTCATGCGCTCGCCTTCTCCGCGGCGGCCTCGCCGGCGCGCCGGCCGAAGACGCACGCACTCGAGCAGGCGAGTTGCCCATCATGCGGTTGCGCCCGTGCGTGCCGCCGGCGATCTCGCCGCAGGCGTAGAGGCCCGTCGAGCGTCGTCTGCGCCGTCGCGTCGTCGATCACGAGGCCGCCGTTCTGGTAGTGGAGGACGGGGTAGGTGAGGATCGGCTCCGCGCAGCGGGTCGATGCCCGCGGCCGCGGTAGCGGCGGAGCATGTACGGCAGCGAGATCTCGGCGTCGGCCTCGGAGATGCGCGTCGTGTCGAGGTAGACCGCCGGGCGGCCGTCCGGCGTCTCGACGCCGCTGCCCTCCTCGACCTCGTCGAAGATCGCCTGGCGAGACCGACGTCGCGCGGGCCGAGCGAGTCGGTGAACTCCTCGCCGTCGGCGTTCAGCGAGCACGGCGCCGTAGGCGCGCGTCGTCTCCGGGATCGAGTAGCCCTGCATCGTTCGGCGGCCAGGCGCCGCCGTTCGGGTGGTACTGGAGCGCGTCGAGGTCGCGCGCTCTCGGCGCCGAGCTCGAGCGCGATCTGCGTCACCTCGCCGGTCGCGCCGGGATGGTTCGTCGACAGCTCGCCGCGCTCCTCGGCCTCGCGATAGCAGCGGCCGCCGGCGGCGAGCACGACGGCGCCGGCGTCGATCGAGCTCGTGCGTCGCCGCAGCACGCGCGCGCCAGCCGTTCTCGCGCTGCTCGAGCGTCGACGAGCGGGCTGTTCGGGAAGCTCGCGCCGGATCGCCGGCCTCGACACGCGTCGCGCAGCGCCGTCGTGATCGCGTGGCCGGTGCGGTCGCCGACCTGGAGCAGCCGCTTCGCGATCGCGCCGCCGCAGCGCGCGAGCCGGTAGCCGCCGTTCTCGCGCGTGAACTCGACGCCGAGCTCCTCGAGCCAGTGGATCGCGCACGGCGCCTCGCCGGTCAGGATCTCGACGAGCCGCAGGTCGGCGCGTCTCGTGCGAGGCTCTGCCAGACGTCCTCGGCGTGCTGCTCGGGCGAGTCGTCGTCGCCGAACGCGGCCTGGATCCCGCCCTGCGCCTTCGCGGAGTTGCACGACTGGAGCGCGCCCTTCGTCGCGAGCGCGACGCGCGCGCCGGCGCGCTCGGCCGAGACGCGCGGCAGCGAGCCCGGAGGCGCCGCTGCCGACCACGAGCACGTCGAATGGGAGCCGTTCGGCCACGACGCAGCATCGTACCCTAATCTCAGGCATTAGCAACCACTTATCCTCGGGCGGCGGGCTATGCTCGCCGACCGATGCGATGGCTGGCGAAGGCGGCGGCAGCAGGGCTCGGCGTCCTCCCCGGCAGGCGAGCGGCTGAACTACGTCTTCCAGCGGCGCGTGCTGCGCTCGCTGCCGGCGGGCGACAGCGGCGCTGCCGGCAGAAGTTCTCGCGTGCGCTCCAGCACCTCGGCGTCTACGAGGAGCACGGACCCGGCGTGCCGGCTGGGGACGCGACCTTCTACGAGTTCGGCGCCGGCTGGGACACGGCGATCCCGGTCGCCTACGCGCTGCTCGGGGTCGGCAGGCAGGTGCTGGTCGACATCCGCCCCAGCGCGCGGGTCGAGCTCGTGAACGACTCGCTCGCGTCGTACGAGCGCCTCCGTGGCGAGCTCGAGGGCGAAGCCGGCTCGCGAGCTGCGTCCGCTCGGCGGGCCGATCTCCCGGCTGGCGGAGCTGGAGGACCGCTTCGGGATCCGCTACCTCGCGCCCTGCGACGCGCGCGGCACCGGCCTCCCGCCGAGTCGATCGACTTCGTCTCCAGCACCGACACCTGCGAGCACATCCCGGCGGCGAGCTCGCGCGAGATCTTCCGCGAGTGCTTTCGCCTGCTGCAGTCCCGGCGGCGCCTTCAGCTGCCGGATCGACCTGCAGGACCACTACGCGTACTTCGACCGCGTCGCTGTCGCGCTACAACTTCCTCCGCTACTCCGACGACGCGTGGAGGCTCGTCAACTCGCCGCTCCACTACCAGAACCGCCTCCGCTCGCCCGAGTACCTGCAGCTGGTGCGCGACGCGGCTTCGAGCTCGTCGTCGAGAAGCCGTCAGGGCCGAGTGAGGACGGCGCTGAACGAGCTGCAGTCGCTGCCCGCTCGCGCCGAGCGCTTCCGCCGGCTTCACGCCGGAGAGCTCGGCGTGACCGGTGCTCTCGTTCGTCGCACGTGCGGCCGTTGAGCGTCTCGACCGCTGCTGCCGATCTACGGTGCCATGGCACGCGGCATCTCGGACTGGTCTCGCTCGCTCCGTGACGGCTGCGTCGTCGTGATCGGCTGGCTGCTGACCGCCGCAGCAGTGCGGGTCCGTAGCCGGAGCGCACGGCCAGACGCAGGCGGTCGACCAGGCAGCAGGTGACCGCCAACGGCATCGCGTTCCAGCAGGCGCAGGCCCAGCTCGAGCAGTAGCACGCGCTCAACGGCACCTACGCCGGCGCGTCGCTCGGCGGCTTCGGCGTGACGCTCGTCCGCGCCGACGCGAGCTCCTACTGCATCCAGAACGCGACCGCGCACCTCGCTGGCCCCGGCGGCGCGACCGGCGCTCGGCCCCGCTGAGCTCACCAGATCGCGCGGAGCAGCTCGGCGATCTCGGCCGGGCTCGCTGGCCGCGGGTTCGCCTTCGCGCCGGCACGCTGAGCCGCGGCCACGGCGACCTCGTCGAGCTCGTCCTCGGGCACGCCGAGGTCGCGGAGCCGCGTCGAAGCCGGAGAGCGCGCGCGAGCTCCTCGACCCGCGCGACCGGGTCGTCCGTCGCCGAGCGCCTCGCCGAAGCGGCGCGATCGCCTCGGCCGCGACCGGCTCGTTGAAGCGCAGCGCCGGCGGGAGCAGAGCGCGTTCGCCGCGCCGTGCGGCGATCCCGTAGCGGCCGCCGAGCGCCTGCGCCATCGCGTGGCCGAGCGCGAGCCCGGCCGAGCCGAGCGCGGCGCCGGCGTGCTCGCGCCCTCGAGCAGCGCGCGTGCGCGCGTCGAGATCGCGGCCGTCGGCGAGCACCCGCGGCAGCGCACTCGCCGATCAGCTCGCGCGCCGCCGAGCGCCTCGCGGTCGCCCTCCGGGTTGTGGCCGGCGACGTAGAGCGCCTCGGCGCAGTGCGCGAGCGCGTTCAGCGCCGTGCCGCCGGTCTGCGTCGCGCGGCAGGTCGAGCGTCAGCTGCGGCGTCGTAGACGATCCCGGCGAGGTTCGCGCCCGCGCCGCCGCCGCTTCATGCGCCGGTCCGGGTCGCGGACGCCGAAGAACGTCGTCCACTCGGCGCCCGAGTAGGTCGTCGGCACCGAGACGAGCGGCAGGCCGCTGTCGGCCGAGACGGCCTTGGCGAGGTCGATCGCGCTGCCGCCGCCGACCGCGAGCAGCGCCGTCGGCGCCGTCGGCGGCCGCGGCGACGTCGGCGATCCGGTCGGTCGGCACCTCGCTCCAGCGGCTCGCGCCGCGGAACGTCAGGCCGTCCCAGCGCTCGCTCGCGACGAGCGAGCGGCTCGCTCGATGCCCAGCTCGGCGAGCAGCCGCTCGAGCTCGTCGAGGCCCCAGCGGACGATCACGCGAGCCGCTCGCGCGCGAACTCGACGAACGCCTGCGGCGGCGCGCGTCGGCGACGCGGCCGGCGGAGCGGACGAGCGAGATCTCGCGCGCCGGGTCGAGCCCGTCGACGCGCGCCGTCGGCGAGCGTGCCGGCGGCGAGGTCGGCCTCGATCGCCGCGCGCGAGATGAACGTGACGCCGAAGCCGGCGACGACCGCCGCCTGCGCACGGACTCCTGCAGGCCGAGCTCGAGCCGCGACGTCGAGGTCGCGCAGGCGCGTGCCCGGCGCTGCGCAGCTCGTCCTCGATCACCTGCCGGACGCCGGCGCCTTCCTGCATCACGATCAGCGGCTCCTCGCGCAGCTCGTCGAGCGTGACGGTCCGGCCGGCGAAGCGGTGGCCCGGCGGGCACGGCGAGCACGACCTCGTCGCGGAAGAACGGCTCGAACGACGACGCCGCGGTGGCGCCGCGCGGCGCCGACGACGCCGAGCTCGAGCTCGCGCTCGGCGACCCGCTCGACGACCGCTCTGCGTGTCGGAGATCGAGAGCGCGACGCGCGACGCCGGGGTGCTGCGCGCTGGAACTCGCAGAGCAGCGACGGGAACGACGGTGCCGCCCGGGCCGGTCGAGGCGCCGATCGTCGAGCGTGCCGCCGAGCTCGCCGCCCTCGCCGGCCTCGCGAGCTCGTCGAGCGAGCTGCTCCTCGAGCTGCGAGCATCCGCTGCGCGCGCGCGGTAGAGCGCGAGGCCCGCCTCGGTCGGCTCGACGCGGCGGCCCGAGCGGTCGAGCAGCTGCGGCCGAGCCGCTTCTCGAGCGAGCGCACCTGCAGGCTGACGGCGGGCTGCGTGACGCCGAGCCGCTCCGCCGCCTGGGAGAAGCTCTTCCGCTCGACCACCGCGCAGAAGGCACGCCAGCTGGCGCGTGTCCATAAGCGAACCTTATCCGCAGAAGTCACACTTCCGGCGCAAGTCCGGTCACACTCTGCGCGCATTTCGCCGATACGATCGCGACTGGGTGGTGGTCAGGGGTGGCCCCAGCGCGAAGGCGAGTTCGGGACGTCGCATGCGGCCGGTCGGAACCGCTCTAGCATCTCCCCGTGGCCGCTCCTCAGCCGAGGCCGAGCGACTCGTTCAGTCGAGCGGTTCTCGACGCTCGTCCGCGGGGTCGCGCCGAAACGGCGCGTCGACCTCGAGCTGCGCGTCCTCGACGTCCTCGCCTCGCCGGCTTCTTCCTGCTCGTCCTCTCGCCGCTGATCGGGCTGATCGGCGCTCGCGCTGCGTCACGACGAGCGGCCGGCCGCTCCTCTACCGCGGCGAGCGCGTCGGACGCGACGGCCGGATCTTCCAGATGCTCAAGTTCCGCACCCTGCGCCGCGGCGCCGAGGCAGCGGCTCGGCCCGTACCTCGGCGACGGAGCTCGTCCAGCGCGACGCGCGGCGAGACGACGCGCGGTCGGCCGCCGGCTCCGAGCGCGTCGCAGCTCGACGAGCTGCCGCAGCTCGTGGAACGTGCTCCGCGGCGACATGAGCCATCGTCGGGCCCGCGCCCGATCCGGCCCGGCTTCTTCGAGCAGCTCGCGCACGAGCTGCCGGCGTACTGGCAGCGGCTCGTCGTGCGGCCCGGGCCTGACCGGCTTCGCGCAGGTGCGGCGCGGCTACGAGACCTCGATGGCCGAGAAGCTCGCGCACGACCTCGAGTGGATCGCCGACCGCTCGGTGCCGCTCTACCTGCGCACGCTGGCCGCGACTGCCTGCCGGATCGCCGGCCAGACGCTGCGCAGCCTGGGCGCGCGCCGGCGACACTAGACTCAGCGCCATGTGCGGGATCTGCGGAATCGCCTCGGCGCGACGGCGCGCCGTCGACCCCGGCCGGCTGCGGCGCGATGAGCGCACGCTCTCGTCCACCGCGGCCCTGACAGCGGCGGCGTACGTCGTCGACGGGCCGCGTCGGCCTCGCGGCGCGGCGGCTCGCGATCATCGACCTCGAGGCGCGGCGACCAGCCGATCGCGAACGAGGACGGCACCGTCCACGTCGTCCAGAACGGCGAGATCTACAACTACCGCGAGCTGCGCGACGAGCTCGAGCGCGCCGGCCACCGCTTCCGCACGCACGGCGACACCGAGGTGCTCGTCCACCTCTACGAGGAGCACGGCGCCGGCTTCGCCGAGCGCGCTGCGCGGGATGTTCGCGGTCGCGCTCTGGGACGCGCGCGCGGCGGCGGCTCGTGCTCGCGCGCGACCGCTTCGGGATCAAGCCGCTCTACTACCGCGCCGACGGCGGCGAGCTCGCGTTCGCGTCGGAGCTCGCGCTGCGCTGCCGCGCGGCGAGATCGACCTCGACGCGCTCGAGGCGTTCCTCGCCTTCAACTCGATCCCGGCGCCGCTGACGATCTTCCGCGAGGTCCGCAAGCTGCCCGCCGGGTCACGTGCTCGTCTGGGAGGACGGCGACGTCGAGCCGTCGAGCGCTTCGCGCGGCCCGCGCCCGTCGCCGGCCGACGAGCTGCGCGACGACGAGCGAGGCGGAGCTGGTCGAGGAGCTGCGCGCGCGCCTGCGCGACTCGGTGCGCGCGCACCTCGTCTGCCGACGTCCCGGTCGGCGTGCTGCTCTCGGGCGGCGTCGACTCCTCGCGCGCTCGCGGCGCTCGCCGCGCAGGAGAGCGCGGAGCCGCGTGCGCACGTTCTCGATCGGCTTCGAGGAGCGCTCGTTCGACGAGCTCGCCGACGCGCGGCTCGTCGCCGAGCGCTACGGCACGCGACCACCGCGAGCTCGTCGCTGCGGCCCGACGCCGCGCTGCTCCTGCCCGCGCTCGCCGAGGCGCTTCGACGAGCCGTTCGCCGACTCGTCGGCGCTGCCGACCTACCTCGTCTCGCAGCTGGCGGCCGCAGCGACGTGAAGGTCGCGCTCTCCGGCGAGGGCGGCGACGAGCTCTTCGGCGGCTACTACACGTACGTCGCCGACCTGCTCGCCGCAGCGCGTCGGCGGCCTGCGCCGGCTCGCGCGGCCGCTGGTCGAGCGGCTGCCGACCTCGACGCGCAGCGCGAGCTTCGACTACCAGGCGAAGCGCTTCGTCGCGCGCGCGCGCACCTGCCGCCGCTCGAGCGCCATCACGGCTGGAAGGAGATCTTCTCGCGCCGACGCGCGCGCGGAGCTGACCGGGCCGCCGACGCGACGTTCGACCCGGTCGACGTCTACCGCGAGCGCTACGCCGAGACCGAGGGCGCCGAGCTGCTCGCGCGGCTGCAGGACGTCGACCTCGGCATCTACCTCGTCGACGACCTGCTGGTGAAGACCGACCGCGCCTCGATGGCGCACTCGCTCGAGGCGCGCGTGCCGTTCCTCGACCCGGTGGTGACGAACTTCGCGCTCGCGCTGCCGCGCGACAGCGCAGGTGCGCGGCCTGCGCAAGAAGCGTGCTGCTGCGGAAGGCGGTCGCGCCGCTCGTCCCGCGCGAGATCGTGCACGGGCAAGCAAGCGCGGCTTCTCGATCCCGGCCGCGGCCTGGCTGCGCGGCGAGCTCGAGCCGTTCGCCCGCGAGACGCTGCTCGCCGGACACGCTGCGCCGCCAGGGCTTCTTCCGGCCCGAGGCGGTCGACGCGGCTGATCGACCGACCACGTCGCCGGCCGCGAGGACCTGTCGCCGCCAGCTCTGGGGGCTGCTCGCGTTCACGCTCTGGCACGAGCGCCACGTCGAGCGCGAGCCGCAGCGGCCCTGCGCGAGCGCGCGCCTGGAGGCGCTCGTCCACTGACGGAGCCTACCGGCCGTTCGGGCTCGGCTATCCCGCGCACTGATCTGCGTCGCCGGCTCGTCGACGCGGTCCTCGCGGGCGAGAAGACGGCGACGGCCGGGCCTGCGACTACGAGGAGAGGGCGAGCCGCCGTCCGCGCGCCGGCGACCGCTGCGTGCTCGACGACGAGCTCGGCGTCCGGCGCGCGATCGTCGAGGTGACGGAGGCGCGTGTCGTTCCCGCGCGTGAGATCGACCTGCAGTTCGCGCGCGACGAGGGCGAGGGCTTCGAGTCCGGTGCGAGGACTGGCACGAGGCGCACGAGCGCTTCTTCGAGCGCACGATCGACGCCGGACACGCTGATCGACGCCGTGCGCTTCCGCGTCGTCGAGCGGCTGTGAACGTGCTGGATCGACATCACCGCGCCGGCCCACGTGCTGGTCTTCCGGCCGCTGATCGCGATCCTGCGCGGAGCGCGGCGACGAGGTCGAGGTCACCGCGCGCGACTACGCGCAGACGCGTGCAGCTGCTCGAGCTGCACGGGATCGAGGCCGACGTGCTCGGACGCCACGGCGGGCGCTCGCGCGCTCGGCAAGGTCCGTCGCTGACGCTCGCGCCTGCACGACGCTGCGCCGCTGGGCGCGCGGCCGCGAGTTCGACGTCGCGCTCGCGCACGGCTCGCACGAGCTGACGATGACGCGCGCGGCGGCTCGGGATCCCGAGCGCGACGACCTTCGACTACGAGTTCGCGTGGCTGCAGCACCAGCTCGGCTGCCGCGCGGCGACGCGGGTCGTCGTGCCCGAGGCGATCCCGCCCGAGCGGCTCGGAGCGCTACGGCGCTCGGCCGCCGAAGCTCGTCCAGTACCCGGGCCTGAAGGAGGAGTACTACCTCGCGGACTTCGAGCCCGACCGCTCCGCGCTCGAGCCGTTCGAGCTCGACCCGGCAGCGGACGCTGGTGGTCGTGCGCACGCCGCC
>ERZ1370068.4226-contig-3309_pt1 | contig 14047 bp, 14 predicted proteins | sample MGYA00561227_ERZ1370068 | MGnify/ENA primary metagenome ERZ1370068 (study PRJEB38410, sample SAMEA6850437) | metagenome | study: Metagenomic assessment of the ecological functions of the soil: analysis of the soil microbiota associated with the...
TTGGCCAAAAACGTTTCAGTTACGTATTGCTCGAGCCGCGGCTACGACGTTCTCCTCCTGGAACAGCACGACTTCGGCAAAGGCACGTCGAGCCGCAGCACCAAGCTCGTGCACGGAGGCGTGCGTTACCTGGAACAGGGCAACATCGCCCTGGTGATGGAAGCGCTCAAGGAGCGCGGCCTGCTTCGACAGAACGCTCCACATCTGGTCAGCAACCTCGCCTTCGTCGTCCCGAACTACGACTGGTGGGAGGCGCCCTTCTACGGGCTTGGACTCAAGATCTACAACGTGCTTGCCGGCAAGCTACGGGTTCGGCACCTCGGAAATCCTGACCCGCGAGGAGACCCTGTCGCGGCTGCCGACGATCAAGACCGAAGGGCTGCGCGGCGGGGTCGTCTACTACGACGGCCAGTTCGACGATGCGCGGCTGCTGATCAATCTCGTGGAGACCGCTGCCGACCAGGGTGCGACGCTGGTCAACTACGTCCGCGTCGTGGCGATGACGAAGGGCGCCGACGGCTTCGTCGATGGCATCGTCGCGGCCGACCAGGAAACCGCGCGCCAATGGACGATCCCGGCGCGCGTGGTCGTCAATGCGACCGGTGCGTTTTCCGACTCGGTGCGCCGGCTGGCCGAGCCCGGCGTGGAGACACTGATCGCGCCGAGCCAGGGCATCCACCTGGTGTTCGATCACTCCTTTCTGTCGGCCGATTCGGCGATCATGGTGCCGCACACGTCGGACGGCCGGGTGATGTTCGCGATTCCGTGGCACGGCCACGCGCTCGTCGGCACCACCGACACACCGATTGCGACGCCAACGCTGGAGCCGCGCCCGCTGCAGGAGGAGATCGAGTTCATCCTCGAGACGGCAGGCCGAGTACCTTCGCAAGCCACCCACTCGAGACGACGTCTTGAGTGTGTTCGTCGGCATCCGTCCGCTCGTCAAGAGCGGGGACGGCAAGTTGACCGCGGCGCTGTCGCGCGACCATACGATTCACATCGATGCCTCGGGGCTGCTGACGACGACCGGCGGCAAGTGGACGACCTACCGGAACATGGCGGAGCACACCGTCGATCAGGCGGCCGATCTCGGGCGTCTGGCGGAGCGGTCCATGCGTGACGCGCACGCTCAACGTCCACGGATACCACTCCAACGCGGATCGGTTTGGCGCGCTCGGCGTGTACGGAGCCGACGCGCCGGCGATTCAAGATCTGATGCGCGCGACACCGTCGCTGGCGGTGCCGCTCCATGCGCAGTTGCCGTACACGGGCGCCGAAGTCGTGTGGGCCGCCCGCCACGAGATGGCCCGGACCGTCGAGGACGTGCTCGCGCGCCGCACGCGGGCGTTGTTCCTCAACGCCCGCGCGGCGGAAGCCATGGCGCCCGAGGTGTGCGCGGCTGATGGCCGGCGAGCTTGGCTGGGATGCATCGCGCCAGGCCGTGGAAGTGATCGCGTTCTCGGCCTCGCCAAGGGATATCAGCTCCCAGCTAGAGCCAGGAGGCACTATTTCTTGGCCTTCCATTTCGCGTGGAGACATCATCGACTCCTGCCAACGCCCAACGAAGAACCGATCGCCACCGCCGCCGCTACGGCACCCAGCATCCTGATCCAGCCGTCCTGGCGTGACGTCATGCAACAGCTCGCCGTCGCGGCTGCGGCTGATGTGCAGATCGGCGCGCGTCAGCGTCGTCGCCCATCGTGCTCTCGACCAATCCTTTGAAGCGTCACGTCGACACCGGCGCCACTGGCGTCGCGGACGTAGAGCTGGATCTCTTCGATCGGCGCCACGGTCTGCGGAATGCCGTCGTCGGCCTTCTTCATCGCCGGCGAGGTCGGCGACGAACACGCGTCCGCGACTGACGTCGCCGAAGACGAACTTGCCGCGCAGCGCGGCGATCGTGCCGTGGTAGGCGAACCCGCCGCGTGACCGCGCTGCCCTCGTCGTGGTCGTACATCGCGACCGGGTAGGTGAACTCGTCCTTCGCTGCGCCCGCTCGAGCACGTCGGCGGGCAGCGGATACAGCTGGTCGAGCGCGCCGCCGGGCCTGGTCATGCCGTTCTCGCAGATAGCCCTCGCGCTTCATCCACCCGTAGTTGCCGCCGTTGCGGACGATGTTGATTTCCTCGATGTTGTTCATGCCGATGTCGGACGCGAACATCGTCCCGTCGGTGAGATCCCAGGACAGCCGGTGGGCGTTGCGGAATCCGTAGGCGTAGATCTCGCCGAGCGTCTTCGGATCGCCGTCGGCGGCGAACTTGTTGCCCGGCGGAATCGTGTAGTCGCCGAGCCCTTTGTGCCGCCGCGACACCGACGGACTGCGCGGATCGATGCGCAGGATCGCCGTCGATGACCGAGTCGAGGCGCTGCGTCTGGCCGGGATTGTTCGCGTTCGGTCCGCCGCCGTTGCTGAACCCGAGATCGCTGCCGCTCGTGTAGAGCAGGCCGTAGTCGGGCGAGCCGGGCTTCGCCGTCGGGTTGAACTCGACGTCGCCCATCGGGTGCGTCAGCGTCGTCGACGATGTGGCCGACGCGCAGCAGCTCGCGCCGCGTGCCCTCGAACGTGTTCGCGGCGGGATTCGTGGCGTGCCACTCGGTGATGACGTTGTGGTAGCTGCACGTCGGCCGCCGTGAAGCCCGGCGGGATGAAGTTCGGCGTCGCCGGGATTGCCCGCCGCGCGCTCGGCGTGCACGGTGTAGAACAGGCCGTTGCTGCGCGAACTCCGGGTGGAAGTCGAAGCCGATGAAGCCGCTCTCGAGCCGGTTGTAGATCGGCGAACGGGAACGCCGCGCGCGACGTCGGCGTAGACGGACGGCTGGCTGGCGCCCGTCGAGCAGGTACAGACGCCCGCGCGAGTCGTTGGCGAAGCGACGGCCGTCCGGCAGCATCGCGGCACGAAGCTGACGCGCGCCCAGCCGGCCGGGTTGACGTCCTCCGTCAGCGGCCGCAACCCTCGCGTATCCGGCAGCCGGACGACGTCCTCGAATCTCGACAGCGAGGCCGCGCTTTTCAATCGGCGCGGGAATCGGATTGCTGGTGATCTGGGCGTTACAACGCCGCGATCGCGCACAAGCACGATCGACGCGAATACGGAAGGAATCGCGATGCGCATGTCGGATTGTAGAACGGCGCGAGGAGGGGACGCGCGCGACTTTTCCAGCCGCGCATCGCTGTCTGCGTTAGAGGCGCCTCCGCGGCGTGGCCTCGATACGATTATCCCGCTCAGCCGGATACGAGGAAGACTCGCTGCGCCACGGGCCATTCGTCGGATTGCCGCGCGACGAGTGTTCAGAGTCGGCCAACGGAAAGCCCAGTCGTCCTGACGATTGGAGTGCCCCAGCCTGTTCCCGGGTCGGATTGGGGTGCCCGCTGCAGATTACCGGCCTGGAGCACGATCTGGCGCAGACCCAAGTACGTGTTCGGCATCGATGGTCTGCAAGCGCTCCACCTCGCGATGATGTGCGCGACCGCGGTCGCTTGCATCGGCGGAGCCAGAACTGGAGTGGCTTGGAGAGAAGGGCGACTCTGATGTTGCCCAGGTTCCTGCCGATCTTCCAAGGCGACAGCAAGCCCGTCTCGAGGGCGATCGTGGGAACGCGAGAGCCCTCAGCGTTGTGGAAAAGCCTCGAGCGCGGCCTCGCTACAAGGCGAAGCGGGGAAGGACGTCGAAGACCGCATGACTTCGCTTGATATGGGAGTCGAACCAGAGCCACCGGGCGCTGACTACTGACTGCGATCACCGCGCGTTGTCAGCGGCGAAGTGCCAGTCGTCGGCTCAAGCTGAAGGCTTGCACAATCCTTTCGGCGTCCAATCAGAACCCATGGTCGTCGCCGGTTGTGAGGAGTCATGAAGAATGAGCACGACACCGCGACGCCGCGCCGTGCCGGTGGCCATCAGCAGCATTGGAGGACCGGCGGGCACGATGATCACGTTGCCGTCGCCGCGCCCGCGGAGCACACCGTCGGGAATCTCCAGACATGTTTCGCCGGTCAGTGTGTAAAAGGCTTCCGGACCCGAATGTGTGTGAACTGGTGCCGTCATCCCCGGATCGTAAATGCTTTCCAGTACACCGCCAGTGTACTCCGTGTCCGGCTTGACGGGGAGCGGGCCGATTTTCGCGACGCGCTCGCCGCCAGACGGGCGCCAGCCGGCCTCGGCGATGGTGAACAGCCAGATCTTTCCAAGCGATTCCACGACGGTTCCGCGCGGTCCTTTGGCTGTCTCCGCCACGGCGCGCGTGGCGTAGGTGTCCAGGTGCCAAAGATCGGGCCCTGCGGCAGTCGCCCCACGCTTCTGGTTAGCCGTAGAGCAGGTGGGGCCTGGCTCGTCGGTCCGTTCGCTGACCGGAGGACACGGCTGCAAATGGGCTTGCCCCAATGCGGGGGAGGCTGCTGCAAGTGACAACAACCAGACCGCCACGCGTAACTTCATCGGCTGTCAGCACCGGTTGCTCCCTCTGTGTGGCCATGACGTCGGCTCCGAGTCGTCTTGCCAGTCAACGACCCCGTGTTTCGACAGCCTGCGCCTCGTCAGCAGTATGTCGCGTTTCGTCGAGGATGCGCGGCGACCTTGGTTCGACGCCTGATCGCCGCTTCTGGCCGCAGGAAGAACGTGAGGATCACGCCGTAACAACCGGCAGACCCGCGCGACCGCGCGTCAGCTGCAGGCGTGTTCGACTGACGGAGGGGCTCAGCGATTTTGGTCGTTAAGAATCACCGCCGGGCGTAAACTCCCGCGCTTCCCTTTGGACAGCTACTGTCGTTTGAACACCCTCTGGACGCGGCAGCCATAATCTACCGCTCGCAGTGTGCCTGTCTCGTCCTCGAAGAGCAGCCAGCTCTCAGCGGTAACAGCCTTGAACGTGCCGAATGACTTCGAAATGTTGCAGTCATCTGGGTTCGCGTTCACGGAGGCTGGTCTGGCCCCAGTCGTGACGCCAGACACCATCAGGGCTCCAACACACAACGCGATTGCGATGCCGATCGTTCGCATGTGACCTCCTCGAAGCTGCGGTAGCCGAGAGTCTCCGTAGCGTGCCTGCTGACTCAATAAGCCTGCCATCGTCGTCGTCGTGAAAGACGTGAAAACATGTCCGTCGTCGCACTTGTGGGATAACACCGACTTCACCGGGAGACACCTTGTCCCATATGGTGGACCTAACCTACCGAGTTGGAACCACATCTCGGCGTTCCTCAGGCACGTGCACAAATTGAGACCCGCAACGTCCACTTGCTTATTGCAATTGACAGACTCAGCAGTTTGCAGCATCGGTTTCGCCGGCCGGCCCTCCGAATCGTCACATCAGCCGAGTGTCATGCTCAGAAGTGGAGGACGTCATGAGATGCGTGCGTTTCGGCAGGTCTGCATTCGTTCTGGTGTTTCTGACTGCGTGCGCGACGCTTGCCGCGGCCGAGGACATCAGCGGAACTCATCAGCGTGACGAAAGTCATCGTCGAAGACAGTCAGCTCGTCGGCGATGTGACGTGCACCATGACGACGACTCCGTGCATCCAGTTCGGCGCGCCAAACATCGCGCTGCGGCTGAACGGGTTCACCATCACGGGTCCTGCGAATCCTGACGACACGACGACCTGCCAGCCGACCTCCGGCCCGCCGTTCTCGGACGGCATCAGCAACGGCACGAGCGCCGCCAACAGTCAGCCGGGCGTGCAAATCATCGGCCCCGGCATGGTGCAGAAGTTCAGACGGCACGGCATCCTGATCGTCGGAGCGGCTGGCGTCAGCACCAACGTCACGATCAAGCACGTCACGTCGCACCACAACTGTTTCAGCGGGCTGCTCACCAATGGCATGACAGACAGCGTGATCGAAGGAATCGTCTCGGTTCGGAACGCGGCCAATTCGGGCGGCGCTCCGTGTGGGGGAACTGCCTCGTCAACAGCAACAACAATCACATCGTGAACAATCTCTTCGGCGGCAACGGTTCCGTTCTGTGCGGCCGCGCTGTGCGCAGCGGCGCCCACAGTCGCGTCCAACAACGACTTCGGCGTCGGTCTCATCGGCACGAGTAGCGGGAACCTGATCGAGCACAACAGCATCACTGGAAACTCGAACGGCATCCTGATTCAGGCGGGTGCGTCCGGCAACACGATCCGCCGGAACATCGCGGCCGGGAACCCGCCCAGCCAGGTATCCAGAACGTACGGGCCGATCGGCTTCGACATCAAGGACGAAGCGGCCGACGAACGGCGCGCGCAACACGTTCGAGAGGAATTGGTGCATCACATATGCAGGACCGGGACCTTCGCCCTGTCCGAGTTTTCCCGCAGTCGTGCCTCCGAAGATCTCGGCACTGACCGCGACACCAGACGTCCTCTGGCCTCCGAACGGCAAAATGGTGTCGGTGACTATTGGCGTGACCGTGACAGACGACAGCGATCCGAGCCCGGCATGTCAGATCACCGGCGTGACGAGCAACGAGCCGTTGGGAGCTCTCAGATTGGATCGCTGACCGGACCGCTCAGCCTCAGCCTGCGCGCCGACCGGAACGGTCTCGGCGCGGGACGGATCTATTCGATTGCGGTGACTTGCACCAACGCCTCGGAGCTTAGCGCAAGCGGGACGGTTACCGTCTTGGTGCCTCATGATCGGCGCTGATTCGCAGCGGCGGGTTCGAACGTGACGACTCGGTTGATGAATCCGTGGACTGACCGCCACCATCAGGACATCAGGGCGATGCCGCATCAGATCGGAACCGTAGCGGCATCGTCGCCTTCGCAACCGCGGTCCACGAGATCGCTTCATCGGTCTGCCCGAGATGGCCGAGCCGGTCGGTGGAGACCCCAGGCCGGCCGACGGAGCAGAACGGCGGCCGTAACCAGCGCATGGCTGGATCGACGTTGTTCGAGCTGCCGATCGAGCGCTCTGGCACCACCGTCCGCGGGGTTTCCAGAACAGTCGATTCGCGCTGCTTCCGCAGCCGTGCGCGATGACGCCGAGCGATCCGGTTTCGAATCTGGTGACCATGCAATCCCGAGCGCCGGGACGACGTCGGCCGAGGCGGCGACGCGTCTCTTTCTTCAGGACTTCGGCCGCGCGATCACGAAACGGATCGATTTGCTTCGGCACGACGCTCTGTCACGACAAGCACCGTGAGACTGCGAAGGCAACGCACGCGATTCTCCCAGAAGTCTGTCGCCGCGGCATAGCCGAGGGTTCTACAACCGCTGGTGGCGCGTATTGACCGACATGCGATTCGCTCGGGTGCGCGACCGGGCATCGCGACAGGCTGAGCGAGGAAGCTCACGCTCGCGCAGCAGCACCGGACGACTTCCCGAATCTCGACGGCAAGGCCCCGGCGCTGTTCAATCGGCGCGGAGAATCGGATTGCCTGGTGATCTGGGCAGCTCAACGCCGCGCTCGCTTGCACACGGCACGATCGAACGCACCGAAACCACCGGAAGGAATCGCCGATGCGCGGTGACGGGATTGCCAGAACGGGGACGAGTGTTCAGGATCTCGGGCTGGCTCGCGCTGGGAACCCTGAATGAAACGATAACCCACGAAATATACGTAGGAGCTGGGAGGCGATTCACAAAATTCGCTGACGCCGCACCCCCGGGCGGGAATCGAACTTGCTCGGGTGCACTCAGACAGCTACATTCGGCACGCTCGCTGGACAGTGCCATTCCACAATGGACTGCCGCATGGTCGTTGAAGGAAACGATGGAGGCGTCTTCAGACACCTTGCGCACCAACGCTGATGGCAGATGGTCCCCGCCATGGAATCGTCTGAGCCGGCGTCACGAATCAGCCGCGAGTAAGCGGGCTGGACACAGAGGAACCCTCTCCTGCCGGCGGGCGTTCGTCTGTCTTCTCTTCACCACGATTCTCTTCTTGTGGAACGCGATCGCCGCGCAAACGGGGCCAACGGTGCGTGCAGCGCCAGGTCGTGACGACGAACGGCGCCGTCACCTTCGTCGGCAACTCCCTCGGCCTCAACAAGGACGGCACGAACGACAGGCCGGGAACTCTCGGGAAGCATCGGCACGTTCATCACCACCGACACGAGCCAGCGGGAGAATCCGGAGTGGCCGCAGGGCACAACCGGTGACTGGCGCTTGAACAGCTCGTCGGCCGTTCTCAGCCTTCCGTCGGGGAGCCGCGTCATCCATGCGGAGCTGATCTGGGGAGGTTCCTACCTCTTCGGCAGCGAAGACGTGTCCGACTTCCTGAACGATCCGATCAACTTCACGACACCGGCCGGAACAACCCAGGTGACGCGCGATCCAACGACCGCCGTCACGCGATCCGGTCCCCAGCAGAACTACTTACGTCCGCACCGCGAACGTCACGGCCCTCGTCAGCGCGGCGGGCAGCGGCACGTATACGGTGGGTCGCGTTCCCGCGACGCAGGCCACGGACGAAGCGAACTTCAACTCCGCCGGCTGGACGCTGGCCATTCTCTACGAAAACGCCGGCCTGCCTACCCGCAGCCTCTCGCTGTTCCTCGGCCTCGAACCGCAGGGAGGCGCCACCGCCTCGGTCTCGGGCATCTGCACGCCGGACAACAACGGAAAGCTTCGGGCGCGCGTGGCCGTGAGCGCGAGCGAGGGCGACACCCCCGATCCCGGCAACACTCGCGACTCGCTTCGATTCGGCCCTTCCAGCAACCTCAGTCAGGATAACTTCCGCCTGTCAGGACCCAACAACCCGGCGGAGAACTTCTTCGCATCGCAGATCAACCGCGACGATGGCGAGCTGGACACGAGAGGGACGTTCGGCGACCGCAACAACGACTTCAAGGGCACATTCGCCGGTGGCCGCCAGGGCTGGGACATCACGAACGTCGATGCCTCTCCGGAACTGACCAGACAGCAGACAGCGGCCTTCGCCCAGGGCACGGCGGACGGTGACGACTTCTTCATCACCGCGCTGGCGATGCAGATCGATGTCGTCGCGCCGGCGTTCGGCGCCGAGGGCGCAACCGAGTGTCAACAGCCCGACGGCGCAGGTCGGCGACGTTCTCACCTACACCGTCGAACTGGACAACAGGTCCGGCGCCGCGGATGCCAACGGCGTCGTCCTGACGGTGCCACTCCCCGCCGGCATGTCATTCGTCGCCGGCAGCTTCAGGCTGGACGGCACGGCGACGGGCGCCAACCCCATCACCGGCGCCGCGATTGGCACCGTGGCACAAAAGACGCGTCGCGAGGCGACGTTCCAGCTTCGGGTGGATTCCATTCCAGTTGCGCCGGCGCCCGCTCGATACCAGGTCACGCCGACGTGGACGTACACGTTCGTGGGCTGCGCAGGCCAGACACCGCAGCCGGGCTCTTTGACCTCGAACACGGTGACCACGGAGATTGCGCGCATCACCGCCGCCAAATCAGCTTCGGCACCATCGATTCGGCCAGAGGAGATCCTGACGTACACGATCGCGACTTTGAACTCCGGCACGGCGGCAAGCCACGACACCCTCGTCACCGACGCCATTCCAACGGGTACGACCTATCGGCCCAATACGACAACGCTCAACGGAGTCGCGGTCGCCGACCAGTTGGGAACGTCGCCTCTCGTCGTCGGCATGCTCGTGAACAGTTCAGCAGTGGCTCTCGCCGGCAAACCTCCTTCAACGCGCCGGCGTCATTGGGCCAGGCCAGTCGGCCATCGTCTCGTTTCAAGTCATCGTCAATTCGTCGACGACAGCCCGCATCGTGAATACCGCGACGATCGAGCCCGATGGAATAAACGGACCGCTCCCGCCTGTTCCGGCCTTGGTGACGACGCCCGTCAACCTCTCGTCTGCAGATGTGAGGGTGAGCATGGCGGGCCCCGTGACTGCGACCGCTGGCACGAACATCATCCACACCATCACGGTGCTGAATGACGGGCCGTCGGCGGCCACCTCCGTGTCGCTGTTCGATGCCGACCCGCCGGGCTTGACGCGGGTGTCCGTGACTGGCGCCTGTTCGGCCCTGCCGTGCAGCCTGGGCTCCATGGCAAACGACGAGACCCGCACGGTGTCGGTGACCTATGCCATCCCGGTGAACTACTCGGGCGCCGATCCGATCGTGAACAGGGCCTCGGTGACGACGGCGTCGGAGGACATTTTCCCGAACAACAACTCGGCGTCGGTGTCGACTGCCCTTCGTGCGTCGGTTGCCGACCTGATGATCACCAACACGAATGGCGTGGCGGGCGTTGTCGTCGGCACGCCGACGACCTACACGATCACCGTCACCAACGCAGGCCCGGCTACGGCGGCCGATGCCGTCGTCACTGATATTTTTCCCTCTGTCTTGACGGGAGTCAGCTGGAGCTGTGCAGGCACGGGCGGCGCAGTCTGTGGCGCCGCGGCGGGGACGGGCAACATCAATGCGACCGTCACGGTTCCCGTCACCGGCGCAGCAACGTTCACGGCCACGGGAACCGTCGACCCTGCCTCTAGCGACACGATCGAGAACACGGCGCGGGTCGTCCCTGCAGCCGGCACGTCGGATCCCACCCCGGCCATCGCCACGGACATCGATCCGATTGAACTCCGGGCCGACCTGTCGGTGACCCAGACAGGCCCCGCAACCGTCGTGGCCGGAAACCACATCACCTACACCCTCACTGTGCACAACGCCGGGCCATCCGCGGACGAAAACGTGCTGCTCGAGGAACTCGTCCCTTTGGAGCTGACCTTCGTGTCCGCGACCGGCCCCTGCACGGCCTTTCCGTGCAGCCTCGCGACGCTTGCGGCGGGCGCGACCGTCAGCTTAGAGGTCACGTACGCCGTGCCCGAGATTTACCTCCCTGACACCGTCGTCAGCGCGGCGCGCGTCTCGAGTTCCACCGTCGACCCGAACGAGAGCAACAACACGTCGACGACGACGGCGACGGTCGACCGGAACGCGGACGTGGAGATCCTCAAGCAGATCTCACCAGACACCACGTCGCTTCTCGGGGAGGATGCGACCTTTTTCGTGACCGTGACCAATCACGGTCCCGCGCCTGCCACCGGTGTCGTCGTCAACGACCTGTTGCCGGCGGGCCTGACCCTGGTGTCGGCCCATGTGTCTCAGGGAAGTTACGTGCCTCAGACCGGTCTGTGGATCGTCGGGACGTTGGAGGATGAGGCGTTCGCGACGCTCACGCTCATCGCCACCCTGACCGTGGTCGATTCGATCACGAATCTGGCCCAGGTCCTGCGACAGAACGAGCCCGACCCCGTGTCCAGCAACAACTTCTCCGCGGCCGTCCTGAACGGTCAGGAGAACGCCGACGTCGGTGTGGACATCGCCGTCGACAAGCCGGCGCCGCTGGTGGGCGAGAACGTGACGTTCACGGTGACGGTGGCCAACAGAGGCCCAAGCCCCGCGACCGGTGTCGTCGTCACCGATCTGCTGTCCGCGGGTCTCACGCTGGTGTCGGCCACGCCCTCGCAGGGCACGTTCGTGGCGCCGGACTGGACCATCGGCACGCTGAGCGAGATTGCCCCCCCGTCACGCTGACGATCGTGGCGACCGTCACGGCGCCCGGCCCCCTGTTCACTGCCGCGACCATCAGGCAGCAGACGGAAGCGGATTCGAATCCGGCCAACAACCGCGCGAGCGTGACGCTCAACGCGGCCGAGTCCGCCAATCTCAAGGTGATCAAGTCGCTCACGCGATCGTCGCCACACGTCGGGGAACTGCTGACGTTCAACGTGATCGTGGCCAACCAGGGCCCGAGTCCGGCGACGGGCATCCAGGTCACGGAGGTGTTGTCGGCCGGGCTCGCGTTCGAGTCGGCGGCCCCGTCGCAAGGCTCGTACGACAGCGGCGACCGGCATCTGGACGGTCGGATCGATCGGGAACGCCGGCAGCGCGGGGTTGACGATCACGGCGCGCGTCACGCAGGCGGGCACGGTCACCAACACGGCGAGCGTCACCGGCCAGCGATCAACCGGATCCTGACCTGACGGACAACACGTCGAGCGTGACCGCTGACCACGGAGACGATCGCCGACCTGGCGATCACCAAGACGCTCGACCGGGCGCCGCGATGCCCGGGCTGGCGACGACCTACACGATCGTGGTGACCAACACCGGGCCCAGTCCGGTGACCGCCGCCAGCGTGAGCGACGTGTTTCCGGTCGCGCTCGTCGCGCCGGCGTGGACCTGCACCGCCGACCCCGGATCGAGCTGCGCCGCCGCCTCGGGCACCGGCAACCTCGCGACCACCGTCACGCTCGAGGCCGGCGACCGCGCCACGTTCACCGTGACCGGCCTGATCGCGGCGAACGCGACCGGCCTGCTCGTCAACACGGCGACCGTCACGGCGCCGGCCGGCGCCGTCGATCCGGATACCGCCAACAACACGGCGACCAGTTCGGTGACGCTGACGCCCTCCGCCGCTCTGCAGATCACCAAGGCGGGTCCGGCCAACGCCGTGGCCGGGACCAATGTCGTCTACACGATCACCGTCACGAATGCGGGACCGTCGGATGCCACCGGCGTCACGCTCGCCGACCCGACGCCCCCGGCCTGACGTTCGTCGTCGAACGCCGGGGACTGCACGACGGCCTTCCCGTGCAATCTCGGCACGTTGCCCGCCGGCGCGACCCGCACGATCACGGCGACCTTCGCGATCCCGTCCGGCTATACGACGCCCAATCCGATCGCCAACACGGCGACGGTGTCGAGTCCGACGCCACCGGCGATCAGCACGAGCGCGACCACCAACACGCCGCTCGCGCGCGCCGGTGACCGATCTCCACATCACGAAGACCAACGGCGTCGACGGCGTGGTCGCGGGCCGGCCGACGACCTACACCATCACCGTCACCAACCCGCTCGGGCCGAGCGACGCGAGTGGCGCCACGGTCACCGACACGTTCCCGACGACGCTGACCGGCGTCACGTGGACGTGTACGGGCACGGGCGGCGGCGCGTGCCCCGCGTCGGGCAGCGGCAACATCAACACGCCGGTGACGGTGCCGGTCGGCGCGAGCGTCGTCTTCACCGCGACCGGCACGGTCAATCCCGCGGCCACCGGCGAACTCGTCAACTCGGCCCAGGTGCTCCCGCCCGCGGGACTCGCCAACCGGACCTCGGCGATCGCCACCGACCACGATGCCATCGACACCGAGGCCGACGTGGCGATCACCAAGACGGGGCCGGCCTCGATCGTCGCCGGCAATCCGCTCGTCTACACGATCACCGTCACCAACACCGGGCCGTCGGACGCCGCGAGCGTCGTCGTGCGCGATCCGACGCCGCCGGGACTGACGTGGGTGTCGAACACCGGCGCCTGCACGACGGCCTTCCCGTGCACGCTCGGCGTCGTGCCGGCCGGCGCCACCCGCACGATCACCGCGACCTTCACCGTCCCGCTCGACTACAGCGGCCCGTCGCCGATCGCGAACGTGACCGATGTGTCCTCGACGACGTTGGACACGAACACGGCGAACAACACGGCGACCGTCGAGACGACGCTGAATCGCAATGCGGACGTGGCGATCAGTAAGAGTGTCGCGCCCGGCGTCGGTGCTCGTGGGCCAGCCGACCACCTTCACCGTGGTGGTGACCAATCACGGGCCCGCGCGCGTCACCGGCCTCGTCGTCCAGGACCTGCTCCCGGCCGGCCTGTCGTTCGTGTCGGCGTCCGCCTCGCAGGGGAGTTACGCGGACGCCACCGGGGCGTGGACGATCGGGACCCTGCTGAACGCGCAATCGGCGACGCTGACGCTCGACGGCGACGGTGACCGTGGCCGGCGCCATCACCAACCGCGCGCTCGTCGTCGCGCGGGACCAGCCCGACCCGGTGGCGAGCAACAACTCGGCCGCGGCGGTCGTCAACGGCGCCGCCAACGCCGACGTCGGCGTGACACAAGATCGTCGACAGGCCGGCGCCGTTGGTGGGCGAAACCGTGACGTTCACGGTGACGGTGACCAACAGCGGGCCCGAGTCCGGCCACCGGGGTGGTCGTCACCGATGCGCTGCCCGCGGGCCTGACGCTCGTGTCGGCCACGCGCGTCGCAGGGCACCTACACCGCGCCCACCTGGACCGTCGGCACACTCAGCGAGACGGGCCCGCGGCCACGGCCACGCTGACG
>ERZ1370068.62-contig-10052_pt1 | contig 14035 bp, 9 predicted proteins | sample MGYA00561227_ERZ1370068 | MGnify/ENA primary metagenome ERZ1370068 (study PRJEB38410, sample SAMEA6850437) | metagenome | study: Metagenomic assessment of the ecological functions of the soil: analysis of the soil microbiota associated with the...
TATGCGCTTCGCGTCGAACACGCACAGCGGGCGCAGCGTGCCCGCCGCGCCACTGCGCCACGGCCTCGATCGGGTTGTTCACGGTGGAGTCGATGTGCTTGCCGACCGAGCTGCACCGCGACCTCGCCGCCGCCCTTGAACGGCACGTAGGTGAACTTGGCGCCCGTCTGCTTCTCGATGTTCGACCGTGATGATCTGGTCTTCCTGCTTCGAGCCCGTGCCGCCCATCTTGAACTTGTTGGGGCCCGCCGGCCTTCACCGCGTCGATGTACTCCTTGGGGTCTTGTAGCGGCGTCTCCGAATTCACCCACAGCACGAACTGGTCGAGCGCCATCATCTCGACCGGCGTGAGGTCCTTCCAGCTGAACGGCACGCCCGTGGCGAGCGGCGTCGTGAACAGGTTGGACAGCGTGATGATGATCTTGTGCGGGTCGCCCTTCGCGCCCTTCACGTCGAGGAAGCCCTCGGCGCCGGCGCCGCCGCCCTTGTTGACGACGACCATCGGCTGCTTCATCAGGTTGTGCTTGGCGATGATCGACTGGATGAGCGCGCCATCTGGTCCGCGCCGCCGCCGGTTCCGGCCGGGACGATGAACTCCACCGTCTTGCTGGGCTCCCACGCGAACGCCGGGGCGAGCGCCGTCAGCATGGCGCCGGCGAGGCACGGCGCGGCACGGCTGCAATGGGATCGATTCATGGATGTCTCCTCGGTTATTTGACGTATGCTCGCTGGAACTGTTGTGCCTCATGCGCCGGTGAACATCGCACGGTGCGCCGCTGTTCCTATCGGGCAGCATTGCTTTCGGAAACTCGCGACTCTCCAGCGCGCAGCATCGCGCCTGGCGAGCCATTGCCCCATACCGAACGACCGCGCCCGCCGATAGCCGCCGCGTACTTCATGCTCGGCGGATACGGGCTCGTGAACGCGGCGATCGGCAAGATCTTCCCACGCCATCTCCCCGCGCGACGAAGCCGATCAGCGCCCGCGCCGATGGTGATGATGATCGGCCAGCGCTCCATGAGCTTCACGAGCAGGGTCGCGCCGAAGATGACGATCGGGATGGAGATCGCGAGGCCGACGATCATGAGCACCCAGTGCCCGCCGGCGGCTGCAGCCACGGCGATCACGTTGTCCAGGCTCATCACGAGGTCGGCGATGAGGATGGTGCGGATCGCGACCAGAGGTTGTCGCTCGCCTCGATGTCTGGGTCCTCGCCCTCTTCGGGCACCAGCAGCTTCACGCCGATCCACAGGAGCAGCGCCGAACCGATGAGCTTCAGCCACGGCAGCGGCGAGCAGCGCGACCGCGAAGAGCGTGAGGATGATCCGCAGGATGATCGCGGCGGCCGAGCCCCAGAAGATCGCCTGCTTCTGCTGCTTCGCGCGGCAGCGAGCGCGCCGCGAGCGCGATGACCACGGCGTTGTCGCCCGAAAGGACGATGTTCACCCCGATGATCTTGAGCAGCGGCGGTCCAGAACAGGGGATCGTCGAACGACATGAGAGCGCGCGGGATGCGAGGGTGAAGGTCTATAATTTTATCCTGCGAACGGTAGTGCAGCGGCGACGCGGATGACCTTGACTTGCATCAAGACGATCCGAGCGATTGCAATGCTCGCGCGCGCCATCGGCAGCGCCTTGCCGCTGCGTCGTTCGCGCAAGGCCGGACGCCGACGTGCTCGCCGCGAAGCGACGCGGCGCAGCGCGGCCAGTGGAAGGCGGTCGAGGCGTACGCGCGCGCGCCTCGCGGGCCATCCGCTCGAGGCCTATCCGTCGCCTACTGGCTCCTCGCCGGCACGCGTCGATCGCGCCGACGCCGCGTGACGTGCGCGCGTTCCTCGACCGTTATCCGTCATCGCCCCTCTCCGAGAGCCTGCGCCGCGAGTGGCTGCGCGCGCTCGGCGCCGCGGCGAGCTGGGACGTCTTCCGCGCCGAATATCCGAGGTCGTTGGCGACGACGTCGAGATCGCCTGCTACTCGTTCCAGGAACGTCTCGCGCGCGGCGACCCGGAGGTGATGGACGAGGCGCGCGCGCTCTTCGTGTCCGGGCGCGAGAGCGCGGCGGCATGCGAGCCGGTCTTCGCCGCGCTCGCGGCAGCCGAAGCGCATCGGCGACGACCGACGTGTGGGACCGTATGCGCTCGCTGCTGGCCGAGGGCAGCGTGCGCGAGGCGCGCGCGCGTCAACGCGCTGCTGCCCGCACGCGTCGGCCGTGAACGAGAAGCAGCTCGAGCGCGCGGCGACGGATCCTGCGCGCTTCCTCGCGAAGGAGAAGCTCGGCAACGCCGTGCCGCGCGCGCAGCAGGAGCTCTCGTATTCGCCGTGGAGCGGCTCGCGCGCAACAAGCCGGACGAGGCCGCCGATCGCCTCAGCGCCCTGACGCCGCGCCTGGAGCCGAAGCGATTCGCGCTACGCGTGGGGCCAGGTCGCGTGGCAGGCGCGCGCTGAACCTCGCAGCCCCAAGGCGCTCGAGTGGTATGCTCGCAGGTCGGGCTACGCGCGCTCACCGACACGCAGATCGCCTGGAAGGCGCGCGCGGCGATGCGCGCCGGCGACTGGAAGGCAGTGCTCGGCCGCGATCCAGGCGCTGTCGCCCGAGGAGCAGCGCGAGCCCGCGTGGCGCTACTGGCGCGCGCGCGCCTGCGCTCGCTCGGCAGCGCGAGGCGGCCGACTGCCTGCTGACGCGGCATCGCGGGCAGCAGACTTCTACGGGCTCCTCGCCGCCGAGGAGCTGGGCATCGCCGCCGCTCCGGAGTGGAACGGCTGGCAGCCCGGCGCAGGCGGATCTCGATCGCGTGCGCGCAATCGCCGGGCATCCAGCGCGCGCTCGGCGCTCTATCGCCTCGGACCTCGACAACGAGGCGCTGCGCGAATGGCTCTGGGCGATCCGCGGCTCGACGACCGCGACCTCCTCGCCGCCGCCGAGCTCGCGCGCGCTGGCGAGCGTTCCCGACCGCGCGATCAACACCGCCGATCGCACGATGCTGATGCACGACCTCGCGCAGCGCTTCCCACGCCGCATCGCGACGCGCTCGTCGGCGGCGGCGCGCCAGTGGGACGCTCGACGAGGCGCATGCGTCTACGCGACTCATGCGCCAGGAGAGCCGCTTCATGCAGCGACGCGCGCTCGCGCGTGGGCGCCGCCGGCCTCATGCAGCTCATGCCCGCCACCGGGCGCTGGATCGCGCGCCAGATCCGATCGCAGTCCGTTCAACGCCGGACATGCTGCTGCAGCCCGACGTCGAACGTGCAGCATGGGCACGCTATTACTTCCGCCGCGTCCTCGACCGACCTGGGCCATCCGCTGCTCGCCACGGCCGCCGTACAACGCGGGTCCCGGGCCGCGCGCGCCGCTGGCGCGACGAGACGTGCGCTCGAAGGCGCGATCTACACCGAGACCATCCCATTCAACGAGACGCGCGACTACGTGAAGAAGGTGTTCACCAACGCCTGGTTCTACCACCACCGCCTCGACCGGCAAGACCGCGAGCCTGCACGAGATGCTGGGGCACGGTGCGCGGACGCGCCGGGGACGCCTCGGCCGCCGCCGCGATCCACCTGACCTGTCATGGACATCGAGACCGTCTGCATCATCGGCGGCACCGGTTTCGTCGGGCCGCTGCGTCGCCGACCAGGCTCTGCACCGCCGGCTATCGCGTTCGCGTCGTCACGCGCAAGCCGCCTGCGCGCGCGCCATCTCACGGTCCTTCCCACGCTCGAGGTGATCGGTCGCCGACGTTACGACGAAGCCGCGCCTCGCGCGTCGCCTCGACGGACATGGACGCCGTGATCAACCTGGTGGGCATCCTGCACCGCGCGGGCGCGCGACCTTCGAGTCGCGCACGTGGATCTTCCGCGGCGCATCGGCGCGCGCCTGCCGCTCCGCGGGCGTGCAGCCGCCTGCTGCACATGAGCGCGCTCGGCGCCTCCGACCTCGGGCCGAGCGAGTACCAGCGCTCCAAGGCGACGGCGAAGCAGCGGTCGTGCAGGCGCGCCGAGCGGAGCTCACATGCACGATCTTCCGTCCGTCGGTGATCTTCGGCGAGCACGACAGCTTCCTCAACCTGTTCGCGACCACGCTCGCACTCTTCGCCATTCGCCGCTCGCCGGCGCCAGCGCGCGCTTCCAGCCGATCTGGGTCGAGGACGTCGCGCGCTGCTTCGTCGAGCGCGCTCGGCGACCCGCGCACGTTCGGCAGGCCTACGAGCTCTGTGGACCGCGCGCCTACACGCTCGAGCGAGCTCGTGCGGTTCGCTGCCGCGAGTCGCTCGGGGCGACCGCGCGCATCCTGCGCGCTGCCCGACGCGGCTCGCCGCAGCTGCAGGCGCTTCATGTTCGAGCACCTGCCGGGCAAGATCATCACGCGGGACAACCTGTCGCTCGATGAGCGGTGGACAACGTCTGCGCCGGGCCCCTTCCCTGCCGTGTTCGGATTCGCGCCCGTCGGCGCTGGAAGCGGTGGCGCCCGACTACCTCGCGAGCGCACGCGCGCGCCCGCTACGATCACTTCCGCCACAACGCAGGAAGGTATGCCATGGCCGCGCTCACGCTCGTGATCGGCAACAAGAACTACTCGTCCTGGTCGATGCGGCCGTGGGTGCTGATGACGCAGCTCGGCATCGACTTCGAGGAGATGCAAGCTTCAAGTTCCACTCGGCGCGAATGGGATGCGCGAGATCGAGCGCTGGTCGCCCTCGCGCCTGGTGCCGGTCCTCTGGCGACGGCGACCAGTCGGTGTGGGACACGCTCGCGATCATGGAGACGCTGCACGAGTGGTTCCCGGAGAAAGGCGTGTGGCCGCGCGATGCGCACGGCGCGCGCCTTCGCGCGCTCGGCATGCCGCCGAGATGCACTCCGGGTTCCGCGACCTGCGCGGCCACATGCCGATGAACATCCGCGCGTCGCACCCGGGCAAGGGCACGACGCGCCGAAGTCGACGCCAACATCGACCGCATCGAGCAGCTCGTGGACGGAGGCGCGCAAGCGCTTCGGCGCGGGCGGTCCATTCCTCTTCGGCGAGTTCTGCGCCGCCGACGCGATGTATCGCGCCGGTGGTGATGCGCTTCAGGACCTACGCGGTGACGCTTCGCCGCGGATCGCAGCGCTACTGCGACGCGATGCGCGCAGCGCCGCGGCGTGCGCGCGTGGATCGAGGCTGCGCTGAAGGAGAAGGAGTTCGTCGCGGACGACGAGCCGTACGCCACTGCCCGACACCGCTAGATGAAGATCATACCGCGTCGGCGGCTCGGTGCGCGACGAGCTGCTCGGCCTGCCGGTGCAGGATCGCGACTACGTGGTCGTCGGCGCCGACCCCGAGGAGATGGTGACGCCAGGGCTTCAAGCCCGTCGGCGCGGACTTCCCGGTGTTCCTGCATCCCGAGACGCACGAGGAATACGCGCTCGCGCGCACCGAGCGCAAGACCGCGCCCGGCTACAAGGGCTTCGTCGTTCCACGCCGCGCCCGACGTCACGCTCGAGGACGACCTGCGGCGGCGCGACCTCACGATCAACGCGATGGCGCGCGCCGACGACGGCACGCTCATCGATCCCTACGGCGGCGAGCGCGACCTGCGCGCCGGCATCCTGCGCCACGTGAGCGACGCGTTCGCCGAGGACCCGGTGCGGATCCTGCGCGTCGCGCGCTTCGCCGCGCGCTTCGGCTTCGCGGTCGCGCCCGAGACGATGACGCTGATGGCAGGCGCATGGTCGAGGCGGGCGAAGCCGACGCGCTGGTGCCCGAGCGGGTCTGGCAGGAGATCTCGCGCGGGCCTCGTGGAGAAGTCGCCCTCGCGCATGATCGCGGTGCTGCGCGAATGCGGCGCGCTCGCGCGCATGCCGCCCGAGGTCGACGAGCCGTTCTCGCGCCCGACGTGCCCGAGCACGCTCGCCGCGCGCCTCGACCGCGCGGCCGCGCGCGGCTACGCGCTCGCGGTTCGCTTCGCGCTCCTCGTCGCTCGACCTGAGAGCGCCGAGGACGCGGCGACGCTTCGCGAAGCGCGTGAACGCACCGAGCGATTGCCGCGACGCTCGCGCGCTGCGCGATCCTGCGAGCGCGAGCACGCTGCGGGCGCGCGACGCTCGACGCCGAATCCACGCTCGCCTGCTCGAGCGCGCCGACGCGTTCCGCCGCCCGGAGCGCCTCGAGCGCCTGGTGCGAGGTCGCCGAGTGCGACGCACTCGCCGCGCCGGCGGCGCTATCGCGCCGCGCGCGAGCCTGCGCGCGCGCGCTCGAGGCCGCCCGCGGCGTCGATGCGGGAGCGCTCGCGCGCGAGCATCCCGGCGACATCGCCGGCGCCATCCGGCGCGCGCGCCTGGCGGCGATCGCCGCGCTGCAGCCGCCACCGGGCACTGAAAGAAAAAGCCCGCCGGAGCGGGGCTTTTCTGCCTGGGCTGCGGCCTGCTGAACGGGCTGCGTGAAACGGCTTAGCGCTTCTTCGACTTGGCTTTGGCGTCGGCCGACTTCACCGTCGGCGACGTTCTGCTCGACCGTCTTCTCGACGGTGTCGTAGATCTGCTTGTTGATCGAGCGCGACGTTGTTGTAGGCGCTCTGCGCGGCGGCGATCGCCGGTCTTCACGTTCTCGACCACGGACTTCGGAGCCGGTCGGGCGCGTACTTGAACGCCTCTTCGAGCGCGGCGACGGCGGCGCGGTTGCAGCTCGGCGGCCTGCTTCTCGAACGCGTTCTTGACTTCGTTGTTGGTCTCGGCGGCGGTCTCGTAGGCGGTGCGCGAGTAGCGCGTAGCGCGCGCTTCATGACCGGCTCGAGCGGCGGCGGAGTTGATGGCGATGACTTCAGTGCACGTCCTTCGCGCCGGCCAGCGACTGCGCGTGCGCGGTGGCCTGCTCGACGGATCTCGCGGGCGGCGCCGAGGCCGAGCTCGGCGAAACGCTCGACGTTGGCGAGGGCTCAGCTGCGCGAACTAGGCGAACTGGTTGATCGCAGCCTCGTTGGCCGCGGTGAACTGGTCGATTTTGAACATGGTGTGGGTCCTCGGATTGGTGGTTGGGCGGCTGGTTTGCTGCACTGCACAACGATCATTTTAGGCCGTCCAGCTCCTGAAGTCAAGGAACTATTTGTTGCAGTGCAGCATTATGCTGGCCCTGCAAAACCCATAGCGATTCTGATTGCGGCGGCTTAGCAAACGAGAAGGCCCGCCGAAGCGGCCGCTCACAGGATCGCGCGGACTGGGCCTATCGGACGTTGCACTTCGCCCTTCTCCTTGAAGTAGCGGACCGCGCCCGGATGGAAGGGGATCGGGCGAGGCGCCCGAGTCGCTGGTTGGCGAGATCGAGGAAGGCGCGCGTCCTTGTGGACCTTCACCAGCTCCTCCTTCTTCTCGAAGATAGTCTTGGTGATCTCGTAGACCAGCTTCTCGTCGGCCTTCTCGGGCACGACGAGCAGGTTCCAGACGTCGACGTTGGTGGTGTCGCGCGCCTCGCCCGGGATAGGCGTTGGCGAGGATGCTGGTTCTTCACGTAGATCGGGACCGTACTTCTTGCGCATGTTCTCGGCCGCCGTCGCCGTGATCGATCGAGCTTCGACCTTGATGCCGGGCGTGGCGGCGAGGTCGGTGATCGACGGCGTGGGCACGCCGCCCACCCAGAAGAACGCGTCGATCTTGCGGTCCTTGAGCGCGTTCACGCTCTCGGCGACCGACAGGCGCTCGCGCGTCATGTCCTTGTTGGGATCGAGCCCGTGCCGCCTCGATGAGGCGCAACGCCATCACTTCGGTGCCGCTCGCCGGCGCGCCGGTGGACACGCGCTTGCCCTTCAGGTCGCGACATCTTGTTGATGCCGGTGCCCTCGATCGGTCACCACGTGCATGCGGTTGCGGATAGAACACCGCGAGCGTGCGCAAGCGGCACCTTCTTGTCCGTTGAACTTGTCCAGGCCGTTGTGCGCGTCCCACGCCGGCGTCGGCCATCGTGAAGGCGATCTCGGACTTGCCGCGCGCCGATGAGCTGCAGGTTGGCGATCGAGCCCGCGGTGACTTCCGGCGGTCGCCTCCACGCCGGGCACGTACTTCGACAGCAGCGCCGCGAGGCCGCCGCCCAGCGGGTAGTAGACGCCGCCCGTGCCGCCGGTGCCGATCGAAATGCGGGTCTTCTTGTCCTGCGGCGCCGGCCGTGGCGACGCCGAATGCCGCGACGACGGCGACGAGCGCCGCGATCAGTCGCTTCATGGTTGTTTCTCTCCTCTCGGGATTTCCTGGTGCGCTTCGGTCAAGGATCGTGCCGACCGGTCAAGCGAAGTAGAATCGAGATCCCAAAGGAAGGATGCGCATGGCACAGGTGATCGGCGTTCCCAGGAGGTCTTTCCGGGCGAGAAGCGCGTCGCGACGGTGCCCGACGTCGTGCCCAAGCTCGCGAAGCTGGGCTTCGGCGTGATCGTGCAGTCGGGCGCGGGCGAGGCGGCGAGCATCGCCGACGAGGCCTACGCGCGCCGCGGGCGCGCAGGTGGTCCCCGATGCCGCCGCGATCTGGTCGGCCGCCGACATCGTCTTCAAGGTCGCGCGCGCCCGACGCCGCGAGGAAGTGCAGCTCGATGCGCGAGGGCCAGATCCTCGTGAGCTTCATCTGGCCCGCGCAGAATCCCGAGCTGCTGCAGGCAGCTCGCCGCGAAGAAGGCGACGGTGCTCGCGATGGACAGCGTGCCGCGCATCTCGCGCGCGCAGAAGCTCGACGCGCTCTCCTCGATGGCCAACATCGGCGGCTATCGCGCGCGTGATCGAGGCGGCGCATCACTTCGGCCGCTTCTTCACCGGCCAGATCACCGCGGCGGGCAAGGTGCCGCCGGCCAAGGTGTTCGTCATCGGCGCCGGCGTCGCGGGCCTCGCCGCGATCGGCGCCGCCTCGGGCCTGGGCGCGATCGTGCGCGCCAACGACACGCGGCCCGAAGTCGCCGACCAGATCAAGTCGCTGGGCGGCGAGTTCGTCCCGGTCGACTACGTCGAGGAAGGCACCGGCGTCGGCGGCTACGCGAAGGTGATGAGCGAAGGCTTCCAGAAGGCGCAGCGCGAGACGTTTCGCGCAAGCAGGCGAAGGAAGTCGACATCATCATCACGACCGCGCTGCATCCCGGGCAAGCCCGCGCCGCAAGCTCATCACCGCCGAGATGGTGCAGTCGATGAAGCCGGGCAGCGTCATCGTCGACATGGCGGCCGAGCAGGGCGGCAACTGCGAGCTGACCGAGCCGGGCAAGGTCGTCGTGAAGCACGGCGTGACCATCATCGGCTACACCGACCTGCCGAGCCGGCTCGCCGACGCAGTCGAGCACGCTCTACGCGACCAACCTGTTCCGCCTGTCCGAGGAGCTCTGCAAGGCGAAGGACGGCGTCTACAACGTCAACATGGACGACGAGGTCATCCGCGGCACGACGGTCGATCAAGGACGGCAGCGATCACCTGGCCGCCGCCGCGCCGAAGCTGTCGGCGCGCACCGCCGCAGACGCCGCGCCGCAAGCCGCCGCCGGTCGCCGCGGCGAAGAAGGGCCATGGCCACGGCGGCGGCGAGCCGATGGCCGCGCGCAGCGCTCGCGATCGTGTTCGCGCGTCGGCGGCGCGTGCTGTTCTGGCTGATCGGCGCCTACGCGCCGGCCGCGTTCCTCGGCCACTTCACCGTGTTCGTGCTCGCCTGCTTCGTCGGCTACATGGTGGTGTGGAACGTGACGCCGGCGCTGCACACGCCGCTCATGAGCGTGACCAACGCGATCAGCAGCATCATCATCATCGGCGCGCTGGTGCAGATCGCGCCGCCGCGATCGCGCGGTGCGGCGAGGCGCGGCCCGACGAGATCATCCGCTGGCTCGCGGTCGTCGGCATCGCGCTCACCGGCGATCAACATGTTCGGCGGCTTCGCGGTGACGCAGCGCATGCTGTCGATGTTCCGCAAATAGGGAGACGCACATGTCCGCAAGCCTGGCCGCCGTCTCCTACATCGCCGCCATCGATCCTCTTCATCCTGAGCCTGGGCGGGCTCTCGAATCCGGAGATCCTCGCGCCGCGGCAACCTGTACGGCATGATCGGCATGGCGATCGCCGTGCTGGCCACCGTGCTCGGCCCGCGCGTGACGCCGGCCGGCTATCGCGTGGATCGTCGGCGCGCTGCGTCGTCGGGCGGCGCGATCGGCCTCTACGCTCGCGCGCACCGTGCAGATGACGCAGATGCCGGAGCTGGTGGCGTTCATGCACAGCCTGGTCGGCCTGGTCGCCATGCTGGTCGGCTACGCGAGCTACATCGATCCCGCCGCGACGCCGGCGGATGTCGGCGCCGAGAGCGACGATCCACCAGATCGAGATCTACGTCGGCGTGCTGATCGGCGCGGTGACGCTGTCCGGCTCGGTGATCGCGTTCGGCAAGCTGTCGGGCAAGATCGGCGGCAAGCCGCTGCTGCTGCCCGGCGCGCCACTGGCTGAACCTCGCCGGCCTGCTCGCCGTGATCTGGTTCGGCTACGAGTTCATGCGCGCGCACATCGATCGAGCCAGGGCATGATGCCGCTCGATCGTGATGAGCGTGATCGCGCTGCTCTTCGGCGTCCACATGGTGATGGCGATCGGCGGCGCCGACATGCCGGTGGTGGTCTCGATGCTGAACAGCTACTCCGGGCTGGGCGGCGGCGGCCACCGGCTTCATGCTCTCGAACGACCTGCTGATCGTGACCGGCGCGCTGGTCGGCTCGAGCGGCGCGATCCTCTCCTACATCATGTGCCGCGCGATGAACCGCAACTTCATCAGCGTGATCGCGGGCGGCTTCGGCGGCGAGCGGCGGCCGCCGGCAGCGACGGGCGGCGCGCAGCCGGCGGGCGAAGTGACGCCGATCAGCGCGCAGGAAACGGCGGACCTGCTGCGAGGAAGCGAAGAGCGTGATCATCGTGCCGGGCTACGGCATGGCGGTGGCGCAGGCGCAGCACACGGTGTTCGAGATCACCAAGCGGCTGCGCGAGCAGGGCAAGACCGTGCGCTTCGGCATCCATCCGGTGGCCGGGCGCATGCCGGGCCACATGAACGTGCTGCTCGCCGAGGCCAAGGTGCCCTACGACATCGTGATGGAGATGGACGAGATCAACGACGACTTCCCGGACACCGACGTCGCGATGGTGATCGGCGCCAACGACATCGTGAACCCGAGCGCGCAGGACGATCCCACGAGCCCGATCGCGGGCATGCCGGTGCTGGAAGTGTGGAAGGCGCACAACTCGGTGGTGATGAAGCGCAGCATGGCCTCGGGCTACGCGGGCGTCGACAATCCGCTCTTCTACAAGGACAACAACCGGATGCTGTTCGGCGACGCGAAGAAGATGCTCGACGAGGTGCTCGCGGCGTTGAAGGCCTAGGTGCGGGCCCGTCACCCGCCATCACCTTCACCACCTCCGGCGGGCACGCCTGCTTCGCCCGGTCGTAGAGGTTGGCGCCTTGTGCATCCTTGGCGTCCGGATCGGCGCCAAAGCGAGACCAAATAAGTCACGATCTCCGGCGAGCTTCGCCCGGCGTAGCGGTGGGAATGCCGCAGTAATTGACTGCGATCGTGGCAGCACGGGCGGTTCCGTCATCTGTGGAAACGCACCGGCTGCAACACGTTCGCTCAGACCTTTACGAGCTTCTTTACCTTCGCCACGTCGCCCACCTCGATGGCTGAGTAAGCGCCGCGCCATCGGCGCCCGGGCCGCTTCGCGCCGGAGCAGCGGCCGCCTTCGGTGCAGGCACCACCGCCTTCTTCTGCCGGTCCCCGCTTTCGCGCCAGGCCGGGCGAATGCGATCGAGCGCGGCCTCTGCCGCCTTCGTCGCGCGCGGATCGGCGACCCGGCGAGCTGCGCGCGAGGAACCGTCGATATCTCGTCGAACGCGGCGCTCATGCCCTCGGGCGCTGAAGAGATTCCACCTTCGCCCGGGTCGCTCCATTCGCCGCGAGCCACTGGGCAGGTGACGAGCGCGCACCTTGTCGTCAGGAAGGGCCCAAAACCGCGGGATCGGGCGGGTGTTGTTGAAGTCCTTGCCCCGGCTTGCGGGTCTTCAGCGTCAGCTCGCGTCGCGAGCCACAGGCGGCTGGCCGTGCGATTGGCATCGGGATTGCGCTGGCCCCGCGTATCGGCTGCGGTCCCGAGGATCCTCGATTACGCGCAACCGCTGTGTTTCACCAGTAGCCGGTTGGATTCGTCGCCAGCGCGGCAAGCTCAGGCAAACCGATGGCGGTGCGCCCGGCCACGCGCAACGCCCCCATCGCATCGTCGCGCTTATCCGCCACCGCCAGCGCCGTCGCCGCTCGCGGCGCCCAGCGCGACAGTGACACGGCATCCTTCTGCCCGCCCCAGCACCCACGCGGTCGGGCGACGTCGCGTCGGGTGACGCCCCGGTGTGGTCGAGAGTGTCGTCAGCCTTCATGGGGACGCCAGGGAGAATCGATGCAGCGCGTGCAGCAGGACGACGGTAAAGGCGCGTGACGCAGAAGCGCTGGTCGCGGATCAGCCCGAAGGATGCGCGGTCCTTCGTATCGGCGAGACCCTCCAACGCGCTTCGCGCGAGTTGCCTGTTGTCGCGGGATCCGCCGCGCTGCGCGCCAGTGACGCTCGCCTGCTCCAGATAGGCGAGGAGCGGGCCGACGAGCGTGACGGGCGAGATCGATCCCGATCAACCGCGGGCGGCTTGGGAAGCCCGCGTACGAGGCTGACCGTTCCGGTCCTGCAAAGACCCGCCGCCGCGCGGGCGCCAGCGACTTCTCGGGGACCTTCATGGCGGCGAGCGCCCGCGGCGTTCGTGGCCACCGCGCCGTCGGCATCGTCGAGGAGCCACCGTCAGCGCGGGCTTCGCCGCCTGGCGAAGGCGTCCCGCGGAATCACCCGCAGAGCCCAGAGCGCCGAAGCGGCGGCGAGGCGCACGCAACGCGGGATCGGCATCCGGCGAGATGCCTGGCGAGCACCGGCGCCGTCTGCGCGGCGGCCTCGACGCCTGCTCGGCGGCCTTCACCTGCTCGGCCGGACTGCCCCGCGCCGGGTCGCCGAAGCGAATGCTCCACATCTCTTTCCCGAAGCGCGTGGCGAAATCGCCCTGCGCAGCGCGAGCGGCCCTGAAGTGACAGTGCAGTCAATACCGCCGAAATGTGGATGACGCGCATGGAGTCCCTTTCGTGTGGGCGCGCTTCGAACTAGCCCAGCGGAATCGCGACCGTGATGCCGCGATCCGCGGTGGAGTCTCGACGACGATCCGAAAATGGCGTAGTAATCGACGCCCTTCAGCGGATTTCCAGGATCCAGCGCGTGGCCCTGGGCGCCACGTTGTGGGCAAACACCTCCTGCATCCCGGGATGTTGATCGCGAATAACCCGCTTTGCGATCACGGGGCTCGATCCAAGGGATCGGGTTTATCGAGGCGGCGGGAGAGTGAACTGAAACGGGATTCCCGTTTTCGATTTCACCGAATCCGGCGATATCCGAATCGTGTGCTCCCAGCGAATTCGGTCGCCACGGGGGGCGCCGCCGGAGCTCCTCGAGCCATTTCGAACGTCTCGATGCATTGCAGGTGGATCTCGTAGTCGGACGTTGGCTGGCTCGACGACGGTCTTCACACCACGCCGGTGATCGTCTGGCCCATCTTCACGTGCGATCCCTGGATCTCGAGCACCGAGACTCGAACCGCTTCGCGCGGACGGTCCCGAGAATGCTGCTCGCCAGGTGCTTGAGACCGTATGCCCCGGAAGATCGGCACGAAGATCGCCGGATGAACTGGGGCGAGAGTCAGAAATCGAAGGTGAGCGACATCCTGAAGAACTCTCAGGCGACGGCATGGCGGCCCCCAGAACAGGATGGCCATGATCCAGTCGGTTTCGGCGTGAAACGAACTGCCGTCTTCGGCGCGGATAAGTGCGCTCATGTCCGACTTCAGGTTGCCTGGTAGCCGGACGGTATGTAACTCAACGCAACTAGACCACTCAGACAGGACGGGTCCACTCCCGAATCGTCAAACTCGCACTAGGATTCCCTGCGCGTTAGGGCCTAATGGCGTCATCGACAACGCCGATAAAGGGGAGAGCAATGCATGGCAA
>ERZ1370068.5644-contig-4663_pt1 | contig 14031 bp, 16 predicted proteins | sample MGYA00561227_ERZ1370068 | MGnify/ENA primary metagenome ERZ1370068 (study PRJEB38410, sample SAMEA6850437) | metagenome | study: Metagenomic assessment of the ecological functions of the soil: analysis of the soil microbiota associated with the...
CGCTCCGGACGATACGGTCGAGAGCCCCCTCTTCCGGGACTACGCGCGGCGGCGGAAAGCCGCCGATGCCTGGGCCTGGCGTGATCGGCCATGCTCGATTGCCTCTGGCTACCGGGGCCGCGCTGGCAAGAGGAGCGCGCGGGACACAAGCCGCTCCAGCTTCACATGGCCACGGCGGTCGGGTTCGAGATCCCGCCGACGCTGGTCACGAACGATCCCGAGGCGTTCCTGCGCGTTCCGGCGCCGGCACCCCGGCAAGTTGATCAGCAAAGACGGTCTGCACAATCGGCTGCTGCCGCCCGACGCGCGCAACGGCTATGCCGCCTACGCGCTGACCGAGGTGGTGGCCAATCGTGATGTCGGTCACCTGATGGCGATCCCGCCATTGCCCGGTCACGTTCCAGTCGTACGTCGACAAGCAGGTCGAGCTGCGCGTCACCGTCGTCGGCCGGCGCGTTTTCGCTGTCGCGCTCGACTCTCAGTGGACCAACCGTACCCGCTACGATTGGCGGCGCGGCGATCACCATCATGCACGGTACGCGGTGCATCGACTGCCAGCCGCGGTCGCGCGGGCGTTGCGTCGCAATCGTCGAGCGCCTCGGGCTCTGCTTCAGTGCGATCGACCTCGTGCTCACCCCGGACGGGCGCTACGTGTTTCTCGAAGCGAATCCGAACGGCGAGTGGCTGTGGACCAGAGCGGACCACGGAGCTCCCGATCGGTGCGGCGATCGCCGATCTCCTCTGCTCGCACGAGCCGGGCACCCGCAGCACGTCCGTGCCCGCTGATCTGCTCCCCGACGCCACGCCGAAGCGGCCGCCGGCCGCCGATCCACCACCCGCGTCGCCGGAGCGACAGGGCGCTCGATCGACACTGCGCTGCCCGCCGGCCCGTGGACGCAGCCATCACCGCGGGCGTGCGATTTCTCGACCGGATCGTCACCAGCAAAATGCATCCCGACGAAGCGCTGCGACGGTTCCGTCCTGCTGGCACGGCGGCATCCCGGCGTCGCGATGGATCTCGTGTGGGACATCGAGCACCTCGGGGGCGCCATCCACTACGACGTGGTTCTGCGGGCCCCGCGCGGCCCGACGATTTCGATCGCCGTCTCGCCCAGTGACGGCGTGCCGTGGGCTCTTCGCCATGCGCACCACGCGCGCGAGAGTGACCTGCTGCGGGGTCAACGGGCGCACGCTCAACGTACAGACCGTCATGGGGTACCTCGATCGGCTTGTGGCACGACGCCAGGCTCGTCAGTAGCCTGGTCGACGGCTGCCGCCCGTGCTCGAGGCGGTCGAGACGTTGGGGATCACTGCGTCCGACGCGGAGGTGCGGCGCGCAACCGAGACGTTCCTCCGTGCGCGCGGCCTCACGGCGCAGCGAGCGCTGGCCCCATGGCTGCGCGCGCGCGGCTGGAACGAGGAGGATCTCGCGCACGAGGTGCGCCGTCAGGTCGTCGCCCGAAAGCTCCGCACCCGGATCGCAGCGGGCCGAGGGCGAGACGACTTCACGCAGCATCAGGGCCACGCTCGACACCGCGGTGCTCGCGCGGCTGCGACTGTCCGATCCGGACGTTGCCCGTCGAATCGCCGCGGCGGCACGGAGCGGGACGAGCGGTGTCGGGCAGGCCTTCGAGGACGTCGCCGCGACCCACGAGGACTTCGACGGCCACCTCGAGATCGCCACCGTCCGACGACGTGATCTGACGCTTCCGCAGGGTCGCGCGATCTTCGCGGCGGCGCCGGCTGCGGTGCTCGGGCCGTTCGCCAGCCGCGACGGCCACGACGTGATCCAGGTACTACGGAGCGTCCCGCGCGCGCTTCGACCGGCCAACGCGAACACTCGTCGACGACCTCCTCTTCGACGAATGGCTGGCCGCACGTCGTCGCGAAGCGTCCGTCGAATGGTTCTGGGGCGATGCCGAGCGCGCACCGCCCGAGCCCGGGCGGCCACCGGCGTTCGATGACGACGATCGCGCTCCTGCACAACCCACGCCCGACGTCGACGCCGCCGGAGCTGCCGGACGACGCGTTCGAGGAGTACGATCGGCCGGAAACCATCGCCGCCATCGCGGCGGCACTCGGCGCACTCGGGTTGCGGGTCGTGCCCGTGGTTGCCGACCGCCGCCTGCCGTGGCGGCTCGGAAACGGACCATGTCGATCTGGCGTTCAATATCGCGGAGGGCCTCGGCCGCCGGTGTCGAGCCGCCGTGCCCGTGGCGGTGTGCGAGCTCCTCGGTATCCCGACCACCGGCGCCGATGCGCTGACCCTGGCCGTCGCGCAGGACAAGGCCGTCGCCCGTCGCTTGGTGTCGCCGGAGGTCCCGGTCGCCCCGCCGTGCTGCTCGACGGCCCGGCCGACGAGGCGCGGCTCGAGACGCCCGTTACCCGGTCCTCGTCAAGCCGAACGACGAAGGCTCGAGCAAAGGCATCGCGGACGACGCGCTTCGTCGCGGACCAGACGACACCGCCGTGGAGCGGTCGCGTGCGCTCCGCGCACGCTACGCGTGTCCCGTCCTCGCCGAGGAGTTCCTCGCCCGGGACGGAGGTGACGGTCGGCATCGCGGGCAACGGCTCCGGCGCGGTCGTGATCGGCATGATGGAAATCGCGCCGACGTGCACCACGCGGCCGTTCGTCTACTCGCTGTCCGTGAAGCGCGACTGGCGCCGGCGAGGTGACGTATCACACCCCGCCACGCCTGGATCCCGACGTGCAGGCGATGATTGCGTCGTCGGCGCTCAGCGCCTATCGCCTCCTCGGCTGCCGCGACATCGCACGGATGGATTTCCGGCTCGACGCCAGCGGCACGCCGCGTTTCCTCGAATGCAATCCGCTCCCGGGATTGGATCCGAACAACAGCGACATCGTGATGCTGGCGGCACCCCGGCGATCCTACGCCGAGCTCGTGCAGGGCATCCTCCTCGACGCCGCGACGCGGACCGGCGTACGGATCGCCTGAATGCCTCGATGAGAGTTCTCATCCTCCATACCGCAGCGCCGGATACGGACCCGCCAGGACGACGGGCGTGGGAGCTCGATCTCGGTCCGGCGGCGCAGAGCATCGCCGCCGCGCTGCCCGACGCCGCCATCGCCCGTGTCCACGGCGAGCCGCGGGAGATTCTCGCGCTGCTCGACCGTCACCGGCCCGACGTCGTCTACAATCTCTGCGAGGCGCCGCGCGGCCGGCCCGATCTCGAAGCCCACGTCGCATCCCTTCTCGAATGGGCGGCCGTCCGCTTCACCGGCTCGGGCAGCGAGACGCTCGCGCTCTGTCGCCGGAAGGATCGAGCCGCGGCGGTATTGGCCGCCGCGGGGGTGGCCGTGCCCGCGACGGACGGCTTTCCCTGCATCGTGAAGCCGCTCGCCGAGGACGGTTCCGCCGGGATCGATCGGGCGTCCGTCTGCAATGACGAGGCAGCAGTCCGCCAAGCGCGTGCCCGGATTGCCGGCCGCGCGCTCGTCCAGCAGTTCCTGCCCGGGCGAGAGTTCGCCGTGTCACTGTGGGGCGGGATGACGCCGGACCACGTGTCGATCGGAGAGACGCCTTTCGCGGCGACCTTCGCCTGATCACCTACGCCGCGAAATGGGAGCCGGAGAGCATCGACTTCGTCGACTCGCCACTCACCTACGACGCGTGTGCTCGACGTGGCGCTGCGCGCTGCCCTCGTCGATGCCGCGCGTGCCACCTGGCGGGCGGTCGATGCTCGCGGTTCCCTGCGCGTGGACATTCGGCTCGACGAGGCAGGCGAGCCGAGAGTGCTCGACGTCAACCCGAACCCGGAAACGGCACCCGGGTGGGGATTCACCGCGCGGCCGTCGAAGCGGTTGGACGTGGGAGCGGTTCGTTCGGGCGCAGGTGACGTGGGCGTCCTGATACGGCCGCTCGTCGCCGCGGACCGCGACGCGGTGCACGAGGCCCTCGTCGCCTGCGGGTATTCACCGACGAGGAGGTGCGCGTCGCGCTCGACGTCCTCTCGCGTCGGGACTCGCCGGCGACTACACGCTGTTCGCCGCGGAGCTGGCCGGTACCGTTCGAGGCTACGTTTGCATCAGCCCCACGCCGCTCACACTCGACACGTGGCATCTCTACTGGATCTGCGTCCACCTGAGTCGCGCAACACGCCGGCGTCGGACGAGCGCTCCAATCCCATGCCGAGGCCTTCGTCCGCACCCACGGCGGAGCGCGGCTGGTCCTCGAGACGAGCGGGACACCACGCTACGTGCGGGCGCGAGCATTCTACGAGCGCGCTGGCTACCGTCGTCGCGGGACGCATCCCTGACTTCTATCGTCCCGGCGACGATTGCGTGGTGTGCACACGAAGACCCTGCGATCGAGCGCTGCCGGCTGAGCGGCTTGCCGCGGCTTAGCCAAGAAGAGGTCGTTCTGAACTATAGGCGTCGAGGGCGATGGCACCGCCGACGACCGCAGTCGCCTTCTTCCGCGACAACGGGAGATCCGCGAGGACCTTCGAGCCGCGGGCGGCTTTGGCGGCCTTGCCTGATTTAGCGATCCGAGCCTTGCCCTTCTTGTTGGCCATGATTCCTCCGTGTGGCACGTCATCGCACCTTCGACGTCCGGCCGGCAGCCTATCGCCGACCCTGAACACCGAGCAAGACACTCCGCTAGCCCATCTCGCGCCGCACGTCCTGGAGAAATCGGTCCATCCAATCGATGCGGATGAAGCCGAGGCGCGGGTACTCGAGGTCGAGGATCACGTAGAACGCGACCGTCAGCACGGCGGCGAAGCAGACCACGTGGAGCCAGCTACGATCGGGGCCGCCGCCCATGCTGAACCCGGCGAGCAGCGCGCAGGCCAGCATGACCACCCCCAGCATCCCGATCACGACCCCGTGCTGGTGCGTCTGGAGACCAATGGTACGCGTGGTCGCGATCGCGAACATACGCGTTCAGCCCCGGCAGCACGAGGTTCGCGACACGCGTGCCGCTCTCCCGGATGGCGATGACGGTGTCGGTCCAGAGCATTTTCTGAAGCTGCCTCACGCGCTCCACGTCGGCCTCCGCGCTCGCCTGGTCGCCGAGGTCAGCGGTAGACCGCGAGCCGCGCGTCGACGTAGCGGCGAAAGGACTCCTGGAGTCGCGGCTGCGCTTCGGGCGGCAGCACCTCGAGCCGCATGAACGCGGTGCGGACGGCATTGGCCTCCTCGACGATCATGTTGCGCCGGGCCTCGAAGCGGAAAGCGGCACTGCTGAACGTGAACGCCATGAGAAGGGCCATGAGTCCGAAGACGGCGCGCTCGACCCCTCCGAGCCCGTCGGTATTGCGGTCGACACCGAGGCGCCGCCCGATGTCGACGAGGATCAGGAGCGAGACGAAGAGCACCACGATGAGCGCAACCGCGTTCGTGACGTTTGGCAAGGCGATCATCCTCCGTCCTCTCTCACGGCGCGGAGAAGGATCGCGTGGACGGCGCGCCCTCTCGGCGCGAGTCTCGAAGAGCGAGCCGTCATGCGCGGCGTCCCTCATCGCACGGGTCGGTGCGGGTGTCCACGTTCGGTGTCGCCGGCGGGTGGGTCAGGGAGGGCTCCTACGGTCGCCGGGTCGCTGCCGCCCAGCGCGTACGACCCGCCGGTGCCTCGCTGTCTTGGGCACGACGCGAGGTGCGGCTCCCCGAAGCCATCCCTGACCCACCCGCCGGCGATTCATTGAAGCAAGGAACGATCGACCGGCATGCGGCAAGAACATTGGTGCGTCGACCGGGGGCAGCGTGCGCGCTGACTTCGAGCGAGTGCTGGCGCTCGACTTCGACAACTTGATCTCCGCGCACGGCACTCTCAAGCTCGGCGGGGCCAAGGAAGCGCTCGTACCTCCATCTCGGCCGGCGATTACGTCGCTACCGGGGCCCAGGGCGCGGTGCAAGCCGACCGCGCCGTGATCGCGGCCGGCCGCACGTTCATCAGCGGAAGCGACGTCGCGCTCGCGCTCGCGCGCTACGAGGGCGGCCCGTGCGGCGACGGCGTCGTCGATGGGGACGAGGCTTGCGACGACGGCAACGTCGTGGATGCGACGGCTGCGACGACAATTGCACCGTCACCGCGTGCGGCAACGGCGTCCGCAACCGGCAGCGAGGCCTGCGACGACGGCAACACCATCGACGGCGACTGCTGCTCTGCGAGCTGTGTGGTCGAAGCTGCCGGCCGGGTCCGTGCGCCGGCGACGGCAACGGCTGCACCGACGACGTCTGCGACGGAGCCAGCTTCTGCGGACTCGCCAACGTCGCGCCGTGCGACGACTGCAGCCCGTGCACCGGCTCGGACGTCTGCGGCGGTGGCGCCTGCGACGGGACCTCGCTCTGCACCGCCTGCGAGCGGTGCAACGAAGCCGTCGGCTGCGTCGTGGCGCCGAGCGGCTGCATCTCGACGTTCAGGAAGTCGACGCTGGCGTTCAGCCGCGATCGGCTCACCTGGCGCGCCGCCGCGCCTCGCCGTCGGCGCGCCGCGCCTCGCCGACGACCACACGCTCTGCATGTTCGACGAATCGGGGCCCGGCGCCGCGACTGCTGCTCGCCGCCCACGCTCGCGGCACGACCGCGTGCGATTCGAATCGCCAATCGTGCTGGCACGTGCCCACCCGGCAGCACGGTCCCTTCGTCTATCGCGACTCGACCGCGACGCCGGACGGCTTTGCTGAGATTCGCCTCTTTCCTGATCCCGCCAAGGGGCGGGTGTCCGTCAAAGTCGAGACGCGCGCTATCGGGCTTGCCGCTGTCGTTCCCACTGCGAGTACAGCTCTTGACGAAGCACGGCTGCGCCGAGGAGAGCTACGATGGCCGCGACGTCGTCCGCAACGACGCGAGCGGTTTTCGGGCGACGTTGCGCCGGCGCTGACGCTGCTGCGACTCCGTGGCGGCGACAGTCACGAACGTCAGGTAGAGAACGTTCTCGGTGAACGCGAAGCCCATGTCGACAAGCGCACCGTCCACGATGCCGTCGAGCGGTCCGTCGAGGAGCGTGCCGCCGAGGACGAGACAGCTTTTACCATGGCAGGTTTCCATACTCGCGCTCTAGCTGCTCCGTCGGAAAAGTAGTCGAACGCCCGGTCGTTCAACAGGCGAGCCTACGGGTTCATCGGCGCGACCGCGCCCAGACGTATGCGATTCAGTCGACGTTCAGTCGATAGACACGCGCCGCCGTACCGCTGAACAGGGCGGCCTTTTCGTCGGCGGAGTAGCCGGAGGCGGTGCGCTTCAACGCGTTCCACAACACGTCGTAGTCACAGGTGTAGCCGTCGACGGGAAAGTTGCTCTCGAACATCGCACGCGTCGGGCCGAACGCTTCGATACACGCGTTGATATAGGGTTGCCACGCCTCGGCCAATTCTTCGGACGACGTCGGCCGCTTGGTGTAGGACCATGGGAATGCCGCAAACGGCATCGCGAGGCCGCCGAGCTTCACGACGACGTTCTCGCAGGCGGCGAGCGTGTTGATGTTGTCGCGCCAAATGCCGAACCGTTCCGCGCGTCTCCCTTCGTAGGTGCCGACACCGAGCGGCGTGCCGACGTGGTCGAGCACGATCGTCGTTTCCGGGAAGGCGCGGGCGAGATCGATGAGATCGGGAAGCTGCGGCTCCAGCAACCACGCATCGAACGAAAGGCCGAGCCGATGCAGCACCGCGAAGCCGGCGCGGAATTTCGCATCGCGATAGAGCCCGCTCGGCGCGCGGCCCGCCAGCGGACCGAGGACATCGGGATCGTCGTCGTAGGACGCACTCTGCCGGATCCCGCGGAAGCGTCCTGACCCGCTGCGATATGCGCGCGCAGGACGTCCTCGACAGCGGCACCGAGGCGCAGATCGGCATGGCCTACGATGCCGGCGCAGGCGCGGACGTCGCCGTAGATCCCGCTCGCGGTCATGGCCGCGACGCCGTTCACGAATTCGGTCTCGCCTACGCAGCGTAGCTCTTCTGGTCCGTCGGCGCGGTACATGGCGCCGCATTCCAGGTACACCGTCGCCCGCACGTCGTGACCGCTCCGGAGATCGGCGAGCAGGTCGTCGAGCAGGTAACGCGGGACGCGCCGGATGATTTCCATGAAGCCGTGATCGGACGGCGGGAGATTCTCGAGCATCGCCGCCATGCCGTCCCACAGATGATGGTGCGGATCGACGATCGGCAGCGTGGGTTCGAGAATCGCTTCCTTCGGATCCGTCATGGGCGGGTGCTCCTGCACCTGTCAGCGAAGCTCGTCGTAGTCAACGACATCTTCACCGACGATGAGTGGCGAATGGCGCGCCTGGCTCCCTCGCGTTTGACCTCATCGCCAGCAGCCGACCTGGCCCACGGCGGCGGACCATCAGGCCGATCTCGATGTTCACGTCCGCGTGGGAGCGCGGTGGGTAGTCTCTCAGAGCCCGTGAAAGAATCGCCCGGCTGAGGCGGGTAGTTTCCGGAATAGCGTGCTGGCCTGCAGCGAATGGGCTGGTTCACCGCTGCTCAGCATCCCGACGCGGAGGCCACTGACCGTCTGCTCATTGACCACCGTGCTATGCGGGTGCCCACCGCGCGGTCCACGTTGGTCGCCAACGGAGACGGATCCACAGTCGGACATTGTGCGTCAGCGCCGCCCACACGGCCTCCCGCGTCACGTTGCGCAGGCCCCGCAGCCGAAATTGCCGAAGCCCCAGCGTGGCCTTGAGCTGCAAGTTCGAAAATTCGGCGACTGCTCCGCGTTGACGGTAGACCGCTTGGGCGGCCTCGGTCTGCATCTTCGTCACGAAGGCCGCGACGCCCGGATCGTCTTGCGCACGACAGACCGTCCGCCCGTGGCGAGGCGCGGACAGCACCGCGGCTTGCACGCGCACCCGCGCAATCGGCCGCGGCGGCCCGGTACGCATGCAGCGTCTTGCCCCGCCCCGCCTTCTCCTTCCCCGCATACCGCAGCGTCTTTCCGGCGGGACACGTGTACCGGTCGCCGGCCGCATCATAGACAAAGGCCTGCGGCCAAAACTCCGGCGTGACGCCGCGGCGCTTGAGCTGCGCGGCCGCGCGCCCCTCACTGCTGAGCAGCGCGCCGAAGAAATCAATCCCACGTGCCTCCATCGCGAGAATCGTCTCCCGCGTCGTGAATCCCCATCGACGACCAGCTGCTGGGGCACCGCGCGCAGATTCGCCTCGATGCGGGTGACGCTGTCACCCAGCTGGCGATAGTCGCTGCCCGCTTGCGTCGCGCCGATCCCGACGATGGCGCCGGCGGCGGCATCCGTACTCACCTGCACGTTGTAGCTCGGGACATACCCGCCGTCGGCGTGCTTCATTACGCGGGCCTCCGGATCGGTCACGCTGACCCGTGCCTGCTGCGGATCGGTCCCGCGGGGCTTCGTGGCCCGCACGTGCTTCAGTTCCTCAGGGCCTGTTCCAGCCGCTCGGTCCGTTCGCGCGCCGCTCGTTGCCGCGCCTTGGCAACCCGCTGACTCACCTCTTCCACCCGCGGATCGCCCATCGCCACAACCTGCTGGCGGGCTTCTTCTAACCACGCGCGGACCCGCGCTTCTCGCCGAAACGTATCCACGCCGGCATGCGCGCGTATCTTCGTGCCGTCGTGCATCACGCGCTCGAGAGTGATCAGGCCCTCCGCACTGAGCACGCCCAAGACCTGCACGAACAGCTCGTCCAACGCCGTCTTCTGATCGACGCGGAAGTCCGACAGCGTGTGGTGATTCACGGGCTCCATCCCCGTCAGCCACTGGTACGCCGGGTGGTACCCACACAACCGCTCGATCTCCCGCGCCGAGCTGATGCCTTCGCTGTACGCGCGTAGATCCACAGGCTCACGAGTAGTCGCGGATCGGTGGCGTCGCGCCCCGGCGCGCCTTCCACCGCCGCAATCGCGGCGTACAACGCGCTCAAATCCAGCCGGCCCACGAACTCCCACACCGCGCGCACCGGATGGTCCTCGGCCACCAACCGCTCCACGTCTACCGGTCGCAACACGAGCTGCTGCCGGTCGATCGCTCGAACCCGTACCTTGCGCGCCTCCGCCATCCCCCACCTCCCGGTCCTGCCGTGCTCGCTACAGTCTACGGCACACGCGCATTTTTTCACGGCTTCTCAGTTTGATGATGCACCGTAGTCTCGGACTGCCACGAGCTGTCTTTCGTACGGTGTCGCCGGCGGGTGGGTCAGGGATTGCTCCTACGGTCGCCGGGTTCCTGCCGCCCAGCGCGTACGACCCGCCGGTGCCTCGCTGTCTTGCGCACACGCGAGGTGCGGCTCCCCGGAGCCATCCCTGACCCACCCGCCGGCGATTCTTTGAAGCAAGGAACGATCGACCGGCGCGCAGACGGCCGTGCCGAACGCCGATGCGGCAAGAAGATTGGTGATGATGCAGCAGGCGGGCGGGTCGGGGAGGGCTCCGGGGAGCCGCACCTCGCGTGTGCGCAAGACAGCGAGGCACCGGCGGGCAGTACGCGCTGGGCGGCAGCGACCCGGCGACCGTAGAAGCCATCCCCGACCCGCCCGCCTGCTGCCACCGCTGCGCTCCACTTTGCCGGCTTCAAGCCTTTCCTGAACTCGAGCAGCGCCTTCGGGTCGTCGGAGATGATCCCGTCCACGCCGAGCTCGACGAGCTTCTTCCAGACCTCCGGGGTGTTCGCGGTCCAGGGCACGACCTTGACCCCGGCCGCGTGCAGTCCGGCGACGTCCTCGGCGGTGAGCCACTCGTAGTTCGGGGAGACGATGTCGGCGTGGACGCGTGTGGCGAGCGCGGCGAGCGGCTCCGTCGGCCGATCCTCGACCAGGGCGGAAAGGATCGTATTGGGCGCCAGCTTCTTGGCTGCCTCGAGCGTGCGGTAGTCGAACGACTGGAGGATGAGACGGTCGCGCAGCTGGTGCCGCTGGGCCGACTCCAGCACGAGGCGCGTGAAGGGCTCAGGCGCCGGGGTGTACTCCGGATGCGCTTCCTCGCTCTTGATCTCGACGTTCAGATGGACCGTTCGGGCCCTTGGGTCGGTGGAGGTGTCCAGCCAGGTGAGGACCTCCTCGAACGTGGGGATGCGCTCCTTCTGCTGGGGCACCTGCTCCTTGAACCGCGGGTTGATCAGCGAGCCGCAATCGTAGCGCTTCAATTCCTCGATCGTGAGGCTGCGGACGAGGATCTTCGCGGCGATCCGCTTGCCGTCGGGGTCTAGGCACGCGTCGGGGTTGAGAAAGGGATCGTGGGTCACCACGAGGACGTCGTCCTTGGTCGCGTGCAGGTCCATCTCGAGCGTGTCGACGCCGAGCGCGGAGGAGCGTAGCGGAAGGCCGCGAGGTGTTCTCCGGGCGGGCCGAGCGCGCCCCGCGATGGCCCTCGACTTCCGAAGCGAAGCGGCGGGCGAGGCGAGGCAGAACAAGACGACGACGGCGGCGGTGACGGCTTTGGTCGGCATGGAGCCACTCCCGGGCGGCGCGGCGTGCGTATGTGAGCGGTAAGGAGGAAACCGCGGGCCGGCGCTAGACTGCGTGGCCGGTCTGCGCTCGTGGAGTTGGTCGGAACTGTCCAATAGTAGCTAGACCGGTCTGAAGGGAACGAAGGATGCCCAAGCGAGTCCCAGTCCAACTCGAAGGGTCACTCGCCATCGCGGCAGTCGGGATCATCGTGGCCTTCAGCGTCATGAACTACGCCTACCACTACGATGTCCTTCCGTTGGGGGTCGGTCGATCGGCGGTGGGCTACTTCCTCGCTGTGCAGCTGCGCGTTCGGCATCGCTCTTCCATCGGTGGTCCTCGGCTTCCAGTGCCCGTGCCCCGAACGCAACGCTCTCGAGCATCGGCGTATCTCTTGGCGCACGAGACGGCGTCGCCGCAGTGGCAGCACTGATCGCGGGTGCCGTCATGGTGGCTCGCACTCGGCGGCGACCTCGCCGGCGTTGGTTTGGTCGCATCGGAACCCCGCTGTGCTTCTGGTGGCCAGCACCGCGAGGTGTTGATCTTCACCGGCCTCCTCCTAGCGCTTGCTCGGAGATGGTGCAGAGGATCGGTCGGTGGGAGACACCATGCGCGGTGCTGGCCTCGGCCTAGGTTCGGACTCTTTCACTTCACCTACCCGCCTCCGTGGGCCACCTGGAGCGTCGCTTTGGGGCTGGCGGTGGTGTGGATCGGCGTCAACCTTGTGTTTCTGGTGACGCACGCGCTGTTGGCTGCGATCGTCTTCAACAACTGCATGGCGCTGATCGGATTCGTTCAGAACGATCTCACGCTTCCGTTGGGGGGTGGCGTTCGGTCTCACGAGCTGGTTAGTCGCAATCGGGATCGCACTGGGGACGGTCATCACCTTCTCGCGCCGTCGAGAATACAATGGTCTAACAAGCGAATGGAGTGGTCCCGCATGATACGATCTTTGGAGACCTACCGAGGCACGGCCGGCCGCTCATCCGCCACACGTTAGGCAGCGTACAAGCCTTCACCGTCGGACCATCCTGCAGCTAATAGTAGATCGGGCAATGACATCCACCCATGAAGGCCTCGCCTCTCGGCCGATGAGGCGCTGGGGCGGATGATCGCAGAAGGAGTGACTGCGCGCTGTAGGACAGATGACCGCTGAAATTCGAATCGTTCAGGCGATCTCACGACTCCTTCCATAGGGCCGCGGTGCTGGCGATGACGCGGGAACTATGCGCGCGACCCGGTGGGCGACGGCTGTGACCTGCCAGACCATCTTCCAGGCCGTTCTCATCGAGAGGCTCCATGCCCACCCGACTTCCACACTCATCTTCCTCGCGCTTCACGAGGATCAGCCCGTCGGAATCGTCACCTGCTTCGTGGGGTTTCTCCACGTTCGCGGCCAGACCCTGGTCAGCGCTGCACGACACTCCATGTGGCGGCTGCACGTCGCAGGCTGGCGAGGCGTGGGCAGGTCGTTGCTTGGGAGCGGTCGAGAAGAAGGCGAGAGAGCTCCGGGTGCTGCAAGCGGCCCTGACCCTCGAGGTGCAAGAGAACAATCACGTCGCGCTGGAGTTGTACCGCGGCTTCCCGGGTTCGAGAGCGGCCAGTACCATCATCCGGCTGCCGGAGCCGTACTGTTCCGGCAGGAAGAAGCTGTAGTGCCATCCTTGCAGCTGGCAGCAGATTGGTGGAATGCCGCGATTCACGCGGCCGTCGCCTGGCGGCGCGCAGGGCATCTTTCCGTCACTGCGTCTGGCAATTGCCGACGGCGATGCGCTCTTCGCGTTCCGCCATCGCCATGATCGCCGTTTCATCTCGTCTGGCAGATCACGGCGTTCGCGGCGTTAAACACGGCAACGACGTTGCTCTGCGCTGGCACTACGCCGTGGACACGATCGCCGGAATCTCGCGCTCGGTGGCGGCGCCGCGATCGCGAGCGCGCGGATCGCGGAGTGGGAGTGCGCGCGGCGCTGCGCCGGATGCAACGCGTGGCCGGCGCCGTGGTCGCCTGCTTCTCCTTCGCATGAAGCGCTCCGCGTCGTTCAGCAACGGGTGGCGCAGTTCGACGCTCAGCATCCGCCAACGGAGTTCCGGAGCTGCACCGTGAGGTAGTTGTCGACCGCGAAATAGCGGTCGGGCGCGACCGGCCCGGGCAGCCCGGGTTGTCCTTGGCCCCTTCAACTGGAGCTTCAGGGCGTCGGGCTTCCCGTCGATGCGCAGGCGTTCCACGCCGTCCGCCGCTCGCGTGGCGTCCTTGTACTGATAGCGGACGCCGCTTATTGGTCAGACCTTCTGCCACTGCGCGCCGGCCGGGACGTCGAAGCGCGTGACGAGCACAGGGACGCCGCCGACCTCGTCGTAGACGCGAGCGCGTAGTCCGTGGTTTGCGTCGGATCGCCGACGAGGGGCTGGGGGTGACGTCATCGTGGTCCTTCAGGACCACTGAAACTTGTCCGCTTAGCGCCGCCCGCGACGTCGCGGAGGTCCAATCGTCGATCGCGACAAAGGTGCACTGCGGGTGGGGCGCCGGCACACCGCGGCCGCCGTGCAGCCGAGGACGGCGTCGCGAGTCGGTCGTGCGAATGTCACCGTCGTCGCAGGCGAGCGCGTCGAGAAGCGGGGACGCAGGTTTCCGGAGACCGTCGCAGGTCTCGC
>ERZ1370068.2601-contig-174_pt1 | contig 14027 bp, 20 predicted proteins | sample MGYA00561227_ERZ1370068 | MGnify/ENA primary metagenome ERZ1370068 (study PRJEB38410, sample SAMEA6850437) | metagenome | study: Metagenomic assessment of the ecological functions of the soil: analysis of the soil microbiota associated with the...
GAACTTGGTTTTCTCACGCGATTCCCTACGATGTCGCGTCATGTTGCCTCCCGAACGGACGCCGCGTCAACGGATCATCGACTTGATCACCGGCACCAGGCTATCGTCTTACCAGTTGGCACAGATGCTGGGCATTCCCGAGCGACAGGTCGAGGAGCATCTGACCCACGTCGTGAAGACCATCGCGCGCGACAAGACAAGGCGGTTCATCCTGGACCCGGCACGCTGTCAGGACTGTGACTTTGTCTTTCGTGACCGCAGCCGTCTGACGAGTCCAAGCCGCTGCCCGCAATGTCGAAGCGAAGCCATCGCGGCACCACGCTACGGCATCGATCTATTTGCGCCGCAGCTTGAATAGCTCTCCGCCTGATACATTTTGCATTTTCTTTGGCCTCCTCGGCAATTTATGTTTAGCGTAGAATAGAAGGCCTTGGCTGGATGTCTCTTAATGAGACCGAGACAAACGCCACGCGACCAACGCTGGTGGCAGAAACTGTGAGAGCGATCGGAGAAACAATGAGACAATGGATCCACATAAGAGGCCGTTGTTTTCTGTGTTGTCCTAGCCGCCTGCAGCGGGGACAAGCCGAAGGAACTGCTCGAGACCAGCCGAGCTGGAAGAACGGCAACACAACGTGGTCCATGCAAAGCAACTGTACGAAGACCTCGTCCGTCTCTACCCATCCAGCCTACAGGCGGAAACCGCACGCAAGCGCCTCACCTCACTCTCAATCAAAGCCAGTAGTTCACCTGGCCTGGTCATCCTCTGGCCCCTCCCCCTCACTCACTTCTTCTGATCAGACTGCGGCAAGGTGTCCCTCTCAAGATCACCCATTCCCCATCTTATGAGGCATAGCGCCGAAGAGCAGCCCTGCTACGCTTCGAAGCAGACACCTTAGAAGGAAGGGGCGATTACCAGGGAGGGTGAGATGGCCAGGACCTATGTCGTTCGAGCGGGGCAGCGCATCTCGATCCACTGTCCCTTTCTGTATCATGGCGAGGACTTCCACGGGAAAGGGCACCTCTGGGATCTGTCGGCATCCGGCTGGCGAGCCACGGGAGACCACCCGGTCGCACCGGGTATGAGTATGCCGGTCTACCTCGAACTTGCCGATGATGGAGAGTCCAAGTATTTACTGATCGACTCCGCTATTGTCCGGTGGTCGAACGGACGCGATGCCGGGTGGGAAATCCGAACGATTGATGCGACATCGCGTGCCAGGCTGATTCGGTTTCTGGATCAGGTAGAGAGACGAGTTGTCCTGCGAGTTGGTAGGAGCAAGGATCTCGGTAACACGCTCTTCTGCATTCACTGCGAGCCCCGAGGAAACCATGGGAAGAACGCGTTCGTCGTCCGTTGGTAGGCTCGATAGTCCTCTCCCGGCTCGCGAGGGCCTGTCGCTCCGTCCAGGGAATGCCCGTGACTTTCAGTAGTGCCCACCCCATGCCGATCGGGCCAATCCAGGTCAAGAGCCATCCAGGCGCGCTCACTCCCATGATAACGTAGGCCCACCAGTGCAACCATTCAAAGAAATAATTCGGATGGCGTGAATAGCGCCAGAGTCCATCGCAACAGACCCGGTCGTGATTCCACGACTTGGATCGGAATTGCGCGAGCTGCCGGTCCGCCATGGCTTCCCCGGAAACCGCGACGATCCAGATCAGCAACCCGACGAGCTCGATCAGCGCGAATGAGGGTCGTGGGTTGTGGATCAGAACCAGAAACGGGAGGGAGAAGGCCGCCACGGCCAGCGCTTGCAGTTGAAAGTATCCGAACATCTTGAGCCGTTCGGATGAGCCCCATTGCTCGCGCAGGCGGCGATAGCGAGCGTCCTCCGTCTTACCGATCACCCGATTGAGGAGGATGTAGAATCCCAGCCTCCCTGCATAGAGCACGGCCAAGGCAGCCACCAGCATTTTTCGCTCTGTGTCGCCGGTGACCTGTGTGGCGTACCACAGCACGACCGCGATGAGACCCGCGCACCAGCCGACGTCTGCGATCGAGGCATTGCGCACGCGCAGTTGCAGGACCCATAGGCCCACCATGACAACAGCCATGGCCAGATACGCAGTGAGGACGAGGGACAGAGGATCCGATCCCATCATCGCCTCCTCCGATGTCCCGGTTCCTGCGCTTCACGTTTCACGCTTCACGGACTTCCGTCGAGGTAATCCCACAAGTCCGCACCTCGGCGTGAACGTCCGGCGAGCCATTCACGAAACCCCGGAATGCGAAACGACAGGAGGCTCTGGATCTTGTCGTAGCGGAGCGATAGGTCGGCGGGCCGGAGGCTCCCAACGTGGTTCCGTGCGGAGCCTTTCATCAGGTGGCCTTTCAACTCCGGACACCAAGGCAGCAAGGTTTCACCAATTTCCCAGCGCGAGAGCCGTTCGCTCCCGCCCAGGTGATAGAGACCCGGCTGCTTGCGATCGACTAATTCCCAGACGACTCGGGCGATGACACCGGCAGGAAGCGGGCAGCGGAACTCGTCGGCATAGAGCGTCACGTCCTTGCCGGCCTTAGCGGTCCGACACATATCTTCGACAAAACTCCTGTCGCCGGTCTCCGAAGTTCCGGCAGTCAGGACAATCCGAACGACTGTATGTCCGGGATTCTGCAAGACGGCCTGTTCGGCTTCCAGCTTGGTCTGGCCGTATACGTTGATCGGGTTCGGTTCATCCATCTCGCCATACCAGCCGGTCCTCCCGTCGAAGACTTCCCGCTGGACAGGAAGATGAAGGGAATGTCCTGGGACAGCTGCGCGAGGTGCGCAGTGGCCTCCACATTGATGCGGCGGGCTTGTTCAGGATCTTGCTCGCAGTCTTTCGTCCGGCTGAGAGCCGCGCAATGAATGACCGCCAGGGGCTTCAGTGAACGAACGACGCCGGTCAGGCGCGCGGCATCGGTCAGATCGACATCCTGCCTGGTGATGCCACGCACATCCCACTGCGGCGCCCAGCGCTGGCGCCGTCTTGATGAGATAGTGGCCGATGAGTCCCTGCCGCACCGGTAATGAGAACGAGCGGTGCCATAGAGGAGGACGCGTTACTGAGCGCGTCAGTTTGCGGTAGCGAATGCGGTGCGGCTGATCGGCTTCCTTGCCCAACCGCTTCTTCCGGTCCGCTTCGTACTCGCTGTAGTTCCCTTCGAACCAGACCACCTTGCTGTCGCCTTCGAACGCCATGATGTGGGTCGCGATCCGGTCCAGAAACCAGCGATCGTGACTGCTGATGACGGCGCAACCGGCGAAACTTTCCAATCCTTCTTCAAGTGCGCGCAAGGTGTTGATGTCGAGATCGTTGGTCGGCTCGTCGAGGATGATGAGGTTCGCCCCTTCTTTCAACATACGGGCCAGGTGCACCCGGTTGCGTTCGCCGCCGGAGATGTCCTTCACCTTCTTCTGCTGATCGGTGCCGGCGAAGTTGAACCGGGCGCAGTAGGCCCTGGCGTTGACTTCGGCCTTGCCGAGCATGATGGTCTCGTGGCCCTCGGAGATGATGTCGTAGACGGATTTGTTCGGATCCAGGCTGCGATCCTGGTCCACGTAACCCAGCTTGACCGTCTCACCAATCTTGATCGTTCCCGCATCCGGTTTCTCTATTCCCGATGATCATCCGGAACATCGTCGTCTTACCGGCTCCGTTCGGACCGATCACGCCGACAATGCCGCCTTTGGGAAGACTGAAGTTCACATTCTCGTAGAGGACCTTGTCCCCATAGGCTTTGCTGACGCCCTTGGATTCGACGACCACATCGCCCAGCCGTGGGCCCGGCGGGATGTAGATCTCCAAATCTGCGGCCTGCTCGTCCTGTCTCTGATTGACCAAATCCTCATAGCGGTTGAGCCGCGCCTTGCCCTTCGACTGACGGGCTTTCGGCGACATGCGGATCCATTCCAACTCATGCTCCAAAGACTTGCGGCGCTTCGATTCGGCTTTTTCTTCTTTCTCCAGCCGCACCTGCTTCTGTTCCAACCAGGACGTGTAATTCCCCTGGAATGGAATGCCATGACCGCGATCGAGTTCGAGAATCCAGCCGGCCACGTTGTCGAGGAAGTAGCGGTCGTGCGTGACGGCGATGACCGTGCCTTTGTATTGCTGAAGATGCTGCTCAAGCCATTGCACGGACTCGGCATCGAGATGGTTCGTCGGCTCGTCGAGCAATAAGATATCCGGTTCCTGGATCATGAGGCGGCAGAGGGGCCACCCGGCGCTTCTCGCCGCCGGAGAGCAACCCGATCTTCGCGTCCGGCGGAGGACAACGCAGCGCGTCCATGGCGAGTTCGAGCACGTTTTCCAATTCCCACCCGTTTGCCGCTTCGATCTTTTCTTGCAGCTGGGCCTGCTTCTCGAGGAGCTTTTCCAATTCATCGGGAGTAGCCTCGCCCATCTTGTTGCTGACCGCGTCGTATTCGTGCAGCATGGCCACGAGTTCTTTCTTGCCCTCTTCGACGATTTCTTTCACCGTCTTGTCCTGGATCGAGCTGCGGTTCCTGCTCAAGCAGACCCACGCTGTAGCCCTTCGAGCGGGTGATCTCTCCCGTATAGTTCTGATCAACTCCGGCGATGATCCTGAGCAGCGAGCTTTTCCCCGACCCATTAAGACCCAACACACCGATCTTCGCACCGTAGTAGAAGCCGAGATAGATCTCGCGCAACACTTGCCGCTTCGGCGGATAGACCTTACCGACATTGACGAGTGAGAAAATGACTTGCTTATCATTCGTAGTCGCCATGTATTCCTCTGATTATTGGGATGGGTCACGAGGGGCAGCCACGATAACAAAAGCCCTCGACAGTTCACAACTACGCGACAGCAGGACAGGATTCTCTTTGGCAGGGAGCTGAAAAAGTCCGCCAGCAGCGTTCTCGTATCGTTCAGAGCCTCAACGTACCCCAGAGGTACGCCTGCCCTTCCCTCGCTGCGGCCTTGCTGACGGCCTTTTGAGCCTCCTGCGTGACTGGATGCGGTTAGATTCCGAGTTCTTCCGACAGTCGGACTTCCGATTCGTCATCAATTTCCTCAAGGCAACTGAAGCAGGCAAAGGGAAACCGGTCGATGGGGATCGCGCAGACTTCGCCGACGGGCGAGTCTTCCAGCGCGGGCCCGCCGCATTCTTTATGAATCAACACGAGCATCAGCCCCTCCTCTTGACTGCGCGGACGTGCAGCATCTGATTCTCCCTGTCGCGCTTTTCTCGCTAGTCTCGCATTTCTCGCATGACGATTTTACTAGCTTGGGTCCAACACAAGACGCCGAAATGTGTCCAGATGTTCCGGCCCGCTCAGTCGATGGTCGCCCTGATTTTCAAGGTCAGTTCTATGGGATAATCTGGGTCACGGACTAGCAATTCGTCGACGAACTTGCCAACTCGTACGCGGGTGGATTGTCCGGTCTTGGAGACCGTGCAGCAGGGTTGTCTTAACGCGACTGCAGTCTGATCGAATCGCCTCGACCAGTAGGCGTCGCTTTCCTCGACCCATTTCCACGAGAGCGGCCAATCCTTGTGGACGGGGTCATCGTCCCAAGGCATCCAGCCGGTATCATGCCATCGTTTTCGCCGGTCGGCCGAAATTTCCCTGGCTCTGACGCCAATAGCATCGAATGCTGGCGCGATGAGAATAAGCTTTTCAACTGCCGAGCATTCCTGGGCCATCATCCAGGCGATCCAGCCACCGAATGAATTCCCGACTATGGTGATCGGCGGTCCATCTCGCAGCATATTCAACACAAGCCGCGCATCGGCGATCCAATCGGACAACGTGTAGTCGGTGAACGTCCCCTCTGAGTCGCCGAACCCCCGCACATCGTAGCAACAAAATCCCCAGCCTTTCTCTTCACACCACTGTGCGAGTGCCTTGCTCTTGTTGCCCCAGCGCTTCGAGAGAAATCCGGTGATGAAGAGAATCTGACGATCCTTGCCTATCGGCGCGATCGCCGCGAATCATTTTGCCGTCGGCGGCTGCGAGTTCGAACGAGTGCAGGCTACTCATATGTGAGTGACCGCCTTGGTGATGAACGGCCCCAGCCGCTGCAGAACCGGTCTTGGAATCTCATGGCCGCCACGGAAGCTGTGCCATTCAACCGAAAGTCCAGCATGAATAAGAGTGTCTCGCAACCGTTCTGCCCCAACGTACGGCAGGAGTCTCGTCCTGCATCCCATGGCTTTGAAAGACCGGCAGCCCTTTGCGTTTCTGGAGCAGCGGAGCCCATTCCTGTGTGGCAAGGAGCGTTCCGGACAGTTGGATCAGCCCGGCATAGGGCTGCGTCGTTCTGAGCATCAGATCACAGGAAAGCATCGCGCCCTGGGAAAATCCCCGAGGATGGTCTTGCGCGGGTCTGCGCCGAATTTGCTGTTCGACTTCTTTGAGGAACGCCAGCATAGTCTCGCGCGCCGGAGCGAGGCCTTTGGGGAATCTCGTTCGAGAGATCGCGGATCCGACCTGCCGCTTGATCCGCTGCAATGCGCGCCATGTCGATGAGCCACCAGGCGCGCGCATCCCTCGGCCCAAAACTCAACGAGAGCGGGCCTTCCGGGAAAGACGAACCTCGTCCCGGTCGGCACATTCAAGACGTCGGCCAGCGACACAGAGATCGTCCCCCGGCGCGCCGAAGCCGTGCAGGAGCAGGACGAGAGGACCGCGACCTCCACCCTTTCCATCTGTGCCGCCTGTGACCCGCGTCCGCAGCCCGCCTAGTTGTTCTTCGCGCATGAGCAGTCCGTTATCTCATATACAAATATTGCAGCAACGCGACGACGCCGTAGAGCGAGGATTCAACGACGGGTTGCTGGTAGAACGGAACGAACGCGCCCTTGCTGGTTGGCCTCGACCTGGTCGATAATGTACTGGACTTGCTTCGCACGGATTTCGTGGTCCTTGCCGAGCCCGAGGGCTTGGATCATTTGCTTGCTCAGCCCGGCCAAGACCGCCTGTTTCGCCCGGTCGGCAGATCGATAGAGCAACAACGCCCCGCTCAGCGCCAGGACGACGTTCAACCCCCAGGCCAGCAGCAGCAGGAGTGGGTAGTTCCAGATATCGAAGTAGTCGTTGCGCGCGGCGATCATGATCAGCAAGGCGATGAAGGGGTATCGGATGAGGCGATTGACCGCTTCCGTCCGTCGGCTAATCAGGTCGATGCCGGCTAAGTACTTGAGCTTTTCAAACTCGGCCTTGTGGCTCTGGCTCAATCCATACTCGCGCAAGTACTCCTGCTGCACCTGCTCCGACCACCCGCCGCTCGAAGGCTCACCCAGCTGACCCACCGACGGCACAACATGACCTCGTCGAACACCGCCAGATTCAGCAGCACCACGAGGCTCATGGTGACTCAGCGTCATGATCACAGTCCACTTGACAGCTCAGCCACCCCCGACAGGGATGGATCATCTCTTCGTCAAGCGACCCAGCTGACCCAGGGAAATCATGATCAGCGCCATACAGCAGGAACAGGACCAGCACGCGCGCAGTCCGCTGCAACGGGTCGTGCCGCATCGATGTACCAGGCCCAGGCTTGATCGACGGTGAGTGGCAGTTCTGGTGGCGGCCGAATGATAGACCCGTTGCAGATTGGTCCAAAATGTCCTCAGGGTGAATCGGGAGCGATGGCCTTGATCGACACGGAACTGAGAACTCTTCGGTGAGGTGGTCGCTGTTCTCGATCAGATCGCGCGATCCTTTGACCAGGAAGACGAGGCACAACATCACCGCGAGAAGCCGGAGCCACTGGCCGGGCCAAATGCTGACGCCTGCAGTCCACGAAAAGGGTTCGCCTTCATCGTGATGGGCCATGAGAGCCGTCACGCCACCCGTGGTCAAAAAGACCGCCGTACCCGACCAGGATGATGAGGCCGACCACGGCGAACAGACGCCAGGAGCGCGAGACCCAGAGCCAGAGTCGCTGATTGGTCCAGGTCGAGTACCGTCCCGATCAACAGCCCGACTCGCGACCAGCGCCATCACGGTTGCGCTGCTGGGACTGATGCCCTGCTTCAACTGTCCCTGATTGTCCGTATGCTCGAGGTCCGCGCGCAAGGGATGGATCGTTCTCACACCTTCGACATCGACGACGCTTAAGTCCACGGCGCCCTCTCGCCCCACTTCGAAGATCCGAGGATGTTCAGCCGCGTCGTAGATTCGGTCTTCCGGGGTCAGTAGCAACGTGATATCCCCGGACAGAGGGCCGCCGGGTTCTGCCGATCGCCCGCTGCGCGACAGGCCACGTGATTCACCGCCCGGAGCACGGCAAAGTAGGTGGCCGTTTGATCAGCTGCTCCGGAACGGCGGGACATCGCGTTGCAAACCACCGTCCAACTGCAAGCCGAACGGCGAGGCGCATGACCATGTTCCTGGTCCATTTATACTCGCTCGCGTGAAGGTGGCGTGCATCGAGATCGACGGTGAAGAAGATGGCATGCGGGAATGCCGGTCGCAGCGCTTTCAGAATGAGCAACGCATCGTAGGGGTCCGAGCCCAGGATACCGATCGCTTTAGCGCCTTCTCCTTCGTCTTGAATCCGCGTGGCCAAGGCGCGCACATAATCAAGTTGACTGGTGCCTTCGGGACGTTCCTTCAGCCCACCGGCCAGAGCATCCTTCGCTGTCTCTCAGTAGTTTTGGGTTTCTCCACGCTGCGGCTTTCATGCTGTCGTCGCCCGGCACTTCGCCGTCGAGACCGCTGAGATAGCTATACCGGAAGACGTTCAAGGTCAGGGATTCGTAGTCCGCCGTAGCGTTGAATCTGCAGATCAATCGCACGCGGGACTGTCGGACACCAGGCCTTGATCGTCGTCGGCACCTGAATCTGCTTCAGCTCGGCCTCCGTGAAGGTCGCCACTTTCGCACAAGCTGCCGCACGGAACTCGATGGGCAGCGCCCGACCATAGAGCGAATCCCACTCCCCGATGAGGATCACCGCATCCCAACCGAGCCGTACCTGGCGACGTTCTAATTCTTCGATCAGCGTGTCGAAGAGCCGGTCGTCGGATCCGATCTCGTAGACGAGCCCACATCCGCGGCCGCCAGCCGATGAAAGAACTCCTGCTCACAGGTTTCATATGTCTGGCACGCGGGGCCCTTCCCCTTCCTTCTTGAGCCCATAGGCCAAGAGCCCTTTCATCGCACTGGCCCATGGCGAATAGAGTTCTATGGTCCCGTCCGCGTTCGGCCAGACCCCGACCCCTTCATGGGGCTCGCGCATACAAGGCTTCCAGCCTCTTCCAGGAGATCACGCAGGGCGGAGGAACTGCGGGGTCCCACGAGCTTGAACGTGACGGCCTGTTGCAACGTCGGATTCAGACGGACCAGCTTGCGCCGGTCGTCGGTCAGGAGGCATTCGCTTTTCTGTTTCGACTCTTCGCACACCAGGGTCTGCGACAACGAGGTCAGGGTGGCCAAGAACCCTCGGCTGAGGGCGTCGTCGGGAATCCAGATCACGAGCGTGCTCTGGATTCGATCCTGTTCTTCGCCGCAGACCCGTGTCTTGCGGAGCCGAAACCACTCATACGGCAACGCATGACCGGCACCCTGAGTGTCTCCCTCGATGAACGAGAGATGTCCTTCGTCCTCCGGAACATAGCAGGCCACGCCCAGCGCGGTGCCGACCGCATAGCGATCTCGAATGCGGGACTCCGTACTCTCTGCATAGGGATCGCCGCTCAGGGTCACCAATAAGACTGTGATCCGCTCATCCTTCTTGACTCGATCGGCAATCGCGAGCCGCAGTGGTCTCAGACGCTGAGAGAGGGACGACTCAACCGACTGGCTGGGTTTGGGCGACCCAGTTGCTGGTGGCCGAGCGTCTCGCATACCCCGCTGCACCGCAGCCACAGGATCTTCCCACAGCCGCGCGCGGACCGATTCCTCACCGGTGGTCTGGTTTACATCCAACCCGGTCCCTACCGGTCGCGAACTGCGCAGAGGCTCTTTCACCAACAACACGCCGGCGAGCGCAACTGCGAGGGTGACCACCCCCACCAGGGCGATCTTCGATTGTCCACTTCCTTTTGCCATAAATCTCGTCTCAGCCTTTCCGTCGTCGCGAGCTCAGGACGCGAGGCCGTCACTCTACAACAGACAGTGAGGGGGACTGCAAGGTGTTTTACAGGAACCGGCTGATAGTGCCGGTAGGTTCGGCAGACTGATGAAGAGGAGAACGCCTGGGGTTTTACTGCGGAACAACTTTGAAAATTCCACTGGCGTTAGACACGTACACGAAACCGTCCGCGGCGAGCATCAGACTGAGCAGACCGCCTTGCCCTCCGTTCTGAATTCTAACGATGAGAAAAGCGGGGGTCGCTCTACGAACCCACCGAGTACAGTGAGTCGAGCGACCCCCACAGAGGGAACACTATCCAGTGAGTCAAAGCATAAAGAATGCCGGAAGAGTGTCGTGTCTACGAGCGAGCAACTGACTGCTAAATGCTTGCCCCAGTTGGGAGGCGGAGCTGCGTAGGCGTTCATGCCTGGCTGGTCGCTGTAGGGATTTTGCAGCAGGGTGAGCAACCGATCAATCTCGGAGAAGTCCTTCTGCTGAGCCTTCTCGATAGCCGTCTGAACCAGATAGTTGCGGAGCACGTACTGGGATTGACGCGGTTCATGCGTACCAGGCGGTCATCGTCTCGACTCCCCTCTTCGCGCAGCCGATCCGCGCACCGATGAGCCCACTCTGTCGAATGCCCTCACGATCCAGGGAAGAGTCGCGGAGCGCGCTCGTTCAGCGATGCGGACCCGGTCCGACACAGGCCCAATGCGCGAAAGAAGATCGTGTAATCGACATGGTGCAGCTGCATGAGGGCCAAGAGGTCTTGGATCAACGACGCATCCTCCTCCTTCGTCTCGATGAGTCCGAACTTGGCCGCGCATCAACTCCAGGTATTGTCCTTCGCAGAGGGGGTGTAGCGGTCGAGGTGCGGCTTTCAAATCTTCCTTCTGGGCCAATGGGAGCAACGCCTGCGCCAGACAGCTGAGATTCCAGAGACCGATATAGGGCTGTTGATTGAAGGCACTAGCGGCCGTTGTGGTCGGAGTGAGTTACAGATGAAGCCAGGATCGTAGTCGTCATGAACCCGAACGGACCGTAGTCGAGGGTGATGCCGTGGATCGACATGTTGTCCAGTGTTCATGACCCCATGGGCCCAGCCGACGGCCTGCCATTGCGCAATCAGCTCTCGCATGTGCGCTCGACGACCTCGGAGAAGAATCGCGCGTACTTGTTCGAGGCCATCCACGCAGGTTGGGAAAGTGGTTCGCGATGACACTAGTCGGCGAGGATTTTGAGCTGCTCGTGCTGCTTAGCGGTAATGAGGATCTCGAACGGTGCCGAAGCGCATGTGAGACGGCGCCATCCGCACGAGCATCGCGCCGGTTTCCGACCTGCTCGCGATAGACTTGGTGGTCGCTGCCGACGACGACAGAGCGCCCTGAGTCGGTCGGAATCCCTAGACCATGCATCGCTTCGCTGCAGAGATACTCCCGGATGGTCGAACGCAGTACCGCACGGCCATCTCCTCTCTCGACGAATGGCGTAAGCCCGCTCCTCTCAGATGCGGGTCCCACTTCTCGCCCCGTTCGTTCCGTACTTCTCCAAGGAGAGTTGCGCCGTCTCCCAACTGCGGGACATAGACCCCGGAACTGATGGCCGAATAGAGCATGGCACAACGGTTCCATCCCCGGCACGAGGAGCTTCCGCCAAACACACCGGCACATTCCAGGCGCTTTCGCTTGCTCCGGATCAAGGTCGATCAGTTCGGGCCGCCGCGGATTGAAACTGTGACAGGATACGGAGGCGCGGCGAACGAAGTTGGATTGAGCTTGGCGTAGAACGCCTCGGGAAGACGCGCTAGCTGTTGTCGAACGATAATTCTTCCAGCGTGCGAGTATGCGACATTAGAGTATCATTCTCGTGGATGGCTGTTGAGCGCCTGGACTTTTTCTGGCGTTGATTCGCAGCCGGAACCTGATTCGAGGACTGAGACGTGACGCATTTCGTCGACGACCGCGCTGAGACCCCGCCGGGCCAGACATAAATTCTTTTGACACCGGGTGGCGTTCGAATAGGAAGCTTCCGGCATTCTCATCGTTGACCGGTCTCCATGTGGTTTGGGTAAAAGAACCTTACCGCCTCATATTTTCAACGATACGAGGAGATCGGGACAGAGGGCTGCAATGGTCCGGTCAGCCTTCGGCCCATGAGGGGGTCGTCCTTTTGCATCTTCCAAGGACTGTTTGTTCAGAATGGGCCTCACGCGTGGGCTTGCAGGATGGCTCGAAAGACCGTCCAGTGAAGCGCGAACGAAGTTGGCGCGGGTTTTCACTACCCTGTCCGGGAGGGGAGTCGGTGAAGGGACTACGGTTCGGAGCGCATCGGGAAGAGCCGTCACTACAATGTAGATGGCCCATCACGCTGAGGGGAGCAGCTACGCGCCCCGTCACCGATGAAGATCGTGGAAGAGCTCAAGGCCCAAGGTCTACTCCCCGTCGAGACGCTTTCTCGACCTCTTGATTGACCAGCGTAGCACGGTGCCTACCTCAAAGGAACAAATCCGCACAGAATTGAAATCCTCCGGGGAGTCCCGTGACGCGGATTACCGTTCTTCAAGGCGCCATCAGACGCGGATCCCCAGGAATCAAGCTGAAACAGGGCGCCTTCACGTTGATCGTTCTACTAAGCGTCTCCGGGGGAAAATCCTCAACGTACCCCACTCCGGGAAGGCTGAGCTGTATCCGACAGCTCGGGGTTAGGGCGGGTGAGAATGCGCTACGCCTCCGGTGTTTTTGTGCCTGCGCCCGTTGACCACCTGTTTGAGCAACCGCGAAACTGTCTCCTCGACGCTACGGGCTCGCTCGCTGCCTTTCACACACAACCACCGGCGCAGCGCTGGGAAGTCACTGACAACGCTTGGTTTGGGTGGAAATCCGGTAAATGTCGCCGCGTACACCTTTAGAGTGCGACGAAACGTCATGTCGTTTGTGAAGTTTAGTGCCTCCTGCGAAACTCGAGAACCGTTTCACATATTTATCAAAAGCGCGTTAGCAAGAAGGTAGAGTGGTCCCCCTAAACTGGAGTTGGCTGGTTGAAAAGCCAGTACATGAAACAGCAGTGTGGAAGTGCTGGAACGTCATCATGTTGGTATCGTATTTCTCCAGGAAAGTCCCTCTGGGAAGATGAAAACGGATATTGGGGTTTGCAGCTAGGACTAGAGGTACGCCAATGAATCTCTCCCTTTAAATCAATCCCTGCACCGGGCCATAATTCAATAATAAGGTTGTCCTTTTCGTACTTGCCGCGCGATCGATGGATGAGGCTGGGGCTATTGATCGTTTGAGGTCCGATACTAGCCATAACGATGGTGGGAAAAGTCTCCTCGTCCTTCCTTCACGTCGAGAACGCCAGCACACCTTGCGTTCTATGGGCGTTCCACACAAAACTATGTCTTTGGTGGTTGGATCGAAATGCTTCCATGTGATTGAGTTTAGATTTGGATGGACGGTTATGCTGGATATCCGTGGTTGCCAGACGTCAACGACCAGTCAGATGTGGCGGTTTCGAACTACCGGGCTGGGTGTCGCTTACCTCCGGAGGGTATTAAGTCACCAGCTCTTGTTTTCTTGATCTTGAGAAATTCTGCAGACTCCTTTTGTTCCCTGGCAAAGCGATGGGTGGGATCTTGAAACCACGGCTTTCCCTTACTAAATGTTCCAACTTTAAGCTCAACTCAATTACTGCCCTTAAAGGGGTGGCCCAGCTCTGATACCCACCTGCGTGCACGTCAAGGCACCACTGCCCATCAATGGGGGTTCCGTGGGCACAAGGGACAACAAATTTCCACCTTCTCAAATCCGCTATCCATGGCCTTGGAAGAGCTAGTTCAAAATCACCTTTTTGCACCAGGATCTTGCATAGTACCAGGCGCCTTTGCAAAATTAGTGCTGGCTCTCTAACTCACCTTCTGGAATGAAGGCAATTCAAACCAGTACCATGGTAGGCTCGAGGATCTTCGCATTGGACTTGAGGCGATTGGAAGGCTT
>ERZ1370068.3062-contig-2186_pt1 | contig 14026 bp, 18 predicted proteins | sample MGYA00561227_ERZ1370068 | MGnify/ENA primary metagenome ERZ1370068 (study PRJEB38410, sample SAMEA6850437) | metagenome | study: Metagenomic assessment of the ecological functions of the soil: analysis of the soil microbiota associated with the...
AGCGCAAGGATGTCCCGAGCTTCATGGGGCCATCCTGTGTCACGCGATGGTTTTCGTCAACCGCCGAAGACGTCCGATTGCGCCGGATCGCGCCTCCCTCGCCGCCGTAGTCGAGCGGCTCAGACTGTCTGTGCCGTGTTCGATCAATCCACTCTCTGGCGCTTCGCACCCCGAAGGCTTCGGCCTCGGACTCGGTGTGCAAAGCGCGCGTGGCGTGACAGGAAGGTCGGTGTTCAGCTCGGCGGTATCGGTCGATTGCGTGACCGTGACCACGACGGCCCACCTGCCATCTTTCATCTCCTCGGTTGCAAGGGCGATGGAGCAGTTGCCATACGCGGGAAACGTCTTGCGCTTGACCATTCTGTCGCCTCCCATGTCGAGCAGTTCCGCGGCAATCTCAACCCGACACAGGCCGCCTGACGCCGACCAAACGGCCCATTCCTCAGGATTCGAGCGAGTTCTGAGGCACATGACGATGGTTGATGGATGCAAGCTCAGTGCCTCGCCGGAAAGCTCCCAGTGATCTCGTGCTTCATCGTGACTTGGGCTGCGGCCCCAGCGGGCAGGTGTATAAGTTCGTCACGGCGCCGCAAATTTCTCCGCATGCCGCAACCGGAGCTTGCCCCTGGATGTCGCCGTTGACGACCCCGTGCGAGCCGAGCGTAGCATCGGGGCATGCCGATCTCGACGCTCCTTCGTGAAGCCGAGGAGCTGCAGACCGACGTGGTGCGCCTCCGGCGCGCGATCCACCGCCACCCGGAGCTGGGCCTGCAGCTGCCGCGGACGCAGGCGGCGGTTCTCGAGGCGCTCGACGGCCTGGGACTGCGCGTCCGGAAGGGCGAGCGGTTGACGTCGGTGGTGGCAACGCTCGAGGGCGCCCTCCCCGGCCCGTCGATCCTCCTGCGCGCGGACATGGATGCGCTTCCGGTCCAGGAGGAAACGGGCCTCGACTTTTCCTCGAAGGTCGAGGGCGTGATGCACGCCTGCGGGCACGACGTGCCCACGTCGCGATGCTGGTGGGCGCCGCGCGCGTGCTCGCACGGCGCCGCGATCAGCTCGCGGGCAGCGTCGTCTTCATGTTCCAGCCTGGGGAGGAGGGCTACCACGGGCCCGCTTCATGCTGGAGGAGGGTCTTCATGACGGCGGCACCGCGCCGTCCGCCGCCTTCGCCCTGCACGGTGGCGCGCGGTATCCGGCCGGCGTGGTGGGAACGCGGCCGGGGCCCATCCTGGCGTCGGGCGATACCATCGAGGCGGTGATCCACGGGCGAGGGGCCACGCGTCCGCGCCGCACGACTGCCTCGACCCGATCCCGATCGCGTGCGAGATCGTCCAGGCGCTCCAGACGTTCGTCACCCGCCGTGTCGACGCCTTCGATCCGGCGGTGATCACCATCGCCAAGATCGAGGCCGGCAGCACGCGCAACGTGATCCCGGAGACGGCCCGCATGCTCGGGACCATCCGGACCGTGTCCGACCGCACCCGTGAGCGCGTGCTCGACGGGGTCGATCACCTCATCAAGGGTCTCGCGGCGGCGCACGGAGCCCAGGCCGAGGTCAAGCTGATCCGCGGCTATCCCGTCACCGTCAACGACGAGGGGATCACCGGGTTCGCCTCTCGCGGTCGCCGCCGAGCTGCTCGGCGAGGAGCGCGTGCGCCTGATGCCGACCCCGATGATGGGCAGCGAAGATTTCTCGTACGTGCTCCGCCAGCTGCCGGGGACCATGATGTTCCTCGGCACGCGGCCGGATGGCGATGCGCCGGCCATCCCCAATCATTCGAACCGCATGGTCGTCAACGAGAGCGGCCACTGGCCACCGGCGTCGCGCTCCACGCGGCGGTCGCCCTGCGGTTCCTCGAGGGCAAAGCGCAGCGCTCGCCCCGCGTAGGGCCGGCGTCGCACGCGGCACCCATCGCTCCAGCCTTGTCCTCTGCCGGTCGTTCCCTTCGCGCTTGCGCACTGGGCCTCTGACGATACTCTTCGCCAGTCGGGGCAGGATCGGCCCTGGCAAGTCAGGGGTCAGCCGACGTGAACATAGCGCCTCAATGGGGAGGAGACTTCATGAAGCGGGTATTCCTCGGCATCACGGTCGCGCTGGTCATGGTCGGCATCACGCTGTCCGGCTCGCACTCGTCACTCGCGGTCACGCAGGTCGACACCGCGCGATTCTTCGTGGACCCGGCCACGCTCCCGTTCCGACTGCGCTGGCCGGAACGTCTACGAGCCGCTACTGGGGGATCACCAACGGGGCCGGCTGGCGGATCGAGGTACCGGACAACTGGAACGGTGACCTCGTGCTGTACGCCCACGGCTATGCGGGCACTGGAGACCAGCTCGGCGTGCAGGAATCCGGGCATTCATCGGCGCCTAGCCTGATCGCGAAGGGCTACGCCTGGGCCGCGTCGAGCTATCGCGCCAACGGCTACGTCCCGGCACCGGCGCGGAAGACACGTACGACCTCACTGAAGATCTTCAAGCAGGTGGTGAGCAAGGACGACAAGAAGGGCAATTTCAATCGCGTATACCTCCACGGCGTGTCCATGGGCGGGCACGTCGTCGGTCTACATGATCGAGAAATGGCGGGAATAGCTTCGCGGGCGCCCTGCCCGGTCTGGCGGCGTGATGGGCGACAACGAGCTGTTCGACTTCTTCCAGGACATGTATCTCGTCGCGGAGACCCTCGTCGGGAACACGCCGGTCGTCCCGACGCCCGCCGACTACTACACGAACCCGGCCAAGGGGTGGCTGGTGACGACGCACGCTGCTCGGAACGCCCTACCCGACCGCTCCCTCACGGCCACGGGAACGCGTCTTCAAGCAGGTCATCGAGAATCTTTCCGGGGGCGACCGGCCCGTCTCACGACCAGAGGCTTTGTCGGGCCTAACGGCGGAGACTTCGCATTCAACTTCGGCTCGGCCGTCGCCGGCCCCGGCGCGTGAAAATTTCGATACCGTCTACCAGTTCGACACCGACCCGGCGCTGTCGCCGGACGAGGCAGCAGTTCAACAACACGGTGATCCGGCTGACCGCTTCCACGCAGGATCGCGACAGGAATCGGACATCTTCAACCAGGCCACCAGCTCTCCCGCTCATCACAGCCAAGTTCAAGATCCCGGTGTTGACCCTGCACACGCTCGGCGACCTTTTCGTGCCCTTCTCCATGGAACAGGTCTATGCGCGCGCGTGCCATCGCGGCCGGGACCGACGATCTCCTGGTTCAGCGGGCGATCCGGGGCAGAGGCGCACTGCGAGTTCACGCGCCGCCGAAGTGACCACCGCATTCGGCGACCTCGTGAACTGGGTCGTCAACGCAGCGTCAAGCCGCAGGGCGACGACATCCTCGATCCGGCCACGGTGGCGGCGCCTAATTTCGGATGCAAGTTCACGCCGGTGACTCACGCCCTCGTCCCGGCCTGTCAATAACGAAAGGGACCGTCGGGGCCGTGCACGCGCTCGAGTGCACGGCCCCAGCCAGCGCGTCTGTAGGGGCGCGGTGCCGCACGACGCAACGCCTGCCGATCAGGCGCGTCCCGTCACTCGCGCTCCGTGCCGCGCCCGACCCCACACCGGCACGTGCGGCCCGCACCCTCAGAACTTCTCCTGGAGCGCCTCCGCCGCCGAATCGACCGCCTTCGCCAGTGAAGCCGGCGTCCTGCGCCGGCGTGGCCGCGGGCGGGGTGAAGGCGGTCACCACCGGCACGAGCTGGCAGCGCCTGCTGCGGCGCTCGTCCGAGAACAGCGGATCGGCGGTGAACCCGGCGACCTCTCCCGCCGGTGCGCGGCGCAGCGCCCGCTCGACGGCCAGCGCGAGGCACGACGAGCAGCGCGCCCGAGAGCGCTGAGCGCGACCCACAGCGGGGCCACGTGGACGTAGTGCCGCAGGGTGACGAGCGACAGCGCGAGCAGGACGATCCCGGTGTCGAGGACGAAGGTCCGGCGCGACCGCAGGCCCCACGCCAGCACCGCCAGGGGAGCAGGGCGGTGGCGAGGGCGGCCGCCAGGAACGCGCCACGCGGCAACGTCTCGGCGGCTCGGGGCGAGCCGGGCGAGGTGTTCGAAGAGCCGCTCGTCGAGTGAGTAGGCGTTGGCGGCCGCGTACACGGCGCCGATCCCGATCACGGTGAGGACGGCGGCCCCGATCCGGTGGGACGGGGCGAGCCGCTCGTCGTCCAGGTGCCGTGCGGCCAGCCCGGTCAACACCGCGCCGGCCAGGAGCCAGAGCACCCGCCCGTGCGGCAGCCGCCCGAGGATAGCCGAAGAGCGCGACGCCCGAGAGCCCGGCGAAGACCGGGCTGCCCCATCGCCAGCCGGCGAGGCCGCACGTGAGCACGCCGGCCACGAGGAGCGGCATCGATCGCGTCGTCGTCGCGGAGCCTCACGGTATCGACGAGCGACCAGGCCCACGCCGACCAGGAAGAAGCCCACGCCGAGCAGCGCGGTGGCGCCCGCGGCCCGCGCCGCGCCGAGCGCGGGAAGGCTTCCAGCACGTCGGTGGCGACGAGGCACGCCGCCGCCGAAGAGCAGGAGCAGGATCTGGAGCAGGCTCGTGCCGCTTCCGAGCGCGATGATAGACCGCGGCGAAGCGCAGAGCACGATGGCCGCGACCATGCCCCCGGTCAGCACGCGCCACACCGCGCTCGGGGTCACGCACGGATCGCGGATAGCGCCTCACGGATCCGTCCGGTGCGTGGCTTCGTCGATGGCGCCGACCCGCCGCCAGCCTCGCGCGGCCGCGTGTCCACCTCCGCGGCCCGCTCCCAGGCGACCGCCTCCCGCCTCATCGATCCCGCATCCGTCGATGCGCCCAGAAGATCAGCGCGAGCACGGCCGATCCGAGCAGGGCGGCCAGCAGGAGCGGGATGCTGTACCCGTGATAGCCTGTAGCGGAAGGGCTCGAAGAGCAGCCGCACGAAGCGCGATGTAGGCGGCCGCGAGGCGCGACCGCGAAGTACAGCGAGCGGCCGAGGCGGAAGGCCACCGCCATGACGCCGCCCGCCACCGCCAGCAGCGCGACGAGCCACGTGCTCCACGCCCGAGGTCGTGGAGCACGCCGGAAGGAGCCCGCCCAGCAGCAGCAGCAGCCCCGCGGTGGCGAAGATCTCCTCGAAGTGGGCCTTCCGCGCGAGCCGCGCCGAGAGCGCGGCGGCTCGCCACGTAGAGCGTGCCCAGGACGATGGCGCTGGGCCGCAGGTCGCCGGCGACGGCCGGCCCGAGCGCGGTGGGAGCAGGCTGATGGAGAGGCCACGCCACGCGGCCAGCGTGGCGAGCGACGAGGCCCAGCGCCGTGCGCGAGTCCCAGCGGTAGGCGACCAGCAGATACACGACCCCGACGATCAGGAGATGGTGGGGCCACCGCGGCCCGAGCACCGTGAACTGCGCCTCCACGTAGGCGAGATCCGAGGCGAAGAGAAGGAGGCCCAGGAGGAGGACGTAGTCGAACGCCGACGCTCGGGGAGGGAACCTCGCCCCACGAGAAAGGTGCGGCCCGGCGCGCGACCCAGAAGCAGGCAGGCGGCCGAAGCCAGACGCGATCCCCGTGGCGATGGCCAGCGGGCCGATCTCCTGGCGGCGCTCCGCGACGAGAACACCCACACCCGAGGTGAGCAGGAGGACGCCGGCGTAGAGGAGCGCGCGAATCTCGAAGCGGACGGAGACGAGCCCGCGCCGGGCCACGCGGTCGAAGAGGGCGGCCTGCCCGGCCGAGAGGACATTGTCCGCTCTGAGCCGGCTGATCGCGCGGACCACATCGGGGTTCACGTCCCGGCCTCGGGCGCGCCGCCATGCGACCATGGTGCGCCCGCGGCCGCGCCAGAGTCAACGAACGGCGCTCACCTCAGAGGTGGTCGGCGGACCGTTCAGGTCCGGTCACGCGAGGTCGCGGAACGGCGGCTCGTAGGCCTCGCTGTAGGTGGGAAAGGGGTGGACCAGGTCGGCCAGGACCTCGAGCGGCACCCGCGCGCGAATGGCCAGGGCCGCCTCCCCGATGAACTCCCTCCACGTGCCGATCCAATGGCGGCTGCCCCGGCAGGACGCGCGCGCTCCTGTCGGCGATCAGCTGTCAGCATGCCGGTCTTGTCGCCGCCGCACGAAGGCGCGCGCCGTGTGGCCGAGCGGGAAGGTGGCCACGCGCCACATCGTACCCTGCGCCCGGGCGGCGACGGACGTGAGGCCCACCGAGGCCACCGCCGGCTCGCGTGTATACGCCCGCGTGGGATCGCCCGGTGATCGGCGCGGGCGTCCTTTCCCAGAAGGTTCGCGGCGATCGTCCGCGCGTGGTAGTTGGCGGTGTGCGTGTACGGAGCGACGCCGGTGACGTCGCCCGCGCCCCAGAGATTGGACTGTCCCGCGACGCGGCAGCGTCGTCCACGGGCAGGTAGCCGCGCGCGGTCAGCCTCGACGCCCACGTGCTCGAGGCCGATGCCGTCAGGTTGGCTCGCTTGCCTGCCGTGGCGACGATCACCCGTTCGACGGTCGCGGACGCACCCGTCGGCGAGCGTGAACGCGCGCACCGCCCGGGGCGGGCGCCACGCTCGCGACTTCCACGCTCAGCCGCACGTCGACGCCGTCCTCGCGCAGCGCCGCCGCGAGCGCCGCCGCCACCGCGGGCTCTTCGCGGGACAGGAGCTGCGGCGAGTGCTGGACCAGCGTCACGCGACAGCCGAAGCGGACGAGCACCTGGGCGATCTCGCACCCCACGGGCCCGCCGCCGATGATGACGGCGGAGGCCGGCAGCTCAGTCGCTCGAATAGAAGTCCTCGCTGGTCCAGGAGGACATGGCGGCGAGCCGGGGATGCTCGGCTCCCGGAAGCCTGGCGCCGGTGGCGATGATCGAGATCGCGCCAGCCGATGCGGGTTCCGCCGGCGGTGAGGATGCCGGGTCCCTCGATGCGGCCCCGAGCCTTGATCACGCGGATGCCTTTGTGCCTCGAGGTGCCGCGACGGCGCCGGCGTCGTCGCGATGCTTGGAGACGACGTCCCGGCGCGCCACGGCGGCCGCATAGGCCTCCCGGTCGCTCGTCCAGCGCGAGCGGACGGCTGATGGCGCCGGCCATCACGGCCGAGCGCGGCGGATGCTGTGCCTCAGCTCGGCGGCCGGCGAGCATCGCCTTGCTCGGGAATGCACGCGACGTACGGGCACTCGCCGCCCACCAGCCGCTCCTCCACGCACCGCCACTCGCTTGCCCCGTCCGCCAGCAGCGATGCGGCGTACCCGCCCGCCGAGCCACCCCCAGAATCACGACGTCGATAGGCGTCCATGACTCGAAGCTTGCGCTATTCCGAGGCGGCTCCACGCTAGTCCGTGTCAGCTCGAGCTCCACAGGTACGCTGTTCCACGGGCTCCCGGAATAGCTGATCAGCGTCTGGTACGTGGCGCGGTAGAGATCGCCGCTCCTCTGCGTCTCGCTCAGAGACCAGAACTCGCGGCCGATCGGGTGGTTCTGGCCGAGATCGCTCCACGAGGTGAAGTGGCGCTGCAGGAGCCGCGCCGCGGGCATGATGAGTCTGCCAGGCTTCGTCCTCGGTGAGAGTCCGCGGCGAAGCCCCAGCGGCACAGTGCGACGTAACGACCGTAGTCCCAGGCGAGAATGCCCTTGTCACCCAGGGCCTTGTGATGGCGCTGGACCACCGCCACCTGGTGGCCGAGCTGAACGGAAGGACCCACGGTCCCACCAGGAAACCAGCGCGGATTAGTCGATCCACCACGGCGCCAAGCGTGCGCAAAGTTGGCGCGGTGCCCGCCCGCTGGAATCGACCGCAGCGTGGCCAGGAGGTCGGCTCCTGGACTGGATTCCCCACCAGTCGCCCGGCAGCTCACGGGCCCGATTGGCCTTTTGATCCGTTCGTGGCCCACCGGCGAGGAGATCGTGGCTGTCCGAGTTGCGCTGGAACAGGATCGCGGAGGTGGCGAGGGCCCAGCCCTTCTGCCCGGCCGTGAGTGACTGCGCCGAGTCGGCCGCGCTCGCGCCGGGGCCGGGCCGGAGAGCCAGAGCGCCGCCACCACCGACAGGAAGGCGCGCGAGGTCGGCCACCGCTCACGATGTCAGGTTGCATATGCGACGCTCTCGATCTCCTCGGCCAGCCGCGGATCGAGGACCCGGATAGGTCTGGCGGATGAGGTCCATGCCCGAGTGCGGGTCGTGTCGCTCTCGCGCAGATCAGGATGGCCGGAGCAGGTTGGGGAGATTCTCGCGTTGCGGACGACGCCTCCTTGGGAGTCGGTAGAATCAGCTCTGCCGCTCCGCCGCCGGCTCGGATTCGCTCGTGGATCGGCTGGAGTCGCGCCGGAACGTTCATGGCGATCAGCCTGCGGGAACTGCTCCTGACGCGCGCGGTAGATCTCGAAGGACGACGTGTAGATATCGGGACTGGACTCGCCTTCGGCAAGCCGTCGATGTTTGCGATCGATTCATGATGCCCGTCTTCGAGCACCGACCAGCGCACTCGAAATAGCGCAGCTCCGGGCCGCGTCATCGGGCTCCGGGACGGCGTGACCCTGCCCATCCCACGGTGCGGACGTCAGCATGCTCGCGGCGAGGAGCCGGCGAGCGACGCAAGACGAGCAACGCGATCCGCGCACCGACGCCGGCTCGCTCGGGGCATGGGCGTTGACGCTTTCGACGAATTGCGCGCACGGGCATCGCACGGTGCTCCACGCAGCCCGCTGAAGCGTGGCGACTCCGGCCCCATCGAGCCACGAGCCGTGCCCGTCCGGGCACGTGTAGATCCAGGACGGGAGAATGATTGAGGTGGCTCAGGTGGAGGTCGCGGCGACACACCGCGCACGTGGTCTGGCGTCGGCTCCGTGGAGGAAGCGCCGGCCAGGATCTCAGCAAGGGAGACGATCGACATCCGCCGGCGTCTGGCTTCGGGCGAGCGCCAAATCGATCCGCTCGAGACTGGTTCCTGTGAGCCACATGACCGATACGTCGTCGAGCAAGAGCGGGGCCATCGGCGATCTCGAATGAATCTGGCCAATTTCCCGCCGGATGGCTTCCACGGGCAGGTGCGATGGACAAGCCAGGGCCGCTCAGAGGGCGCGGCTGACGGTTCCCGGCACCGCGCGATCGGCCGCTACACCCAGCCGCCGTCGACCACGTAGCTCTGGTTGGTGCAGGCGTCGCTGTCGTCGGCGGCGAGGAAGAGCACCACGCGCGCGATGTCGGCCGGGAGCAGCTTGCGCTTGAGACATTGCCGGCGGAGCAGCTCCTGCTCGCCTTCCGGGGTGAGCCACAGCGTGACCTGCCGCTCGGTCATGATCCACCCGGGCACGATGCTGTTGACGCGGATGTTCCTCGGTCCGAGATCCCGGGCGAGGGCGCGAGTCAGCCCGGCGACGGCGGCCTTCGCGCTGAGATAGGCCGGCATGCCGCCCTGCCCGATCAGCCACGACGTCGAGCCGAAATTGATGATCGAGCCCCGCCCGCGGCCGCCATCTCGGGCGCCACGGCCTGGGCCGCGAAGAACTGGTGGCGCAGGTTCACCGCGAATCGATCGTCCCAGTACTCGGGCGTCACGCTCTCGATCGTGTGGCGCTCGTCGTGGGCGGCATTGTTGACCAGCACGCGGATCGGCCCGAGCCGCGCCCGCGCTTCGTCGACCGCCGCCCGCAGCGCCGCGATGTCTCGCAGGTCGCAGTGGATGAACCACGGCGCCGGGAGACCGCGCGCCTCGACGGTCTGGACGAGCGCGGCCGAGGCCTCGCGCTGGATGTCCACGAACGCCACGCGAGCCCGCTGGGCGCACAGGTGCTCGACGATGGACGCGCCGATCCCGCTGCCGCCGCCCGTGACGAAGGCGACGCGATCCTCGAGGCTCGGGTACGAAGCAAACCGCATATGAGCGCCCTCCCGCGCCGGCTCCAGGCCGACCGCCCGCCCACGCTAGCACAGGTGCGCGCACATGCTCGTTCACGTCGATTGCGTCCGCCGGCCCCCAGGACCCCTTCGCTGCCCCGACTGGGGTCCAATCGACCAAGGTCCAATTGCCCCTCCTCCTCTGCAATCGGTATCCTGCCGTCGGGCATGGCCATGGTGATCCTCCTGATCTCTCTCTGTCGTCATGGTCCCCTCGCCGCCGACGTCGATCTCGACACGATCGCCACGGTCATGCTCTTGGTGTTCGCGGCCGGCGTCGGGTGGTTCCTGTGGCGGCACAAGTAAGGAGCCGCGCTCACGCTCGAGCGGCGAACGGACGGCAGAGTCGAGGCCGCGCTGGACCCGGCGATCGGCGAGCGTGAGCTAGCGACCAGGCTGGAGGAGCGTCGGAGCAGCCCTGGCGTCGCGAACCATCGCGGGCTGCGCCGTGTCGCGCGCGACCGGCGCGGCCCAGGTCGAGGTCTACCTGGCGGACGGTCACGATGGCAGCGCCGAGTGCGGCGAGATCCGCCGAAGTCGAGTACCGGCGGCGCGCGGCCCGGCGGCGCTCGGTCACCATGGACTCGCTCCGCCGGCGTCGCTCACCGTGGCGGCGGTCGGAAGTCACGTCGACGTCGGGGCGCCCGGCGAAGTGCCGGGACAGGTATGCCGTGAGAGCGCGCCATCAGGACGCGCGACGATGAAGAGATCTCGGGAGTGACGGGAATCCATCAGACTAGCGGCACGCGCTGCAGGTACAGAATCCGGCATGGGAGCGGCCCTCCTTGCCCGGATACGAGAGGCAATCTGTGTGCCCGCGCCAAGTAGCTGATTTCCCGACACGGGGATCGGCAGAGTCCGGCGCTTTCCTACGCAAAATTTGAGGATCGCCCCGCCGGGTCACGCGGCGGGGGACGGCAAAGAAGGAGGCCAGGGCCGCCCCCATACGCGCGCGGTCGCGATCGGCGCTTCGCCGCCAGCGCGCGCCCGAGCCACGGTGCTCCCGGCATCCCCGGCCGGGTGCTCGACGTCGAAGAGGTTTTCCCGAGCGAGCGCTCGATGTGCGATCGCCGCCCGGTGCTGCGGTAGACTGGCCGCGGGACGTGCGCACGGCTGAGGACTGCTCGATGCAGGTGGTCGACGGGCCCTTCTGAACTCCGCGCTCAGATCTGTGAGGAGCGCATCCTCGCATGCGCGGCCGGCTGACTGTATTGCTAGCTGCGGGCGCTCGCGCCGTCGTGGTCCGCCTCTGCGATTGCCGGATGATCGGCTGACGCCAAGGGGAAGCGTATGCCGCTAGACGCAGCCATTCGGATCCTAGCCATCAAACGCATCGAGCCGCTCATAGAGGAGCGGCGGTTTTACTTCGGGCCGGGTGGCCGACCGCATCGACACGGGCGATGGAGACGAGGGGGCGTGGGCAGGTCGGGCGCGCTGCTGCAGGCAATCCACGACGCCCTGCGTCGGCGGAGATCGAGGCGAGGACGTTGCTGGCATGGAGCGCGGTGAAGGAGTGTACTCGCTGCAGCACGCGCTCCAACACAGTGAGACGCTGGCGGCGGAGCTGTTGGCGATCGTGGACAAGGGGGCAAGGCGCGCCACGATGTACGAGAGGTTCTGCGCAGGAGGATCGACTCCATGGGAGGGAGCGTCATCTCGGATGCCGCGGAATTCGATCTAGATGGGCCGACACTGCGGAGCGCTCGCGAAGCGAGAATCAGATATCGACTCTGTACGTGCTCGCGCTCATCCAGCAAGCTGAAGTTCGGAACGCTTGCCCGCGGACTCCATTCGTGAACAACTTCCACGGACCGGGCGCGCTACCAGATCGGACCGGCGTCGCCGGGCGACCTTAACTCAGATCAGCAATTCCGGCGATTCCGAGGCCCTCAGAGGGCCCTTGATCTCAGTCGGGAGGCGAGCCTGCCTGCCGCAGCGAACTCACCGGGCCGTGATTGCCGATGAGGTGCTGAGCTGGACGATGAGACGAGGGCAGAGCTGGCCAGAGGCGCGCCCGAACTCGATCAGGCTTCGCTAGTTGCGTCCGGCGTTGCGCTACTGCAATCGGTCAGACGGTGGGATCCTCAACCAGCCTATCAGGCCCTGCAAAGCGGCCTCTGTTGCCCTTCGGTGTTGCTGCTTCCCGTGAGCTCGTGATCAGGGCGGCTCGTCACCGCGGGCATTTCTGCGAGGAGAAGCGGCTCCAGCGGCACCGCCTTCACTACAGCGTCGGGGTACCCGGAGGCTTCAGGCGGCCGAAGTGGCGCAGGGCGCAACGCGCGGCCCTTCCTTGCCCAGAGCGCGCCAACGCCGCGAGGCGTGTGTCGCTGCGCCTCGCGCCGCCTGAGCTGCTCCTCGAGGGCGATGGACCGCATGCCTCCCAGGCGTCGCAGCTCGGGAGTCTCGAGCAATGGGCCGGCGCAGAATCCTGGTCGGCCAAGCCCGCGCGGACCGCCCGCTCCATGTAGAGGCGGCGAAGCGCCCGGCACATGAGGGCCCGCCGGCGGTTGTAGCCGAGCCGACGCTCGGTACTCGGCCACGCTGGTGGCGTGGCCGCGAAGGTGCGTGTTGGTGAGCTGTCGGAACCGCGCACCGCAGATGAGGCATACGATACATATCTTCCTGCACTGGCCAGCCTCGGGTCCGAGAACAGCATCTGGCGGGTCTCGTCGGTTCGTCGGTATTCTGCCGCACCGTCTGCACCGTCATGGCTCCCTCTCCTGCGCTCGCGCTGTGGACCAGTGCCGCGCGATGCCTCTCGCAAGGCTCGCGGCCAGGCGCATCCTCGTGAAGAATGGAAACGCAAATAGCGATTGTTGGTGGGACGCTCCTCGTCGCTCAAGGCGTCCGCCGTCGGTTCGTCGACCCGTGGGACTTCGACCCAGGCAGCCGGATCATCTCGGTCGGGGCGGGCGCCACGCAGCTGTCCATCCCAGGCACGTCGTCCAGCGCGCTCGGCGGCAGCCCGCGGTGACCCAGAAGAAGAGCATGAGCAAACCCCGAAAACGACCAGCCCGACGAGCGCCAGGAAGCACACGGCAATGACAGCATCGTCGACGCGTGTCGCAGGACGTGAGCCGGTATCAGCCGAGCCGCGATCAGCCCGCGCTGAGAGGGGACGGGTATCCCAGTCCCACGTTCGTCCTCGGTGCATGATCCGGGAACCATTCCTCAGCATGGCGTCGTTCCTCCTCCACCGGAGTGTTCCAGGCCCTGATCGGATGCGCATGTGCCGTGCCACGTTCTATCGACAGTAAAGTTGCGGGCTTGGCTGCCGGGTCTTCTGTCGGAATCGGGCAGCTTTGCCGGGCAGGATCCCTCGCTGGATTAAGGCTTTTCAGGTGTCACGATGCACTGCCGCCGGAAGGAGCTGCCGGACGAGCCGCGTTGCAGCTCGAGCATCCCCATTGATTCGCGAGGCGAGGATCTTGTTGCGGCCTCGGCTACCTCTTGCCGGGAGCAACGACCAGCGCGTTTGGCACCCCCACCCGCCCGGCAGCGACGGCGCGAGTGCCGGGGAGCTTTACCACGAGCTGTGTCGACGGCCCTCCGTCGAGGTTGAGGGCGGCGCCGCACCCGAGTCCACCCCTTCTTCGGGCGGGTCCGCAGGAAGCGTGCGAACGGCTGTGGTCCCCACCTTCGTCGAAACGACGAGGACGATGACACTGCCCTCGGCGCAGACCGCGGTCCGCTCCGCGACGCTGTGGCTTTAGCTGCTGGACCTTTCCACCGACGACGAGACGGGGAGGCCTGGACAACGAGGCGATATGCAAGATGGTCGGTGATTTCGCCGCCCAGCACGATCCGCGCCTTGTTGTCATTGACCACGAGGGCGCCCCAGCTCTGCACGCTTGCCACCGGCCATGAGTCATCCCCTCGTCCGACAGCAAGGCCCATCGCCCGGCCTTCCGTGTCGAAGAAGCTTGCGATTGATGGCGACGACAGCAGCGTAGAGCGCGACGATCTCTTCCACGGTGCGCCGTCAAGGGCTGCTGGAACGAGACGGAGTTGCCACGTCGAGATCGGATCTTGAAGGCGTGACCTGAAAACGCCTCAGCGTCCTCGGGCGCATCCGGAAAGTCGCGTGGGCTTTCCCGGGTACGTCAGATCTTGGCTGGCTCATCTCCCCAAATTCGCCATTTTTCTTTCCACGCCAGATGTAATGCAGCGC
>ERZ1370068.3613-contig-272_pt1 | contig 14026 bp, 16 predicted proteins | sample MGYA00561227_ERZ1370068 | MGnify/ENA primary metagenome ERZ1370068 (study PRJEB38410, sample SAMEA6850437) | metagenome | study: Metagenomic assessment of the ecological functions of the soil: analysis of the soil microbiota associated with the...
GCATCGTCGGGCAACACCGAGAGTGCGCGCCCCAGATTGTCGGCGACCGACAGGATGTCCCTGGCGAACCGCCTGATGCCGAACTTGCGCTCGCGCTCGACGTCCTGCTGGGCGCGGCGGCGCACGTTCTGCGCCTCGGCGAGGGCGCGCAGGAGCTTGTCCTGCAGCGTCGGCCTTCTCGGTACCTGCAGCTGCTCATACTTCGGCCGCCACGCCTTGCGGCTTGGGCGGAAATATCGAGGTTCGGGGTCGGACGATCTCGACCGGCATCTCAGCCGGGGCGCCGCCCGCGGTTGGATCGCTGGCCATACGGTTATCCCTAGTGTCAGTGGCTTTTCGGGGCCTTCACTTAGGGACGACCACGGCCCGGGTCAACCTCCCCGTACCCCTGGCCCTTCAGCCGGCCGCGTCAGACCGCCTCCAGCGGGGCATGGAGCCTGGTGCCGCGCACGATGATGCCGCCGCGGTCGCCGACCGTCGACCGATCCGTAGCGCTGGGCGAAGGCCTCGGGCAGTGGCCGCGCGCCCGACGCCGCCAGCCACAGGCGCAGCAGATGGCGCCGCCGCTCGGGCTCGGGCCAGTCCACGAAGCCGGTGCGGTCGTGCAGGATGGCGTGGTTGTGCACGAGCTGCACGTCGCCCGGCTTGAACTCCATGAACATGTGCAGCTCGGGATCGTTGGCCAGCGCGTCGAACAGGTCGAGCGCCTCGACGTGAGCGGGCGTGAGGCGCGGCGCGTCGGCGAAGCGCTGGGCGGAGTCGATGTACTGGCGCTGGTAGATCGCGGTGAGAAAGCCCTGTGCCAGCTGAACGTCGGAATCTGGAAATAGGGCTTCTGGCCTTCCGGCACCTCGCCGCGCTCGGTCGGTGGCGACCGGGCTGGAACAGCAGTTTCAGCAGGTCGGCTGGCGGCGGCGCATCTCGTTGAAGATCGTGGTCGAGCTCACCAGCGCCGACAGGCCGCCGGACTGCGCCGTCTTGAGGCACAGCAGGCCGACGATGTCGCAGGAGTTCGGTGTGAAAGGTCTGGCGCTCGCTGGTCTGGTAGATGCGCTACGTTGGGATCGTGCTCACGTCGAGGCCTGAGATCCCGCACGTGACCCAGCACATGGCCCTTGCCGTTCTCGCGAGCGCGCGCTGCCGAGATGGACGCCCAGCCCGAAGAACGCCGTCGCCGCCTCGCGCATCGACCAGCGCTCGACAGGCAGGCCGCGCATCAGCAGGAAGCCGCGGCCCGTCAGACACTCGTCCCGCACGCGCGCCTTGAGCTTGGGCCCGAGCGTGGGCAGCGGGAAGTCGCCGGGCCGTGATCGCGGCGATGTCGGCGTCGCGCGCGGCCAACGGCCTTGGCCGCCGTCTCGACCTCGGCGGATCTCGGCGGCGCTGAGCGGCATCAGCCAGTCGTCGCGCCTGGACATTTCCGGCCCATACCAGGCGGCGGGCGCCGGTCTGCTCCGGCGGCAGCTCGAACGACATCAGGTCGGCCCTTTACGGTTTCCCAGGGAAATCGCGGGGCGAAGAGATCGGCGTCGCTGGTCGACAGCCTGAAACTCTCGGTGGCGTTCACCAGCGCCGCGCGAATGCCCCGGCTCGAGCGCGCTGTGACCGGCATCAGGCACGACGACGCAGCGCGCCCGGGCCAGGCCCGCGCCAGAGCGTCGGCTGTCACCGGCGGGCAGACGATGTCGTAGCGGCCCTGCACGATGGTGCTGGACAGATGGCGGATGCGGTCGAGGTCGCGACCACGGCCAGCCTTCGGGCACGAACGTGCCGTTGCGCGAAGTAGTGCGCCTCGATGCGCGACAGCGCCAAGGCGAACGCCGCCGTGATCCGATCTCGAAGGCGCCCGCGCCGTCGGATAGCAGCGTCGAGCAGGCCGCCTCGTAGCGGCTCCAGGCGCGCGCCGCCGGGCGGTGGCTGTCGGGATTGCGGGTCGATGAGGCGGCGATAGTAGTTGCGCCAATAGATCGCCGCGCTCGTGCCTCGGCAGATGCTCGGCGAAGTCGCGCCACGCCTCGGGGAAGATGGCGCGCATGCCGTGAAGGAACCAGTCGATCTCCGAGCGCGCGCCGAGAAAGATGCCGCGCAGGATGAAGCCGGTGACGCGCTCGGGATGTGTTCAGGCCGTAGGCCAGCGCCAGCGTGCTGCCCCACGAGCCGCCGAACAGCAGCCAGCTGCTCGACGCCCAGGTGCGTCCGCAGTCTTTCCATGTCGGCCACGAGGTCGCCGGTGGTGTTGTCGTGCAGCTCGCCGAGCGGCATCGAACGGCCGCAGCCGCGCTGGTCGAACACCACGATGCGGTAGAATTGCGGGATCGAAGAAGCGGCGATGCACCGGCGCCGAACCGGCGCCCGGCCCGCCATGCAGGAACAGCACCGGCGACGCCGTCGGGATTGCCGGCTCTGCTCCCAGTAGATCGTGTGCCGCCCGTCGACGGCCAGCATGCCGCTGGCATAGGGCGAGATCTCGTGGAACAGATCGGAGCGAAGAGGTGTCTCTGAACGCGGCATGCGAATATCCGACGGCATCACTGCCATAGCTGCGCGCTTTGTTCCAGCCTTGCCGCGATTGCCGGTGCCGCGGCCGGAGCGTCTACAGGTCGTCCGGGCGCGAAGGGAGGGTTAGTGGTTTTTCGCCGTATTTTGCCGCTCATCGGCGCTGCTCTTCGGGGTCGCGGCCTGCACGCTGCGCCGGAGCAATCGCGCCGCAGACGGCGGCGTCCGCCGCGGCAGCCGGCCAGGTGCGGCCAAACCGGCGCGCCCGTGCTGCCGCGCGAGATCGAGCGCGAAGTGGGGCCGCCCTATGCCGACGCATGCAGGCCCAGGCGTCGATGGCGTCGGCCAGAAGCTGCTCGCCCAGGCGGGCATGGGCGGCAGCTATCGTTTCGCCGTGCTCGATCTGCCGATCGCCAATGCCCACGCGATGTCCAACTATGTCTTCGTCACGCGCGGGCTTCGCCTCGCTCGACGACGAGGCCGAGCTTGCCGCCGCTTCCGGCCATGAGCTGGGCCACCTCGGCCAGCACCATGCCGCCCAGCGCGCCCGCGCCCGGCAGGGCGTGCTCGATGCCGCCGTCGAGGCCGCGGTCGTGACAGGATCGCCCACGGTCGGCCGCTCGGTGGCCCGCGACGGTCTGCTTGGCGCTCAGGCGCTACTCCGCGCGAACAGGAGCTCGAAGCCGATCGGCTCGGCCTGTCGCTGCTCGTGCGCGCCGGCTATCGCGGCGACGCCATGGCCAGCCTGATCGACAAGCTCGCGCCGGCAATCGCAGTTCGAGCTGCAGCTCATGGGCAGGCGCCGATCTCGGTCGACCGGCGCAGCGCCACCTGACGCATCCCGCGCCGTCGAGCGGCTGACCGCGCTGGAGGGCATCCCGGAGGCCCAGGCGCCGGGCGCGCACCAACCGCGCGGCCTACCTCGCGGCGATCAACGGCGCATGTCGGTCGACGATGCGCCGGAGGAGGGTTTCGTGCGGGACAACAAGTTCCTGCATCCCCTTGCTGAAGATCGGCTTCACGGCCCGCGCGACTTCCGCCTGTCCAACGACCAGGACGGCGTGCTGGGCGTGGCCGCGACCATTCGCTGCTGTTCTTCTCCTGCACAGGGAGCCCATGCCGGGCAGCCTTGCCGAGTGGATGCGCAACAAACTCAAGCCGACGCCGACCGACATCCAGGTCGGCGGAGATCGACGGACCTGAAGCCGCCATCGGCGCCAGGCCGCGCGGCTCCGATACGGGTCTCGGCCAGGTGCGCTACGTGATGGTGCGGCACGGCGATCAGGTCTGTTATTTCAACCTCTTGAGCGAGGGCCCGGATCGCGACCGGCGGATCGACGTCCTGGTCGCCGCGGCGCCCGCCTTCCGCACGCTCTCCGACGCCGAGGCGGCGGCGCTGCAGCCCTATCGCCTGCGCGTGATCACGCCGAAAGGGCGCCTCCGCCGCGCAACTCGCCCAGCGTCTGCCCCATGGCGATTTCAAGATGGAACGGCTGCTCGCCCTGAACGGGGTCGACAACGCCGCCGAACTGGCCCGCCTGCCGCAGGTGAAGACCATCGAACTCGGGTTCGAATTCGGCTCCAGCATCGGCGCCGGCGGCATCGAGCGCGACGCGACGGCCGGTCGGCCGCGGCAGTCGCCGTCAGAACCTGCCCATAGTCAGCCAGCTGCGTCGGCGGAGGGGCCGGCGCGGCGCACCAGCCGGCGTCGCGGCGGTCCAACCGGCATCCGCGCCCCGGTCAGCGCGGCGGCGAGGGCGGCGTACGCTTGCGCGCACTCCACCAGAAGGCGTCGCCCTGCTCGTCGAGGGGCCGCGTGGCATCCACGCCGGCGGCCGACGGCAGCGAGAGCTGCGTCGCCGGCCAGCGCCGCGCGCTTCAGCTGAATTCAGCAGCCTCGGCATGGCCGGGCATGCGCCGCCTGGCGCCTGGCGCAGGCCCCTCGTCCAGCGGGCGATCTCCGACGGCCCGTTGCGCGGCAGGCGATGCGACCGTCGGCGACGCGCGCTTTGCGCCGTAGGCTCCCGATGATCGAGCCGAGGCCGCGGCCCAGCATCCCAGTCGAGCACCTCGAGCGGCGTCATCGCGAACGGCAGGCGGAGCGCGCTTCTGCCACATCTCCTGAGCCTCGCGCAGGAAAGAGGATGCCGCAGCCCCGGTTGGCCGCCATCTGCCGGCGGCGCGGCGCGCAACAGCCCGTCAGCTGCGAGCGTGCCCGGCGGGGATCGCCGTTCGGTCCGGAGCATGTTGCCCAGCACGGAATTTGCCAGCCTGTCGCCGGGCTGCCAAGCGCGACAGCCCGGCGCGGGCGGGGGCCTCCGAGGGCGTCGTCGTCGCCCAGCAGGCCGAGGGGCCTCAGATGCGGCCGCCGCCGTCGAGGCGAGACGATGGTTGGTGGTCCGGTCATGGCGGCAGCTGTCGGGGAACATGGAAAAGGCGGCCGACGTGTTTCGGTCGGCCGCCTTTCAGCTAATTTCTGAGCCAAGTCTGCCGTCAGGCGACCTTCTGCAGCACGCTGTTCAGCTTCTGCGTCGCCAGGTCCTTGTCGATGCGCTCGACCGCGGCCAGCTCGCGCGCCAGCCGGTCCAGCGCCGCCTCGTAGATCTGGCGCTCGCTGTAGGACTGGTCGGGCTGGCCGGCATTGCGGTGCAGGTCGCGCACGACTTCGGCGATCGACACCGGGTCGCCGGAGTTGATCTTGGCTTCGTATTCCTGGGCGCGGCGGTTCCACATGGCGCGGCTCGACGCGGCTGCGGCCCTTCAGGGTCACCAGCGCGTTCTCCATGATCTTGCGCGAGGTGAGCTTGCGCAGGCCGGAGATCTTCGCCTTCGCCACCGGCACGCGCAGCATCATGCGCTCCTGCTCGAAGGAGATGACGAACAGGTCGAGCTTGTGCCCGGCGATCTCCTTCGCCTCGATGTCGATCACGCGACCGACGCCGTGGGTCGGATAGACCACGAAATCGCCCTTCTCGAAGGCGAATTCCTTCGCCTTGGCCGGCTGTCTTCTTCGGCTTGGCCATATCAAGTCCCTTCACGTCTATCTAGCCCCGCGTTTCAGCGATACCGCGACCCACCGCGCACGCTCCCCTGCGTGCTCGGCCCGATGCCCGGTATCGGTAAGTTGCTTTCGGATACCGACTAGGACACCGAGCCAGCGGCGGACCGGACCCCGGACCGCTTCCAGCCCGACCCTTATAACAGAAATTCGGCCGAGTCGCGGCCTATGTTGCATTTCGGCAACGGTCTGGCCCATGCGAAGGCTGCATGTCTCGTGCAAAAGATGCGTGAAAGGACTGAAAATCGGCCGATTCTATCGCGTTTAGCCGGGCTTGTCGCTGAAATACTTTTGAAACTTGTCTTTTTCGTCCTTGAAGTGCGTCGGCGTCGGCCGGCGCCTCGCCCTTGCGGGTGATGTTGGGCCAGTGCGCCGACAGGCTGCGGTTGAGCTCCAGCCACTGCTCCAGACCCTTTTCCGTGTCGGGCAGGATCGCGTTGGGCGGGCATTCGGGCTCGCAGACGCCGCAGTCGATGCATTCGTCGGGATTGATGACCAGCATGTTCTCGCCCTCGTAGAAGCAATCCACGGGGCAGACTTCGACGCAGTCCATGTACTTGCACTTGATGCAAGCTTCGGTCACGACATAGGTCATCAACGGCTCCTGACACGAGCGGCGGCGTGCTTAACGCGCAGGACGAGGTCAGCGCAAGGCTGCTGAATCACGCACCGTCGATTTCGTCATACAACGCGCGCGCCTCCGGTCGCCGGCCCGCGCCGCTCGCCCAAGCGCCACGATGCGCACCACCCGCACGCGCGGTCCCGAGCGCAAAGGTCAGCACCATGCCGGGCGCCACGCGTGGCGTGCGGCTTGTCGACGACGCGGCCATCGATGCGGCAGCGCGACTTCTCGACATAGCGCGCGGCCAAGGTGCGGGATTTGAAGAAGCGGGCGTGCCAAAGCCACTTGTCGAGCCGCATCGCGCCGCTAGCGCCTCACCGGGCGGTTACTTCTTTCCGCCGAGCTTGAGCTCGAGCAGCTTGGCGAACGGCGAGTCGGCGGCGGGCGCGTCGCTCTTCTTCTCGGTGGTGGCGTAGAGCCGCAGCGCCGGCCCGCCGCTGTCGCGGCGCGGCGGCCGCGGCCCGCGGCGGTCGTCGCGCGGCCGATCGCCCTCGGGCCGTCCTTCGGCGTGCCGGCCCTGTTCGGCGGCCCTCGCTGCGGGGCCGCTGGCGCGGCCGTCGCGACGCGCGCCCGTCCTTGCCGCGCTCGGGACGCGGCGAGTCGGCGAAGAACTGCCGCTCGTTCGGCCGCTCCGGCCGTTCGCGGCGGCGCTGCTCGCGCTGCTCGCGCTGCTGCTGCTGCAGGCGCTGGCGCTCGCGCTGCTCCTCGCGCTCGCGCACGAAGCGCGGCTTGATCGAGAAGGCATAGCAGCGGGCCGTTCTCTTCCGACGGCGGATGGACCGCTGATAGCCCAGCCCGCGCAGCACGTTGGCCATCTCGGGCTCCGAGCAGCCGACCAGCGACATCATCTGCGGCGCGGCGCGGAACCAGCCGGGCGGCAGCGGCCGCGGGCCCGTCCTTCTTGGCCTCTTCGGCCTTCGGCTCTTCGGCAGCTTCGCTGCCGGCGCTTCGGGCCTTCGGCGTCTTCCTGTCGCGGCTTCGGCTCTTCGGCAGCGTCTCGTCCGGCGGCTCTTCGGTCGGCACGCGCGCCTCGGCCGTCGGCCCGGCTCGGCGCGGCTGTCCTCGCGACCGGTCGAGCCGGCGCCGGCTCGCTTCGACGGCGACGCGGCTTCGCGCGGCGATGCTTCGACGACAGGCTCGGGCGCCGGCGCCGGCTCGCTCTCGCCGAAGGCTGCGGCGACGATCGCCCATTCGCTGATCTCGTCGGTCGATGGCGCCGCGGCGGCTGCCGGCGCCGTCGGCGCTTGCCGCCTCGCGCGGCGCGGCTTCTTCTGCCTGCTGCGCGCGGCGCGCGGCTTCGCGGCTTTCGCGCGACGGCCTGGCGCGCCATCGCCGCCAGGCGCTCGACCATGTCGGCGCGGATGGCGTGGTCGCCCAGCGGCAGGTAGCCGATGGTGGCGTAGAAATCGCGCTCGGCGTCGCGCGGCAGGTCCATCGAGGTGCGGCCCTCGGCCGGCAGCGGCGGGATGGTCTCGCGGTTGCGCGCGATCATCCAGAGGCCGGCGCGCAGGCGGATCGGCACCGGCTTCAGCATGCTCGGGAAATAGAGCGAATAGACGCCGACCCGGACGCCGAGCTGCGCCAGCGCCTTGCGGTCGTCCTCGCCGAGTTCGGCCGAGCTGCTGCTCGATCGGCCGGCGCGGCAGCACGCCCAGGCCCTCGCAGAGCTGGAAGACGATGCCGCGCGCGCCGGCCGGCAGCTCGGCCGTGGCGCGCGCGTCCATCAGCTCGCTGAGGCCGAGGCGAATGCGCGTCTCGACCCAGGCGGCGGCGCGCTTGCGCACCTCCTCGCGGGCCGGTCCGTCGAGCAGGTCGGACGGCAGCGCCTCGACCTTGGGCGCCAGGATGTCGCCGCTCGGCAGCAGGCGCGCGACCGGGCCGCCGCCCCAGCAGACGCGAAGCTGCGAATCGAACACGAGCTCGCCGTCGGCCGAGCCGGCGAACGCCTGCAGGCGCGCGGGCAGGTCCTGGCGCAGCGCGCGCAAGCGCCGCGCTCAGCACGGCTTTCTGATCGGTCATGGCCCTCGGTCGCGTCGGGAACGAAGCGGAAGCCTTCGATGCGTCCGAGATGCTCGCCCTCGACCGTGACCTCGCCCGCCGCGGCGACCGACGTCGTCATTTCACCCTCATCGCGCAATCTTCGTACAAGCAGGGCCGCCCGTCTATCGACAAACCTTTGCGTCAGACGCTGGTGCAACACGTCGGAAAGCTTGTCCTCGATCGCACGTGCGCGCTCCTGCCAGTGCGTCGCGCGCTGGATCCAGTCGGGACGATGCGAAATGTAAGTCCACGTCCGCACATGGGCGATGCGCGCCATCAACGTGTCGATGTCGCCGTCGTAGCGTTCCAGCCGCTTGACGTGGCTGTCGATCCAGTCCTCGGGCAGGCGCTTCGCCGCCCTGCGTCAGATGCTCGAACAGCTGGCCGAGCAGGCGCGTGTGCTCCTCGGTCATCGTCTTGCGGAAGTCCGGCACCTGGCAGACTTCCCAGAGCAGCTTGACCGCGTTTCGGCGTGTGCAGCCGCGGCAGGAATTCCGAATGCGCCGACAGGGTCTGCAGAGCGAGCTGATCGTCCTGCTCGCGCACGCGCTGCAGGGCGGCGTGCGGCGGCGGCCGGTTGAGCGAGGCGATCAGCGCCGGCACCGAGCGGAAATCGAGCTCGCTGTTGCGCCACTGCACGTCGCGCAGCGGATCGAAGCGGTGGTTCTCGATCGCCTCGACCATCTCCGGCTCGAGGCCGCCGACATCGGCCGTGGTGCCGAAGGTGCCGTCGTTCATGTGGCGGCCGGCGCGGCCGGCGATCTGCGCCAGCTCGACATTGCGCAGCGGGCGCGAGCTGCGGCCGTCATATTTGCGCAACGATGCGAACCAGACATGGTTCACGTCCATGTTGAGGCCCATGCCGATGGCGTCGGTCGCGACCAGATAGTCGACCTCGCCCGACTGGAACATCTCGACCTGGGCGTTGCGCGTGCGCGGGCTCGAGCGCGCCCATGACGATCGCCGTGCCGCCGCGCTGGCGGCGGATCAGCTCGGCGATGGCATAGACCTCGCTGGCCGAGAAGCCGACCACGGCCGAGCGGCGCGGCAGGCGCGTCGCCTTCTTCGGGACCGACATAGGTGAGCTTGGAAAGCGCGGCCGCGCCACGACGTCGATGTCGGGCAGCAGGCGGTTCAGCACCGGGCGGATGGTGTCGGCGCCCAGCAGCATGGTCTCGTTGGTGCCGCGCGCGTGCAGCAGCCGGTCGGTGAAGAAATGGCCGCGCTCGGGATCGGCCGCCATCTGCACCTCGTCGACGGCGAGGAACGACACCGTGCGGTCGAGCGGCATCGATTCTGACGGTGCAGACGAAATAGCGCGCGCCGGGCGGGGCGATCTTCTCCTCGCCGGTGATCAGCGCCACCTGCGAGGCGCCCTTGATCCTGCACGATGCGATCGTAGTTCTCGCGCGCCAGCAGGCGCAGCGGGAAGCCGATCATGCCGGACTCGTGGCCGAGCATGCGCTCGATGGCGAGATAGGTCTTGCCGGTGTTGGTCGGACCGAGGACGGCGGTCAGGCGGCCGGCGGCGCTGGTAAGCGACATCGACCCAACCTTCGCGCGCGGCTGTGGCCGAAGCAAGGCCGCCGACGGCGAAGCTAGCCGGATACCATCGGCTCCAGCTTGTTGCAGCCGATCACCGGGCCGTGGTCGGCGCGCTGCACGATCACCGCCGCGCCCTGGCCGGGCTGGAGGCGGTCGGCATCGCATCGGTCCAGCTCGCGCGCCGCAGCCGTCCCAGCGGGCCAACGATCTCGAAGATGGCGCACGATGTTGAAGTTCTCGAGCATGCGGCCCTGGTTCTCGCCGCTCGCCACCGGCGTCGTATGGCGGCGGTCGTAGATCGCCGAGCGTGACGTCGGCCGGCCGGCCGTCGAGCGGCGAAGGCGGCGAGCTTGATGGTGAGCGGGCCGTCGACGGCGCGCGACAGCTCGGGCGTGGCGCGCTGCGGCGAGCGGCGCTGCGCGTCGGCCAGCAGCGCCTCGATCGGGCCGCGCTCGCGCCGGTGTCGTGGCCGATGCCGTCGACCACCATCTCCGGGCGTGTAGACGTAGCGCTGCTTCAGCACGCGCGCGTAGGCGCGCTGGCGCTCGGTGGTGGCGCGCGTGGCGAAGGCGATCCTTCCAGCCGATGTAGTCCCAGTAGTCGACGTGGAACGACAGCGCGACGATGTCGGGCGCGCCGGGCCAGCCTGCCGAGATAGGCGTCGGCCGGCGGGCAGGAACTGCAGCCCTGCGAGGTGAAGAGCTCGATCGCCCACGGCCCCTCCGGCGGCTCGCGCTAGCCGCCGGGCAATGCCCGCTCAGCATCGGCCAGCACCGGCTGCGCGGCGCCGCCGATCAGCAGGGACCGCCGTCCGGAATCGAAGACTCTCGTCATGACCGCAAGATGCGCGCGCCGCACCGTGTCCTCGCCAATCAACAAACGGTTAGCGGCGTCACGGCTCGCGTTGCTGGACTCGGAAAGGTAACATTATAACAATATCCTGCTCGCATGCACGAACCCGTCTCGCCCGGCACCGCCCTGCTCGCCATGAGCGCGCCCGGCCCGCATCGCGGCGGCGCTCGGCGTCGCGGCCGTGCTGTGGCTCTGCGCGCCTGGTGGGCGCTGTGACGGCGCCGCCCTGCGCCTGGTCGACCTGACGGTGAGCTACGACCGCCATCCGGCGGTGCATCACCTGTCGGCCGAGATCCCGGCCGCCGAGATGACCGCCATCGTCGGTCCCAACGGCGCGGGCAAGAGCACGCTCCTGAAGGCGCTGCTCGGACTGGCGCCGCACATCGAGGGCCGCATCGAGTGCTCGGCCAAGCGCATCGCCTACCTGCCGCAGCAGGCCGAGATCGACCGCTCCTTCCCGATCTCGGTGTTCGACACCGTGCTGCTCGGCCGCTGGTCGCGCTTCGGCGGCTTCGGCGCGGCCAAGCAGGTCGACATCCACGACGCCCAGCACGCCATCGAGGCGGTCGGGCTCGCGGGCTTCGAGCGCCGGCCGATCGACACGCTGTCGGTCGGCCAGTTCCAGCGCGTGCTGTTCGCCCGCCTGCTGCTGCAGGACGCCGACCTCGTGCTGCTCGACGAGCCGTTCGCCGCCATCGATTCCAAGACCGTCGCCGACCTGATGGCGGTGATCCAGCGCTGGCGCGCCGAGAAGCGCACGGTGGTCGCCGTGCTGCACGATCTCGATCAGGTGCGGCGCGACTTCCCCAACAGCGCTGCTGCTCGCCCGCGAGCTGGTCGATGCCGGCCCGACGGCGCGCGTGCTGTCGGCCGAGAACCTGCTGCGCGCCCGCGCCATGGCCGAGGCGTGGGACGAGCATGCCGACGCCTGCGAAGTGCCGATGCGGCTGAGCGCCTGATCGCTCGACAGCCGGTCGCCGATGCTCTACGACTATCCTGATCGCAGCCCTTCGCCGATTTCGGCTTCATGCGCCGCGCCCTGGTGGCGAGCCTGGCGCTGTCGGTCGGCGGCTCGTCGATCGGCGTGTTCCTGATCCTGCGCCGCATGAGCCTGATGGGCGATGCGCTGGCCCATGCGCTGCTGCCCGGCGCGGCGCTGGGCTTCCTGCTGGGCGGCCTGTCGCTGCCGGCGATGAGCCTCGGCGGCTTTCTGGCCGGCATCGCCACGGCGCTGGTCTCGGGCGTGATCGCGCGCTTCACCAGCATGCGCGAGGATGCAAGCTTCGCCGCGGCCTATCTCACCGCGCATGGCGCTCGGCGTGCTGATCGTGTCGTTGCGCGGCTCGGCGGTCGACCTGATGAACATCCTGTTCGGCGCCATCCTCGCGGTCGACGACACGGCGCTGATCCTGGTCGTCTCGACCGCGACGCTCACCCTGGTCGGGCCTCGCCGCCATCTACCGGCCGCTGGTCGTCGAGTGCTTCAACCCGGGCTTCCTCGCCGCCATGGGCATCAGGGGCTCGCTCTATCACTATCTCTTCCTGGCGCTGGCCGTGCTGAACATGGTGGCGGGCTTCCAGGCGCTCGGGCACCCTGATGGCGCTCGGCCTCGATCCTGCTGCCCGCGGTCGCGGCCTCGTTCTGGGCGCGCGAAGTCTGGTCGATGACCCTGATCGCCGCGCCCATGGCCTTCGCTGTCGGCCGCGATCGGCCTGCTGGTCTCGTTCCATGCCGGCCTGCCGTCGGGGCCGGTGATCGTGCTGTTCGCCAGCCTGTTCTTCCTGGGCTCGCTGCTGCTGGGCTCGCGCGCCTCGGTGCGCGCGCGGCTGTCGCGTCCGGTTCATCTTCGCGGCTAGGCCGAGCCGCTGGCTGCACCGCCATGACGGACAGCATGACTGCGCCCGGTGCCGGGCGTCACGCTGCAAGACGACCAAGGCCAACAACATCCACATGCGCTACGCCGAGATCGGCAGCGGCCCGCTGGTGCTGTTCTGCGCACGGCTGGCCGGAGAGCTGGTATTCGTGGCGCCATCAGCTCACGGCGGTGAGCGCGGCGGGCTTTCGCTGCGTGGCGCCCGACATGCGCGGCTACGGCGGCACCGAGGCGCCCGAGCCGATCGACCAGTACACGCTCTTCCACATGGTGGGCGACATGGCCGAGCTGGTGAAGGCGCTGGGCGAGACCAGGGCCGTCATCGTCGGCCACGACTGGGGCGCGCCGGTCGCCTGGCACGCCGCGCTGTGGCGGCCCGATCTCTTCGCCGCCGTCTGCGCCATGAGCGTGCCCTACGCGCCGCCGGGCTATGTCGACGTCCTGACGCGCGCTCGAGAAGCTCGGCATCAACGACTTCTACCTGCAGTACTTCCAGAAGCCCGGCGTGCCCGAGGCCGAGCTGCAGCAGGACATCCGCGGCGCGCTGCGCCGCCTCTACTTCACCGCCGGCGGCGAGCTCGACGAGAAAGGGCAAGGGCTTCGCCCGCCTGACCGGCGGGCACGCTGCTCGGCCAACACTGTCGATCCGCCGGCGCTGCCGCCGTGGCTGAGCGAGGCCGACCTCGACTACTACACGCAGGAATTCTCCCGCACCGGCTTTCGCGGCGGGCTGAACTGGTACCGCAACCTGCGGCGCAACTGGGAGCTGGGCGGCCCGTGGCGCGGCCAGCCGATCCGCCAGCCCTCGCTGTTCATCGCCGGCAGCCGCGACGGCGTGCTGCGCTTCCCGCCGCGCCAGTCGCAGCTCGACGCCTTCCCGAAGACCCTGCCCGGCCTGCGTCGGCAGCCACATCCTCGAGGGCGCCGGCCACTGGGTGCAGCAGGAGCGGCCGGCCGAGGTCAACAAGCCTGCTGATCGACTTTCCTGAGAGCCTGTGATCTTACTTTGCCGAGACGAGGCGCCGATGATCCGACTTCAGCCCGGCATTCGCCGTTCTTGTGGCCGCAGCCGTGCCGGTCTGGCGCAGGCTGGTGACGAGGACGCCGCCGCCTCCGCCGCCGCAGGGGCGACCAGCCCACGACCTGACCGCTCGCGCTCTTTCGACCTTCGCCAGGTCGTCTTTGCCGGCTTGATAGCGGCGACGGTTGGCGCCTCGCGCCACCCGGAAGATCTCGCGATGCGGCCCGCCGACCTGGCGGGGATCGATGTCGCGCGGCCCGGCGCCGTCGTACCGCGACGCCATCACCCTAGCGCCGCGGTCGGCATCGGCCGCGGAGTCACGATAGATCGCCCTGGACGTCGCGTTCGGCAGCGCCCGGTTCCAGCAGGCGCTGGCGCAGACGCTGATCGCGGCCGCGGCTGGCGCGCGCCCAGAACGGCCGTTTTCGCCTCGACGCGACGTTGCTCGCCCTGAACGGCCCTTTGCCGGCTTCGCCATGACCGTCAGCGCCACGATCGCCTCACCGGTTGACCGACAC
>ERZ1370068.4962-contig-4007_pt1 | contig 14026 bp, 28 predicted proteins | sample MGYA00561227_ERZ1370068 | MGnify/ENA primary metagenome ERZ1370068 (study PRJEB38410, sample SAMEA6850437) | metagenome | study: Metagenomic assessment of the ecological functions of the soil: analysis of the soil microbiota associated with the...
TTGGCGACACCGTAGCTGAATTCTTCCACCGCGGCCGCCATCTCGCCGAGTTCATCCCGGCGCCCGAGGCCCGGCAGCACGACATCGAAATTGCCGCCGGCGAGTTCGCGCATGGCCTTGCACATGGCGGTCATCGGGTCGGGAAATCCCTTGCCCAGCAACAGCGGCCAATACTCCGCCCAGCAGGAAGCCGCCGGCCGCGAGCATCGCGATCAGGCGCTCGGTCTCGCCGATGCTCGCATCGGACTCCGGATTCAAGTCGTTGTTGATCGGAAACGCAGAGCCGCCTTCATCGCGCCTGGCACCTTGCATGATCGCAGCCGCGGACTCGGCCATTTCGGTCGTCAGTTCATCGATCGATTTCGAGTTTTCGACCAGTTTGCTGAGCGGACTGCCGATACTCCATCAAGCAGTGCGGAAACCTCCCCTGACGGCCCTGCACGATCTTTTTCATCGGTCGACGATATCGCCCGCAGCGAGTTTTCGACGAACTTCGAGCCGCGCCAGCGCGCTGGTGGCAACGGTCTGATCGGAATTGATGACTGAATGTATTGGGCGAGCGCTGTCGCGGCCTGATATTGCGCGGTGACCTGCTTGGCGCCGAGTTCGACGGCGGGAAGCTCCGCTTCCGGCGCGTTGCTGGCGAGATCGTCGAGCTTGTAACGCAGCATCGTGCCGCCGCGCGTCAGCTGGTTTTGCGCCACCAGCGCGCTCTCGCTCTTGACCTTGAGAATGTCGGCGAAAGATCTTGGTGAAGGTGCGTGAATTCGCGGGCCAAGCCGCGTGATCTGCGATCGAGGCCCGCCGGATTTGTGGTGCCCTTCATCGATTGATCGATGGCGTCTCAGGCTGGCTTCGGCGCGCCAGCGCCGCCTTCACCGTCATCTTCTTTCCGGTCACCACGTAGTATCGCGCCAGCGCCCGGTACGAAGATCAGTTCGCGATCGATATTGCGCGCCAGATCGGCTTCCGACACGCTTTTCCGGTACGACGTCACGCCGGCGGAGACGCGCTCAAATCCGAGATAAGCGATGCCCATGCTGGCGGCCGAGATCGCGAGCACGACGCGCAAAGCCGAGCATGATCTTTGGCGCGAAAGCGCAAGGTCGGGAGCTTTCAGCGATATCGATCGTGCCAGACACGCCTCAACGATGCCACTCGAACCCCCGTCTTCTTCTGAAAACCCGGCAGATCGGCAGCGCGGCTTCCAGAATCCAGTGCTGGAAAACTAGGGCAGAATGGATAAAAGGCCGTAAATTTGGCCAAGGAAATCCATCCCGGAACGTGACGCGCGCTCTGCCGGCAGCACAGCCACTCGTCTTCGCCGCGTCGAAGGATGGAGGCATAAGCACAGGTGGCCGACGACGCGTGCATTCGTGCGCTCGCTGTACCGGCGGACGGCCTACGCCGCCCGGGCCTCGGGCGCTGCGGCGCCAGCAGCCGCCAATTGGCGGCCAGTTGCAGCTTCGGCTCGGTCAGCGCCTGCAGCTTCTGCCAGCGTCATGCCCGGAACCATCTCGGCCACGACCAGTCCCTGGCGGTCACGTCGATCACCGCGAGGTTGGTGTAGATGCGCTTGACGGCAGCCGGCCGCGGTGAGCGGATAGGTGCAGTGCTTCAGGATCGCGCGGCTCACCCTTCTTGCTGGTGTGCTCCATGATGATGCGGATTTCCCTGGCGCCGACCGCCAGATCCATGGCGCCGCCGATGCCGGGCGGGAAGGCCGGGTCTTCGGTGGTCCAGTTCGCAAGATCGCCCTTTCGGATACTTCGAAGGCGCCGAGCAGGCTGACATCGAGATGGCCGCCGCGGATCATCAGGAACGCGTCGGCGTGATGGACGAAGCAGCCGCCGGGGACCAGCGTCGTCAGGTTCTTGCCGGCATCGACCATATAGGGTCTTCCCTGCCGGGCTCCGGCTTCGACCCATGCCGAGGATGCCGTTCTCGCTGTGAAAGATCACTTCGCGCCCCGGCGGCACATAGCTTGCCGCCAGGGTTGGAATGCCGATGCCGAGATTGACGTAGGCGCCTTCCGGCAAATCCTGCGCGGCGCGCCATGCCATTTGTTCACGCGTCAACGGAGATCATGCATTTGCTCCAACAACGACGATGCGATCGACAAAGAATGCTCGGTGTGACCACCGCTTCGGGATCCATCTCGCCAAGCTCCACCATCTGGTCGACCTCGACCACGGTCAGCTCGGCGGCCATCGCCATCACCGGGTTGAAATTCCGCGCCGACTTTATGTAGGTGAGGTTGCCCCAGCGGTCGGCCTTGTTGGCCTTGAGCAGCGCGATATCGCCCTTCAGCGGCTTCTCGAACACATGCAGCCGGCCGTCGATTTCCCGGGTTTCCTTGCCTTCCGCGAGCTTGGTCCCCGCCGAAACCGGCGAGAAGAAACCGCCGAGGCCGGCGGCATGGCAGCGCATGCGTTCGCTGATGGTGCCTTGCGGGACCAATTCCAGCTCAGGCGTTCTGGCCCGGTACGCCTTGAGGAAGGCGGTGTAGTCGCCGGACCGCGGGTACGAGCCAGATCACCTGCGCACGCGGCCGGAATTGATCAGCCGGGCCAGACCGTAATCGCCATTGCCGGAGTTGTTGGCGACGATGGTCAGCTCCCGGGCGCCCTGTTCGTGCAGGGCGTCGAGCAGATGATCGGCGACACCGACGGCGCCAAATCCGGCCACCAATACCGTCGATCCGTCGCGAACCCCGGCCACGGCGTCGGCCGTGGTCTTCACCTGCTTGTCGATCACGTCAAAGAGCTCCCTCGCGCGGCATTGTTGTTTGAAGTCCGTGGCTTGTGCCAGGACCCCACAAGACTTCAAATTCGCGCGGAATAGACCATCAACTCCGGCGCCGAGAAAGCCACAAATTTGCAGGCCGTGATCCGCATCGCGGCCTTATCGGGCCGTCCCGGCGTTCGCCGGCACGGCGGTCGAAGCGCAGATGGCATCACGATGACCCTCGCGACGAAAATCCTAGTTGCAAAGTCCCGGCCCCGTGCCTCTAATTGGAATAATTAAAAATGCATCGGGAGGTATCACGCGTGTCTACCATCAAATTGACGGTGAACGGCAAGGCGGTCTCGGCCGATGTCGAGGACCGGACCCTCCTTGTCCATCTCCTGCGCGAGAATCTGAACCTGACCGGCACCCATGTCGGCTGCGACACCAGCCAGTGCGGCGCCTGCGTCGTGCATATCGACGGGCGGGCGGTCAAATCATGCACGGTGCTGGTCGGACAGGCCAACGGCGCCAACGTCACCACCATCGAGGGCATCTCGAAGGGCGACGAGCTGCACCCGATGCAGGCGGCGTTCCGCGACAATCACGGGCTGCAGTGCGGTTATTGCACGCCGGGCATGATCATGTCGGCGATCGATATCGTCAACCGCCACGGCGGCAAGCTCGACGAGGACACCGTCCGGCACGAGCTTGAGGGCAATATCTGCCGCTGCACCGGCTACCACAACATCGTCAAATCGGTACTCGACGCCGCCGGCCGCATGAAGGTTCGCGCAGGCGGCGGAATAGTCGGCCCAATTCGCGATCTAACAAAGATCCGACTTCGAAAACCAAAGCTGACTGCGATCTGCGCCGGCAAGATGCGCGGACGATGCGGTCCGGCAGGGAGAGATGGACGATGGGCGTTGAAGGTATTGGCGCAAGCGTGGTGCGCAAGGAAGACCGGCGCTTCATCACCGGCAAGGGCCGCTACGTCGACGACATCAAGCTGCAGGGCATGACCCACGCGCATTTCGTCCGCAGCCCGCACGCACATGCCAAGGTCAAGAGCATCGACTCGTCGGCGGCGATGAAGATGCCGGGCGTGGTCGGCGTGCTGACCGGACAGCAGATCGTCGATGACAAGGTCGGCAATTTGATCTGCGGCTGGGCGATCACATCCAAGGACGGCACCGCCGATGAAGATGGGCGCGTGGCCGGCGATGGCGCCCGGAAACGGTGCGCTTTGCCGGACAGGCGGTCGCGGTCGTGATCGCCGAGACCAAGAACCAGGCAAAGGACGCGGCCGAAGCCGTCGTCGTCGATTACGAGGAGCTTCCCGCTGTCGGCCAACATCCGCGCCGCGATCAAGCCGGGCGCGCCGCAGCTGCATCCGGAAGCCCCGGGCAACGTGATCTACGACTGGACGATCGGCGACGAGGCGGCGACGGAGGCAGCATTCAAATCGGCGGCCAACGTGGTCTCACTCGACATCACCAACAACCGGCTGGTGCCGAATGCGATGGAGCCGCGCGCGGCGATCGCGGAATACAACGACGCCGAAGAGCATTTCACGCTGTACACGACGTCGCAGAATCCGCATGTCGCCCGCCTGGTGCTGTCGGCATTCTACAACATCGCGCAGGAGCACAAGCTGCGGGTGGTGGCGCCCGATGTCGGCGGCGGTTTCGGCTCGAAAATCTTCATCTATCCGGAGGAGATGGTGGCGCTGTGGGCCTCCAAGAAGGTGCGGCGCCCGGTGAAGTGGACCGGCGATCGCTCCGAGGCCTTCCTGACCGACGCCCATGGCCGCGATCACCTCACCAAGGCCGAGATGGCGTTCGACGCCGGCAACAAGATCACCGGGCTTGCGCGTGAAGACCTACGCCAATCTCGGCGCCTACATGTCGCTGTTCTCCTCCTCGGTGCCGACCTATCTCTATGCGACGCTGCTGTCGGGCCAGTACAACATCCCCAACATCTTCGCCGAGGTGATCAGCGTCTACACCAACACCACCCCGGTCGACGCCTATCGCAGGCGCGGGCCGGCCCGAAGCAAGTTTCGTGGTGGAACGGCTGATGGAAACGGCGGCGCGGCAGTTGAAGGTCGATCCGGCCGGAATTGCGCCGCAAGAACTTCATCACCGCCTTCCCGCACCAGACGCCCGTGATCATGGCCTACGACATCGGCGATTTCGGCGCCTCGCTCGACTCCGCGATGAAGGCGATCGATTACGCCGGCTTCCCGGCGCGCAAGGAGAAAGCCAAGCAGGAAGGCAAGCTGCGCGGCATCGGCGTCTCCTGCTACATCGAGGCCTGCGGCATCGCGCCCTCGAAAGCGGTCGGCAGCCTAGGCGCCGGCGTCGGTCTGTGGGAATCCGCTGAAGTTCGCGTCAATCCGGTCGGCACCATCGAGATCCTGACCGGTTCGCACAGCCACGGCCAGGGCCACGAGACGACCTTCTGCACAGCTGATCGCCGAACGCCTGCGGCATTCCGATCAGCCAGGTGCAGATCGTCCACGGCGACACCGACAAGGTGCAGTTCGGCATGGGCACCTACGGCTCGCGCTCCGCTGCCGTCGGTTTGACCGCCATCCTCAAGGCGATGGAGAAGGTCGAGGCCAAGGCCAAGAAGATCGCCGCGCATCAGCTCGAGGCCTCCGAGGGCGACATCGTCATCGAGAACGGCGAGTTCAAGGTCACCGGCACCGACAAGTCGATCGCGCTGCCGATGGTCGCGCTCGCCGCCTACACCGCGCACAACCTGCCTGACGGCATGGAGCCCGGCTTGAAGGAAGGCGCGTTCTACGACCCGACCAACTTCACCTTCCCGGCCGGCGCCTACATCTGCGAACTCGAGGTCGATCCCGGCACCGGCAAGACCTCTTTCGTCAACTTCGTCGCCGCCGACGATTTCGGACGGCTGATCAATCCGATGATCGTCGAAGGCCAGGTCCATGGCGGCCTCGCCCAGGGCATCGGCCAGGCGCTGCTGGAAGGCGCGGTTTACGACTCCAGCGGCCAGCTCGTGACCGCGTCGTTCATGGACTACACCATGCCGCGCGCCGACGACCTGCCGTCGTTCAAATTGAGTCCACACCACGACGCTGTGTCCGGGCAATCCGCTCGGCGTCAAGGGCTGCGGCGAGGCCGGCGCGATCGGCGCATCGGCCGCCGTCATCAACGCCATCACCGACGCGATCGGCAACAACAAGCTTGAGATGCCGGCGACACCCGATCGCGTGTGGCACGCCATTCACGGCTGAGAGGGAGACAAGCACATGTACGAGACAACTTACCATCGCCCCTCCTCTGTCGACGAAGCCGCGGCGCTGTTCGCCAAGGGCTCGAGTCTGAAATATCTCGCCGGCGGCCACACGCTTGATCCCGGTGATGAAGCAGCGGCTGGCCTCGCCGTCCGACGTCATCGATCTCGGCAAGATCACGGACCTCATCGGCATCGAGGTTTCCGCCGATACGGTGACGATCAAGGCGGCAACAACGCATTACGACGTCGCCGCGAGCGGACCTGCACAAAGGCTATTCCTGCGCTCGCCTATCTCGCCTCGCTGATCGGCGATCCGGCCGTGCGCTATCGCGGCACCATCGGCGGCTCGATCGCCCAACAACGATCCTGCCGGCGGACTATCCGGCGGCGGTGCTCGCGCTCGGCGCGACCGTGAAGACCAACAAGCGCTCGATATGCAGCGGATGATTTCTTCAAGGGCCTGTTCACGACTGCGCTCGCCGACGGCGAGATCATTACCGCGGTGTCGTTCCCGATTCCGGCCAAGGCGGGGTATTCCAAGTTCCCCATCCGCCTCGCGCTTCGCGCTGACCGGCGTGTTCGTCGTCAAGACCAAGGCGGGTGACGTCCGCGTCGCCGCCACCGGCGCCTCGCAAAACGGCGTCATGCGGGTGCCGGCGATCGAGGCGGCGCTGAAGGCCAACTGGTCGGCGGGCGCAGCTGGACAGCGTGACAATTTCCGCGGACGGCCTGCTGAGCGATATCCACGGCTCATCGGACTATCGCGCCAACCTGATCAAGGTGATGGCGCAGCGCGCGGTGACCGCAGCCGGCTGATCGCGTATTCCGCCTCAAACCATGCAAGCGGCGCGCAGCGATGCGCGCCGCTCTGCATTTGGTCATATTCTGACCAATTGACGCTTGCCACGCTCTCCCGCAAGGCGAGACAATTTAGCTAATCAGCTAGGGCCTGTCGTCATTTAGGAGATTCGCAAATCAGCCGGAGCGTGATTCATGAGAAGCCTCATTGAGGGAGGCTTTCGATGGAACGGCATGCATTGCGGGACGATCAATTCGCCCGGATTGAGCATTTGCTACCAGGTCGTCCTGGCACGGTCGGTCGCAACAGCGATCTGGGCAATCGTCTTTCGTCGACGCGGTGATCTGGAAATTCCGGGTGGGGACACCGTGGCGCGATTTGCCGGAACGTTTTGGCGGCTGGTGCAATACGCACAGGCGCTTCTCCCGCTGGGCCGTGAGCGGCGTTTGGGAGAGTCTTTTCAAGACCTTGGCAGACGATTCGGACAATGAATATGCCATGATCGACGCAACGATCGTGAGAGCCCACCAGCATAGCGCCGGCGCGCTTAAAAAGGGGGCTCGACCAAGCCATCGGCCGCTCGCGCGGTGGGCTCACGACGAAAATCCACGTGATCGTCGATGCCCTTGGTAATCCGCTGAGACTCATCCTGACCGGCGGCCAGGTTCACGATATCACGCAAGCCGAGGCGCTGCTGGCGTCGATCGAGCCAGGAGCTTTGCTGGCAGACAAGGGTTATGACGCCGATCACTTCGCTGACAGCCTGACCGCGCGTGCGATCAAGGTCGTCATCCCGCCGAAATCAAATCGGAAAGTGAAACGCGATTGCGACTTCGCGCTCTATTGCGAGCGCAATCTCGTCGAGCGATTCTTCTGTATAATCAAGCATTTTCGGGCGATCGCGACGCGCTATGAGAAGACAGCGCGAAACTTCCTGGCCGGGTTACATCTGGTCTGCGCGCTCGTTTGGCTTAAATGACGACAGACCCTACTCTAAGAAATCTCAGTTTTACGCGTATTCTGTTCGCAAAACCGTACCCACTTTTGCGGAATACGCGCCAGGGAGCGCCCATGAAATTCGGCATTTTCTACGAACACCAGCTTCCGCGGCCATGGAACGTGGGCGACGAGCAGCAGGCTAGTTCCAGGAGGCGCTCGATCAGGTCGAGCTCGCCGACCAGCTCGGCATCGACTACGCCTGGGAAGTCGAGCACCACTTCCTCGAGGAGTACTCGCACTCGCTCGGCGCCGGAAGTGTTCCTCGCCGCCTGCTGCGCAGCGCACCAGGCACATCCGCCTCGGCCACGGCATCGTGCCTGATGCCGCCGAACTACAATCACCCGGCGCGCGTCGCCGAGCGCATCGCCACGCTCGATCTCGTCTCCAACGGCCGCGTCGAGTTCGGCACCGGCGAGTCGCATCGCTGATGGAGCTCGGCGGCTTCAACGTCGGCTTCGACCGACGAGAAGCGCGGATGTGGCGCGAGGGCGTCGAGCAGATGCGCCAACATGATGGTGATGGACCCGTATCCCGGCTTCACAGGGCGAGTTCTTCGAGATGCCGTGCCGCAACGTGGTGCCCAAGCCGGTGCAGAAGCCGCACCCGCCGCTCTGGGTCGCCTGCTCCAACCGCGAGACCATCAAGCTCGCCGCGCGGCTGCGGCATCGGCGCGCTGACCTTCGCGTTCGTCGATCCGCGCGCGAGGCGCGGCAATGGGTCGAGCGACTATTACCGAGATCTTCAAGAGCGAGTGCGTGCCGATCGGCCACGCCGTCAATCCGAACGTCGCGATGGTGACGGGCTTCTCGGTACCACGCGGATGAGGCGGGAAGCCGCGCCGCCGCGGCGAAGACGGCTTACGGTTTTTCCGCTACGGCCTTGCGCATCATTACATCTTCGGCGAGCACAAGCCGGGACGCACCGACATCTGGGCGCAACTTCGAAAAGGCGCGGCATGCGTTGCCGGCGGCCGGCGCCGATCACGGCATCGGCACGCCGGATCAGTTGCGAGCCGCATCTGCGGCACTTCGAGGAGTCGGGCGTCGACCAGACCGTGTTCATCCAGCAGGGCGGCCGCAAGACCAGCACCAGCGATATCTGCGAAGCGCTCGAGCTGTTTCGCCAAGGATGTGATGCCGGAATTCAGGCAGCGCGAAATCGCGCGGGAAAGGCAAGAAGCAGGAAGAGCTCGCGCCTTACATCGAAAGGCGATGGCCCGCGAACAAATGGCAAAACCGATGCGCGACGAGGAGATCCCGGTTTATGTGGCGCTCGGCCGCAAAGTGGCGGAAGAAGGCACCGGCACCGAACGCCAGAAGCAGAACGCCAGGCTGTGGGCCGATGCCGCCAAGGTGACGCTGAGCGATCCCGCGCGCCACGGCACCAAGAGTTCCGCAACGTCGTAGTATTCATCTCAGCAACGGAAAAACAACGTGCTCGATAAATCAGCCCCCAGTCCTCCACCCGCACCTCCGGCCCGCTCGCAGGTTTTCGCATCGTCGAATTCGCCGGCATCGGCCCCGGTCCCTTTGCCTGCATGATGCTGGCGGACATGGGCGCCGAAGTGCGTCACGCTCGACCGCGTCGGCGCCAAGAAGAACCCGAAAGCGGTGGCGGTGCGCGGTCGCAAGGTCGTCGAGCTCGATCTGAAGGACAAGGCCGCCATCGCGCAGGTGCTCGACCTGCTGGCCAATGCCGACGCGCTGATCGAGGGTTTTCGGCCCGGCGTGATGGAGCGGCTCGGGCTCGGCGCCCGACGTGGTGCTGGCGCGCAATCCGACGGCTCGTCTATGGCCGCATGACCGGCTGGGGCCAGGAAGGCCCGCTGGCGCAGCGCCGCCGGCCACGACATCAACTACATCTCGGTGACCGGCGCGCTGCGCCGCGATCGGCACCAAGGAGACAGACCGGTGCCGCCGCTCAACCTGGTCGGCGATTTCGGCGGCGGCGCGCTTTATCTCGTGGTCGGCGTGCTCGCCGCGCTGCTAGAGGCGTCGAAAGTCCGGCAAGGGCCAGGTGGTCGATGCCGCGATGTGCGACGGCGCGGCATCGCTGATGTCGATGTTCTTCGACATGACCGCGAGCGGGCCGCTGGATCGAGCGGCGCGAGCAGCAATTTCCTCGACGGCGGCGCGCATTTCTACGGCGTCTATGAATGCTCCTGCGGCAATTTCATTTCGATCGGCTCGATCGAGCCGCAGTTCTACGCGCTGCTGCGCCAGCATGCCGGCCTGACCGACGCCGACTTCGACGCGCAGATGGACCGCAAGGCCTGGCCGGCGCTGAAGGAGAAGCTGACGAAAGTATTCAAGAGCAAGACGCGCGACGGACTGGTGCAAGATCATGGAAGGCACCGACATCTGCTTCGCGCCGATCCTGACCATGGCGGAAGCGCCCGAAGCATCCGCACAACGCGGCGCGCAAGATTTTCGTCGAGCGCCACGGCGTGACGCAGCCCGCGCCGGCGCCGCGCTTCTCGCGCACGCCGTCGGCGATCCGCGATGCCGGTAGCGGCGGATATCGGTGAGCTGACGAGCGCGTGGCAAGGCGGGAGGTGGGTCTCAGCGAATCGTGCATCCACCGTGCATCGTCCGAGTGGACGCAGACCCGGATGAGTTACGAGATTCGCGCGTAACGCGCCACCGGTACTGACGCATGATCTACGCCGCGCTCTCCACCTTCAGCACGCCGCGGCGAATCTGATCTTCCTCGATCGATTCGAACAGCGCCTTGAAATTGCCTTCGCCGAAACCGTCGTCGCCCTTGCGCTGGATGAACTCGAAGAAGATCGGCCCGATCGCGTTCGCCGAGAAAATCTGCAGCAGCACCTTGGTCTGGCCGCCATCGACCACGCCTTCGCCGTCGATCAGAATGCCGTCGCGCTGCAGGCGGGCGACGTCCTCGCCATGCTTCGGCAGGCGCGCGTCGATCTTCTCGAAGTAGGTTTCGGGCGGCGACGGCATGAACGGCAAGCCATCCGCGCGCAGCGTCTCGACGGTGCGGTAGATGTCCCGTGGCGCCGCAGGCAGATGTGCTGGATGCCCTCGCCGCGATAGATGTTGAGATATTCCTCGATCTGGCCGGATCGCCGGCATCCTCGTTGATCAGAATCCGGATCTTGCCGTCCGGGCTGGTCAGCGCGCGCGAGAACAGGCCCGACGCGCGGCCCTCGATATCGAAGAAACGGATCTGGCGGAAGTTGAACAGTTTTTCGTAGAAGCCGGTCCACACATCCATGCGGCCGCGATGAGACGTTGTGGGTGAGGTGATCGAGATAGAACAGCCCGCGCCCGCGGGGCGCGGATTCTGCGCACCAAGCCATTCGAACTCGGTGTCGTAGGCCGAGCCCTTGGCGCCGTAGCGATCGACGAAATAGAGCAGACTGCCGCCGATGCCCTTGATGGCGGGAACGTCGAGCGTCTTCTGCGCCGGAAGAAACATCGGCGGGCTCCGCGCCGAGCGACAGCGCGCGTTCATAGGCCTGCTGCGCATCGACCACGCGGAACGCCATCGACGGCGCGCACGGCCCATGCGCGGCGACGAAATCGAAGCCGTGGGTGCCGGGCGCTTCGTTGACGAGATAATTGATATCGCCCTGGCGATAGACCGTGATCTTCTTGGTCTTGTGGCGGGCGACCGGCGCATAGCCCATCAGCTTGAACAGCGCGTGCAGCTCTTCCGGCTTCGGGTGGGCGTATTCGACGAACTCGAAACCGTCGGTGCCCATCGGATTGTCGGCGCTGATGGTCGCGGCCGGCGCGTCGTGCGGAAATGGACCCATGGCTGATCTCCTGAAATTTGATCTGGATCAATTATCCGGTCAAATCGGGCGCAAGGTGCATGCAAACGGACCTGCATTTGGCTATATATGATGCACGATTCGTGCATAGAATGGGTAATTTACGCATGATCTCGGTGGACGCCTTCGACCTCAAAATGCTGGCCGCGCTGCAGGACGACGGCCGGCTGACCAACCAGCAACTGGCCGACCTCGTCGGCCTGTCGGCCTCGCAATGCTCGCGGCGGCGGATGCGGCTGGAGGAAGAGAAGGTGATCGCGGGCTATCACGCCGACCTCGCCGGCGAAGCGCTCGGCTTCAACCTGATCGCCTTCATCCACATCACGCTGGCGACGCATTCGCCCGACAACGCCAAAGAGTTCCGCGCGCTGGTCAATCGCGTCGACGATATCCAGGAGGCCTATTCGCTGCACCGGCGACGCCGATTATCTGCTGAAGGTCGTGCTGCGCGACCTGAAGAGCCTCTCCGACATCGTCAACAACGTGCTGATGCCGCACCAGAGCGTGGCGCATGTGCGCTCGTCGATCGTGCTGGACCGGCTGAAGGAGGCTCGAAGCTGCCGCTGAAGGTGCTGAACGCCTGAATGGCGCCAAATCGAGGAAATTCGTCATTCGCGTTTCGGCGCCGATTTGCGATGATCCGCTGCGGATCAGACTGCACGAGACGACCATGGCGCTGCAACTTCGGCCGAACTGCGAATATTGCGACAAGGACCTGCCGCCGAACGCGACGGAAGCGCGGATCTGCTCCTATGAATGCACGTTCTGCGCGGACTGCGTCGAGACACAAGCTGCACAATGTCTGCCCGAACTGCGGCGGCGGTTTTGTGCGCGCGCGCCGATCCGGCCCGCCACGGAACGGCGGCCCGGGCGTGTGCGTCGACGAAGCAGTTGCCGTCGGACAAGCGCGTGCATCTGAAGTACAGCGTCGAGGATGTCGCCGCGCATTCGCGCGGCTTCGGGATATTCCGCCGGAAGAGCGGTGAATCGTCGCCCGTCATTGCGAAGCTGCAGCAAAAGCAATCATGGATCCCGATGTGGGCGCGCATGGACTTCGTCGCTACGCTCCTCGCAATGACGGAGGAGAATCACTCCGCCGCCACGATCGTCCCCTCGACCTCGCCAAAGCCGACGCGGTAGCCATCGCCCTGGCACCAGCCGCGCATGACAAGCAGAATCGCCGTCTTCGAGGAACGTGCGCTTGACGCCGCCGGCCAGTTCGACCGGCTCGGTGCCGTTCCAGCTGATCTCCAAGCAGGCTGCCGCGCTGGTGCTTCTCCGGACCGATGATGGTGCCGCTGCCCAGGAGATCGCCGACATTCATGGCGCAGCCGATGAAGCGTGGTGCACGAGCTGCTGCACCGACGACCAGTACATGTATTTGAAATTGGTGCGGCAGATGATTTGCGCCTCGTTCATCTGCGCCGCGCGCAAGCCGACGTCGAGCTGCATGATCGTAATTGTTCGGCTGCGCCTGCCGCAGATAGGGCAGCGGCTGCCGGATCCTGCGCCGGGCCGTGCACACGGAACGGCTCCAGCGCCTCGCGCGTCACGACCCACGGGCTGATCGAGGTCGCCGAAACGCCTTGGCCTGGAACGGTCCGAGCGGCACATATTCCCATTGCTGGATGTCGCGCGCGCTCCAGTCGTTGAGGATCACAAAGCCGAAGATCATTTCCTCCGCCTGCTTCTCGGTGAGCATCTCGCCCATCGCCGACGGCTGGCCGACCACCACGCCCATTTCGAGCTCGAAATCGAGCCGCTTGCACGGACCGAAGCTCGGCACCTCCGCCGTCGGCGGCTTCAACTGCCCGCGCGGCCGGCGCACCTGGTGCCGCGACCACGACGGTCGAAGCGCGGCCGTTATAACCGATCGGCATGTGCAGCCAGTTCGGCTGCAGCGCATTGTCCTTGCCGCGGAACATGACGCCGACATTGGTGGCGTGCTCCTTCGACGAATAGAAATCGGTGTAGCCGGAAACCGCGAACGGCATGATGCAGCTTGACATCCGCCATCGGCACCAGCGCGCGCTTGCGCAGCTTTTCATTGTCGCGCAGCTCCGGATGATCATGCCGCAACAACTCGCTGATCCGCGCCCGCGTGCTCGACCACACCTTTGGCCCCAGCGCCATGAACGGATTCAGCTGCGACGCTGCAAAGACCGCCGGGCTCGACGACATCGAACCGGCAGTCCTGTGCAAGCTGCCAGAGATCGAGCACGTAATCGCCGATCGCGACGCCGACGCGCCGGGGCGAGGCCGTCACTTGGCGGAGAACACGCCGTAGGGAGGTTCTGGATCGGGAAGTCGGAAGTCGGGATCGACGTCGATGAAGGAGCGGAGTTTGGGATCGTTGGGGTGGGGCACGACATTTCTCCCGATTAGAACGCTCGTCATGGCCGGGCTTGACGGCCATCCTCGGCCTTCTTTGC
>ERZ1370068.9937-contig-8679_pt1 | contig 14009 bp, 20 predicted proteins | sample MGYA00561227_ERZ1370068 | MGnify/ENA primary metagenome ERZ1370068 (study PRJEB38410, sample SAMEA6850437) | metagenome | study: Metagenomic assessment of the ecological functions of the soil: analysis of the soil microbiota associated with the...
GGTAGCTGCTTCGTTCAGTTACGTATTGCTGCATTGCGCAGGCCAGATGGCTGCGCACGGTTGGTGTCCGGCCATTCGGCGGACCACCGCATGTCGCTTCAACAATGGAGGATATGCCATGCGAACTTTCGATCTTGCTCCCCTTTATCGTTCCACCGTCGGCTTCGACCGGCTGTTTTCGATGCTCGGACGGCTTTGACGCCGCCCCGGGCTACCCGCCCTACAACATCGAGCGCACCGGCGAGAACGACTACCGCATCACCGTCGCGGTCGCCGGCTTCGGCGAGAACGAGCTTTCGATCGAGGCGAAGGAAAACACGCTGACGATCAAGGGCGAGAAGCAGGCCAAGGAAGAGACAGAACGGCGAGGTGCTCTTACCAGGGCATCGCGGCGCGCGCGTTCGAGCGCCGTCTTCCAGCTTGCCGACCACGTCCAGGTCAAGAGCGCGAGCGCTCGAGAACGGTCTCCTGCACGTCGATCTCGTGCGCGAAATCCCCGAGGCAAAGAAGCCGCGCCAGATTCCGATCGGCAACGGCCAGGTCAAAGCCCGCCGGTTGAGACCAAAGCAGCAGCCTGACGCCTCTCAAGCGAATTGCAGGACGGCGGCGCCCCGGATCTCCGGGGCGCTTTCGTTTATTGGGGATGTTGCCATCCCTTCCGCGCCGCCTCAAACCTCGAAAACCGCCACGTCACGCAATGGCATTGCGCGACTGTCGTGTCCGTGGTCCTGTTCTTGCTTAGCTCAGAGCGCCGCCGCAATAAAAGGAAAGGATTCACCATTCCGGCGTGGACCAGCCTTGTGCGACAGGGCAAAATTTGGCATGGTCCATTAGGACAGTAATGCTGTCCTAATGGCTGGCGTAGCATCGGGTGGCGGCTCTTAGGTCGGCAGGGCAGACATCGGTGGCGCCCGAACAGGTGCAGCCACGGGCGGCGACAACGCCGGACAAGGCTGTCCCTTCTCGAGATCAGTTACGCGTTGACCGCGAGCGCCAAGCGCGCGGATGAGGCGAGTACGCCGGAGCATGATGCGCGCCGGCGAGGCAGGATGAGATGAGCGAGGAGAAGCGCAGCGCTGAATTTGCCGGACGCGGCTCGACCGCTGATCCCGGCACGCCGCTCGCGCAGGGTCTCTACGATCCGGCGCTCGACAAGGATTCCTGCGGCGTCGGCTTCATCGCCGACATCAAGGGCCGCAAGTCGCACCAGATCATCGAAGACGGCTTGCGCATTCTCTGCAATCTCGAGCACCGCGGCGCGGTCGGCGCCGATCCGCGCATGGGCGACGGCGCCGGCATCCTCGTGCAGATCCCGCACAAGTTCTTTGCCAAGAAAGCCGCCGAGCTCGGTTTCAAACTGCCGAAGCCGCCGGCGAATACGCGGTCGGCTATCTGTTCATGCCGCACGATCCGAACTGGCGGCAGATCATCCGCGACATCTACGCGCGAGGTCATTGCGCGCGAGAGGCTGACGCTGCTCGGCTGGCGCGACGTGCCGACCGACAACTCGACGCTCGGCGAGATCGGTCAAGCCGACCGAGCCGAAGCACATGCAGGTGTTCATCGGCCGCGGCAAAAAGAAGATATCGGAGGACGAGTTCGAGCGCCGGCTCTACATCCTGCGCAAGTCGATCTCGAACGCGATCTATCGCCGCCGCGAGCGCCGCACCTCCGGCTATTACCCGGTGTCGATCTCGTGCCGCACGGTGATCTACAAGGGAATGTTCCTGGCCGACCAGCTCGGCGCCTACTATCCTGACCTGCACGATCCGGATTTCGAGAGCGCGCTCGCGCTGGTGCACCAGCGCTTCTCGACCAACACATTCCCGACCTGGTCGCTGGCGCATCCGTACCGCTACATCGCGCACAACGGCGAGATCAACACGCTGCGCGGCAACGTCAACTGGATGGCGGCGCGGCAGGCCTCGGTGTCCTCGCCGCTGTTCGGCAAGGACATCAACAAGCTCTGGCCGATCTCCTACGAAGGCCAGTCCGACACCGCCTGCTTCGACAACGCGCTCGAATTCCTCACGCAGGGCGGCTACTCGCTCGCGCACGCGATGATGATGATGATCCCGAGGCCTGGGCGGGCAATCCGCTCATGGACGAGGAACGGCGCGCCTTCTACGAATACAACGCCGCGCTGATGGAGCCATGGGACGGCCCGGCGGCGATCGCCTTTCACCAACGGCCGCCAGATCGGCGCCACGCTCGACCGCAACGGCCTGCGGCCGGCGCGCTATCTGCTCACGCGCGACGACCGCATCGTCATGGCCTCCGAGATGGGCGTCTTGCCGATCCCGGAGAAGGACATCGTCAAGAAATGGCGGCTGCAGCCGGGCAAGATGCTGCTGGTCGATCTCGACGAAGGCCGGCTCATTCCCGACGAGGAACTGAAGGCCACGCTTGCGAAGAGCCACCCATACAAAGAGTGGCTCGCGCGCACGCAGATCGTGCTCGAGGAACTGCCCGGCACCGCCAACGAAGCGCCGATCTCGAATCTGTCGCTGCTCGATCGCCAGCAGGCCTTCGGCTACACGCAGGAAGACCTGAAGTTCCTGATGACGCCGATGGCGACCACCGGCGAGGAAGCGGTCGGCTCCATGGGCAACGACACGCCGATTTCGGCGCTGTCCGACAAGCCGAAATCGCTGTTCACCTATTTCAAGCAGAACTTCGCGCAGGTCACCAACCCGCCGATCGACCCGATCCGCGAGGAACTGGTGATGAGCCTCGTCTCGATCATCGGGCCGCGCCCGAACCTGCTTCGATCACGAAGGCATGTCGAACACCAAACGGCTCGAGGTGCGTCAGCCGATCCTGACCAACGAGGACCTGGAAAAGATCCGCTCGATCTCGGAGATGAGCGGCGACCATTTCAAGTCACGCAACCTTCGATATCACGTTCCCCGCCGAGCATGGCGCCGACGGCATGGGCTGGGCGATCGGACGAACTCTGCGAGCGCGCGGAAGAAGAAGTGCGCAACGGCTGCAACATCATCATCCTGTCGGACCGCAAGGCGGGCGCCGACCGTATTCCGATCCCGGCTCTGCTCGCCTGCGCCGCCGTGCATCACCACCTGATCCGCAACGGCTTGCGCACCTCCGTCGGCATGGTGCTGGAGACCGGCGAGCCGCGCGAGGTCCACCATTTTGCGTGCCTCGCCGGCTACGGCGCGGAAGCGATCAATCCTTATCTCGCCTTCGAGACGCTGACCGCGATGAAGGACGAGCTGCCGGGCAAGCCGTCTCGACGACAAGGAAGTCGTCAAGAAATACATCAAGGCGATCGGCAAAGGCCTGCTCAAGGTGATGTCCAAGATGGGCATCTCCACCTATCAGTCGTATTGCGGCGCGCAGATTTTCGACGCCGTCGGCCTGCGTCAGGATTTCGTCGACAAGTATTTCACCGGAACGCACACGCGCATCGAAGGCGTCGGGCTTGCCGAGATCGCCGAAGAGGCCGTGCGCCGCCACCGCGATGCCTTCAGCGACGCGCCGATCTACCGCTCGATGCTCGACGTCGGCGGCGACTACGCCGTGCGCGTGCGCGGCGAGGACCATGTCTGGACTGCCGGAAACCGTATCGCGCCTGCAGCACGCAGTGCGCGGCAATTCGCAGGACCACTACCGCGCCTTCGCGCAGATCGTGAACGAGCAGAACGAGCGCCTGCTGACCATCCGCGGCATGTTCCAGCCTCAAGAAGGCCGAAGAGGACGGCCGCAAGCCGGTGCCCTTGGAAGAGGTCGAGCCGGCCAAGAATATCGTGCGGCGCTTCTCGACGGGCGCGATGTCGTTCGGCTCCATCTCGCGCGAGGCGCACACCACGCTCGCGCATCGCCATGAACCGCATCGGCGGCAAGTCGAACACCGGCGAAGGTGGCGAAGAGTCCGATCGCTTCAAGCCGTTGCCGAATGGCGACTCGATGCGCTCGGCGATCAAGCAGGTCGCATCAGGCCGCTTCGGCGTCACCGCCGAATATCTCGTCAACTCCGACGTGATGCAGATCAAGATGGCGCAGGGTGCAAAGCCCGGCGAAGGCGGTCAGCTGCCCGGCCACAAGGTCGACAAGATCATCGCCAAGGTTCGCCACTCGACACCCGGCGTCGGCCTGATCTCCGCCGCCGCCGCATCACGACATCTATTCGATCGAAGACCTGGCGCAGCTGATCTTCGACCTCGAAGAACGTCAACCCGACCGGCGACGTTTCGGTGAAGCTCGTCTCCGAAGTCGGCGTCGGCACCGTTGCCGCCGGCGTTTCGAAAGCGCGCGCCGATCACGTCACCATCGCCGGCTTCGAAGGCGGCACCGGCGCGATCGCCGCTGACGTCGATCAAGCACGCCGGCAGCCCCTGGGAAATCGGCCTCGCCGAGACCCATCAGACGCTGGTCATCAACCGCCTGCGCGGTCGCATTGCCGTGCAGGTCGACGGCGGCATCCGCACCGGCCGCGACGTGGTGGTGGGCGCCCTGCTCGGCGCCGATGAGTTCGGCTTTGCCACCGCGCCGCTGATTGCCGCCGGCTGCATCATGATGCGCAAGTGCCACCTCAACACCTGCCCGGTCGGCGTCGCGACGCAGGACCCGGTGCTGCGCAAGCGATTCAAGGGCCAGCCCGAGCACGTCATCAACTATTTCTTCTTCGTCGCCGAGGAAGTCCGCGAGCTGATGGCCGAGCTCGGCTTCCGCACCTTCGATGAGATGGTCGGGCAGATGCAGATGCTCGATCGCCGCAAGCTGGTCGAGCACTGGAAGGCCAAGGGCCTCGACTTCTCCAAGCTGTTCACCAAGCCGCCGGCGGAGAAGGGCACCGCCATCTACAAGTGCGAGCCGCAGGATCACAAGATCAAGGAAATCCTCGACCGCAAGCTGATCGCCGGATGCGCAAGCCGCGCTCGATCGCGGCGCGCCGGTACGGCTGCAGTCCGTCATCCGCAACACGGACCGCGCCTGCGGCGGCATGCTCTCGGGCGAAGTCGCCAAGCGTTACGGCCACGAAGGCCTGCCCGACGACACAATCCACGTCCGCTTCACCGGCACGGCTGGCCAGAGCTTCGGCGCCTGGCTCGCGCGCGGTGTCACCTTCGAGCTCGACGGCGATGCCAACGACTATGTCGGCAAGGGCCTGTCCGGCGGCCGCCTCGTCATCCGGCCGCCGGCTGATTCTGGCATCGTGCCGGAGGAATCGATCATCGTCGGCAACACGGTGCTTTACGGCGCGATCGAAGGCGAATGCTACTTCCGCGGTGTCGCCGGCGAGCGCTTCGCCGTGCGCAATTCAGGCGCCATCGCGGTGATCGAAGGCGCCGGCGACCACTGCTGCGAATACATGACCGGCGGCATTGTGGTCGTGCTCGGCCGCACCGGGCGCAATTTCGCAGCCGGCATGTCGGGCGGCATCGCCTATGTGCTCGACGAAGACAACACATTCAAGTCGCGCTGCAACATGGCGATGGTCGAGCTCGAGCCGGTGCCGGAAGAAGAGCAGATCGCCGAGCAGGAATTCGGCCACTACAACGATCTGGAGATCGCACGGCCGCGTCGACGTGATGTCGGACCTGACCACCGATGGATGCCGAGCGGCTGCACATGCTGATCTCGAACCACGCGCGCTACACTGGTTCCAAGCGCGCCGCCGAGATCCTCGCCAACTGGAACTAGCTATCGCCCGCTGTTCCGCAAGGTGATGCCGGTCGAATACCGCCGCGCGCTCGCCGAGATGGCGAAGGAGAAGGCCGCCACGATGCAGGCCGCGGAATAGGTATGGGTAAGGTCACCGGGTTTCTCGAAATCGAGCGTGAGGATCGCGACTATCAGCCGGTCGCGGAGCGCGTCAAGCATTGGCACGAATTCCTGCTGCCGCTGCCAGAAAAGGAAATCCGGGATCAGGCGGCGCGCTGCATGGATTGCGGCGTGCCCTATTGCCACGGCACCAGCCGCATTACCGGCGCGCCGACCGGCTGCCCCGTCAACAACCAGATCCCGGACTGGAACGACCTGGTCTACCGCGGCAACTGGGAAGAAGCGGCGCGCAATCTGCACTCGACGAACAATTTCCCGGAGTTGACCGGGCGCGTCTGTCCGGCGCCCGTGCGAAGCGTCCTGCACGCTCAACATCGACGAGAACCCGGTCACCATCAAAACGATCGAATGCGAGATCGCCGACCGAGCGATCGCGCAGAGGCCTCAAGCCCGACAAAGCCGCAGCGCAAGACCGGCAAGAAGGTCGCAGTCGTCGGCTCAGGACCGGCAGGTCTCGCCTGCGCGCAGCAGCTCGCGCGTGCCGGCCATGAGGTGCACGCTTTACGAGCGATGGGCGAAGGCGGGCGGCCTGCTGCGTTACGGCATCCCCGATTTCAAGATGGAGAAGATCCACATCGACCGCCGCGTCGAGCAGATGCAGGGCGAAGGGTGTCGTCTTTCACTGCAACGCGCATGTCGGGGTCTCCCTCCCGGCTCGACAAATTGCTCCAAACAGCACGACGCGATTGATGCTCACAGGCGGCAGCGAAAAACCGCGCGACCTGCCGATTCCCGGCCGCGACCTTGCGGGCATTCATTTCGCAATGGATTTCTGCCTCAGCAGAACCGTCGCGTGAGCAAAGAGGCGCAGGTCGGCGGCGAGCCAATCCTCGCGACCGGCAAGAAAGTCGTCGTCATTGGCGGCGGCGACACCGGCTCGGACTGCATCGGCACGTCGATCCGCCAGGGCGCGGTCTCGGTCACCAATTTCGAGATCATGCCGAGCCGCCCGAGCACGAGAACAAGTTGCTCACCTGGCCGGATTGGCCGCTCAAGCTGCGCATTTCATCGAGCCACGAGGAAGGCGTCACGCGGGAGTTCGCCGTGCTGACGCAGAAATTCACCGGCGAAAATGGTCAGGTGAAGAAGCTTCATTGCACGCATGTGGACGCAAAATTCAAGCCTGTGCCTGGCACGGAATTCGAGATCGAGGCCGATCTCGTTCTCCTCGCCATGGGCTTCTGTGCATCCGGTGCATGAGGGCTGCTCAAAGCCCTCGACGTTGCCCTCGATCAGCGCGGCAACGTGTCCGCCGACACGAGGCTCTTACCAGACGTCGATACCGAAGGTGTTTGCGGCGGGCGATATGCGGCGCGGACAGTCGCTGGTCGTGTGGGCGATCCGCGAGGGCCGTCAGGCGGCGCATGCGGTCGACAAATTCCCGATGGGTCCGACGACGCTGCCGCGCTGATCAAAAGCGGAAAGTCCAAACGGGCTTCCACCCGACGGGAAAGTGCCCTTGGCGGCCGCGGCACGTCATCGCGATGCTGTGTGCGCTGCGGCTGCGGCTTCGGCTTGGCCCCCTGGGTCGCCGTCTGAGCGGTCTGGTCTGTGTTTGCGGCTGTGCGCCTTGGGTCGGCTGCTACCACTCTGCGAGGCACCGGGCCTTTGCTCAGGCGTGGACTCGATGCGAAGCGGCTCGCGGGCGCAGAGGCCAAAGCACCCGCCGCAGGCCCTGCTGCTGCCGGAGGTACCGGCTTCGTCATTGCATCCGTTGAAGCAGCGAAATCATCGGCACGGCCGGCCGGCGCGGGCAGCGGCTCGCCCTTCACGAGAACACGCGTCGCAATGGCATCGCCATGGGAGAGCTGTTTCCGGCACCACCGAGCATTCACTCGGTACTTGCCGGGCGCCACTGTCAAGCGGCACCACCAGGACCGGCAACGGGGCGCGCGGCCGGCTTGCCGATCAGGCGCCGCCGGCGTCAGTGGACCCGTCGGCAGCGCGATTGGAGTCGCGCGGCTATTCATGTGGCGGCGAATTTCGCGCTCGACATAGTGAGCGAGCTTCGAGCGCGCCGGCCTTCGTGAAGAAGACGCCGTCAGCTCGACCGCAGCCGGCGCATCTGGCCTTCGTAGTCCGGGCCGAAGTTCGAATATTTTCCGGCCTCGTCGACGAACCCGTCCCAGATATCGATGTAGACTAATCCCGCGCGCTCTGCGCGCGCGCCGGTAGAGATCATTGAGATAAACAGCGTCGGCGGTCGATTTGCCGCCGCGGATCGAAGGCGAGACCAACCCATGAGCACGGGCACGCCCTTGCTCTTCATCGCGGCGATGGTGTCATCGATACGCTTGGAATAGAATTTCCGCCCATTGATCCGTGCGGAACTCAACCGTGCCGCTCGTCTCTTCACCGGCTGGGATTCTGGCTGGGCAGCGAGGTCTGCTCCTGTTCGTCGGCCTGTTCCTTGTTCTGTGCGTTCTTTTCGGCGGTCGGTTTTTCTGCCTGCTCCTCTTCCTTTCTTTGTCAGCGTCCTTGGCGAGATCACGTTCGCGAATGCTCGTGCGATCACTGACGCCCATCATCATGACGACGTAGTTGGCCTTCTCCTGCGTAAGGATGTCGCGCGCAACACGCCACCAATCGAGATCGCCTTTTGGCCTCGTAACGCACCAGCCCTGAGTGAAGCTTGTTTTTCCGGACAACCGAGATTTCCGGGGAATCGGAGAATGCATCTTCCGAGCCGTAGCCTAGCCAATCAGCCATTGCGTCGCCGAGTACAACGACCGTCGTGGTCGGCGTGACCGGCTCGGCTTTCGCATCCGGCTTGCGTGGAGGCGGAGCGCGCGAATTGTCTACCGGCGCCTGCTGCTCGAGGATTTTCATATCGGTCGCCCCGCCGAAGAAGTCCAGCAGAAACCGCCACCACCGCCGCCTGATCGCTGACGCTGCCGCTTGACCGGAAAAGTCGTTGCCGAGAACTGGGCCTGCGCGGGCGATGTCAGGTACAGCATCGAATGGCGGTGACGCCGGCAAAATCCACGGCCGCCAGAAGCGGCCGCCCGACGAGACAGCGCGAAATCTTGTATCTGCCAATCATGCTCCAGCCCGATGCGCCGGTCGCCTGCAGAACGCGCGAACCTCACGACCCATGGACTAACAGCGCCGAAAAATGTCAACTCAAAGGTCGATCAAATACCATCGTTAACGCGCGCGCAGTTGATCAAGGATCCCCGCGGACGCAAAACCATCCGGAATCCGACCATTTTTGGCCTGGAAATCGCGAATCGCGCTGCGGGTCCTAAGGCCGAGGAGACCATCCGGTTCGCCCGACATCATACACCATGGCCGCGCCAGCAGCTGCTGGAGTTCCAGGCGCTCCGTCCGCGACAACACGCTCGTACCGCGGCCAATCACTGCTGCGAACGGCCCACCGCCTCTTAGACGGTCGGCGAGGTGCCCGATTGCAAGCGCATAAGCCTCGGCCGGGTTGTATTTCATGATGACGCTGAAGTTCGTTCAGCATCACGGAAGCCTGGCCCCTGCACGCCGGCGGGCACCAGCAGGAAGGCCTGCTCGTCAGGTCGCGGGAACGGCTGCCCGTTCGCGCGCCGGATTCCTGTCGTTCCCATTCGCGAAGGCTCATCGGCCGTGAGTGATCGGCGAAGCAGGAAATTGAACGTCGTCGGGACGACAACTTCGTAGCCCCAGGTGTCACCGGAGGCCCAGCCGTCTTTCTTGAGATTGTTCGCGGTGGAAGCGAGGATATCCGGCACGGAGTCGACGACATCGCGGTGACCATCGCGGTCGAAATCCACAGCATATTTCTTGAAAGCCGTCGGCATGAACTGGGTCGGTCCGAATGCGCCCGCCCAGGACCCGACGAGACGGTCGGGCCGGACATCGCCAGTGCTGAAGGATCTCCAGCGTCGACAGGAATTCCTCTCGGAAATAATCCTGCCTCCGCCGATGCAGGCGAGCGTCGCGGTGGATCGGAGGACCGGAACGTTCGCCAATCAGCGTGCCATAATTGGTTTCGACACCCCGAGATGGCCGCGAGGATGCGACGATCAACGCCGATAGGCGCGCTCGACTGCGTCGAAAGCGTTGCGATATCTTTCCAGCAGCGCGCGACCCTGCTCGATACGATCGTTCGTCACCAGGATGTCCAGATAGTCCCAGAAGGATTTGCGTGAACTCCGGCTGGTTGTCGAGCAAGATCCATGATGCGCAGATCGGGAGTCAGCGAAGCGGTGGAATTCGTGAAACACGTCTTTCGCGAAATGCCGCGGCGCGCTGCTGCGAGGCCACATCCGATCGATGCAAGCGTGAGAAATGTGCCGCCGCCGGTGCGGATTGCGCCGGCGGTCATCAGCGGATGACCTGAGGTGCCCGATCCTCGCTCCAGGGTGGCGCTGGTCTGGGAGGTGCGCCGGCGGAAGTGCACCCGGTCGTGGCTGGAGAACGAGTTCCTGCGCGCGTCTTGCGCCGAAGGCAATACCGCACGCGGCCGCCGCAAGCCCGCCCGCAATGCCACTATTGGCCGCGCTCTGTGCATGCCCGTTCCTCGTCTTCGCTCAGTATCCCAAATCTATGGGTCACCCGATATCATTTCAGCGGGGTTAATGGTGTAATTTTTTTGTTCGACTCTGGACCCCTGGACCCTGGCCCGGGCCCTGCTGCCGGCCTCTACGCATTCACGACTGCATAGCTAGAAGATTCCTGCATGACGCGCATCCGCAAAGCCATATTTCCCGTGGCCGGGCTGGGAACCCGATTCCTGCCGGCGACCAAGGCCATGCCCAAGGAAATGCTGCCGGTCGTCGACCGGCCGCTGATCCAGCACGTGGTGGACGAGGCGCGGCAGGCCGGCATCGAGCATTTCATCTTCGTCACCGGCCGCAACAAGGGCGTGATCGAGGATCATTTCGACCGCCAGTTCGAGCTCGAAGCTGACGCTTGACGCGAGCGCGGCAAGCAAGACCGAACTCGAGCTGCTGGCGGAGCGATCTGCCTGCGGCCGGGCACCGACGAGCTTCACCCGCCAGCAGATCGCCGCTCGGCCTTGGCCATGCGGTGTGGTGCGCGCGCGAGCTCGTCGGCACACGAGCCGTTCGCGCTGCTGCTGCCCGGACGTGCTGGTGCAGCACACGCCGCGGCTGCCTCGCGCAGATGATCGATGCCGCGACGCGACTCGACGAGAACGCCAACATCATCGCGGTCGAGGAGGTGCCGCGCGAGCGCGTGCATATGTACGGCGTGGTCGGCGTCGGCGAGCGCAAAGGCAAGGCGTTCACGATCACCGAGATGGTGGAGAAGCCGCCGCGCGAGCGAAGCGCCGTCCAACCTGATCATCACCGGCCGCTACATCCTGCAGCCGGAGATCTTCGAACTGCTGGACGACGCAGGCAGCGCTGGCGCCGGCGGCGAAATCCAGCTCACCGACGCCATGATCGCGCTACGCAGGCGCGCAGCCGTTCTACGGCCTGAAGTTCGAAGGCCGCAGCTTCGACTGCGGTTCGAAGATCGGCTTCCTCGCAGCCAACGTCGCATATGGGCTGGAGCGCCCCGGACATCGCGCCCGAGCTGCGTACCGAAGTGCGGCGTCCTGACTCGGTGACCAGTGATCAGGTTTGCTGATCAGCCAGCCCTTCAGCTCGCGCATCACGGATATCGCGGATCACCGCTATGCCGCCGGGGCGTGTCGTTGAGGCAGGGAATGGCGGCGAGGTTCGTTACCGCCCGCGCTGCCGGAAGACCTCTGCGTTTTCCATGGCGATCTCTTCCAGCGTCTCGAGGCAAGTCGGCCGCAAAGCCCGGGTGCGATCACGGCGAGGTTTTTCACGCCGCGCTCGGCCAGGCGCTTTCACGGTCGCGTCGGCAGCAGGGCTTGAGCCACCTCGGCTGTGCCGAAGCGCGACTGGAACGTCATGATCAGGCGCTCGTCATCGAGCTTGAGCTTCTTGCGCAGCAGCGCCGTCGTCTCGACGGCAATGTTGAGATAGGGATCGCCCTTCATCGACATAGTCTTCCGGCATGCCGTGGTAGGAGGCGATGATCGTCGTCCGGGCTTGAACGTTCAGTCTTGGCCAGCGCCGCGTTGAGCGAAGCCGCGAGCGCGTCGGATATAGACGGGCTCGGCGTAATACGGCGCGGCCACGCGCAACGTCGGCTGCGAAACCGCATGCGTCGCTGAGCGACACGGAAAGACCTCATCGCAGACCGTGGCGGTGGTGGCCGCGGGCGTATTGCGGATAGAGCGGCGCCGATGAGGATCCGCTGCGCAATCCTGCGCGGCGAGCGCCTCGAGCCGCGAGAGCGGACTCGACGGATTGCTGCAACGCATGGCCCAGTCGACGCGCACGATGCGCTTGTCCGACCTTGTCGATGATCTCGCCGGAGCTTGTCGGACTGCGAGCGCGTGATGGTTCCCGAGCGGCGATCTGTTGCGGTCCTCTGTTCCAGATCTTGTCGCGGTCGCGTCCCTTGCGGCCGGGCCGCACCGTCAGGATGATGCAGATTGAGCACCAGCCACCACTTGAGGCGGATTCTCCCCGATGATCGCGGCGGTCGGAGAGAAACTTCCTTGAGGTAACGGCGCATTGGCTCAGTAGTCCGGTCGCGTCGGGCGTGCCGAGGTTGACCAGCAGCACATCTCGATGCGGCCGGCGGTTGCCGGAACGATGTAACCGGACTCATGGTTTGCGCTCGTCGGCGATGAGCTTGCTCGTCGTTCGGCAGCGACCCGGGCGTCAAACCAGTTTCACGGAGCCCTTCGAGTTTGGTGACCGGACTGCGAGGCTGGCGGCGACTCGCACGCTCGCAAGGGCAGCATCCGATGCCGGCGCTCTCGGCGTGCAAGGTCATCGTGTCCTGCTCGGCCTGCGCGACCGATCGACGAGGCGCAGGCGCTTTGAGCTCGGGATGGCGCAGTCGGCGAGTTCGGCGACCTGCTTCGACGCACGAACATGCCCTTGACCTGCGCTGGCCCGGTCGGCGCGGCCCATCCAACCCCTGATGCGCGCATTCTAGTGCGTCCGCACGGAGAGATGCCCTCCGGCATCAGCGCGGAGAGGTCGCCGGTGGCGAGCCGGATCATCGGATAGTCGCGGGTTGAACGAGGTCACGATCGACTTCACCCGACGTCGCCATCTGGCACTGGGATCGCCGGTGCCTGGCCGGACGATTTCGACGATGACGGTTTCGTTGACGATCATGCCTTCGCGGTGCCTCGCTCTCGTAAGCGATCACGCCAGCTCGGCGGTGGCATAGCATTGCAGGACGGCAACACCGACGGCGGCCGAGCTCGCCGCGGAGCGATGCAGGCAGCGCGGCACGCCGAGACAAGCCCGCGCTTGAGCGACGACGCGTCTCTTTCCGGATGTCGCGGCCAGTGTCGAGGAGGATCTTCTGGAGCAGTCCGGGCGTACCGACATGGCTGGACGGCCTGTAGTGAGGCGATCGCCTCGAGCTGTTGCTCCGCGCATTGCCGACGCCGCCGGGAATGACCGCGCAGCCGAGCGCACGAGCGCGCCCGACTCCATGAATAAAGCCGCCGGGCGTGAGGTGGTAGGCGAAGGAATTGTGCAGCGATAATCGCCCGGTGCTGGAACCCGGCGGGCGTAACAGCGGGCGCGCCGCAGACCCACACCAGTCGTCGCCCTTCGCCTTCGGGCGTTCGAAGCAAGATCGGGCCCGGGGGACATCAGCAGACGCCGGACTTCGCGCCCGCAGCCGGCGGTGACGTTGAGACCGCCGAAGGGCGGGGTCTGCTTTCTGCAACGCCGCGATGTCCGACCTTGCGTGTAAGAACCGGGAGCTTCGCCAGTGCGGCGCGCGTTGTCACCGCTTTCGCGTCTGTGCCGGCGAGATGGCTCTGCCCACCCCGGCGCAGACTATGGCGCGGGCAACGAGCAGCGGGCAGGCTGCGCGAACTGTCCCGCGCTCGCGCACGGCCGGGTCGCGGGTTTCCAGCGAGTCGTAGTGGCTCGGTCAGCGGCTCAGGCGAGCTCAGCCTCTTGCGCCGGCGGTGCAGGCTTCTGCCTTCGCGGAACGACTTGCGCTTCGGCCCTCCGGATATGCCGAGGTAGAACTCCTTGACGTCCTCGTTTTCGGCGAGCGTCCTGGCTTCGCCGTCCATCACGACGCGGCCGTTTTCGAGCGATGTAGCCGTAGCGGGCAAAGCGCAGCGCCATATGGGTGTTCTGCTCGGCGAGCAAGGAACGAGACGCCTTAGCAATACGTAACTGAACGAAGTACAC
>ERZ1370068.2185-contig-1344_pt1 | contig 14001 bp, 14 predicted proteins | sample MGYA00561227_ERZ1370068 | MGnify/ENA primary metagenome ERZ1370068 (study PRJEB38410, sample SAMEA6850437) | metagenome | study: Metagenomic assessment of the ecological functions of the soil: analysis of the soil microbiota associated with the...
GCTCGTTGCGCACCTCGCTCAGAAACAGGCGCCCGCTCGAAGCGCCCACCCACCCTGCTTTCACCGTCTCCAGCTTGTCGGGATCGTTGGTCGCCATACTCTACTCCGCTTCTGCACAACGTCCACCTTCGCGGGACGCGCTACTGGCAACCCGCCTCTTGACATCCGCCGACGACGTCTCGCAAGCGTGAGCGAAGCTGGCAGGCCAGAGGAATCGAACCCCAACCCCGGTTTTGGAGACCGGTGCTCTGCCAATTGAGCTACTGGCCTACGACTTCGATGTCCGGCGAGTTGGGACTCGGGACTTCGCGATTCGTCGCTCCGAGCTCCATCAACCCAAATCCCAAGTCGCCAATCCTACTTCGACTCCTTGTGCGGCGTGTGCTTGCGGCAGAAGCGGCAGAACTTTGCTGAACTCGAGCCGCTCGGTCGTCTTCTTCTTGTTCTTCGTCGTGCTGTAGTTGCGCCGCTTGCACTCGGTGCACGCCAGCGTGATGATGTCTCTCATGACCAACCTCGCCGATTCGTAGTCGGGACTCGGGATCGTTCGATCATCCATCCCGATCCGATCCTACTCGACGATCTCCGTGACCGTGCCCGCGCCGACCGTGCGGCCGCCTTCGCGGATGGCGAAGCGCGCGCCCTTCTCGAGCGCGACCGGCGCCATCAGCTCGCCGGTGATCGTCGTGTTGTCGCCCGGCATCACCATCTCGACGCCTTCCGGCAGGTTGAGCGTGCCGGTGACGTCGGTGGTCCGGATGTAGAACTGCGGGCGGTAGCCGTTGAAGAACGGCGTGTGACGGCCGCCCTCTTCCTTCGACAGGATGTAGACCTCGCCCTTGAACTTCGTGTGCGGCTTGATGCGTGCCCGGCTTGGCCAGCACCTGGCCGCGCTCGACGTCGTCTTTTTCCACGCCGCGCAGCAGCACGCCGATGTTGTCGCCGGCCACGCCCGCGTCGAGCAGCTTGCGGAACATCTCGACGCCGGTGACGACCTTCTTCTCGGTCGGCTTGAAGCCGACGATCTCGATTTCCTCGCCGACCTTCACCTGTGCCGCGCTCGACGCGGCCGGTGACGACGGTGCCGCGGCCCGAGATCGAGAACACGTCTTCGATCGGCATCATGAACGGCTTGTCGACCTCGCGCTGCGGCAGCGGGATGTAGCTGTCGAGCGCCTCCATCAGCTTCAGTCACGCCGGCGACGCCGTCCGGCGTCGCCCTGCAGCGCCTTGAGCGCCGACAGGCGGACCACCGGGATGTCGTCGCCCGGGAAGCCGTAGCGCGTGAGCAGCTCGCGCACCTCGAGCTCGACCAGGTCGAGCAGCTCCGGATCGTCGATCGCGTCGACCTTGTTCGAGCGCGACGACCATGTACGGCACGTTGACCTGCTTGGCGAGCAGCACGTGCTCGCGCGTCTGCGGCATCGGGCCGTCGACGGCGCTGACGACGAGGATCGCGCCGTCCATCTGCGCGGCGCCGGTGATCATGTTCTTGATGTAGTCGGCGTGGCCCGGGCAGTCGACGTGCGCGTAGTGCCGGTTCGCGCGTCGAGTACTCGACGTGGCTCGTCGCGATCGTCAGAATCTTCGTCTCGTCGCGGCGGCCCTGCGACTCGGACGCCTTGGCGACCTCGTCGTACGAGATGAACTTCGCCCAGCCCTTGTCGGCCGCCACCTTGGTCAGCGCCGCGGTCAGCGTCGTCTTGCCGTGGTCGATGTGCCCGATGGTGCCGACGTTCACGTGCGGTTTGCTGCGATCGAATTTCTCTTTAGCCATTGTCTACGATCCTCGCGCTAGTCTTGATGAGTCGAACTCTGGAGCCGATGACCAGAATCGAACTGGTGACCTCGTCCTTACCAAGGACGCGCTCTGCCAACTGAGCTACATCGGCCTTCGCGCTTCGTCTGGCCGTCTCGCGCTCGCGCTATCGGCTCGACAGTCGGTCGCACGCCTTCGCCGACGCTGGCTTGCCAGCCGAAGCTCGCTCGCGATGCCGTGCGAGCGAAGGCTGGAGCGGGAGACGGGGATCGAACCCGCGACCAACAGCTTGGAAGGCTGTGACTCTACCACTGAGTTACTCCCGCCTTCGCGCTCGCTCACGCTGCTCGGCGCTTCGGCGGGCAAGCCCGCGCTTGCGCTTCGACCGACGCGTCTCGCTAACCACGCTTCGCCACCATCGCGCCGACTCACCGAATCGCTGGCTTGCCAGCCGAAGCTCGCCGTCAGCGAGCGAAGGTGGTGGCGAGGGAAGGACTCGAACCTTCGAAGCCGCTAGGGCGACAGATTTACAGTCTGCTGCGTTTGACCGCTTCGCTACCTCGCCAGCTGTCTGTGTTGTGCTTGCGAAACGCGATGTTTCCTGAATCGCCTTAGCCCGGCTGACTTGCCTGGCATGCCGATGGAGCTGGCGAAGGGATTTGAACCCCCGACCTGCTGATTACAAATCAGCTGCTCTACCGACCTGAGCTACGCCAGCCAGACAAAAGGTGAACTTTAGCACGTCCCGTGCCACCCGTGCAAGCAATCGCCAGTCGCTATCGACAGTTGAGCCTGCTGCAGCGGTCTCCGCGACCGCACTGCTAGTACCCGGTTTATGCCACGTTGCGGCTGCCGTTGCCGAACTGCCTCGAACAGCGCGATCCCGGTCGCGACCGACACGTTCAGGCTCTGAACGTGCCCTCGCATCGGAATCGACACCAGCCAGTCGCACCGCTCCGCGGACCAGCCGCCGCAGCCCGGTCCCTTCGGCCCCGACCACGAGCGCCGTCGGCAGCGTGAAGTCCATCTCGTCGTAGCGTTTAGCGGCGTCGCCGGCCAGCCCGACCGTCCAGACCCCGGCCTGCTTTCAACGCCTCGAGCGCCCGCGCGATGTTCACGACCTCGGCGATCTTCACGTGCGCGACGGCGCCGGCCGACGCCTTGGCCGCCGCGCCGTCGAGCGGCGCCGCGTGCCGCGACTGCCGCACGACGCCGTCGGCGCCCGCCGCGTCGACCGTCCGCAGGATCGCGCCGACGTTGTGCGGATCCTCGATGCCGTCGAGGACGACGATGAGCGGCGCGCCCTGCGCGCCGGCGCACGAGATCCTCGACGCTGAACGTCGCTGCGCGTCCTGCACGTCCGCGACCGACGCCCTGGTGCACGCCGCCGTGGCGACACGCGATCGAGCTCGTCGCGCGTCGACGCGCCGCACCGGGACGCCCTGCTCGCCCGCGAGCCGCACGAGCTCCGCCAGGCGCTCGTCGGCGCGCGGCGACGACGCGAATCGCCGTCGACGCGCCCGGCGCGCAGCGCTTCGAGCGACCGGATTGATGCCGTAGATCGACGATCGCCGCACAGGCGACCGGTACGGTCGTGTCCAGCGATCGCGTCCAGCGCGCTGACGAACGCGGCCGCGCGCTCGCGGCAGCCCGAGGATCGTTCGGCATGCCCGCGCCGACGCCGGCAGCTCAGCGCCGCGATCGATCGCCGGCACGCGCGAGATCGAGCTCCGGACCTTCGGCCCGCCCGGTCAGTGCGACGCGAATCGGATGAAAGAGCGGCTTTGCCTTTCTGACCCGGTGCGCGCCTTCACCTGGTTCGGCGACGGCGCGAAATCGCTCGCGGTCGAGCCGCGGCGCCGTCGCCAGCTCCTCGGCCAGCGCGCGCGACGACGCGCGCGCGCGGCCGTCGTGCGCTCATCTCTTCGCGCACGCCGCGGCTCGCCCGAGCGCGGCCGCCGGCGATCGTAATCGAACAGCAACGCGAGCCGCGCCGGCATCTGATTGAGCCGGTCGACCGACGCGCTCGCCATCGCCATCGCCGACGCGAGGAAGTCGAGGCCGCGCGCGTCCGGGCGCCATCGGCGATGCCGGCCTCGTTGAAATACGGCACCGACAGCTCGGCCAGCGCGGCGCGGATCGGCCAGCTTCAGGTAGTGACGGTTCACCCAGGCCAGCTTCTCCTCGTCGAAGACGCCGGCGCTGTGGCCGACGTCGCTCGAGCGAGAAGCGCCGCGCGCAGCTCGTCGATCGGCAGCAGCTCCGCATCGTCTCCCCGATCGGCCGGTGGACGCGCGGCGACCAGCCGATCAGCGCGAGGTAGTTCACGAGCGCTTCCGGCAGGTAGCCCTTCGCGCGGAACTCCGGCGACCGACGTCGCGCCGTGACGCTTCGACAGCGGGCTGTGATCCGGGCCCGAGCACGAGCGACAGGTGCGCGAACGCCGGCGGCGCGAAGCCGAGCGCCTCGTACAGCAGAATCTGCCGCGGCGTGTTCGAGATGTGGTCCTCGCCTCGAATCACATGCGTCACTTCCATCAGCGCATCGTCGACGACGACGGCGAAGTTGTAGGCGGGATGGCCGTCGGCGCGGACGATGATCGGGATCGCCGATGACGTCGGTGTGGAAGCGGACCTCGCCGCGGACCGCGTCGGTGAACGACGACGTCGCGATCCTCCGGGACGCGGAAGCGGATCGCCGGCCGCTCGCCGGCGGCGATGCCGCGCCTGCGCCTGATCGCGTCGACAGGCGGCGGCACGTGCCCGCGTAGCGCGCCGGCCGGCCCTCGGCGACCGCGCGCCTGCCGCTCGGCCTCGAGCTGCGCCGTCGAGCAGAAGCAGTAGTAGGCGCGCATCGGCGGCCAGCAACTCCTGCGCGTACGACTGATAGAGATGCAGGCGCTCGGACTGCCGATACGGTCCGCGCGGCGCCGCCGGCGTCCGGGCCCTTCGTCCCAGTCGAGGCCGAGCCAGCGCAGGTCGCGCAGGATCGCCGCCTCCGACTCGCGCGTGGAGCGCTCGACGTCGGTGTCCTCGATGCGGAGGATGAACGTGCCGCCGTGGCCGCGCGCGAGCAGCCAGTTGAAGAGCGCGGTGCGCGCGTTGCCGACGTGCAGCTGCCCGGTCGGGCTGGGCGCGAATCTAACTCGCGCATCGGAATCAGGATCTGCCGAGTCGCGATGCGCGCGCAATCCGCGCTTCGCTGCGCGGCGCGGCCTCGCCGCGCCGACGGCGTCGACGCCTTCGTTGGTCTTTGCCCTTGATGCTGACGCGCGCGGCGTCGATCGCCGAGCGCCGCGGCGAGGCCTGCGCGCATCGCGTCGACGTGATCGCGCGATCTTCGGCCGCTCGAGCACGACCGTGACGTCGACGTTGCCGACCTCGTAGCCCTGCTCGGCGACGAGCGCCGACCGCGCGCGCGCAGCAGATCGAGGCTCGAGGCGTCCTTCCAGCGCGGATCGGTGATCCGGAAAGTGGCGGCCGATGTCGCCCAGGCCGGCGGCGCCGAGGATGGCGTCGGTGACGGCGTGGCAGACGACGTCCGGCGTCCGAGTGGCCAAGCGCGCCGACGCTCCGACGGAATCGTGACGCCGCCGAGGATCAGCGGCCGGCCGGCAACGAGGCGATGCAGATCGTAGCCCGGTGCCGGCGCGGCCCGTTCGCGCGGGCCGCGACGCGAGACCGCGTTCTCTCGCGATCGCTTCCGCGATCGCGGAGATCCTCCGGCGGTCGTGATCTTGATGTTCGACGCCTCGCCCTCGACGAGCTGCACCGGATGCCCGGCGCGCTCGGCCAGCGCCGCCTCGTCGGTCGCATCGCCGGCGATCGCGAGCGGCGTCGCGGCAGGATCGTCGCGGCGGAACGCCTGCGGCGTCTGCGCGAGGAAGATCGTCTCGCGCGGCAGCGTCTCCGACCAGCGCTCGCTTCGGCCCTTCGACAGGCTCAGAGCTCGGGGTCGACCGCTGCCTGCTTGACCGTATCGCGCGCCTGCAGCGCCGCCAGCGCCGCGCCCGATCTCGGCCGCGGCGGCGATCGTGCGCGCGATCAGATCGGCGCTCGCGAACGGGCGCGCCGCGTCGTGAATCGACGATGACGTCGCTGGCCGCGCGGCCACGCGCGAAACGCGTTCGCGACCGAATCCTGGCGCCGCACGCCGCCGGCGACGATGCGGAGCGGCTTGCCGGACGCGTCGTGCGAGATAGCGCGGGCGGACTCATCGACCAGATCCTGCCGGCAGCGCGACGACGACCTCGTCGACGCGCGGATGCGCGAGGAACGCCGATCACGCTGCGCTCGAGAATCGGCCGGCCGCCGATCGACAGCAGCTGCTTGGGTTCGGCCGCCGCCGAGCCGCTGTCCGCGTCCGCCGGCCGCAATGATCGCTGTCACGCACATGAACGAAACCGTGATTATAGTTCAGGGGCTCAACGCGGCGCGCGTCGGCTCGCGCGCCGTCTTCAGACACCGCGTCGGCTGCCGCGCCTCGACAGCTGATGCGACGATGTCGTGCACGCGCGCGGCGAGCGCCCTGGCATCGCGAACCGACGGCTCGGATCTGCGGGCGCCGGTGATCGGATCGTGGATGATCAAGCGTCACGTCGGCCGGTTCGGTCCGCAGGCGTCCCTTCGGCATCACCGCGCGCGTGCCGATGATCGCGATCGGAACGATCGGCAGTCCGCGCCTCGATCGCGAGCAGAAAGCTGCCCGCCTTGAATCGCGCGACGTGGCCGTCCGCGCTGCGCGTCGCCTTCGGCGTAGATGATCAGCGACAGCCCTTCCGACACCAGCGCGCGCCACCGCGTCGCAGAATGCCGGCCCGATCCGGATGCTGGCGATCGACGAACAGATGCCCGCCGCGCTTCAGGTGCCAGCCGAGCACCGGAAACCGCGCCAGCGACTCCTTCGCGATGATCCGCAGCTGATACGGCAGCGACGCGAACACGACCGGCGTGTCGTAGATGCTCTGGTGGTTCGACACGAAGACGTAGGTCGTGCCCGGCGTGATCCGCTCGAGGCCCTCGACCGTGACGCGGACGCCGGTGGTCTTCAGGATCAGCCACGACCACGCGCGCGCGCAGCCGGTGCGCGAAGTAGCCGCGCCGATCGAACAGGCTCGACACGATCGACGCCGCGCCGAGGACGATCGTGTAGACGCGTGATGGCGGGAATGAGATAGAAGACCGTCCGCCACCAGTGATACGGAGGGATGCGCAACGTCGGGCCGCTCAGGTCTGACTGCGGCGTCGCCGGCGGACCGGCGCGGCGTCGTTGTCGCTCGGCGTCGGCTGACCGGCGCGGCCTGGACGGCGACGCCCGATTCGATGTAGCGGCCGAAGATCATCTTGCCGGCCGTCGTCTGCAGCACGCTGGTGACGACGATGTCGATGGTCTTGCTGATCATCTTGCGCGCGTTGTCCACCACGACCATCGTGCCGTCGTCGAGGTAGGCGACGCCCTGGTTGTATTCCTTGCCTTCCTTGAGGATGAACACCTTCATGATCTCGCCCGGCAGCACGACCGGCTTGAGCGAGTTGGCGAGCTCGTTGACGTTGAGCACCTCGACGCCGCGCAGCTGCGCGACCTTGTTCAGGTTGAAGTCGTTGGTGACGATCTTCCCGTGCAGCGTGCGCGCCAGCTCGATCAGCTTCAGGTCGACTTCGCGGACGTCGGGAAAGTCGACGTCGGAGATCATGACCTCGACGCCGGACATCTTCTGGATCTTCTGCAGGATGTCGAGGCCGCGGCGGCCGCGGTTGCGCTTCAGCGAGTCGGCCGAATCGGCGACCAGCTGCAGCTCCTTCAGCACGAACTGCGGGATGACCAGCGTGCCGTCGATGAAGCCGGTTTCGCAGACGTCGGCGATGCGGCCGTCGATGATGACGCTGGTGTCGAGAATCTTGTAGCGGCGCTGCGGGCCGGCGGCGCGGAACAGGCTGACGAGCCGCGCCGGCTCCAGCCATTCGCCGTGCTTGCCGCCGAGCACCAGGCCGAGATACGGCAGCACGATCAGGATGAAGCTGTGAAGGAACTCGACGCGGCGATCGCCGCTGTCGGCCCAGAACAGGCCGGCGACGATCGTGCGCGCGATCGCCAGCCCGATGGCGCAGCCGATGAGCGCGCCGAGCACGCGCGTGATCGCGGTTTCACGCAGTCGGCTCTCGAAGAACGACGACCAGCGCCGCGAGCAGCAGCGCGACGACGACGTTCGCGAGCAGCGCAACCGGGAGCGGTTGCAGCAGGGCGGCCGCGTACGCGACAGCGGCGACGAACAGGACACGCGCGAGCGCAAACCAGGCCATCGTCCCGACTCCGTGTATGAAATGCCCACCGCCGGAGTAGGAATGAAGCCCAGGCGGCAAGTCCCCGGAAAGATATCACCGATTGTCACGGATTGTACGGGTATGTCGTCATCGTGGGCAACCGGCCGGAACGCGCGGGTCCGATCTAGGACAGCAGCGCGTCGAGAGCTTCGCCCACCGTTCGCACCCCGACCAGCTCGCACTCGCCTTCGCGCCGATCGCGGGATCGATGTTCGCCTCGGGCATGACGCAGCGGCGGAATCCCATCTGCGCCGCCTCGCGCACGCGCAGCGACGCCTGCGCGATGCCGCGCACCTCGCCGGCGAGCCCCACCTCGCCGAACATCGCCGTGGTCGGCCGGAATGACGCGATTGCGGACGCTCGACGCGATCGCCGCGAGCACGCCGAGATCCGACGCCGGCTCGTCGACGGTCATCCCGCCGGCGACGTTGACGAACACGTCGTCGCCCATCAGGTTCAGGCCGGCGCGCTTCTCGAGCACGGCCAGCAGCAGCGACAGCCGCTGCTGATCGATGCCGCTCGCCATGCGGCGCGCGTTGCCGTAGCGTGCTCGAGCTGACGAGCGCCTGCACTTCGACGAGGATCGGCCGCGAGCCTTCGACCGAGCACAGCACCGCCGATCCCGGCGCGTTCGACGGCCGCTCGGCGAGAAACATCTTCGACGGGTTCGGCACGGGCCGCAGGCCCGTGCGCCGTCATCTCGAACACGCCGAGCTCGCTCACCGCGCCGAACCGGTTCTTCACGGCGCGCACGACGCGATGCGAGTGATGGCGCTCGCCCTCGAAATACAGCACCGTGTCGACGACGTGCTCGAGCGCCTTCGGCCCGGCGAGGCTGCCGTCCTTCGTGACGTGGCCGACGAGGAACGTCGGGATGTTCTGCCCTTTCGCGGTGAACAGCAGCTGCGTCGCCGCCTCGCGCACCTGACCGATGCTGCCGGGCGCCGACTGGAACTTCAGCGAGAAGACCGTCTGCACCGAATCGACGATGACCAGCGCCGGCTTGATGCGCGCGATCTCTTCGAGGATGCGCTCGAGGCAGGTTTCCGCGAGCAGATAGCAGCGGCGCGTGGCCGACGCGCGAGACGCTCGCCGCGCGATTTGATCTGATGCTCCGATTCCTCGCCTGAGCTGTAGAGCACCGGACCGATCGTCGCGCGCCATGTTGCGCCGCCGCCTGCAGCAGCAGCGTCGACTTGCCGATGCCCGGCTCGCCGCCGAGCAGCACGAGCGATCCGGGCACGACGCCGCCGCCGAGGACGCGATCGAATTCGTCGATGCCGGTCGTCAGCCGCGCGTGCTGCTCGATCTCGATGTCGGCGTAGAGCCGCGCCGCGCCGCTCAGACCGGCGGACGCGTAGCGATGCGCCGATGCGCCCGCCGCCGACGCCGCCTCCTGCGGCGCTCTTCGACGAGCGAATTCCACGCGCCGCAGTCGGCGCAGCGGCCCAGCCACTTCGGCGACTGCGATCCGCATTCCTGACAAACGAAGACGGTTTTCGTGGTTTCATCGGCGATCTGGTGATCGGGTGATCGGCGATTGCAATCGGCGATCTTGCGATCGCGGTGATCGCGCGATTCACATCAGCCGATCACCCGATCACCCGATCTCACCTATATAGTCTCTCGATCCGACTGCCGATCCGGCACAGGATCTCGCAGGGAATGCGTACCAATTTGTGCGGCCATCTCGCGCACGTCGATGCGATCGTCGCCCTGCCGGTCCGATGATGACGACCTCGTCGCCGGGCGAGACGTCGAGGCCGGTGACGTCCGCCGATCAGCATGTCCATGCTGACCGCGCCGACGATCGGCGCGCGGCGGCCGCGAATCAGCACGGCGCCGCGGCCCGGCGAGCCGCAGGTCCAGCCCGTCCGCATACCCGGCCGGGACGATCGCGATGCTGGTCGCCGGCCGCCGGCGTGAACTCGATCCCGTAGCCGACACCTTCGCCGGCGCGCGACCCTTGACCGCGACGATGCGGCTGCCGAGCGTCATGATCGGCGTCGAGCGGCAGCGTCGACGCGAGCGGCGGCGGGACGATGCCGTACAGCAGCAGCCCGGGCGCACGCGGTCGTACCAGACGCGCGAGTCGCGCAGCAGCGCCGCGCTGTTCGCGGCGTGGACGTAGGCGCGATCGCTCGTGGAACCGCCCGGCGCCCGCGGCGTCGCCGTCGTGCGCAGCGACGCATGCTGCGGGCCGCGATCGTCGATGTCGCAACGCGCGCTCGAAGCGCACGCGCTGCTCGTCGAAGAGCGGCGACTCCGGATCGTCGGCGGTCGCGAAGTGCGTGTAGACCGGCGTCGAGCTCGAGGTTCGGGCTGGCGAGCAGTTCCGGCAGCGTGCGCCGCAGGTTGTCGAACCGGAACCCGAGCCGGTTCATGCCGGTGTCGATCTTCAGGTGATAGCGCGACGCGCTGCCTGTAGCTGCGCGCGCGGCCGCCTGCACGGCGCGCGCGGCGCCGGGCGTCGAGATCGTCGGCGTCAGGCGGCAGTCGAACAGGCCGTCGAGATCGCTGACGCTGAGCGCGCCGAACACGAGAATCTCCGCGCGCACGCCGGCGCGCGCGCAGCGCCGCGCCTTCCTCGATGTCGGCGCACGCCAGCAGATCGGCGCCGGCATCCTCGAGCGCCCGCGCCACCTGTCCGGCGCCGTGTCCGTAGGCGTTCGCCTTGACGACGGCGATGACGCCGGGCGGATCGCGGTCGCGCCGAGCTCGGCTCGGCGCTGAGGTAGCTCGACGATCGCGGCTGATAGTTCGATTTGAGCGACGTCGAGATCGACGCGCGCGACGGTCGGCCGGAATCGCATTCACGCTGCGATCATGCACCGATCGCGCAGGTTCTCGAACCGCGTGAACTCGCGGATGAACGCGAGCTTCACCACGCCGGTCGGACCGTTGCGCTGCTTGCCGATGATCAGCTCGGCGACGCCCTGCGCGTCGGTCGGCCGGCTGGCTCTTGTCGGCGTACATGATCCTCGCGGTAGATGAACGACGACGACGTCGGCGTCCTGCTCGAGCGCGCCCGATTCGCGGAGGTCGGACAGCTGCGGGCGGTGATCGGAGCGCGACTCCGGCGCGCGGCTGCAGCTGCGAGAGCACGACGATCGGCACGCTCAGCTCCTTGGCGAGCCCCTTCAGCGACCGCGAGATCGACGCGAGCTCGAGCGTGCGGTTCTCGAAGCGGCCGCGGCCCTGCATCAGCTGGATGTAGTCGATGATGACCAGGTGCAGGCCGTGCTCGGACGCGAGCCGCCGGCACTTCGCGCGCATCTCGAGCACGCCGATCGACGGCGTGTCGTCGATGAAGATCTTCGCCTCGCTCAGCGTGCCGATCGCCTGCGACAGCCGGCCCCAGTCGCGCTCGCCGAGGAACCCGCCGCGCAGCCGGTGCGCGTCGATGCGCGCCTCCGCCGGTCAGCATGCGCAGGAACAGCTGCTCCTTCGACATCTCGAGGCTGAAGATGCCGACCGTCATGTCGGTCTTGGTGCCGACGTGCTGCGCGATGTTCAGCACCAGGCTGGTCTTCCCCATCGACGGCCGCGCCGCGACGATGATCGAGGTCCGACGGCTGCAGGCCGGACGTCATCTCGTCGAGATCGGTGAAGCCGGTCGGCACGCCGGTGATCAGCTCCTTGCGCGCGTGCAGCTTCTCGATCGTGTCGAGGCTGCGCCTGCGCCAGATCGCGCAGCGAGACGAAGCCGTCGCGCACCTTGTCGTCGGCGATCGCGAAGATCGCGTGCTCGGCCTGATCGAGGATGACGTCGGCGTCCTCCTCGGCCGTCGTAGGCGCGTCGCGAGAATCTTGTTGGCGGAGTAGATCAGGCTGCGGAGCGTCGCCTTCTCCTTGATGATCCGCGCGTAGTGCTCGACGTTGGTCGAGCGCGGCACGCCGTCGACGAGCGCGCGCGATGTAGGCCGGGCCGCCGACCTCGTCGAGATCGCCGGATCGCCCCAGCTCTTCCTTCAGCGTGACCGAGATCGATCGCGTCGCCGCGCTCGGCGAGCTTGACCATCTTGTCGAAGATGCGCCGGTGCGCGTCGCGGAAGAAGTCGCCGCGAGTCGATGACCTCGGCGGCGAGGTTGAACGCGTCGTTGTGGAGCAGGATCGCGCCGAGGACGGAGCGCTCGGCTTCGAGATTGTGCGGGAGCGTGCGTTCGGCGACGGCGACATCAGGCATCGGACATCGGAGGGGAGCTGGAAAGTTAGAACGTCAGCGCGAAAAGTTCAGGACAAACGACGTCATGACAGAAAAACTCGGGCGACGGCATCGGCCGCATGCCCGAATTCTTACTTCCGAGCTCGATCCTATTTCTATTTTCGCTCGCTGCTCTCGCTTTCTCGTGCTCACCTTCGCCGTGACGCGGACTTTGATCTTCGTCGTGACGTCACGATGCAGCTTGACGCGGAACGTCGTACTCGCCGAGCTGCTTGATCGGCTCGTGCAGCTGCAGCTTGCGGCGATCGATGTCGAAGCCCTTCGCGGCCAGCGCCTCGGCGATGTCGCGCGTCGGTCACCGAGCCGATACAGCGCCTCGGTCTCGCCGACCTTGCGCGCGATCTCGACGTCTCGACGCTGGCCAGCCGATCGGCGACAGCGCCTGCGGCGACCTTCTGCTCTTCGGCTTCCTTGCGCGTCGAACTTCGCGCGCTCGCGCTCGATCTGCTTCTTGTTGCCGTCGGTGACGAGCAGGGCCAGCTTGCGCGGCAGCAGGTAGTTGCGCGCGTAGCCGTCGGCGACCTTCACGACCTCGCCGCGCGCGTCCGAGGTTGTCGACGTGCTCTCGCAGAATCACTTCCATAGTCGCCTCACATGAGATTGCAGATGCAGATCAGTGACTGCAGACTGCCATCTGCAATCTGCAATCCGTCAACCTGCAATCTTCAATCCGTGACATACGGAATCAGCGCGATCTGCCGCGCGCGCTTGATCGCCGTCTGCAGCTTGCGCTGGTGCATCGCGCAGGTGCCGGAGATGCGGCGCGGCAGGATCTTGCCGCGCTCGGGCACGAACGGGCCGATCAGCTTCACGTCCTTGTAGTTGATGTCGTCGATCTTGTCCGCGCAGAACTTGCAGACCTTGCGGCGGCGGAACAGCGTGCGGCGCTGGCCCTTTTCCTTGTCGCCGGTCTTCTTGTCGCCGCGCCGCGGCCGCGGCCGCCGCCGCCCGAGCGTCCTTGTCCGAATGGCATGGCTTAAACCTCCACCCCGTCAAATCGATCGTCGTCGGCATCGTCCGGCTCGCCTGCGAGCGGCCCTCGCCCGGCTGGCCGCTGCGGCGGCAGGCCGCGCTTGACGCGGCGGCGCTCCGACTCGGTCTGGCGCTTGGTGCGCGTCGCGGTCGACCACCTTCTTCTCTTCGTCGACGCGGACGACCATGTGGCGGATCACCATGGTCCATCACCTTGCAGCCGGCGATCCAGCTCCTTCATCAGCTCGCCGCTGCCGTTGATCACGTCGAGGACGTAGACGCCCTCCTTTGTTGTGACCGATCTCGTAGGCGAGCTGCTTGCGGCCCCAGTTCTCGGTTTTCTCGATCTGCCCGTGCATGCTGCGACACGACGGCCTCGATCTGCTCGATGCAGTTCGGTGACCTGCGCTTCGGTCGTGTCCGGGGGAAGGATGTAGACGAGCTCGTACTGACGATCTGCCATTCTGCGTCTCCTTGTGGACATCGTTTGAAGCGCGGGCATTGAGCCCGCGCCTTCGGCGCGCCGGCATCGTGGCCCCGCGCCTTCGCGCGACGCTGCACAGCAGCAAGGATTATTCGGTTGTTGCCGGATCGCCGCCGTTGTATTGGTTCATCACCGCGGCGATCCCGGAGGTGATGAACGTGTCAGCGCGCATCGGCCGCGCGCGTAATCATGCGCTCGACCTCCGCCGCTTCGTCAGCAATACAACCGGAACGCTAATAC
>ERZ1370068.11009-contig-9660_pt1 | contig 13997 bp, 20 predicted proteins | sample MGYA00561227_ERZ1370068 | MGnify/ENA primary metagenome ERZ1370068 (study PRJEB38410, sample SAMEA6850437) | metagenome | study: Metagenomic assessment of the ecological functions of the soil: analysis of the soil microbiota associated with the...
AGCTCTTCGCCTACGACGTGGGCACCGCCGCCGGGCTGCTCGCCCGGGGGCCTTCACCGGAGTCGACCGTCATCGGCACCGCCGGCGACGCGATCAATCGGCTCGACCTGCCCCAGGATCAAAGACCGCGCTCATCAGCAACGTCCCGGTCGCCTACGCGGTGACCTACCTCATCGGCACCGGCCTCGCTCGTCTGGATTCATCCCCAACATCGGCCCCCGGCTGACTGGGCGTGAACCTCCGGGAGAAGGAAGGCGAAGCGGCACCGCCAGAGCCAGAGCGGCATGCCGAGGAGCCGGAGCCCGGCGTCCGCTTCCGCATTCACTTGAGCTTCGGCGTGCGCGCCTATCGCGTCACCAGCTTGAGCGCATAATAATGTTCGGCAGAGACGGTGGCTCAGATCGAGGCCTTCCCGAGAAGGACGTGCGGGTCGTGATCTCACGCGTGCGTCACGCCGGCGCCATCATCGAGAAGCTCGCCCCGGCACCGTCGTTCACAAAGAGATGACGGCTGGTCGCGGTGATGACCCGCTCGAGAGCTCTCGCGGCGCGCGGCACCGTGATCACGGCCCCGAGCAGGACGACCGGGAGCTGCTCGACTTCCCGGTCAGGTGCTTGGACGTTCGTCGTCACCAATCGCGGCGTCATGGGAAAGACCATCGGGGGAGCTGGCCGCGCTAGAGGCGTCGCGGAGGGCGTGTTCCTGCGCCAGCTCACGCGCGTGGGACAGGCCATGCCGTTCTCGGCGGAGACGCGCGTGGACCGCGGAGACGTCCCTGCTGTGAGCCTCATCAGGGGCCACGGCGGATGTCGAGCGGGTGGCGCGGGAGATCGGCTATGCCGGATCGCCCCCACCGTGATGACCGACATGATCTTCGTCGGCCTGGGCATCTTCCTGGGCGGCCTGGTTGGTCTGCTCACCATCGTGGTGGGAGTCTCCCGATCACCCTCACCGCCAGCGGCGGTGCGCTCATCATGGGCTTGGTCTTCGGCTGGCTGCGCGCGGTGCATCCCACGTTCGGACGCATTCCCGAGCCGGCCATCTGGGTGTTCGATACCGTCAGGCTGGACCGTCTTCATCGGCGTGGTGGGGCTCAGCGCCGGCCCCAGCTTCGTCTCAGGCCTCCAGAAGTCGGGCATGAGCCGTGGTCTGGTCGGCGTGGTGGTGCGCGATCCTGCCACATGTCGACGGCCACCTCCTCTTCGGCCGATATGTCCTCCGGATGAACCCGCTCATCCTTTTGGGCGCGTGTACCGGAGCGGGGACGATCACCGCCGCCCTGCGGAGCATACGTCCAGGAAGAATCGCAGAGCAAGAAGCTGCCGGCCCTCAGCGGGCTATACCGTCCCGTACGCAGTGGGAAACATTCTGCTCACCGCCTGGGGACCCGTCATAGTGGCCCTGCTGAGCTGACGCGACGCTCGGAGAAGCCGTCCTGCTCCGGGAGGCCAGTTGGACCAGAGATCCTATGGCGTCGAGGCGGGGCCCGATGCGATCCTCGGGCAGTCGCTAGCAGCATCCGTCCTCTTGACGGTTACTGTCAACGCAGCCAAGAGATGCGCCACGTAGGAGCGTGCGCGAGACATCACTACCGGCTTGAGCTTCAGCGCCGCCATGCGGCATGGATACTCGGGCTCCTCCTCTCACCTCGACCGCCGCTTGTGACCGGGCCAAGAGCTCCAAAGCCGCGCCACCTCCGCCGCCGACCACCGTGATCGTCGCCGAGGTCGTTGCAGCGGGCGGTGCCCATCGTTCAGCGAGTACACCGCGCGCACGGAAGCGGTGCCCACCGTCCGAGGTGCGGGCGCGCGTCGCCGGAGTCCTGGAAGAAGTGCTGTTCAAGGAGGGGGCAGCGGCAGGTCAAGGAGGGCCAGACGCTCTTCGTGATCCAGCGCGAGGAGTATGCCGCTGCGCTGGAGACCGCGCCGGAGCCCGAGATGGCGAAGGCCCAGGCCGATCTCGCGCGCCCGCGACGTCCGTGGTGGACCGCTACCGCGCCACGCTCAATCAGCGGAAGGCCGATCACGGCAGGTCCCAGCAGGACGTCAACCGGTACCGGCCGCTCGCCGAGGCCCGGAGCGCCATCCCGCAGCGGGACCTCGGCACCGCGCTCTCACGCAGGAAAGGTGACGGCGGCCAGCGCGTGGCGGCGGCGGAGAGCCGAGCTCAAGGACGCCGAAAGCTGGCACCAGCGCACCCAGGTCCAGCTCTCCGAGGCCGCCGTCCACTCGGCGCGCGTGCGGCGATCATCCAGGCGCAGAAAGCTGAACGTCGACTACACCACGGTGAAATCTGTGAACCGGTGTGGTGGGCGGAGGTGCGGAGTGGACCGGGGGCAACCTCGTGGGCAAAGAGCGAGGCCCACCCTGCTCGCCACCGTTTCCGCCATTGACCCGATCTGCGTCGACTTCCCCATCGCGGAGAGTCGACTGCTTCGCCCGAAGCTCGCACCGCGCATCCGGCTCGACCGGAAACCGGCGGGGGTGCAGGGCTCGGGCCCGTCCTGTCCCCTGGTGCTGGCGGACGAGCGGTACCACGCTTCCCGCAGAAGGGGCGCGTCGTGTTCGTGGACCGCGCGGTGGACACGGAGAACGGGGACGATGGGCATCCGCTCGGCGTTCCCCCAGCGGGAGAAGATCATCCGCCCTGGACAGTTCGCGCGCGTGCGCGGCATCGTCGAGGAGCGGCCGGCGGCCGTGCTGGTGCCCCGGCGCAGGTCGGTCTCATGGACCAGCAGGGGACGAAGATCGTCTTCGTGGTCGGCGCCGACGACAAAGGTGGTGCTCAAGCCGGTGACGCTCGACGAGCGGATCGACGAGTCCACCACCGGCATCAGCTGACGAAGGGCGCTGCGCCGCCGGCGAAGCGGCAGCGTGATCGTGGAGAGGGCATGCAGAAGGTGCGGCCGGGCATGCAGGTGAAGGCGGAGCCAGACGCGCGCCGACGGCGAAGCCCACGGCCCAGCCGGACGCGCCCGCTCCGTGCGCCTGACCGGCCGCGCCGGCTCCCGCCAAGTCAGGGGCGCCGGCCTCCGGCAGGCCGGCTTCCGGACGCTAGGCGATGGCCCAGTTCCATCCGCCGGCCCATCGTCGCCATCGTGATCTCGATCCTGATGGTGCTGATGGGCGTCTCACCGTCACCAAGCTCTCCTTCGAGCAGTACCCGTTCCTCGCGCCCCCATCGTCGCGGTCACCGCCACCTGTCCGGCGCCTCCGCGGTCGCGGTGGAGCAGTCCAGTGGCCACGCCGATCGAGCAGGAGGTCAACGGCGTGCGACCGACATGATCTACATGCAGTCGTCGAACACCAGCGACGGCCGCATGCAGCTCGACGTCAACTTCGAGGTCGGCGTCGACCAGGACACCGCCAACGTCCTGACCCAGAACCGGGTGGCCTCGGCCCAGGCGCGCCTGCCCCAGGAGGTCATCGCGCAGGGCGTCACCGATCGAAGAAGCAGAGCCCGAGCATCCTCATGCTCATCTCGCGTCTACTCGCCCGAGCGGCATCGTACGACGCGAACTATCCTGATCAACTACTGCGGCATCAACCTGCGCGATCAGCTGCTGCGCATTCCCGGCATCGCCCAGGTGGATCTCTTCGGCGGCACCGACTACGGCATGCGCATCTGGCTCCGGCCGGACAAGCTCGCCAAGCTCGGGATCGACGCCGGCCGACGTGATCTCAGCCGATCAAGGAGCAGAACCTGCAGGCGCCGGCCGGGAAGATCGGCGGCGCGCCCTACGCCCAAGGACCAGCGAGTTCACCTACACGGTCGGCCGCCCCGAGCCGGCTCATCAACGGCGGAGGAGTTCGAGAACATCATCATCCGCGAGACGGAGGCGCGCGTCCCAGGTGCGCATCCGGGACGTGGGGCGCGCGGACCTGGGGTCGCAGGACTACAACTCCTTCGGCCGCGCTCGAACGGCAAGCCCGCCGGGTCGATGGCGGTGTACCTGCTGCCCGGGCGCGGACCAGCTCAAGGCGGCGCACGAGCATCTACGAGACGATGAAGCGGGCCAGCAGGAGCTGTTCCCGCCGGACATGGACTACAAGATCGTCTACGACACCACCCCGGCGGTGGAGGCGTCCATCCACGAGATCGTGAAGACCTTCGTCGAGGCGCTCATCCTCGTCACGCTCGTGGTCTTCATCTTCCTGCAGAACCGTGCGGGCGACGATCATTCCGCTCATCACCGTGCCGGTCTCGCATCATCGGCACCTTCATCTTCTTCCCGATGCTCGGCTTCTCGGTGAACACGCTCTCCATGTTCGGCCTCGTCCTCGCCATCGGCATCGTGGTCGACGACGCCATCGTGGTGGTCGAGGCGGTGATGCATCACATCGAGCGCGGTCTCGCGCCGCGGGACGCCACCGTGCAGGCGATGAAGGAGGTCTCGGCGCCCGTCATCGGCATCGCGCTCATCCTCTCTGCCGTCTTCGTCCCGTTGCCTTCGTCGGCGGGCTCACCGGCGCGCATGTATCAGCAGTTCGCGCTGACGATCGCCATCTCGGTTCTGCTCTCGGCCTTCAACGCGCTGTCGCTCTCGCCCGCGCTCTGCGCGATGTTCCTCGAGCCGGGCAGCCACGGGATCTGCCTGGGGCCCGCTCGGTGCCTTCTTCCGGGGCTTCAACTGGGTGTTCGACCGGGCCACCACCGGCTACGTCAGCATCGCCGCCCTGCTCGTGCGCCGGTCCATCATCACCATCCTCGCTCGTGGTCGGGGTGATGGTGGGCGCCGTCCTGTTCGCGAGCGCGCTGCCTGCCGGCTTCATCCCCGAGGAGGACCAGGGCCTCTTCGGCGTCAACGTGCAGCTCCGCCCGGGGCGTCGCTCGAGCGGCACCGCCGGGGTGTTGACGCTGGTGGAAGAGATCATCGCCAAGACGCCCGGCGTGGACGCGAGCACCACCATCGGCGGGTACGGCGTGGTGACGAGCACCTATCAGCCGAACTTCGGCACCGTGTTCGTGCGACTCAAGCCCTGGGACGAGCGCCACGGCAGGAGCTTCACGTCTTCGGGATCATGGCGCGCCTCCGGCGCCCAGTTCGCCCAGATCCCCGAGGCCATCATCTTCCCCTTCAACATCCCACGATCTCGGGGTTCGGCGCCTCGGCCGGATTCAAGATGCTGCTCCAGGACCGGAGCGGCACGCTGACGCGTGGAAGAGCTGCGGCGCGCAGACGCGCAAGATTCATGAGCGCCGCGCGCGAGCGCCGAGCTCGCCAACCTCTTCACCTCGTTCGATCCGAGCTATCCCCAGGTGAAGGTCGACCTCGACCGGGAAAAGGCGCGAAGCCTCGGCGTCCCCATCAATGACGTGTTCCAGGCCATGTCGGCGGCCATGGGCGGCGCCTACGTGAACGACTTCAATCGCTTCGGGCGCCTCTACCGCGTGTACGTGCAGGCCGACGCCGACTACCGGCGACGCCCGGAGGACATCGGACAGGTCTACGTGCGGAGCCAGGTGAGCGGCACGATGATCCCGCTCTCCACCCTGATGACCATCACGCCGGTGGCGAGCACCGAGATCACCACCCGCTTCAACCTCTTCCGCTCGGTGGAGGTGTCCGGCGCGCCGGGGCGCGGCTTCACCTCCGGCCAGGCGCTCGCCGCCCTCGAGGAAGTGTTCCACGCCAACCTGCCGAAGGAGATGGGCTTCGCCTACTCCTCCCTGTCCTACCAGGAGAAGGTGGCGCCTCCGGCGGGCCCGACCTTCGTCCTCGCCATCGTGTTCGTCTTCCTCCTCCTCGCCGCGATGTACGAGAGCTGGCGCCTGCCCTGGGCGGTGCTGCTCGGCTCGCCCATGGTCGTGCTCGGCGCCAGCCTCGGCGTGTGGCTCGATGGGCTACGACAACAACGTCTACGTCCAGGTCGGCAACATCATGCTGATCGGTCTCGCCGCGAAGAACGCCATCCTGATCGTGGAGTTCGCCAAGGCCAAGCACGAGGAAGGGATGTCGCCGGGGACGCCGCGCTCGAGTCCGCCCGGCTCCGGTTCCGCCCGATCCTCATGACCGCGTTCGCCTTCATTCTCGGCGTGGTGCCGCTTGATGCTTTCGAGCGGCGCGGGGGCCGCGATCGCAGAACGTCATGGGGACGTCGGTGTTCTGGGGCATGCTCGTCGCCACCGCGCTCGGCGTGTTCCTCATTCCCGGCAACTTTGCCTTCGTGGAGAGTCTGGGCCGCGGAGGCAAGAGAGCGGCCGTGCCCGCCCCGCCTGCGGTGGCCCGGCCCGCGGAGCACTCATGAGGCGGCTCGCGCTGGTCGCCCCCGCGCTACTGCTGGCCGCCTGCACGCTGGGCCCCGACTACAAGCGCCCCGCCGTGGATGCCCCGCCGGACTTCCGCAGCGCGATGGCGCCGTCCACGGAGCCGTCGCTGAGCGACCTCGGCTGGTGGCAGCTCTACCCCGACGAGACACTGCAGGGGCTCATCCGCGAGGCGCTGGCCAGCAACTACGACGTGCGGGTCGCCGCGGCGCGCATCCTCGACGCGCGCGCCCAGGTGACCATCACCCGCTCCTTCCAGTTCCCCGAGGTGCGCGGGATCGCGAGCGCCCCGTACGAGCGGGTGAAAGGCGAGCTCGCGCCGTTCCAGGTGCGCGAGACCTTCACGCCGTCGGGCGGCCTCGACTTCGGCTTCGAGCTCGACTTCTGGGGCCGATTCCGCCGCGGCACCGAGGCGGCCCGCGCCGAGTTCCTCGCCACCGAGTACGGCCGGCGCTTGGTGATCACCACCTTGATCTCGGACCTCAGCTCCGCCTACTTCTCGCTGCGCGCCCTGGACGAGGAGCTGGAGATCGCGCGCCGCACGCTCGGCTTGCGGACACAGTCGCTCGGGTTGGTACGGCGCCGCGAGGAAGGCGGGGTGGCAGGTTTGATCGACGTGCGACAGTCCGAGATCCTGGTCGCGGGGCTGCCCAGACCGTCCCGGACATCGAGCGGCAGATCGAGCAGACCGAGAACCTCATCAGCATCCTGCTGGGCCGGTCGCCCGCCCCCGTACCGCGCGGCCGCGACCTCCGGGCGCAAGTTGGGGTCACCGCGCTGCCGGCGGGCGTGCCGGCCAGCCTGCTCGAGCGCCGCCCGGACATCCAGCAAGCCGAGCAGGTGCTCGCGTCGGCGACCGCCCGCATCGGGGTCGCGAAGAGCGACTACTTTCCGCGGGTGTTCCTGTCCGGCGCGGTGCAGGCGGGCGGGGTCATGATCAACGGGCAGATGTTCGGCCCCCAGGGCATCTTCTCGGTGCTGCCGTCGTTCACGCTGCCTCTGTTCAATGCCGGCCGAGTTGGCGCCGGCGTCGATGCCGCGCGCGCCCGCGCGGACGAAGCCCTGCTCCAGTATCAGCAGGTCATCATCGGGGCCTTCCGTGACGTCTCCGACTCCCTCGTGGAATACCGAAAGCAGCGCGAAGCCCGGACGCAGCAGGAGGCGCTCGTGGTGGCCTCGGTCGACACCACGCGCCTCGCAAACCTGCGCTACACCAACGGCGTCAGCACCTATCTGGAGGTGCTCGACTCCGAGCGGCAGCAGTTCGACGCGGAGCTAAATCTGGTTCGCATACAGCTCAGCGAGCTGCTGGCGGTGGTGCGTCTCTACAAGTCCCTCGGCGGCGGCTGGCAGCAGGGGCGAGGCCGCGCCCAGTAGGGCGGCCGGGTCAGCGCCGGAGGCGAGCGCCGCGCCGCAGCCCCTCGCGATGCGGGGCGCCCGCGTGGCGGAAGCGCGCGAAGCCGAGATAGTACGTGACGAGGAGCACCGCGGCCAGCGCGAGGGCGATGGCCTGCATCATCCATCATCCCAGAGATCCCCCACGAGGGCCCCCAGGCGCCGCGGAACGCCACCTGATAGCCGCCGACCACGCCGATCCCCCAGAGCGCGCCGGCATGCACCACCGTCGGGGCCAGGGCGACCTTGTACGCGCGCAGCACGAACGTCGCCACCGTCTGGAGGGCGTCGAAGAAGTGGAACGCGGCCAGGAACGGAATCAGCGTGAACGCCATCGCCGCCACTGCGGGTCGCCCGTGTAGAGCCGCACGATGCTCCCCGCAAGGTCCAGAGCAGCGCTACCGTGACGGCAGCGGCCACCCCGCCCATCCGCAGCCCGGTGACCGCGGTGTGGCGGGCCCGCGTCCCGTCACCCGCGCCGATGGACTGGGCGGTGAGGGTGGCGGTGGCGATGGACAGCGACAGCGGGACCATGAAGCAGACGGCAGCGAGGTTCGCCACCACCTGATGCCCGCCCATCACCGTGGTCCCGAGCCGCGCCGCGAGCAGCGTGATGACGGTGAAGGACGTCGCCTCCAGCGTGTAGGAGAGGCTCATGGGGATGCCGAGCCCGAAGAGCTCGCGCAGGATGGGCCAGCGCGGACCCGTCCAGTGGATGGAGAAGCGACGATAGAACGGATCCCGCCGCATGTAGGCGAGCCCCATGAAGAAGAGCGTCCAGAACACGATGACGGAGGCGGTCGCCGCGCCCACCGCGCCCAGGCGGGGGAGCCCGAGCGCGCCGTAGATGCAGCGCGTAGCTCAGGAGCACCTTGAGCGCGAGGCCCACCAGCTGCAGCGCCATGACCACGCGCGGACGAGACACGGCGGTATTGAGCGCGTAGATGGCGCGGAAGAGGAGCGAGCCGGGCAGGCCGAGGCTGAGCACGCGGAGATACTGCGTGACGAGCGGCTCCACCTCCGGGGGCCGCCTGCAGCCAGCCCAGCCAGAGGTGCGGAACGGCGAGCACGGCGCAGCCCAGCGCGGAGAGGATGAGCGCCATCCACAGGCCCTGCACGTAGGTGGCGCCGATGGCGGCGTGGCGATCGGCGCCGTAGTGCTGGGCGATGATGGGATTCAGCGCGGCGACCGCGCCCAGCAGGCCCACGAACACCGTGGAGTAGACGCTGAGGCCCAGCCCCATGGTGGCGAGATCGACCGCGGAGGCGTGCCCGGTGAGCACGGTGTCCACCACCGCGTAGGCCATCAGCGCGAGCTGGCCCACGAGGATGGGCTGGGCCTGCGCGATGATGCCGCGCGATGGACGGGCCCGTCATGTCGTGCGCGGCGCGACCCGGCTACAACGCGATGACCCGCAGCGCCTCGCGGACGATGGCCTGCCTGCGGACGGGATCCGGCTCCGTGGTCGAGAGGGCGAGGAAGGCGGTCTCGAGGCCCGCGTCGAAGTAGCGGATGAGCCGCCGGCGGATCTCGGGCAACGCCCCGCGTGTGAAGAGATCGTCGAGCAGGGTCTGGGGATGGCGGCGACGGCCGCCTTGCGGTCGCCCGCCTCCCACGCGCGCCACATCGGCCCCAGCGCCTCGGTGCGCCCCAGCCACTCCTGGCAGTGGCGATAGACGGGGACATTCAGGTACCCGCGACGTGGCGGCGCACGGCCAGCTCGGACTCCGGCGTGACGGGGTCGAGGTTCACGAAGATGCGCGCCGTGATCTCTACTGATTCGGATCGCGTCCCGCCTTCTCCGCCGCCTCGCGCACCACCTTACCGACTTCGGCACGTCCTCGGGGGCCAGCCAGTTGAGGATGACGCCGTCGGCGACCTCGCCGGCCACGCGCAGCATGCCGGGCGCAGCGCGGCGACGTAGATGGGCACGGGCTTGGCCGGGGGCTTGGTGAGGCGGAAGCCGTCCACCTCGAACGTCTTCCCTTTGAAAACGACGCGCTCGCCGGTCAGCGCCTGGCGGAGGAACAGCACCATCTCCCGCACGCGCGTGGCGGGCTTGTCGAAGCGGCCCCCGTTCCATTTCTCGATGATGACCTGGGAGCCCGAGCCGAGCCCGAGGATGAAGCGGCCCGGCGCGACGTCGGCGACACCGGCCGCGCACTGGGCCAGCGTGGCGGGCCCCGCGTGTACACGTTGGCGATGGCGGTGCCGAGGCGGAGATTCGTGGCCATCCGATGACGGCGAGCGGCGAGAAGCAATCGAGCCCGTCCGACTCGTACGACCAGGCGTCCTCGTAGCCCCACTGCTCCGCGTCACGCGCGAGGGCGGCGTGCTCGGCGAGCGTGAATCCGTCCTGCGGCACCGACAGGGACCAGCGCTTCCGGGCGGCCATGGTGTCCTCTCTCCGTTCGCCGGGGCGAACCCGGCGGGGTTGTGGGCGTGTCGTGATTCGGGTAAAGTCCCTGCACAGTCTAGTGGATATGGCCTCCCAATGCTGGGCGACGTGATCGAGCTGACCGTGGTCGTCCGCGACCCGACGAGGCCGTGGCGCGCTATCAGCGGCTGTTTGGACTGAAGGAGCACCACCGGCTGGACTCCAGGAGTTCGGCTTCAAGAGCGCCATCTTGCCTCTCGGCGCGGGCCACATCGAGCTGCTCATGCCCACGGACCCCGACAAGGCGGCCGGGCGCTTCCTCGCCAAGAACGGGAGGGCGTGTACCTGGTGGGATTCGAGACGAAGGACGTGGCGGGTGCCTCGAGCACCTTCGCAAGCAGGGCGTCAGAAGTCGATCAACGTGGGGACAAGATCGCGTGGGTGCACCCGCGGGAGTGCAACGGGCTCTTCGTGGAGATGCGGCACCGCGAGCCGTACGAGTAGCCCTCCGCTCCGGAGCGTCCGATGCCGTCCTTTGCCGGCTATACCCTTCCCGATGAATTGCGGATGCTCGCCGAGCAGATCCGCCGCTTCGTGCAGGAGGAGATCATCCCGCCGAGCAGCGGGTGGATCCCGACGCCGAGGACCTCACCGACGACGACCACAAGCGCCTCTCCGACATGACCAAGGCGGCCGGCCTCTGGGCGCTGGGCGCCGCGAGGAGCACGGCGGCGGCGGGCTCGACACGTTCGGCATGTGCGTGGCGCTGGAAGAGATGTCGCAGCACCGCATGGGGCTCTACGTGCCCGGGTGCGGCGTGTTCGGCCGCTATCCGCCGCCCGCGATCTGGGCGGGGACGAAGGCGCAGATCGAGAAGTACGCGGTGCCTACCATTCGCGAGGGCTGGCAGACCTTCTTCGCCATCACCGAGCCCTCCGGCGGCTCCGATCCCGCCGGCGCCATCCAGACGCGCGCGGAGAAGCGCGGCGGGAAGTGGGTGCTCAACGGCCGCAAGGTCTTCATCTCGACGCGCACATGACGCGCCCTGGGGCGTGGTGTTCGCGCGCACCGACAAGGGCAAGGGCCGCGCCGGCATCTCCTGCTTCATCCTCGAGCACGGCACGCCGGGCTTTCACACGAGCGAGATCAAGGTCATCCGCACGCGCCGCGCGCCCCAACGACGTGGTGTTCGAGGACTGCGAGCTGCCGGGAGACGCCCTCGATCGGCACCGAGGGTCAGGGCCTCGATCTGGCGTTCGACCTCCTCGTGAAGAACCGCTTCCCCTACTCCGCCTGCAATCTCGGCGTGGCGGTGGCCGCGCACCGCATGGCCATCGCGCACGCCAAGCAGCGCTCCACCTTCGGCCAGCCGCTGGCGCAGCGCCAGGCCATTCAGTGGATGCTCGCGGACGCCGAGGTGGAGCTGCGCGCCTGTCGCGTGGATCATCTGGTCGGGCGCGTGGAAGGCCGATCGCGGCGAGGACGCGCGCGTGGAAGCCTCCGATGGCCAAGCTCTACTCGAGCGAGGTGCTGGGCCGCGTCATCGACGCCGCCGTGCAGATTCACGGCGGCTACGGCGTGTCGAAGGAGTTCCCGCTGGAGCGCTGGTATCGTGAGGCCCGCGTGCGCCGCATCGGCGAGGGGCCCTCGCGAAGTGCACCGCATGGTCATCGCGCGGCAAAGCTGCTGCGCTAGGACACGACATGGCCGACGAGCTCCTGCTGAAGATCGACGCGGGTGTCGCCACCCTCACGCATGAACCGCCCGGACCGGCGCGCAACGCGATGAACCGCGCCATGCTGGAACGGGCTCGTCGAGCACATGGACACGCTCGACAAGAACCCCGACGTGCGCGTGGTGGTGATCCGGGGCGAGGGCCGGCGTTCTGCTCGGGCATGGACCTCCGCGAGATGCGCCAGCGCCAGGACGACCCCAAGGGCGATCCCGAGAGCGGGGTCACGCAGGTTCTCCAGAGGGTGGAGCGCTCCCGGCATCCCACCATCGCCATGGTGCACGGCGACGCCATCGCGGGCGGCTGCGAGCTGGCGCTCCATTGCGATCTCCGCGTGGCCGCCGAGGGCGCGCGCTTCGGCATGCCCCTGGCGCGCATCGGGCTCCTGGTGCCCTTCGCCCTGGGCCAGAAGCTGGTGGAGATCCTGGGCCCCGCGCATACGCGGTCACCTGCCTTCACCGGCCGCCCCATCGACGCCCGGCGCGCCTACGAGATCGGCATGGTGCACCAGCTGGTCGCGCCCTCCGGAGATCGAGGGCGCCACCTACGCCCTGGCCCGACAGATCGCCGAGAACGCGCCGCAGTCGCTCGCGGGCATGAAGGCGGCCATCGCGCGCATGATCTCGCTCCGCGAGCAGATTCCCCACGAGGACATCGACGCCCTGGCGCGCCAGGCGCATCGCAGCGAGGACGCCAAGGAAGGCGCCGCCGCCATGCTGGAGAAGCGCAAGCCGGCCTTCATGGGCCGCTAGGCCGTCACGAGAGGACCCCATGGCCACCTTCAACTTCGAGCTCCACGAGCTGCCCCGGAAGCCGAGACGCTGCGCCAGGAGGTCCGCGATTTCCTCCGAACGAGGCTGCCCAAGCTCTCCGCGGACGAGCGCCCGCGCACCTGGGGCGGCCACAATCCCGAGTTCTCGAAGAAGCTCGCCGCCAAGGGGTGGATCGGGATGACGTGGCCGAAGAAGTACGGCGGCCACGAACGGTCGTTCCTGGAGCGCTATGTGGTGCTCGGAGGAGACGCTCGCGGCCGGTGCGCCGGTGAGCGCGCACTGGGTGGCGGACCGCCAGAGCGGGCCCGCTCCTGCTCCGCTTCGGCACCGAGGAGCAGCGCGAGCGCTTCCTGCCGCCCATCGCGCGCGGCGAGCTCTCCTTCGCCATCGGGATGAGCGAGCCCGACTCCGGCTCCGATCTCGCCTCCATTCGCACCGCGCGCCGAGAAGGTGCCGGGCGGCTACAGGGTGAACGGCACCAAGATCTGGACCAGCAACGCGCACCTATCCGACTTCGCCATCTCACTCTTCCGCACCCAGGTGGTGCCGGACAAGAAGCACGAGGGGCCTGTCCCAGTTCCTCGTGGACCTCAAGAACACCAAGGGCATCGACGATCCGGCCCATCATACGACCTCGCGGGCGGCGCACCACTTCAACGAGGTGCATCTTCGAGGACGCCTTCGTGCCCGAGGAGCATGCGGGTGGGCAAGCGAGGGCGACGGCTGGAAGCAGGTGACGACGGAGCTGGCCTCGAGCGGAGCGGCCCCGAGCGCTATCTCTCCGATCCGGCTCGTGCTCGAGCTGATCAACGAGGTCGGGCAAGGAGCCGGGCGAGCGGGCGGCGGTGGCTGCTGCGGGCGCCTCACCGCGCATCTCGAACACGCTCCGCCAGATGTCGCTGTCGGTCGCCGGCCATGCTCCAGGCGGGGAAGAGCCCCAACCTCGAGGCCGCGGTGGTGAAGGACGTCGGCACCACCTTCGAGCAGGAGATTCCCGAGCTGGTGCACGCGCTGGTGGGCGCTCGAGCCCCGGCTCACGACGGGCAGCGAGTTCGAGCAGACGCTCGGCTATCTCGGTCCAGCACGCCCCGTCCTTCTCGCCGCGCGGCGGCACGCGCGAGATCCTGCGCGGCATCATCGCGCGCGGACTGGGGCTACGGTAGGCGAGGCGCAGCCGAAGGCGAGACGAGCGGATATGGAAAATCAGGGCGTAGCACTACAGAAGGGGACCTGACATGCCACCGAAATGCGCAATCTTCTCGCCGACACCTGCACGCGCCTCTTCACCGATCGCGTCACCCCGCCTCATCGAGGCGGCGAGAAGGGCCAGTGGCCCGAGGCGCTCTGGCAGGCGGTGGAGGAAGGCGGCCTCACCTGCCGCAAATTCCCGAGCAGCATGGCGGGGCGGGTGGCTCCTGGGACGATGCGCATGTCGTCCTCAGCGCGGCGGAC
>ERZ1370068.9080-contig-7885_pt1 | contig 13985 bp, 22 predicted proteins | sample MGYA00561227_ERZ1370068 | MGnify/ENA primary metagenome ERZ1370068 (study PRJEB38410, sample SAMEA6850437) | metagenome | study: Metagenomic assessment of the ecological functions of the soil: analysis of the soil microbiota associated with the...
TTCAGGATGGCCACCCACCGGGCTCTGGGCGCAAGCCGACCTTGCGGGGCCGGAGCGGGTACCCGGCAAGGCCCTCGTCGGGATTGGCGGCAGAGGGCTGCAAGGTGGCATGGCGGACCAACCGGGCGAGCGTGCAAGCCCAGGATGCTCCGCACGGTGCGGCGGCGTCTCCGCCAGTCAGCATGCCGTCTGATCTTGCGCGTTCATCAGCTCTGAGCCGCCAGGACAGCTTCGCGGGGCCAACCGGTTGAAATCAAGCGCGCCCGCCGCCCGCCCGCTCTCCCGGTCACGCAACGCCATCTTGCTCCCGCTTCCGCTAACCGGCCGGAATACCGCGCGCGCCCACGGGGCACGCCATTTGCTCGGCGATGGGCAGGCTGTCAGCGCCAACCCTGAGAACCGGAGGATTGACCACCATGCGTCGTCTCGTACCCGTCGTACCCGCTGCCTTTGCATGCTCGCCGCCTTCGTCGCGCTTCCCCGTGCAGGCCCAGCAGCACGCGCACACCGTCGCCATGCCCGACACGCTCAGTGGGTCGAGCCCCGACGCTCCCGGGAGCACGGCTCGCGGTGCTGCAGGGCGATCCGAGCAGCGAGGGGCTGTTCGTCTACCGGCTCAAGATGCCCGCGAGCTACAAGATCCCGCCCCACCTCCACAAGGCCAGCGAGAACGTCACGGTGCTCTCCGGCGTGTTCTTCGTCGGGTCCGGAGAGAAGTTCGATCAGGGCGCGGGTCAGGAGCTGCCCGTGGGCGGATTCGTCTCGATTCCGCCGAATCACCCGCACTTCGCGTGGGCGGGCGGTCAGGAGACCGTCGTGCAGGTGCACGGCGTGGGGCCGGAGCGATCTCAGGTTCGTGAACCCCGCCGACGATCCGAGGAAGAAGTAGAACGATTCGACGCATCTCAACCGACTAGACGAGGAGAAATGGACATGGCAAAGTGCGACCCCGACGAGGCATCCTCCCGGACACGATGCTGAAGCTGTTTCGCCGACCGGGCTCCGGGCTACGACCGGGAGAACCGGTTCTTCGACCGAGGACTTCACCGAGCTCAAGCAGGCGGGCTACCTCACCTGCGGCGGTGCCCCGCGAGCTGGGCGGCGGCGGGCTCACCTTCGCGCAGATGATGCACGAGCAGCGGCGGCTCGCCTACCACGCGCCACGCGACGGCGCTCGGGCATCAACATGCATCTCTACTGGACGGGCGTCGCCGCCGACCTCTGGCGGGCGGGCGACAAGTCGCTCGAGTGGCTGCTGACCGCGCGCGGTCCAGGGCGAGGTCTATGCCGCCGGCCACGCCGAGCAGGGCAACGACATCCCCGTGCTCCTGTCCACGACTCGAAGGCCGAGCGCGGTCGACGGCGGGTACCGCTTCACCGGCCACAAGCACTTCGGCAGCCTGACGCCCGGTGTGGACCTTCCTCGGCATCCATGGCCTGGACACGAGCGACCCGGCCGCGCCGAAGGTCGTCCACGCCTTCATGCCGCGGGACACCGAGGGCTATAGCATCAAGGACACGTGGGATGTCCTCGGCATGCGCGCCACCGCGAGCCACGACACGATCCTCGAGGGCGCGGTCGTGCCCGGACCGGTATATCGCCCGGGTGGTGCCGGCGGGGTTCGCGGGCGCCGACCTCTTCGTCCTGGCGACCTTCCAGTGGGCGCTCACCGGCTTCGCCAATATCTACTACGGCCTCGCGCAGCAGCTGCTCGATCCGCACCGTGGAGAGCGTGAAGAAGAAGACCTCGCTCGGGATCTCACGCGGGCTCCATGGCCTATCACCCCGAGGTGCAGCACAGGCGTGGCCCAGATGGTGATGGAGGTGGAGGCGATCGGCCCCTATCTCGACCGCCTGGCGGAGGACTGGACGAACGGCGTCGACCACGGCATGGCCTGGCCGCTCAAGATCGTCGCGGCCAAGCACCGGTCGGTGATGAGCGCCTGGAAGGTCGCGGACATCGGCGCTCGAGCTGGCCGGCGGGTTCGGTATCTTCGTGGCCTCGGGGGCCGAGCGTCTGCTCCGGGACGCGCGCCTCGGCCGCATCCACCCGGCCAATCCCGCCCTCACCCACGAGATCGTCGGCAAGATGGCGCTGGGCATTAACCCGGACGAGCAGCCGCGCTGGGGCTAGGGCTGAGAGCTGGGGCTAGGGGAGCACGGCGCGGCTGGCGGCGAGCGCTTCGCGTGCGACCTCGTCCGCCGGCCGCGCCCAGGCCGCGGGATTCGGCGCCTCGTAGCTGAAGGGGCCGGTATAGCCCTTGGCCACGAAGGCGCCGAAGAGCTCGCGGAAGGGCACCACACCCTGGCCGGGCGGCAGCCGGTTCAGCGCCTGCTTGGGATCCAGCGTGCCCTTCGGCACGTCGCTGAACTGCACGTAGGCGACTCTCCGCCGGCGCCACGTCCTCGATGTCGCGCGCGCTGCCCCCGCTGCGCACGATGTGGTAGGTGTCCAGCAGGAGCCCCACGCCGGGATGGCCCGCCCGCGCCAGCAGCTCGCGCATGCGCGCCAGCGTATTGAGCTGGGCGGCGCTATAGGCGAACTCGAAGGCCAGCCGCACCCCCAGCGCCTGCGCGATGCCGGCGGCCTCGCGGACGCTGGCCGCGGAGGCGCCCAGCTCGCCCTGGCCCGGGCCCACCGCGCTCATCACGCGCGGGAGCCCAGGGCTTTCGCGGTGGCGCAGGACTCGGCGAATACGCCGAGGAGCCGCGCCCGTTCCTGGCCTTCCGCGTGGAGCCAGCCCATCTCCACGCCCACGCAGGCCACGGCGAGTCCGGAGGCCTTGACCCAGCCCCAGACGTCGGCGTCGGTCTTGCCCGCCTCGCGCGCGCGCACGAAATCGACCCGGCGCAACTCCACCGCGTCCCATCCGGCGCGCTTGGCCACCGCCAGCGCCTCCGGAAGCGGCGTGGAATCCAGCGTCCACGTATGGAGCGCCGAGCGGATTCGGCACGCCGGAGCTAGGACAGGGGGTAGCGGAAAGGAGCCCAGCCGATGCCCGAGATGGGCTGGGGCGTATACGGGGCCGGGGCCGGGGCGGGGCTGGCCATCGCCTTCTTGGCCGGCTTCGACGCCTTGGCCTTGGCCTTGGCGGGGGCCTTCTTCGCCACCGGCTTCCTGGCCGCTACCTTTCTTCGCTGCGCGCTTGACCGTCTTCTTCTTTGCCATGGCGCGGAATCTACACCATGTCCGCGTCGCCGGTCAACGCGCCTCGGGCTCGATGAGAAAGACGGGGTGGCGGGGGCTTCCGCGACGAAGGCGGCCAGCGGGGCGTCGGGCCGCGCATCGAAGTACGGCCGCGTGATGGGGACCTCGGCGACATAGCGCTTGAGCACGGGCGCGCTCTCCGCCGGCGGCAGCTCGCGGACCAGCACCGTCTCCGTATGCCGCCCCCGCGACAGCGCCACTCGGCCCGCCGCGCGCGTATTGCGGACCCAGGCGACCTCGCCATAGGGGCTGACGAGCCACCGCCGCCCGTCCGCCTCCACGAGCGTCACCGGGGTGGAGAGCGGCCGGCCGAGTCTTCCGGCCGCGCACCGTGAGGAGATAGGTGCGCGGCGGGCCCAGGCCCAGGCGCAGGAGCCCGCGGATCAGGGCATTGGCGAGCCGGCGCGCGGCGCCGAGGCGATAGGTGGCCGCCACGTCACACCCGCCCGACGAGGTCGTCGCCGCAACGCCCGACGAAGGCCTCGAGCCCCGTGGCATCCAGATCGCGCGGCGCGCGCACCACCAAGCGGTGAATTCCGACTGCGGCGAATTCGGCCGCTGCCGCGCGCTCGAGGCCCCAGCCGCGGGGCGTGAGGCTGATCTCGAGCGGGCCGAGAGCGGCGGGGCGCTCCACCTGCTTCGCCGCCTCGCCGAGCCCCGCGAGCGCCGTCGCCGCGCCGGCGGGATCGAGGCCGAAGCCGTACCAGCCATGCGCGCGCGAGACCGCGCGGCGGAAGGCGGCGGGAGAGCGCCCGCCCACGATGACGCGGGGCCACGGCCGCTGCACGGGCTGGGGGTGCGCCTGCACGCGGGAAAAGGCGGCGTGGCGACCCGCATAGGCGGGCGCGTCCTGGCTCCAGATCGCCTGCATGGCCTCGAGGTACTCGTCGGTGACGGCGCCGCGCGCCGCATAGGGCGCGCCGAGGGCGCGGAACTCCGGCTCGAGATAACCCACGCCGATGCCGAAGAGCAGGCGGCCGCCCGAGAGCACGTCGAGGCTGGCCAGCTCCTTGGCCAGCACCAGCGGATTGCGCTGCGGGAGGATGATGATGCCGGTGCCGAGGAGCAGGTGGCGCGTATGCGCGGCGAGGAAGGTGAGCGCCACCACGGGGTCGAGGATGCGGTCGCGCGGCGCCATGGGCGAGGGCGGCGCCTGCGGGTCGGGAAGCACCACGTGCTCGCCGCACCAGAGCGACTTCGAAGCCCGCCGCCTCCGCGGCGCGGGCGATGCGGGCGGCGGTGTCGGGGTAGCTGCACGCGTCCTGATTCATCGAGAAGAGGCCGAGCTTGATGGGCATGTCCTTGACACTACCGCGAATCTGCGGTGTCGTGCAGGAGTGCCCGCCGCTCCCCATCGCTTCGACGACGCGCTCCGCGCCCGCGCCCGCGCGCATCTGACCGGCTTCGAGCGCCGCGCTGCGCCGACCGACGGCCTGCGCCCCGCCGCCGTCGCGGTGGTGTTCCTGCCGGACGAAGCCGGGCGCGCGTGCTTTCTCATCACGCGCCGCGCGGCGGGCTTCGCGCCCACGCGCACCAGTGGGCGCTGCCCGGCGGGCGCCTGGATCGCGACGAGACGCCCGCGCGCGCGGCGCTCCGCGAGCTCTCCGAGGAAGTGGGGCTCATCCTGGCGCCGGAGGCGGTGCTGGGCCTGCTCGACGACTATCCCACCCGCTCGGGCTTCTCATCACCCCGGTGGTGGTGTGGGGCGGTGCCACGAACGCGCTCGTCCCGAATCCGGCCGAGGTGGCCAGCGCGCACCTCGTGGCCTGGGACGAGCTCGAGCGTCCCGACGTCCCCCGGCTCATCGCCATCCCCGAGAGCGATCGCCCAGTCATCCAGCTCCCCATCCTCGAGACGCTGGTCCACGCCCCCACCGCGGCGGTGGTCTACCAGACGCGCGAGGTGGTGATGCACAGGCGCGCGACGCGCGTGTATCATTTCGAGCAACCCGTCTGGGCGTGGCGCTGACCACGATCCGGAGCCGAGCCTCAGCCGAGACACCCAGGAGCCATGCGATGACCGACGCGACCTTCACCATCATCGATGACGGCAAGCCCGCCACGGTGCCCGCGCGCGTGAGCGGCGACACCGTGCGCCTCTCGCGCGAGGCGCTCGAGCGCGCGCTGGGCTGGACGCTCAAGCCCGAGGGCCTCTGCCGCGGCGCGCTCTGCGTGCCCGTGCGACCGAGCGCCGCGCTCGAGAGCGCGGACGGTGTGGACCTGGCCGGCGTCGCAGCCGCGCTGGGCCGGCCCGTGGCGCTCGACCCGGCGGAGCGGGCCGCCTATCTCGGGGTGGGCGCGGGCGAGCGGGCGCGGGCGCTGGCCGCGCTGGAGGCGCCCGACTTCACCCTGCCCGATCTCGACGGGCGGCTCCACTCGCTGGGCGAGCACCGCGGCAAGAAGATCCTGCTCGTCGCCTATGCGTCCTGGTGAGGGTGCCGCCTCGACCTGCCGGTCTGGCAGGCGCTGTACGACGAGCTGGGCGACCGGGGCTTCACGGTGATCACGGTGGCGCTGGACAAGAGCCCGGAGGACGCGCGGCCCTGGATCGAGGCGGCGCGCCCCCGTCATCCGTCGCTGGTGGACACGGGCCACGTGCTCGCCGACCTCTACAATATCGTCAACGTGCCCACCGTGTTCTGGATCGACGAGGCGGGCCGCATCGTGCGACCCTAACGACGTGGCCTTCGGCACCGACACCTTCAAGCACATCACCGGGCTCGAGTCGGCGCGGCACCTGGCGCGCGCTGCGCGCCTGGGTGCGGGGCGAGGCGGCGGCCTCGGCCCGCGGGGCGTCCGCGCGCGAGCTGCAGCGCCTGCCCAGCGAGCCGGACCAGCAGGCGCGCGCCGAGTTCGGGCTGGGGGAGTGGCTCTTCCGCCAGGGCCGGACGGACGCCGCCGAGCGGCACTTCGTGCGCGGCGGCGAGCTGGCCCCGCATGACTTCACCATCCGCCGCGGGACCATGCCCATGCGCGGTATCGACCCCATGGGCCCGCAGTTCCGCGCCATGCTCGGCGAGTGGATGGGGCAGGGCCATCCATACTACCGGCCGCTGCCCGACACCCGAGGATGAAGAAGCTGCTGGTCGTCTGTCACGCCAATACCGCGCGCAGCGTGATGGCCCAGGTGCTGCTGGAGAAGATGCTGGCCGAGGGCGACGCGCGCCACCCGTACCGCATCCGCTCGGGTGGCATCGCCACCGTACTGCCGCGACGGCATGCTGCCCTCGCTGGACGCCCGGCTCGCGCTGAAGGAGATCGGCGTCCACCTGGGGGAGGACGCCATGACCTCCACCGACCTCAAGCGCCACCGGCACCTCATCGCGGAGGCGGATCTCATCCTCACCATGACCGTCCAGCAGAAATTCATGCTCGACGCCTTCGCGGAGGCCGCGGGCCGGCGCATCGTCACCCTGCGCGAGTACGTGGACGAGGAGGGCGACATCGCCGATCCCGCCGGCGAGGGCGAGACCGCCTTCCGCCTCTGCCGCGACGAGATCCTGCGCTGCCTGGAGAAAGCCGTGCCCCGCCTGCTAGGGAGAGAGCCATGAGCATCATCGATCGCTTCGCCGCCGCCTTCAACCGCCAGGACGTGGACGCGCTCGTCGACTGCTTCACCGAGAACGGGAGCTATGACGACATCTTCTTCGGCCCCCACGCGGGCCGCGCGAAGCTGCGCGAGATGTTCGAGCGGATGTTCCACGAGGGCAAGGGCTATCGCTGGGAGTTCAGCAATGTCGTGGAGGATGCCCGCCGCGCGGCGGGGAGTGGCGCTTTTCCTACACGGTATCCGACGCCATCCCGCGCAGCGCGGGCAAGCCCGTGCGCTTCAAGGGCATGAGCGTCTTCGACCTCGCGGGCGGCAAGATCGCGGCCTATCGCGAATACGCCGATACGGGCGTGGCCTTCGTCCAGCTCCGGGCTCGCGCCCGAGGCCCTCGCCAGCGGTGTTCCGGCGGCGTGTGCCGCCCGAGGCCTGATCGCCTCCGCCGCGCTTCACGGAAAACCGATCCGGCCGGCGATGGGCAGGCGGAGCGCGGGCCGGTTGAGATCGACGCCCACGGAGAGCCCGAGGAGATTCACCTCGAGCCCTTCCTCGAGCCCGACCAGCAGGCCCGCGAGCCCGAACAGCGAGACCTGGAGCCCGGTGCCGCTGGCGCGCGCGCGGCGAGGTCGCCGTTGGGCAGGAAGTCCTTGCCGATGGCGGTGGGCGGCAGATCCAGCCGCAGCTCCGGCACCGCGCGGCCGATATGCGCGAGGAAGGTATTGCTGTTGGGCCCCGGCCAGGAGCGATAGCGATCGGGATAGGGATAGTCCTTGATCGCCGCTTCCACCTTCGCGATCAGCGCGCCGACCTCATCGCCGCGGCGGTCCACCAGGCGGTCGGGCCGACTCCCGAACCAGTGGTTGTCGGGCCCCATGCGATTCACGCGGATCGCGGGGCGTCCCGATCCCACCCCCAGCCCATCACCTCGTATCGCGTATAGGCGGGCGCCGCCGCCGGCTTGAGCACGATCCACGTGTGCACCGCCACCAGCCCGCGCCAGCCCACGGTCCGCGCGGCGTAGACCTGGATCACCGGCTCCGGCGTCGCGGCGGGGTCCGGCGCCTGCCCCGTGGGCTCGCTCGACAGCTCCCAGTAGTTCGCGCCGGCCCGCTCGAGGGTGGCGCAGGCCGGGAGGGTGATCGCCAGGGCGAGCCCAAGAAGAATGCAGGTCCGCACCGGGGGCCATCGCATCATGTCGGAGCATACGATAGCGCGCCGGGCGATTCCCCCGCGAAGGGCTGCACTTTTCCCGCTCGGTGCACGGTCCACGGTGCATTGCCCGTAAGTGCCCGTCAGACCGACGATCCGTCCCCGCCGCCTTGCCCTTTCGGGCGCGGCTGCCCCGCCGGCGGTGCATGCGCACCCGCCGGGCGTCCTGAGGCGTACCGTGAGGACCTCAGCGTTCCCAGGGACTTGGCCGGAGTCCGTCCTGGGACCGCGCTTGGCGCGAATCCTGCCTAACTTGCATTGATTCGTCACGTTGCCAGAAGTGACCTACCCGGAGGTGGGTGTGGCGGCCGAGCCCGTGGGGAGCTGCAAGGGGTGGGATGCGTGGCTGGATCTGCGGTCGGGGGTCCGGCCCACGCTGCACGTGAAGGTCCGGTGCACCCTGCCGTCACCCGGCTACGTGGTGACGCTCCAGCCCGCTCTGCCGCCCGGCTTCAACCCGCGCATCTACGACCTCGAGCGCGTCGTGGAGCCCCCGAGGGACCCCATGCCGGAGGTGCCCACCACCGTGAAAGTCCACTACGTCGAGGCGATCGACAACCGATATGATGAGATCAGCGTCCGGAGCGATGGGGTGCGCCTCCCGGTCCGTCAGGAATACTGATGGCAAAGATCGCGGTCGACCTCCGTAGCCTGAAGCCGCATATCGGACGGCGCGTCGTCTCCACCGACGTCGTCACCGCCGCGCCGGCGAATCTCCTGCGCCTGACCTTCGGGCGGTCCGGACCCGAGCTGGCGACGGGCGATGCGCTGCCGCCGGGCTGGCAGCTCCTCTACTTCCTGCCACGCTTCGGGCCCGACGCGCTGCATCCGGATGGCAGCCCCCGCGACTCCGGCGTGGTTCCGCCCATGCCGTTGCCGCGGCGCATGTTCGCCGGCGAGCGCTTTCGCTTCCAGCGGCCCATTCGCGTGGGCGATCAGCTCCGGCGCGAGACCGAGCTGACCGACATCACGATGAAGGAGGGCGGCACCGGCCCCTCGTCTTCGCCACCGTGGTCAACCGCATCTTCGGCCCCGAAGGCCTGGCCATCGAGGAAGAGCGCCGCACGGTCTTCCGCGAGGAGATCAAGCCCGGCGAGCGGAACCAGGCGCCCCGCCGCGAGGAGGCGCCCACCGACGTCCCGTGGCGCCGCCGCGTGGAGCCGGACCCCGTGCTCCTCTTCCGCTTCTCCGCCCTGACCTTCAACAGCCACCGCATCCACTACGATCGCGCCTGGGCGATGGAGGTGGAAGGCTACCCGGAGCTGGTGGTCCACGGCCCCCTGACCTCCATCCTCCTCCTCGACTTCGCCCGTGACGCGAACCCCGGCCGCCCTATCCGCTCCTACACGACGCAGGCCCGCGCGCCGCTCTTCCTCGGCGCCCCCTTCGAGCTGCGTGGCCGCCCCACCGCCGACGGCCGGGGCTGCGAGCTCTGGGCCGTCACCCCCGCCGGCACCATCGCCATGAGCGCCCAGGCCGAGCTGATCTAGCCCCGGTAAGCCACGGCCCCCGGCCCCAGCCTCCCGCCGTCGCCGGCAACGTCCACCCCGCTACACGGGTCCGCATATCCCGCGGACCCGCCGCCCCCAATCCTCTCAACCCCGCGCCGGATCAGCTATCCTCGACCCCAGGGAGATCGCCTCGCCATGCTATCTGGGCCCCGCCCACTATGTCCGCCGCGCTATACAGAACTAGATAATTCTAGTTAGACGGCATGCCGACGATGCCACTTGACGTGGCCGAAGCGCTGCTGTTCCACGCCCAGCTGCGACGCGGAAGAGATTCCGACCATTGCCCTTACGTTGTTGGAGGCCGGAACCGACACGCCTACCATCCGACGCCTCGCGGGCCTGACGGCTGTAGAGCTCTCCGAGGCCCATGAACTCTTTCGGCGAACGCTGCAGGATCTCGGACGTCAGCCACCAACGCTCGACGAGGCCGCAAAGACGGTAGCGAGGTATCTTGGCTCACTCGTACTTGTCGACGGCACCAACTTGAGGCAACTGGCGGGTGACGGCGCGCGGCTGGCGGCAGCGTTCAACTATCATGATGCGTTGATGCCGTTCTATGTGGCGGACGATGAGTATGATCTCCTGAAGTTTGGAAGCGCGCCGATGTGGATCGCGAGCTGATCGAGTATGCCGACTCCTGCTGGGAATGAATCCGAACGCGCCGTCTAACTACCGCATGAACCCGGCGGGCGAGACGCCCGCGGGTTATCCGGGATGTTAGGCGAACGAACAATGAGCCGTAGGCACAAGGAACGCGACGAGGTCTACGCCGTACTTCGGTGGGACGGGTTTCACGGCGTCGCCTCGGAACCAGAAGTGCTCGTCACTGTGAAGGAGATCGTCCGTAGCCAGGAGTTGGCGGAGGCTGAGGTCACCCGTCTGAACGCGCTGAATGAAGGCAAAGGTATTTACTACTGGTGGCAGTCCACGCGGCTCTTCCCGGAGGGCGCTCGGCGGGCGGTGATGACACCTGACGATGTCTTCGATCCGGTGGGCCCCGGTTTGGCCTTGCGGTGACGGGGTCATTCTGGGCCGCCCGAGACCGTTGCAGTGTGGTGGGGATCTCGTCCTCACTACGCGGCGCGATGAGCGCGTCGCCTATCGAGCCGCTGGGAGCGGCCGCGGCCTTCCGCAGCGCGCCGGTACTTGCTGGGCGGCGGCTGCCGCTCAAGCGGGACGTTGGGCGGACAAGAATGCTGCTGCTGGATGACGACGACCACCTGGCCGGACTCGCCTACCGAGGCGGAGATCGCCCTGGGCCGAATCCTCGGGGCGGCTGCCGGTCCGCTAGTCGACTCGATGCGGCAATCGTGAACGCCGCCCTCGGACGCGCTGGGCTTAAAGTGTCGCGAGTTGTGGTGGACGCCATCAGGGCAGCAGGATTCTCGACGGAAGAGGCACACGTTCAGCTGCATCGTGCGGCGCACCATCGCTCATTGTCGAATCTCTTGGGCCGGCTCGATGCGCAGGGTAACGTCCACCGGCCGCGCTTCAGCGAAGTCCGACTGCTGGCGTGGTCGCCAATGATGCCGCCCAACAACGCGTTTGAGCGGTCCGCTGGCTCGCATTCGCTTCGCCGCGCGGCCGCTCAACGCATAGACGTGAAGCCGCACACTCGCTCCAACGACCGACATCAATCTCCAAAGGAAATAGCACCATGGCCAAGTACCTGATCTCCTTTCCCAGCGCTGCGATGGTCGTGCCCGAAGGCGAGTGGGAGGCGGTGGGTCGCGACGCGCACGCCGTGATCGACGAGGCGAAAGCCGCCGGCGTCTACGTCTTCGGCGGCGGCATCGACGAAGGCGTGCCGCCCGTTCTCGTCGCAGCAGACGGAGCAGTCGCCGAGGGCGGCTACCCATGGGCGCCCCCGCTTGACGGCGGCTTCACTGTGCTCGAACTACCCTCGCGCGAGGAGGCCGTCGCGTGGGCCGCGCGCATCGCGAAGGCCTGTCGTTGTGACCAAGAGCTACGCGTCTTCGGGTTCGACCCGCAGTCCTGAGGGCGGCATAGAAATGGCGCAGAAAGTGCGGCCTAACAATTCATTCAAGCCGACGCCGCTTCGCCGGCGCAGCTTAGTAGAGAGCAACCGTAACATCAACGGAGGATGCAATGAGAACGATTCCCTTGGCTGCTGCGGTAGTTGGACTTCGATTGCAGGTTGCGCGGGTATCGCTTCCGCACCTAGTCAGGAAGAGCGACAGGCCCTGGCCCCAACCGGCAAAGCTCGCGTGGGCTCTATATCGAGCGCCCGCGTCCATCATTCGCGGTGCCACGCCGGACGAGTCGAAGGGGTGGGATTCGATCTGGGCAAGAGCTTGCCCGGCGCATTGGGGTTCCATTCGAGCCCGTGGTGTACCTCCCCAGGGGCCATCATGGGCGGCCTGAAGTCCGGCGAGTGGGACCTCACCTTCTTGGGCCAAGCCCGGAGCGCGAAAGTGTCTTGAATTTCACTGCAACCTTTTCTCGTCATCGAGCACGGCTACCTCGTTCCCGCCGGCTCTCCGATCTCGACCATCGACGCAGTGGATCGACCGGGAACTCGCATCGGTGCGCCGCAGGGCAGCGGTCCGTGAACGCATTTCTGGTGCGCACAATAAAGAATGCCACGGTGATCGCGAGTCCGAGTGTTCCCGCCGGCGAGGAAATGCTGAAGTCCGGAAAGGTGGATGTCTTCGCCGCCAATAAGGCAAACCTGTTCGAGTTGTCGGACAAGATGCCCGGGTCCCGGGTTCTTGATGGTCGGATTGGTGTGGACGAAGTTGCCATAGCACTCCCGGAAGGGCCGGGAGACCGGAATGGCCTATGTGCGAAAGTACACTGAGGACGCGAAATCCGAAGGACTAGTCAAGGCGGCGGTTCAAAGAGCGGGACTGCGCGGCGCGGTTGACAAGTGATATCGACAACGCTCTCCTAACCCGCCGATGAACACGGACCCTCACCAGCGGCACTTCGTGCCGCCGGCTCGGGCCGGTTATCGGCTAACAGTTAGGGACACGTCACCTGGAGAGGAAACGATATGCTGAGGTCACTCGCGGCGTTAGCCCTCTGTTTCTTGTTCATGGCAAACGCCCTGCCCAACCGGCTGACCCCACTTCTGGCCGGAGCAAGCGTTGCGAAGGACCTCGAGTTTCCGGCTAAGCCGTCCCGCTTTATCGTTCTCCAGCACCCCTGAGATGGCGCTGTACAGAAGCCCGATGGAGCGGGGCCATTTCCGGCCTTGGTGCCACATCACCAGTGTGGTGGCTTAGGGCAGGATCGCTGGCAAAACTGTCGATGCTGGAATGGGCAAAGCAGGCCGTCGCGCGAGGGTACGTCGCCCTCGTGATCGACAGCCTCGGTCCGCGTGGCGTTAAGACGGTGTGCGCATGGGGGCGCAAGGCGGCGTCAATTTTCCCCGTGGGGTCAGAGATGCCCTGCAGGACGGCTGAGCACCTCCGCCGCTTCGATTTTGTTGCTAAAGACCGGGTTGCCCTCGGCCACTCGTGGGGAGCGATGATTGCCATTCTTGCCAGCGGGCAACGGTGGGGACAACCCCGGCGTCGAGCAACAGGCTCACGGCCGCAGTCTCGTTTTATCCCGGCTGCCTCACGATCAGCCGGCGGCGGGCCGCCCGCACGAGGTCGTGAACTCAGACATCGACCGACCGCTGCTTGTGCTGATGGGCGAAAGGGACAACGGAGACCCTCCGAGCGAATGCGTTCCCAGGCTTGAGGCTGCAGAAGGCGGCGGCGGGCTCCGTTGATATGGCACGTGTACCCTGAGGCGACACACTGCTGGGATTGCAAAGAACCTCGACGGTTTTCTAAGATCGACTTTCGTGGCAGCCAAGTCGTCTATCGGTACGACGGGGCCATCACCGCCGATTCGGCTCGCCGCGATGTTCGACTTCCTGGAGAAGGCGATGGCCGTACGACCATGACCAGAGGTCTCTAACTTCCGACTGCAGCGGTCGGCGCTGCACGCCGCCGCTGATCCGGCACGTGATGAGCGTCGCAAGGAGCGTTCGCCAACCTCACGCCGCCCAAGAGGAGGCTCCGATGCCGATCATGACCTCAGCCGCTGACCTGCGGGCGCTCGCACGCCGTGGCGAATGGCGCGGCACGACGGGCGGACACTGTCCGGCCTACCAGCAGACAAACGTGGTCATTCTTCCGCAGGAAGCGGCCGCAGAGTTCGCGGCTTTCTGCACCCGTAACCCCAGACCCTGCCCGATCACCGAGATCATGCCGCCGGGCGATCCGGAGCCAATTCGCTCCGCGCCAGGCGGCCATGATCTCGGTGATCAGGCGTCTGGGTTACAGTAAAGCCGCAATGCGGCGGAAAAGTCACCGTTATCTGCTGGTAAACCGGGCAGTGTATCCACCGTCGTACCATAACTGGCCGCTCTGAAATCAACGAGATGGCGTCATGATCGGCGTCTGAAGACCGCTACGCTAACGATGCCGAGATCAGCGTGCGGCTTCGACCATCTTCTGGTCATGTCATACGTCGCCTGGAAGTCATCCGGCGA